>Ga0308167_1002057_pt1 | contig 20197 bp, 19 predicted proteins | sample PhyCR1_2_FD_202138 | JGI IMG/M metagenome (GOLD analysis project Ga0308167, IMG submission 202138) | Phyllosphere microbial communities from UC Gill Tract Community Farm, Albany, California, United States - DLSLRC.R1 | ecosystem: Host-associated > Plants > Phyllosphere > Unclassified | place... | reverse complement strand
TCGAGGCACGGGATGACCCGGACCGACACGCCACCGGCGGTCACAGGCGTGCGGCGTGGATCGGGCTGACGAGGATCGCCCGGGCGCCGAGGTCGTAGAGCGCGTCCATGATGAGGTTCGCGTCGTCCCGCGGGATCATCACGCGGACGGCCGCCCAGTCGCGGTCGTGCAGCGGCGACACGGTTGGCGACTCGATGCCGGACGCCACCGCCGTCGCCTGCTCGAGCAGGGCCGTGGGGACGTCGTAGTCGAGCATCACGTAGCCACGGGCGACGAGGACGCCCTGCAGGCGTCGGCGGAGCACGTCGATGCCGGGGATGGTCTCGTCGGTGGAGACGAGCACCGCGGTCGACTCGAGGATCACCGGGCCGAAGATCTCGAGGCCCGCCTGCCGGAGCGTGCTGCCCGTCGACACGACGTCGGCCACGGCGTCGGCGACCCCGAGCCGGACGGCGCTCTCGACCGCGCCGTCGAGCTTCACGAGCGTGGAGCTGACCCCGTGCTCGGCGAGGAACGCACCGACCAGTCCGGGGTAGCTCGTGGCCACCCGCACGCCGTCGAGGTCCTGCAGCGAGGCGAACCGACCCGGGGTGCCGGCGAACCGGAAGGTGGAGTCGGCGAAGCCGAGCGCGTCGACCTCGTGCGCCTCGGACCCGGAGTCGAGCAGCAGGTCGCGGCCGGTGATGCCGACGTCGAGCGCGCCGGACCCCACGTACGTGGCGATGTCCCGCGGGCGGAGGAAGAAGAACTCGACGCCGTTGCGCTCGTCGAGCAGGTGCAGCGCCTTCGGGTCGCGGCGGCCGGCGTACCCGGCCTCCCGCAGCATGTCGGACGCGGTCTCGGACAGGGAGCCCTTGTTGGGCACGGCGATGCGGAGCATCAGTGGGTCTGCTTTCTGTGGGGTCGTCGGCGGTCGTCGGTGCGCCGGGCGGCGCTTCCTACAGATGTCGCCAGACGTCCGCCGGGGTGAGCCCCTTGGCGACCATGAGGACCTGGAGGTGGTAGATCAGCTGCGAGATCTCCTCCGAGGTGCGCTCGTCGCCCTCGTACTCGGCCGCCATCCAGACCTCGGCGGCTTCTTCCACGATCTTCTTGCCGATCTGGTGCACGCCGGCGTCCAGTTCGGCGACGGTGCCGGAGCCCTCGGGGCGCGTACGCGCCTTCTCGGTGAGCTCCTGGAACAGGTCGTCGAACGTCTTCACGGGGTCCAGGCTACCGGTCTCCGCCGACGCTGCCGACGCACCGTCCGGACGGGAGGCAGTGGTCGCCTCGGTGACGCCGGTGCGCTCCGGCGCTCCCCCGGTCACGAGCGCGCCCGGGCGGCGGCTTCGCGCAGGTCGGCAATGCGCGCGGCGGGTTCGCCGCCGTACACCGCGGAGCCCGCCACCAGGGTGTCGGCACCGCTCCGCACGGCCTCGGGCACGGTGTCGACCGCGATCCCGCCGTCCACCTCGAGCCAGACGTCGAGCCCGGACGCGTCGACGGCGGCGCGGGCGTCGGCGAGCTTCGGCATCACGGACGGCATGAAGGACTGGCCGCCGAACCCGGGCTCGACCGTCATCAGCAGGATCATGTCGTAGGCGTCGAGGTGGTGCAGCACCTGCGTGATCGGGGTACCGGGCTTCACGGCGACGGCGGCCCGGGCACCGTTCGACCGGATCGCCGCGGCGGTCGCCACCGGGTCGTCGGCTGCCTCGAAGTGGAACGTGACGCTCGACGCACCCGTCTCGGCGTACTTCGGCGCGTTGCGGTCGGCATCGGTGATCATCAGGTGCACGTCGAGCGGCACCGGCGACACCTGCTGCAGGCGCTGCACGATCGGCAGCCCGAGCGTCAGGTTCGGGACGAAGTGGTTGTCCATCACGTCGACGTGCACCAGGTCGGCGGTCTCGATGCGCTGGAGTTCGCGCTCGAGGTTCGCGAAGTCGGCGGACAGGATGCTCGGCGAGATGCGGATCGTCACCGGGCAAGCCTACCGGCGTGCGCCTGCCTGGCTGCGCTGCCCGGGTGCGCGCGGCGCCGTCCGGGGGCGGGGTCAGCCGTCGCCGAGGGCGCGCGTGCCGAGGTCGGACCGGAGCATCGTCCCGAGTGCTGCTTCGACCAGCCGCTCGCCCTGCGGGCGGTCGATCCGGCGCGACACGACGAGGCCCGCGATCCCCTGCATGGTCGCGGCGAACAGGAGCTTGAAGGTGGTCCGGGCGTCCTCGCCGGGCTCCGGCGCGGACGCTCCGAGCGCGCCGTCGAGCACGGCGAACAGCGATTCGGCGGCGGTCTGCACGGGGCCGGACCGGCCGGCCGTCGACGCCTGGAACATGAGCTCCATGAGCGCCGCGTCGTCGATGGCGAAGTCGACGTACGCCATGGCGACCCGACGGAACCGGTCGTCGAGGTCGCCCGAGCCGGAGAGGGCCCGGCGCACCGCGGTGGTCAGTCGCTCGAAACCGAGCACGGCGAGGGCGTCGAGGAGTGCCTGGCGGTCGACGAAGTGGCTCCGCGGCGCACCGTGGCTGACCCCGGCGCGCCGCGCCAGGTCACGGAGGGACAACCCGTCGACGCCGTCCTCGCGCAGGACCTGGACGGCCTCGTCGAGCAGCACGGCCCGCAGGTTCCCGTGGTGGAAGGGACGCTCCGGCATGGGGAGAGCCTATCGCAGTACTAGGCATTGCCTATTTTCTAGTCATTGCCTAGATTGGGTGGATGACACCTCGACAGCACCTGCTCGTGTTCGGCGCGACCGGACAGACCGGCCAGCACTTCACCCGGCTCGCACTCGATGCCGGACACCGTGTCCGCGCCGTCGTCCGGACACCGTCGAAGCTGGCGGTCCAGCACGACGACCTGCAGGTCGTGCAGGGCTCGGTCACCGACGGCCTCGACCTCGACGCGCTGCTCGAGGGCGTGACGGGCGTGGTCGTGATGCTCGGGGACGTCGCCGCGCAGCGCGAGCGACCGGTCAACACCGCGTTCGTCCGCACGCTCGTGCCGGCCATGCGCCGGAGCGGCACCCGGCGGCTGCTCTACCAGGCCGGTGGGCTGAGTGCGCCTCCCGGCAAGCGGCTCGCGCCCGTGCTCCGCCTCGTCCGGTCGACGCTCGCGCGGGAGTACATCGGACAGCACGCGGACAACGAGTCGGTGATGCGCTACCTCGACGCCGAGGCGCAGGACATCGCCTGGACGGTCCACCGCGCCGGCATCGGTTCGGACGGCCCATCCAAGGGCGAGCTGCGCCGCTCGGCGCGGTGGATCAGCATCGGTACCTTCCGGGACTGCGCCGCGTACAACCTGCGCACCTTGTTCGACGACACGGCCGTGCACACGTGCGACGGCAGTGCCTACCGACGGTCGCGCTGAGCCCGATCCCGGTCGGCGGGGTGGTCAGTCGACGCGACGGAACAGCGCGATGAACATCGCGTCCGTCCCGATCCGGTGCGGCCACAGCTGCGCCGTGACACCGTCCGCGATCTCGGGGTCGCGCGCGGCGACACCCCGGACGATCGTGGCGGTGTCGAGCTGCTCGAGCCGGTCCCCGTGCCGCCCCATCAGGGCGTCGACCTGCCCGCGGGTCTCGGCCAGGTGCGGCGAGCACGTCACGTACGCCAGGGTCCCACCCGGTGCGAGCACCCGGACGGCGGCGTCGAGCAGTTCGGTCTGCAGGGCAGCGAGCTCCTCGACGTCCTCGGGGAGCTTCCGCCAGCGGGCCTCCGGCCGGCGACGCAGCGCGCCGAGCCCGGTGCACGGGGCGTCGAGCAGGATGCGGTCGAAGGTCATCCCGGTGCCGTCGCGTCCGTACCGACGGGCGTCGCCCTCGACGACCCGCACGTGGTCACCGAACACGCCGAGGGCGTTCCGCACGAGTCCGGCGCGGGCGGGCACGAGCTCGTTGGCGACCAGGGTCGCCCCGCCCTGCTGCGCCTCGGCGGCGAGCAGCGCGGCCTTGCCGCCGGGCCCGGCGCACATGTCGAGCCACCGCTCCCCCGCACGCACGTCCGACGAGCGGCTCAACGCCAGCGCGGCGAGCTGCGACCCCTCGTCCTGCACGCGCAGGCGTCCGGCGGCGACGCCCGGCACGCGCGCCGGGTCGCCGCTGATGCCGCGGATGCCGACGGGCGACACCGGCGCGGCGTCCGCCTGCACGACGGGCTCGTCGGCCCGGACGGGAGGCACGGTGCCGGTCGCGCCGTCGGCCTCCGGTTCGTCGTCGGCGGGCACCAAGGCCGCGGGCACGTCGCCCGCACCGGTCGCGTCGGCGAACGCGGCGTCGGTCTCGTCGTCTGGGGAAGTGCGGGCGGTCGCCGTGGCGATGTCCTCGTCGGTGGCGAGTCCGGGCAGGGCCGCGAGCTGCACCCGGGGTGCGGCGTTGTCGGCGGCGAGCAGGGCGGCGAGCTCGTCGCGGGAGCGTTCCGCGGCCAGGGCGTCGCGGAGCGCCGAGACGACCCAGACGGGGTGCGACCAGCGGGTGGCGAGCAGGGCGTCCCCGGCGCGGCCCTCGGTGATCAGGGCGTCCCACTCCTGATCGGTGCGGGCGGCGATCTTGCGCATCACGGCGTTCACGAACCCGGTCGCGCGGCGGGCACCGACCTCGCGGGCGAGCTCGACCGTGGCGTCGACGGCGGCGTGCGTCGGCGTGCGCATGGCGAGCAGCTGGTGCGCACCGAGGCGCATCACGTCGAGGACGTCCGCCTCGATGTTCTCGGCCCGGCGACCGGAGGCCAGCGCGATGATCACGTCGTAGCGGCCGAGCATCCGGATCGACCCGTAGGTGAGCTCGGTCGCGAACCCGGCGTCGCGGGCGGTGAGCCCGGCGCGGCGGATGCGCGTCGGCAGCAGCAGGTTCGCGTAGGCGTCGTCGACCTGCACGGCGCGGAGCACGTCGAACGCCACGCGGCGGGCGCTGGCCGGACGCGGGCCGCGGCGGGCATCCTGGGGCTTCGTCTGGGGGCTCATGCGAGGACCTTCCCGTCCAGTTCGCCGAGGCCACGGGCCCAGGCGGCGGCGTCCATCGCCTTCTTGCCCGCCGGCTGCACCTCGAGCAGCACCAGCGGGGTGTCGGCGGTCCCGACCAGCAGCCGACCGCCGTGGAGTGCGAGCGCACCCGGCGCGAGCGACGGGGCGGGGTCCTGCGTGCCTCCCGGCTGGAGGGTGCTGCGGAGCAGCTTCACGCGGGTCTCGCCCAGGTGGGCGTACGCGCCGGGCTCGGGCGTGACCCCGCGCAGCCGCGCGTGCACGACGGTGGCGGGCGCGGCGAAGTCGATGCGGCCGTCGTCGATCGTGAGCTTCGGTGCGAGCGTGGGCTCGCCGGACTGCTCGGTCGCGACGGCGGTGCCGTCGGCGATGGCGTCCACGACGTCCGCCACCACGTCGGCGCCGACCTCGGCCATCGCCGCGAGGACCTCGCCCGAGGTCGCCTCGGGGTCGATCTCGAAGGGCCGCGCGGCGTAGACCGGGCCGGCGTCGAGCGCCTCGACCAGCTGGAAGACCGTCGCGGCGGTCCGGGTGTCGCCGGCCATCACCGCACGCTGCACGGGAGCAGCACCGCGGTACGCCGGCAGGTCGGAGAAGTGCAGGTTGATCCAGCCGTGCCTCGGGGCGTCGAGCGCCGGTCGGCGGAGCAGTGCACCGTAGGCGACGATCACGCCGAGGTCGACGTCGAGGTCCGCGATCCGGGCGGTGACGGCGTCGTCGACGCGCGAGGCCTCGATGACCGGCAGTCCGAGCTCCGCGGCGACGACGGCCACCGGGGTCGGGGTGAGGACACGCTTGCGGCCCTGCGGGGTGGCCGGCCGCGTGAGCACCGCGACGATCTCGTGGTCGGACGCCGCCAGACGGCGGAGGGTGGGGACGGCCGCAGCGGGGCTGCCGGCGACGACGAGACGCATGGGTTCGATCCTCCCACGCCGACGGGCCCACCCGACCCCGACCGCCTGTCCGGAGCACGCGGTGCTCGGCACTGCCTGTGCACCAGCAGAGCGTGGGCTGCGTACGTTCTGGCTGTATCGACGGAAGGAGCACCATGACCGACCGAGACCTGCCCATCCCGGACTTCGACCACGTCCCGCTCGGCAACCTGACGGAGCACCTGACGGCCCTCGACCGCGAGCAGCTCGAGGTGCTGCTCGACCACGAGAACGCCCACGGCGCACGGTTGCCGGTGCTGGAGCGGATCCGTCACCGGATCGCGGCCCTGGACGGCGGTGCGGAGCCGACCGGTTCCGTGCCCGAGCACCTCCCCGAGACGTCTGCGGGGGCCTCGGCACCAGCAGACGTCACGCCGGCCACCGCCGGTCCGACGATCAACCCGCCGTCCCACGGCGTGCCCACCAACCCCGCGCAACCGCGCTGAGATCAGGAGACACCATGAGCGACGTCACCACCGCCACCAACCGCTACGCCGGTTCGTCCGTCCAGAAGGCCGCCCTCGTGGTCGGCATCGTGTTCCTGCTCGTCGGGATCGCCGGGTTCGTCCCCGGCATCACGACCGGCGACCTGGCCGGGGCCGGACACGAGTCGATGGGCATGCTGCTCGGCATCTTCCAGGTGTCCGTGCTGCACAACATCGTGCACCTGCTGTTCGGCGTCGTCGGACTGCTCGCCGCCAACCGTGCCTCCGGCTCGCGGATGTACCTGGTGATCGGCGGGATCGTCTACTTCGTGCTGTGGATCTACGGCCTGTTCACCGCCGGCCACAGCTCGGGTGCGAACTTCGTCCCGCTGAACAACGCCGACAACTGGCTGCACCTCGTCCTCGCCATCGGCATGGTCGCCCTCGGCGTCGTGCTGCCGCGCGAGCGTCGCCGGCCCGCCAACGCCTGAGCGACCCGCACCAGCCGGTCGCCGCACGGCGGCAGACCCCGAACGACACCGCCGACGTCCCACGACGTCGACGGTGTCGTTCTGCGTCGTGCAGCAATCGGGCCCGCCCGGGCCCGACGGCGTCAGACCTCGGAGAACGGTTCGGCGTCGTCCAACCGCACCCGCAGCGTCGGAGCGGCCCGTCGGCGGTTGCCGCCCTTGAGCACCCGCCGGGTCGACGAGCGCCGGATGACCTCGGCCTTGAGCGTGGCGGCGACCTCGGCCCCGTGCGCGTACGGGAACCGCACGATCGCCCGGACCGTGCCCGGCAGGGCGTCGTCCTCGACCGGGACCGGGCCGAGCACCGGACCGACGACGGCGTCGCCGAGCGCTTCGACCGCCGCGGTGACGGCTTCGTCGGTACCGGTCATCGTCGCCACCCGGACCGCCGGCGGGAAGTGGAGTTCGCGGCGGTCCGTCAGCTCGTCGTGCGCGGGTCCGTCGAGTCGCCACAGGGCCATCGCCGAGGCCAGCCGCCCGCCGATCCCGACCAGGTACACCTCGGCCCCGGGAGACGACTTCGCCGCCGCGTTCGTCCAGAAGCGCAGGACGTCCTCCTGCACGCGCAGCCCCTCGCGGGCGAGCATCTTCTCACCGTCCAGCAGCAGCACGCAGGCGTAGCCCCCCGGCACCGACGGCTCGGCCCCACGGGTGGCGACGACGACGGACGGGCGGGCGGGGACCTCGTCGAGCGGGCGAGAGCCGTCGGCGACGACGATCCGCGTGCCCGGGAACGCCCGCCCGAGTTCGTCGGCGGTCCGTTGCGCTCCCTGACCGACCGGCTTCACGGTGCCGTTGCCGCACGTCGGGCAGCGGAACCCGACGGCCAGCGCTCCGCAGAAGCGGCACTGGGGCGTGGCGCCACGGTGCGGGCTGCCGAGCGGCCCGCCGCAGACCCGGCAGTGCGCGCGTTCGCCGCACTCGGCACAGACCAGCCCGGTGCCGAAGCCGGGGCTCGCGACCTGCACCAGGACGGCACCGTGCTGGCTGGCCTCGCGCGCGGCACGCCACGCAGAGCTCGGGATGCGCGCCTGCGCGGCGAACCCCTCGGCCCCGGTCTGCTGCACGGTGGGGATGACCTTCGGGGTCTTCACGCGGTACGGCACGACGTCCTGCAGCCACTGCAGCTCGACCAGGCGCTGCACGTCGGTGCTGCGCGCGTGTGAGACGAACAGCAGCGCGGCACCGGACTGGGCGGCCCGCACCAGGGCGACGTCGCGCGTGTGCACGTAGGGCGCCCGCTGCTCGATGAACGAGGCATCGCCGTCGTCCCACATGGCGATCAGGCCGAGCTCCGTCGCCGGTGCGTACATCGCCGTGCGGTTGCCGATCGCGACCACCGGGTGCGTGCGGGCCTGCAGCAGTGCCTTCGCGCGCTGCCCGTTCGTCTGCTTGGCGTCGAACCGCACCACCCGCTCCGGCGGCAGCACGGCGAGCAGGGCACGCTCGAGGTCGATGACGTCCCGGAAGTCCGGAACGGCGATCACCGCGGACTGCTCGGCCGCCATCGTGTGCGCGGCTGCCTGGGCGAGCGTCGCGGCCCACCCCGGGACCCAGACCGGCGCGTCCGCGTCGCCCATCGCCACGGGCTGGGGCACGGCGGCGACCGCAGCGCGTCCGTGCTCCGTCACCACGGCCTCCAGGACGCCGTCGGCGTAGCCGGTGACGGGCGGGGCGGTCACCGGCGGCGGCGACCACGCGGTGTCCCGGGCGAGCCAGGCCTTCTCGGCGCGCACCTGTCGCGGGGGCACGGCGAGGCGCAGGACATCGGAGGCGACCCCCGCGGCCCGGTCGGCGACGGCGCGCGCAAGGGTCCAGATCTCCGGCGCCAGGACGGGCACCGGGGACAGGACGGCCTCGATCTGGCTCAGCTCACCTGGGTACTCACCCTCGGTGACGATCTCGACCACGTAGCCGTCGGACATCCGCGCCCCGGTGCGCAGCGGCACCTTGACGCGGACCCCCGCGACGCAGTCGTCCTCGAGCTCGGCCGGTACCCGGTAGTCGAACAGACGGTCCAACTGCGGGAGCGGCGAGTCGAGGACGACGCGCGCGACGGTGGTCACGCGGTGCTTCAGACGGTCGCGGCGACGAGTCCTGCGGCGGCGCGGAGTTCCTCGACACGGTCGAGCTGCTCCCACGTGAACCCGGGGAGCTCGCGGCCGAAGTGGCCGTAGGTCGCGGTCTGCGCGTAGATCGGTCGGAGCAGGTCGAGGTCGCGGATGATCGCGGCCGGACGCAGGTCGAACACCTGGCGGATGGCGGCCTCGATCGTGGCGTCGTCGACGTGTCCGGTGCCGAAGGTCTCGACGTAGAGCCCGACGGGCTTCGCACGGCCGATCGCGTACGCGACCTGCACCTCGAGCCGGTCGGCGAGCCCCGCGGCGACCGCGTTCTTGGCGACCCAGCGCAGCGCGTACGCCGCCGAACGGTCGACCTTCGACGGGTCCTTGCCGCTGAACGCGCCGCCACCGTGACGGGAGGCCCCGCCGTAGGTGTCGACGATCACCTTGCGGCCGGTGAGCCCGGCGTCGCCCTGGGGGCCACCGATCTCGAAGCGACCGGTCGGGTTCACGATGACGTCGACGTGCGACGAGTCGAGGTCGACCAGGTCGAGGACCGGACGGATCACGTGCTCGGTGATCGCGGCGGTGAGCTCGTCGAGCGTGACGCTCGGCGAGTGCTGCGTGGAGAGCACGACGGTCTCGACGGTCTTCGGCACGACGCCGTCGTACCCGATGGTGACCTGGGTCTTGCCGTCCGGGCGCAGGAACGACAGCTCGCCCGACTTCCGGACCGCGGCCAGGCGCTCGGCCAGGCGGTGCGCCAGCCAGATCGCGACCGGCATGTACTCGGGGGTCTCGTTCGTCGCGAAGCCGAACATGATGCCCTGGTCGCCGGCGCCCTGGCGGTCGAGCGGGTCGACCGCACCGGTGCGGGAGTCGAGCGACTCGTCCACACCCTGCGCGATGTCCGGCGACTGCGCACCGATCGAGACCTCGACACCACAGGTGGCACCGTCGAACGAGACGTCCGACGAGTTGTAGCCGATCCCGGTGATGACGTCACGGACGAGCTTGGGGATCTCGACGTAGCCGGAGGTCGTGACCTCGCCGGCGACGTGCACGAGCCCGGTGGTCACCATCGTCTCGACGGCGACGCGCGCGTTCGGGTCGACCGTGAGCAGTGCGTCGAGGATGCTGTCCGAGATCTGGTCGCAGATCTTGTCGGGGTGCCCCTCGGTCACCGACTCGGACGTGAAGAGGCGGAGAGCAGCTGCAGTCACCGGGATCAGTCGGTGGGCTGCTGCTGCTTGGTGACGGTGAGCTTGTCCTCGTTGATCTCGTGGAGCGCGACGGACAGCGGCTTGTCGTCGATCGTCGAGTCGACGAGCGGTCCGACGTTGTCGAAGAGCGAGCCCTCGTGCAGGTCGGCGTAGTAGTCGTTGATCTGGCGGGCGCGCTTGGACGCGAAGATGACGAGCGCGTACTTCGACTCGACCTTGCTGAGCAGGTCGTCGATGGGCGGGTCGATGATGCCCTGGGGGTTGGCCATGGTGTCTCCTCGAAGTCAGTGCACCCGTCAGGGCGCAGAGAACAAGTCTACGACCTCACGTGCCGCGGTGCCGACATCGGAGTTCACGATCCGCACGTCGAACTCGTCCTGGGCGGCCAGCTCGACCTTCGCGGTCTCGAGGCGACGCGCTTGTTCCTCCGCGGATTCGGTCCCGCGGCCGATGAGCCGGCGCACCAGTTCCTCCCACGTCGGGGGCAGCAGGAACACGAGCACCGCCTCGGGCATGGCGTCGCGGACCTGCCGGGCGCCCTGCAGGTCGATCTCGAGCATGACCTTCTCGCCGGCGTCGAGCGCGCGGTCGATCGGCGGGCGCGGGGTGCCGTAGCGGTACGAGTTGTGGACGGTCGCCCACTCGAGCAGCTCGCGGTCGCGGATCATGCGGTCGAACTCGTCGTCGTCCACGAAGTAGTAGTGCACGCCGTCGACCTCGCCGGGGCGCGGCTTCCGGGTGGTGGCGGAGACGCTGAGGTTGACGTCCGGGTAGTGCTGTCGGATGTGCGCGCTGACCGTGCCCTTGCCGACCGCGGTGGGTCCGGCGAGCACGACGAGCTTCGAGGCACCACGCTTGCGACCGCGGGCGGCGAGCCAGTCGGCCAGGGCCGCGCGCTGCCGGGTCCCCAGGCCACCGAGGCGCTTCGACGGTGCGATCCGCAGGGACCCCATGATCGCCTCGGCTCGCGCGGGGCCGATGCCCGGCAGGCTCACCAGCAGGTCACGGACCCGCAGCGAGCGTTCCGCCGAGGTCGTCTCGACCAGCGAGTCGTCCCACGCGGCACGGGCGACGTCGAGCGCGGAGCGCTCCCCCGACGCGATCGCGGCCTTCACCGCGGCCCGGGCGCGTCGCGCGGCCACGGCGGCCTTCGCCGCGGCGACGCGGTCGACCTCTGGCGGGGTGCGGTGGGCGGGCAGGCCCTCGTGGTCGTCGGTCACGCTGCCGCCGCCAGTGCGGTGCGGATGCGATCGGCGCGGTCGGCGACGAGCGCCGCGGCACCGTCCGGACCGTCGGTCAGCAGGCCGCGCGACTCGCTCACGAGCACCTGCTCGGCACGCGCGCCGTACAGCGCACGGAGGTCCTCGATGCGGGCGCCCTGGGCACCGAAGCCCGGTGCGAGGACCGGCGCGGTGCCGATCGCGTCCGCGTCGATGCCGAAGTCGTCGAGGTGAAGGGTCGCGCCGAGCACGAGCCCGACGTCGCCGAGGGCCTGATCGCCCACGGACCGGTTGTCGTCTGCCACGTCCAAGACGATACCGGCCGCGACCGTCCGGCCGGTACGCGGTCCCTCGGCCAGCACCGCGGTCTGCAGCACCCGGGCCTCGGGGTTGCTCGTCGCCGCGAGCACGAAGACCCCGGCACCGTTCCGGCGCGCGACGTCGATCGTGCCCCGGAGCGAGCCGTACCCGAGGTACGGCGACACGGTCATCGCGTCGGCCGCGAACGGCCCGTCGCGGTCGAGCCACGCGAGCGCGTAGTCGTCACCGGTGGTCCCGATGTCGCCCCGCTTCACGTCGGCGACGACCAGGAGGCCCGCATCGCGTGCCCGGCGGATCGTCGCGTCGAGCGCACGGTAGCCCGCAACCCCCGCCGCCTCGAAGAAGGCGACCTGCGGCTTCACGATCGCCGCGCGGCCGGCGGCCGCGTCGACCAGCGTCGCGCCGAAGGCCGTGAGGCCCTGCTCGTCGCGGGCGAGCCCCCACGCCGCCAGGGTGGCGGCGTGGGGGTCGATCCCGACGCAGAGCGGTGAACGCTCCCCCATGGCGGACGCGAGGCGGTCGCCGAAGGAGGCCGGGCCTCCCGACCGGGGCGTGTCCACGATGGCAGCCGTCACCAGGTCGCGCGCTCGCGCGCGTAGTCCTGCAGGCTGCGGACGTTGAGCGGCGAACCGATCGTCTCGATCGCCGCGACGGCCGCCCCGATCTGCGCGATCGTCGTGAACAGCGGCTTGTCCGCCGCCACCGTGGCGGCGCGGATCTCGTACCCGTCCGCACGACCGGCGGCACCCGACGGCGTGTTGATGACGATGTCGACCTCGCCCGTGGCGAGCAGGTCGACGACGCTCTCGCCGCCCTGGCTGTACTTGCCGACGATCCCGACCTCGATGCCGTTGCGGCGGAGGATCTCCGCCGTGCCCTCGGTCGCGATGATCGTGAAGCCGAGCTGCTGCAGGCGGTGCACCGGCAGCACGATCGCGCGCTTGTCGGTGTCGGCGACGCTCACGAAGACCGTGCCGCTGGTCGGCAGGCCGCCGTACGCGGCGTCCTGCGACTTGAGGAACGCCCGCGGGAAGTCGCGGTCGATGCCCATGACCTCGCCGGTGGAGCGCATCTCGGGGCTGAGCACCGAGTCGACGACCTGGCCCTCGCGGGTGCGGAAGCGACGGAACGGCAGCACGGCTTCCTTCACGGCGACCGGCGACTGCGCGGGCACGAACGCGCCGTCGCGCTCGGGCAGCATGCCCTCGGCGACGAGCTCGGCGACCGTGGTGCCGGTCATGATGCGGGACGCGGCCTTGGCCAGCGGGATGCCGAGCGCCTTCGAGACGAAGGGCACCGTGCGGCTGGCGCGCGGGTTCGCCTCGAGGACGTAGAGCACGCCGGCGCCGATGGCGAACTGCACGTTGAGCAGGCCCTGCACGCCGATGCCGCGGGCGATCTTCTCGGTCGCGTCGACGACTCCCTGGATCTCCGCGCGGCCGAGGCCGACCGGGGGCAGGGTGCACGCCGAGTCGCCGGAGTGGATGCCGGCCTCTTCGAGGTGCTCCATGATGCCGCCGATGTACAGCCGCTCGCCGTCGAAGAGCGCGTCCACGTCGATCTCGACGGCGTCGTCCAGGAACCGGTCGACCAGCAGCGGGAGCTCCGGGCCGATGATCGCCTGGTCGGCCATCCGGTCGAAGTAGTCCGCCAGCGACGGGGAGTCGTACAGGATCTCCATGCCGCGGCCGCCGAGCACGAACGACGGGCGGACGAGGACCGGGTACCCGATCTCCTCGGCCACCGTGGTCGCGCTCGCCAGGTCGTGGGCCGTGCCGTTCCGCGGTGCGAGCAGACCGGCGGCGTCGAGGATGGCGGAGAACTGTCCGCGCTCCTCGGCCGAGTCGATCGCGGTCGGGCTGGTGCCGAGGATCGGGATGCCCGCGGCCTCGAGCGGCTTCGCCAGGCCCAGGGCGGTCTGACCACCGAGCTGCACGACGACACCGACGAGCTCGCCGGACGCGGCCTCGGCCTCGATGACCTCGAGGACGTCCTCGGCGGTCAGGGGCTCGAAGTACAGGCGGTCCGAGGTGTCGTAGTCGGTCGACACGGTCTCGGGGTTGCAGTTGATCATGATCGTCTCGAACCCGGCGGCGCTCAGCGCGAAGGACGCGTGCACGCAGGAGTAGTCGAACTCGACGCCCTGCCCGATGCGGTTCGGGCCGGAGCCGAGGATGACGACCTTCTTGCGGTCGCTCGGGACGACCTCGGTCTCGGTGTCGTACGACGAGTAGTGGTACGGCGTCAGGGCGGGGAACTCGCCGGCGCAGGTGTCGACCGTCTTGAAGACCGGTCGGATGCCCTGGGCGTGCCGCTCGTCACGGACCTGCTGCTCGGAGACCGGTGCCGCGTCCGAGCTGCGCAGGCTCGCGATCTGGGTGTCGCTGAAGCCGTGCTCCTTCGCCCAGCGCAGGGTGTCCGCGTCGAGGGACTCGGCGGCACGGACCTCGTCCGCGACCTCGTTGATGAGCACGATCTGGTCGATGAACCAGGGGTCGATCTTGGTGGCCTCGAAGACCTCGTCCGCGGTGGCACCCGCGACCAGGGCCTGCTGGACCGTCACGATGCGACCGTCGGTCGGGATCGACGACTTCGTCAGCAGGGCGTCCTTGTCGAGCTCGGCCGCCGGGGTGTCCCAGTGGAAGCTCGACCCGCGCTTCTCGAGCGAGCGCAGCGACTTCTGCAGTGCGGTGGCGTAGTTCCGGCCGATGGCCATCGCCTCGCCGACGCTCTTCATCGTCGTGGTGAGGGTGGCGTCGGCGGCCGGGAACTTCTCGAACGCGAACCGCGGGGTCTTCACGACCACGTAGTCGAGCGTCGGCTCGAAGCTCGCCGGGGTGACCTTCGTGATGTCGTTCTCGATCTCGTCGAGCCGGTAGCCGATGGCGAGCTTCGCCGCGATCTTGGCGATCGGGAAGCCCGTGGCCTTCGACGCGAGGGCCGACGAGCGGGACACGCGGGGGTTCATCTCGATGACGATGACGCGGCCGTTGGACGGGTCGACGGCGAACTGGATGTTGCAGCCGCCGGTGTCGACGCCGACGCGACGGATGATGTCGATGCCGATGTTCCGCATGTTCTGGTACTCGCGGTCGGTCAGGGTCAGCGCGGGGGCGACCGTGATCGAGTCACCGGTGTGGACGCCGACCGGGTCGACGTTCTCGATGGAGCAGATGACGACGGTGTTGTCGTAGTTGTCGCGCATCAGCTCGAGCTCGTACTCCTTCCAGCCGAGGATGGACTCCTCGAGCAGGACCTCGGTCGTCGGGCTGGACTGCAGCCCGTCGCCGACGAAGCGGACGAGTTCGGCCTCGTTGTAGGCGAAGCCCGAGCCGAGGCCGCCCATGGTGAAGGACGGGCGGACGACCAGCGGGTACCCGAGGTCCTTCGCGAACTCCTTCGCTTCTTCGAGCGTGTGCGCGATGTGGCTGCGGGCGACGTCGGCGCCGGATTCGAGCACGAGCTCCTTGAAGAGCTGGCGGTCCTCGCCGCGCTGGATCGCCTCGACCTTGGCACCGATGAGCTCGACGCCGTGCTTGGTGAGGATGCCGGCCTCGTCGAGCGCGATGGCCGCGTTCAGGGCCGTCTGGCCGCCGAGGGTCGGCAGGACGGCGTCCGGCTTCTCGATGCGGATGATCTCCTCGAGCGACGCGTTCGTGATCGGCTCGATGTAGGTCGCGTCGGCGAAGTCGGGGTCGGTCATGATCGTCGCCGGGTTCGGGTTGACCAGGATGACCCGGACGCCCTCGGCCCGGAGGACGCGGCACGCCTGGGTGCCGGAGTAGTCGAACTCGGCGGCCTGACCGATGACGATCGGGCCGGAACCGATGACGAGGACGGAGTTGATGTCTGCGCGCTTGGGCATCAGTTCGCTTCCTTGGTGATGTCTGCTGCGGGGGTCGTGGCGTCGGCGGTGGCCGCGTCGAGCGGCTCCCCGTCGCGACGCTCGCGCACCATGTCCGCGAACCGGTCGAAGAGGTACATGCTGTCGTGCGGTCCGGCGGCGGCCTCGGGGTGGTACTGCACGCTGAACGCCGGCACGTCGAGCGCGCGGAGGCCCTCGACCACGTTGTCGTTCAGCGAGTAGTGCGAGACCTCGACCCGACCGAACCCGGCCGGGGACTCGAGGACCTCGCCGAGGGGTGCGTCGACCGCGAAGCCGTGGTTCTGGCTCGTGATCTCGACCTTGCCCGTGGTCGTGTCGAGCACCGGCTGGTTGATGCCGCGGTGGCCGAAGGGCAGCTTGTAGGTGCCGAAGCCGAGCGCGCGGCCGAGCAGCTGGTTGCCGAAGCAGATGCCGAAGAACGGCCGGCCGGTGCGCAGGCTGTCCTGCAGCAGTTCGACCTGCGCGTCCGACGCGGCGGGGTCGCCGGGGCCGTTCGAGTAGAACAGGGCGTCCGGTGCGAGGGCTTCCAGCTCCGGAGCGGAGATGTCCTGCGGCACCACGTGCACCTCGAAACCGCGGGCGGCGAGGTACCGGGTGGTGGACGCCTTCACACCGAGGTCGAGCACGGCCAGGGTGCCGATCTGCTCGCCCTCGGCGGGGACGACGTAGGTCTCCGGGGTGGACACGACCGCCGAGAAGCTCGCACCGGCCATCGTCGCCTGCGACACGACCGCGTCCAGCTGCTCCGACTCCGGCAGTGCGGCGTCCGCACCGCTGAAGACGCCGCCCTTCATGGCGCCGGCGTCACGGATGCGGCGGGTGAGTGCGCGAGTGTCGATGCCAGAGATACCGACGATGCCGTCGCGCACCAGGTGGTCGTCGAGCGTGGCGTTCGCGCGGTGGTTCGACACCACGCGGCTGGGGTCGCGCACCACGTACCCGGCGACCCAGATGCGACGGGACTCGGGGTCCTCGTCGTTCACCCCGGTGTTGCCGATGTGCGGCGCGGTCTGCACCACGATCTGTCCGGCGTAGGAGGGGTCGGTCAGCGTCTCCTGGTAGCCGGTCATGCCGGTCGCGAAGACCACCTCACCGAGCGTGCGCCCACGGGCGCCGTAGGCCCAGCCGTCGTACCGGGTGCCGTCTTCGAGGACCAGGACGGCCCGTTCGCGTGTCATGCTTTCTTCCCTTCGCCCGCGGTTCGCGGAGCATCGGCCGCAGTCGCCTGCGGCCCGGTCTCGGTCAGTCCCTGCAGGGCGTGCAGCGCGGCTGCGTCGCCCTCCGGGAACCGGAAGTAGGTGTCCAGGTCCGTCGCACCTGCGGCGCCGGTCGCCGTCCATCGCAGACGGACCAGTCCCCCGGGTTCGACCACTCGGTCGATCGCCCACGTGGAGCGGTCGGCGCCGCGGACCGCGTCGCGCGCGATCCAGCGGTCGTCGGTGCCGGCGAGGCGCATCACCACGCCGGTCGCGTGGACCGTCACCCCGCCGCGGCCGCGGAACCCGAGGCCGCCTGCGGTGATGCGTTCCAACGGCTGGTCGGCACGGGTCGTCGCGACGGTGAACCCGTCCCACGACCCGACCGCAGGTGCCAGATCGGCCGGTACCCGGACCGGAGGCACGGCTTCCGCCTGCTTCCTGGTCCGCGTCCGCCAGGTGCGCGCCATCGCCACGAACAGGGCGGCGACCGCGAGCAGGATCACCGCGCCGAGGAGCCAGCGCTGGGCGTCGCCGCTCATGCGCGCGCCCCCGTCCGGAGCGCCGCGGCGTGCGCCGCGATCGTCTCCGCGTCGACGACCTGGCCGTCGAGCACCGTCGCGTACCCCTGGTGGAAGGTGGCGACGACCCGGCCCGGCAGCGTCATGCCGAGGTACGGCGAGTTCTGCGACTGCCCGGCGAGGTCGGTGACCGCGAACTCGCGACTGGCCGACGGGTCGTAGAGGGTGATCTCGGCGGGGGCGCCCGCGGCGATCCGCTGCCCGTGCCCCTCGACCTGGCCGATCCGCGCCGGTGCCTCGGACAGCACCCGGGCGACGTCGGCCCAGTCGAGCCGGCCGTCGTCGACCACCGCGGCCTGCACCACGCTCAGCGCCGATTCGAGGCCGACCATGCCGTTCGCGGCGGCGGGCCACTCGCAGCACTTCGCCTCGGCGGTGTGCGGTGCGTGGTCGGTCGCGACGATGTCGATGGTGCCGTCGGCCAGGGCCGCGCGGAGTGCCTCGACGTCCTCGCGGGCGCGGAGCGGCGGGTTCACCTTGTAGCGGGCGTCGTACCCGGGGGCACCGTCGTGGCCGGCGATGAGGTCCTCGGTGAGCACCAGGTGGTGCGGCGTGACCTCGGCCGTGACGTCGATGCCGCGGGACTTCGCCCACCGGATCACCTCGACGCTGCCGGCCGTCGAGACGTGGCAGACGTGCAGGCGTGCTCCGACGTGGTCGGCGAGCAGGACGTCGCGGGCGATGATCGCCTCTTCCGCGACGGCGGGCCAGCCGGCGAGGCCGAGCTCCGAGGACAGTCGGCCCTCGTTCATCTGCGCGCCGATGGTCAGCCGGGGCTCCTGGGCGTGCTGCGCGAGCACCCCGCCGAAGCCCTTGATGTACTCGAGTGCGCGGCGCATGAGCAGCGGGTCGGCCACGCAGGAGCCGTCGTCCGAGAAGACCCGGACCTTCGCCCGGGAGGTCGCCATCGCGCCGATCTCGGACAGGTGCGTGCCCTGCAGCCCCTGTGACACGGCGCCGATCGGGCGGACCGTCACGTAGCCGGCGTCGTCCCCGAGGGCCTGGACCTGCTCGACGACCCCGGCGGTGTCCGCGACGGGGCTCGAGTTCGCCATGGCGTTGACGGCGGTGAACCCGCCGGCAGCCGCGGCACGCGAGCCGGTCAGGACCGTCTCGGACTCCTCGTGACCGGGCTCGCGCAGGTGCGTGTGGAGGTCCACGAGACCGGGCAGGGCGATGAGGCCGTCCGCGTCCACGGTGGTGGCGCCGGCCGTGTCGAGACCGGTCCCGACCGCGGTGATGCGCCCGCCCTCCAGACGGATGTCGGCACGCGAGCCGTCGACCAGCTGCGCGCCACGGATCAGGTGAGCGGTCATGCGGCGGACTCCTTCGCGTCGGTGCCGTTGCCGGCGCTGCCCGTCAGGGCGAGGTAGAGGACGGCCATCCGGACCGAGACGCCGTTCTCGACCTGCTCGACGACGGTCGAGCGGGGGTCGTCGGCGGCGACGCCGGCGATCTCGAGTCCGCGGTTCATCGGACCGGGGTGCATGATCAGCGTGCGCTCGGACAGCCGCCCGAAGCGCGCCGCCGTCAGGCCCCAGTGCCGCGTGTACTCGCGCGGGTTCGGGAAGAAGGCGTCGTTCATGCGTTCCTGCTGGATGCGGAGCGTCATGACGACGTCCGGGTCCTCGGCCAGGGCGGTGTCGAGGTCGTGGTGCACCGCGGCGCCGAACGGGGTCGGGGTGGCGGGCAGCAGTGTCGGCGGCGCGGCGAACGTCACGCTCGCCCCGAGGGTGCGGAGCAGCCACGCGTTCGACCGGGCGACCCGGCTGTGCAGCACGTCGCCGATGATCAGGACGCGCACGCCGTCGAGGCCCTGGCCGCGCGAGCCGGCGCCGTGCAGGCGGCGGCGCATGGTGAAGGCGTCGAGCAGCGCCTGCGTCGGGTGCTCGTGGGTCCCGTCACCGGCGTTGACCACCGGCACGTCGATCCAGTCGGCGTCGGCGAGCACCCGCGGGGCGCCCGAGGCACCGTGGCGCATGACGATGCCGTCGATGCCCATCGCGCCGAGGGTCTGCACGGTGTCCTTCAGGGATTCGCCCTTCGAGACGCTCGAGCCCTTCGCGGCGAAGTTCAGGACGTCGGCGGACAGGCGCTTCGCGGCGGCCTCGAACGAGATGCGCGTGCGCGTGGAGTCCTCGAAGAACAGGTTCACCACGGTCTTGCCGCGCAGGGCCGGGAGCTTCCGGACCTCGCGCGTGTTGACCTCGGCCATCTCCTCGGCGACGTCGAGGATGTGGACGGCCTGGTCGCGGGACAGGTCGGCGGTGGAGAGCAGGTGCCGCATCACGCCACCCCCTGCTCGATGAACACGGTGTCGTCGCCGTCGGTCTCGGCCAGGTGCAGCGTCACCCGCTCGTCGGACGCGGTCGGCAGGTTCTTGCCCACGTGGTCCGCACGGATCGGCAGCTCGCGGTGGCCGCGGTCGACGAGCACGGCGAGCCGGACGGCACGCGGCCGTCCGATGCCCTGCAGCGCGTCGAGCGCGGCGCGGACGGTGCGGCCGGAGTAGAGCACGTCGTCGACGAGCACGACGACCTTGCCGTCGATGCCGCCGGCGGGGATGACCGTCCGGTGCGGCGCGCGACCGATGCCGTGGCCGAGGTCGTCCCGGTGCATGGTGACGTCGAGCGTGCCGACACGCTCCGTCCCGATGCCGCCGGCGGCCGAGGACCACTCCGGCTCGATGCCGGCCAGGATCCGGCCGAGGCGCTCCGCCAGGACGGCACCCCGGGTCGGGATGCCGAGGAGCACGAGGTCCGAGCCCCCGTGGTTGGCTTCGAGGATCTCGTGCGCGATGCGTGTCAGGGCACGCGTGATGTCGGGCTGTTGCAGGACCGTTCTGGTTCCCACGTCGA
>Ga0308167_1002053_pt1 | contig 20229 bp, 20 predicted proteins | sample PhyCR1_2_FD_202138 | JGI IMG/M metagenome (GOLD analysis project Ga0308167, IMG submission 202138) | Phyllosphere microbial communities from UC Gill Tract Community Farm, Albany, California, United States - DLSLRC.R1 | ecosystem: Host-associated > Plants > Phyllosphere > Unclassified | place... | reverse complement strand
AGGCTTGCTCGACGACGCCATGCTCGACGACATCCTGCGCCCCGAAAACATGATTGCCCCACGCTTGGTCCCGCTGAAGGCCTAAGCGTTTGTCGCACCGCTCACCAGGCTGAGGGACTAGACACCTCTCACCTTTTGAGGGCTTGAAGACTCGTTCTTCAGGCCCTTTTTTTTGCCTGTAATTCTTCTTATATACAGCGCACATCTTTCAACTGCGTTTCACATATAAAACATGCGCCCCGACTGCGTTACTTGAAAAAGCATTAATTGATTGCAACTTCCCATTCCGTGCACAAGCGGTGTGCAATTTCGTGCCATATAAGAACAATGGTTTCATATATGAAACGTGCGATTTTGATCCATATAAACATAAGCCGCTAATTTAAAAGGGAATTCAACAAACCTTTGTAGGAATTAACTCACTGGCATTGTTCATGCACTAAACGGCGTATCACCTATAAAACAGACCAGAGTACCTTCCTGATGGCTGTGAAAGAGATGTACGCCGTGACGCCCCAATGGAATACGCCCGCACTTAAGGAAGAGCTGGAGCCGACTGAAATTGAATTCCGTAATGTCGGTAAATGTTTCCCAGCCAAAGGTAAAACAGAAGCGCCCTTTGCCATTCACGATGTGAACTTCAAGATCCGTCGCGGCGAGGTCGTGTCGATCATCGGCCCGTCCGGCTGTGGCAAGAGCACCATCCTCAATATGGGCTCTGGCCTGTATCGCCCCACTGAAGGAGAAGTCTTCGTGGGCGGCGAACCGGTGACCGGGCCTGTGCCGCAAGTCGCGTTCATGCTGCAAAAAGATTTGCTGATGCCGTGGCGCAGCATTCGCCGCAATGTCGAACTGGGCCTGGAGATTCAAGGCGTGCCCAGCGCGACCCGGCAGAAGGTAGCCTTGGACTTGCTCGACCGTTGCCACCTCAACGGCTTCGCCGATCACTACCCGTTCCAACTCTCCGGCGGTATGCGCCAACGCGCTGCCCTGGCACGCACCCTGGCCATCGACCCCCAGGTGTTGTTCCTTGATGAGCCGTTTTCCGCCCTCGACGCCCAGACCAAGATGATCCTGCAGCAGGACATGGCGCGGATGCTGTTCGATGAAAAGAAGACCGCGCTGTTCATCACCCACGACCTGATCGAGGGCATCGCCATGTCCGACCGGTTGCTGGTCATGAGCGCCCGCCCCGGCACCATCATCGAAGAAATCAGCATCGACCTGCCGTTTCGCGACAACCCGCTGGAGCGCCGCAAGCTACCGGAGATTGGCCCGCTGGTCGGTCGCCTGATGGAACTGCTGCACGTCGGCGCCGACACCGAACTGCACTGATTGCCGCGCTTGCGGCCCCCAACCGATTCAGGAGTTCCCATGCTCAAGTCTCTGTTCCAACGTTTCTGCGCGCTCAGCCTTGGCCTCGGCCTGACCTGCGCGGCCCAGGCGCAGCCAACCGACGTCACCTACCTGCTGCCGGCCCCACCTAACTTGCCAGCCTTTGCACCGTGGATCATCGCCAAGGAAAAAGGCTATTACGCGGCCCAGGACCTGAACCTCACGTTCATTGCCGCCAAGGGCGGTGTGGATGTGGCCAAGCAGATCGGCGCCGGCAATGCCCTGCTCGGCGGCGCCATCGGCGACACGCCGATCATGGTGCGCGGCAACGGTATTCCGGTGCGCGCCGTGGCGGTGCTGGGCGCGGGCGGCGTGACCATGATCGCCACCCATTCCAAGGACAACATCAATAACGTCAGCGACCTCAAGGGCAAGACCATGACGGTGATGTCGTATTCCGACACCACCTATTACGCGCTGCTCGCTTCGTTGCGCAAGGCCGGCCTTGGCAAGAACGACGTGGACATCCAGGCCGCTGGGCCTGCCGGCGTCTGGCAACTGTTTACGGCCAACAAGGCCCAGGCTATGGCCGGCGTGCCGGACTGGATGGTCACCGCCGAAGAAGCCGGCGCGCAGATCAAGCTGATTCCCCAGGAACAGATCTTCGAAAGCATGGCCCAGGCCATCCTCGCCTCGGATGACGCCATCAAAAACCACCCCCAGGTGGTGCGCGGTGTGGTGCAGGCCACGCTCAAAGGCATGCACGACATTATCCAGGACCCGCGTGCCGCCGCCGTCACCTTTGCCAAAGCGGTCCCGACCTACGCCGGCAAGGAAGACTCACTGGAGAAAATCTTCAAGCTCTATGTCGAGCACGTCTACGCCAACCAGCGCGTACTGGGGCACATCGACCCCGAGCGCCTGGACAAGGTCCGCCAGTTCTACGTGAGCGAAGGCATCGTCCCCCGGGAAACCCCGCTGGATGAGCTGTTCACCAACCAATTCGTCGACAGCCCGGTCGCCGCGCAATAACGCACCGGACAACAAGGTACGCATACGATGAAAAACCTGAACCCCTCCGTGCTCGGTAGCGTGGCGCTGCTGATCCTGTTCCTGGCGCTCTGGCAATGGGGCCCCGGGCTGCTCGGCATGCCCGAATTCGTCATGCCCAAACTCAGCCGCGTGGCCCAGGAAAGCCTGGTGATGTGGCACAGCGGCGGCCTGCTGCAACACACCCTGATCACCGCCATGGAGATCGTCGTCGGCTTCGCCCTGGGCGCCTTGCTGGGCGTGATGATTGGTGTGTCCCTGGGCCTGTCGCCCGCGGCGGAAGCAATGCTGTCGCCCTACATCCTGGCGTTGCAGATTGCACCGAAGGTCGCCTTTGCGCCGCTGTTCGTGATGTGGCTGGGCTACACCATCTACCCGAAAATTCTGATCGCAATCCTGATTGTGTTTTTCCCGGTGATGATCAACGTGCTCTCGGCGATCCGCACGGTCGACCCGGACATGATCAACCTGGTGCGCACCATGAACGCCAGCCGCTGGCAGATCTTTCGCCTGGTGGAATTTCCCTCAGCCATGGCCGCGCTGTTTTCCGGCCTGCGCATCGCCTCCACCCTGGCGGTGATCGGCGTCACCGTCGGCGAGCTGGTCGGCGGTAACCAGGGCCTGGGCTTCCTGTTGGTGGACGCCGAGGGCCAAGGCAACACGGCCGGTGTATTCGTCGCCATCGTCATGCTCACCCTGATTGGGGTGGTCGCCTACGGCGCCGTGGTGTGGGCAGAAAAACGCGTCCTGCACTACATGCCCAAAGCCATGTTGAGCACGCAATGATGACCGACCGTAATCGTTTGCTCGAAGGTCGCCGCGTACTGGTGACCGGCGGCGCCCGTGGCCTGGGTTACGGGTTCGCCCAGGCCATCGGCGAGGCCGGTGCTCGCGTGGTGATTGCCGATGTGCTGCAAGACCGTGTGCAACAGGCGGCGTGTGAACTGCAAGCCCTGGGGCTGGACGTGCAGGCTGTCACGGTCGACCTGGCCCAGCCTGAGTCGATCCAGGCATGCATCACCGCGACACTCGATTTGCTGGGCGGCCTCGATGGCTTGGTGAACAACGCCTCCATCACCAACTCCGGTGGCAAAGGCTGCGAAGACCTGAGCATCGACACCTGGGACCAGGTGATGCAGGTCAACGTGCGCGGCACCTGGCTGATGACTACCGCCTGCCTGCCGGCACTGCGTGCCAGTGGCCACGGCGCCATCGTCAACCTGGCCTCCGACACGCCCCTGTGGGGCGCGCCAAACCTGTTGGCCTACGTTGCCAGCAAGGGCGCAATCATCGCCATGACCCGCAGCCTGGCCCGCGAGCTGGGCGCCGACAACATCACGGTCAACGCCATCGCCCCTGGCCTGGTGCTGGTGGAAGCCACCGCCTACGTGCCCGAGGCTCGTCACCGTTTGTACAACGACCAGCGGGCCATCCAACGCCCGCAATTGCCCGAAGACGTCAGCGGCGCCGTGCTGTTCGCGCTGTCCGACCTTGCCCGCTTCATCACTGGACAAACCCTGCCGGTCAACGGCGGGTTCGTCATGCCTTGATCTGGAGACTGTCATGACTGATCTATCTGCCCAAAACGACACCCCGAAAAGCTGGGACCGCCCGGCCGGCGCCAGCCTGGAAAGCTGGATGAACACCCGTATCGCCCGTTACGAAACGCGCAAGTACGACTGGGATGCGCTGAAGTTCCAGGCCGACTACGACCCCAAGTTCCGCCGCGCACAAATGCGCTACATCGGCACCGGCGGCACCGGCATCAGCACCGACATGAACACCATCCCGTCGGAGCATTTCACCTTTTCCACCATGGTGATCCCGGCTGGCCACGAAGGCCCGCCGCACCTGCACATCGACGTCGAAGAAGTGTTCTTCGTGCTACGCGGCAAGCTCAAGGTGGTGCTGGAAAAAGACGGCGAGCGCTTCGAGACCATCCTCACTGACCGCGACGTGATTTCCGTGCCACCGGGCGTGTACCGCGAGGAGATCAACATCGGCGATGAAGACGCGTTGATGTGCGTGATGCTCGGCGCGAAAAAACCCATCACGCCGACCTACCCGCCAGAGCACCCTCTGGCTTCGATCAAGCGCGGATAAGCCCATGCTGCCAGGACTCTCTCAAGCCGCGCCGACGGCGGACCTGCAAGCCCAACTGGAGCGTGATTTCCCCCAACGCCTGGTGGCCTCGGCCGGTGGGCAGCAGGCATTGCGCGAATGTGGCGCGGGGCCGGTGGTGGTGTTGCTGCACGGTATCGGCTCCGGAGCGGCATCCTGGCTGCAAGTGGCGCGGCAACTGGCGCCCCAGGCCAGGGTCATCGCCTGGGACGCTCCCGGCTACGGCGATTCCAGCCCGCTGGAGTCGGATGCGCCCAAGGCCGAGCAATACGCAGCCCGTCTGGCGCAGATGCTGGATGCACTGGGTGTGGAGGAATGTGTGCTGGTCGGCCATTCCCTCGGCGCCCTCACCGCCCTTGCATTCGCCCGTAGTTCACAGGCCCATCGCGTCAACCGGCTGGTGCTGATCAGCCCGGCGCGCGGCTATGGCGCACCAGCCCTTGGCCAACAGCGCCAGCAGGTGCGTCAGCAACGCCTGGACAACCTGCAACGCCTGGGCATCGCCGGCCTGGCTGAACAACGCAGCGCTCACATGCTGTCGCCCCGTGCCACGCCCCAGGCCCTGGCTTGGGTGCGCTGGAACATGGCGCGCCTGAACCCCGTTGGTTATCGCCAGGCCATTGAATTGCTGTGCGGCGATGACCTGCTGCGCCATGGCCAACCGGCCATGCCCTGCGAGGTTCATTGCGGTGAAGCCGACAGCATCACCCCCGCCGAGGCCTGCCTGAGCGTGGCCAAGGCGCTGGGCGCCAGCTTCAACCTGATTGCCGACGCCGGCCACGCCAGCCCCATCGAGCAACCCCAAGTGGTAGCCGGGCGCCTGGCCTGCGCCATTCATCAATCCCTGACAGGTAGAACCCTATGAACGATTCCGATCTGCTCAAAGACGCTCAGGACAAATACATCGTTCCAGGCCTGGAGCGCGGCCTGCTCCTGCTCTGTGAGTTCAGCCGACGCAACCGCACCCTGACCGCGCCGGAGCTGGCACGCCGGTTGGCACTGCCTCGCTCGACCATCTTCCGTCTGCTGACCACCCTGGAGACCATGGGCTTCGTCACCCGCAGCGGCAATGAATACCGCCTCGGCATGTCCGTGCTGCGCCTGGGCTTCGAGTACCTGGCGTCGCTGGAGCTGACCGAGCTTGGCCAACCGCTGCTGGCGCGCCTGTGCGACCGGGTCAATTACCCGAGCAACCTGGTGGTGCGTGATGGTCGCTCGATTGTCTACGTGGCCAAGGTTTCACCGCCGTCGGTGTTCTCCAACGCGGTCAACGTCGGCACTCGCCTGCCCGCCCACGCCACTGTGTTGGGGCGCATCCTGCTCGAAGACCTGTCGTTGGCCGAGTTGCGTGAGTTGTACCCCGAAGAGCACCTGGAACAACACTCGCCCTGCACACCAAAAACCGTGATGGCCTTGTTCGACCTGGTCCAGGCCGACCGCCAGCGCGGTTTTGTCAGCGGCGAAGGCTTTTTCGAGTCGGCGATTTCCACGGTGGCCGCGCCGGTGCGTGACCAGAGCGGCGGCATTGTCGCAGCCCTGGGCGTGACCATCCCTACCGCGCAGATCGGCCACGTCAACTTTGAAGAACTCTTGAATCAGGTCCGGCGCAGCGCCGACGAGCTGTCACGCCTGCTCAACTACAACGGCGGCGCCCATAACGGCCAGCCCCGCGTTACCGCCTTGATGAGAGACTGACATGAGCCTTTACCAATTGCAGGGCCGCGTCGCCATTGTCACCGGGGGTTCTTCGGGCATCGGCCTGGCCTGTGTCGAACTGCTGCTGGAAGCCGGTGCGGCGGTGGCGTTCTGCGGTCGTGATCAAGCGCGCCTGCGCGGTGCTGAAGCCGGTTTGCGCGAGCGCTTCCCAAAGGCCCGCCTGCTGGCCCAGGCCTGCGATGTGCTCGATGCCGAGTCGGTCAACGCGTTTGCCGCCGCCAGCCTGGCTGCGCTGGGAGCGGCCAATGTGCTGATCAACAACGCCGGGCAAGGCCGGGTCTCGACCTTTGCCGACACCACCGACAGCGCCTGGACCGAAGAGCTGAACCTGAAGTTTTTCTCGGTGATCAACCCGGTCCGCGCGTTTAAGCCTCAGCTGGAAAACCAGCCTGACGCCGCCATCGTCTGCGTCAATTCGCTGCTGGCCAGCCAGCCCGAACCGCACATGGTCGCCACCTCTGCCGCACGCGCCGGGCTCAAGAACCTGGTGCGCTCGATGGCCACTGAGTTCGCCCCGCAGGGCATCCGCGTCAACGGCATCCTGATCGGCCTGGTGGAATCCGGGCAATGGCGCAGGCGTTTCGAAGCGCGCGAAGAACGCGACCTCGGCTGGGCGCAATGGACCGCACGGCTGGCACAACAAAAACACATTCCCTTGGGGCGCCTGGGCCTGCCGATTGAAGCGGCCCGCGCGATCCTGTTTCTGGCCTCGCCTCTGTCGGCTTACACCACAGGCAGCCATATCGATGTATCCGGAGGCCTGTCCCGCCATGCGTAATGAAAACAACACTGTCACCGTGGGCGCTGCCATCACCGCCTTTCTCGAGCAATGCGACGTCAAGGCTGTGTTCGGCGTGATCTCGATCCACAACATGCCGATTCTCGATGCCTTTGCAGTGCGCGGCAATATCCGCTTCGTCATGGCCCGGGGCGAAGCCGGCGCCGCCAACATGGCCGACGCCTATGCCCGCACCACCGGCGGCCTGGGTGTGTGCCTGACGTCCACCGGCACCGCCGCCGGCAATGCCGCAGGCGCGATGGTCGAAGCCCAAACTGCAGGCACCCCGCTGCTGCACATCACCGGCCAGATCGAAACGCCGTACCTGGACCAGGAGCTGGCCTACATCCACGAAGCCCGCGACCAGTTGAACATGCTCAAGGCCGTGTCCAAGGCCGCCTTTCGCGTACGCAGTGTCGAGACCGCCCTGAGCACCATGAAGCTCGCGGTGCAGACCGCCCTGACCGCGCCCACCGGGCCGGTCAGCGTCGAAATCCCCATCGACATCCAGTCCACCTTTATCCCGATGCCCACCGACCTGTCGCCCCTGCCGATCCCGGTGGCCGTGCCCGCGCCGGATGCCCTGGACCTGATGGCCGACCGCCTGGCCAGCGCCAAGCGACCGATGCTCTGGCTCGGCGGCGGCGCCCGCCATGCCGGCGTACAGGTCAAGCGCCTGCTGGCGATGGGCGTGGGCGTGATCACCTCCACGCAAGGTCGCGGCGTGGTCAATGAAGACGACGAGCGTTGCCTGGGGGCTTTTTCGCAGAACAAGCGGGTCGAACAGTTCCTGCAAACCTGCGATGCGCTGCTGATCGCCGGCTCGCGCCTGCGCAGTAACGAAACCTTCAAGTACGCACTGAAACTGCCTTCGAATCTCTTGCGCATCGACGCCAACCCGGCGATCGAAGGGCGCAGTTACGCCAGCGAACTGTTTGTCTGCGGCGATGCGGCGCTGGCGCTCGAGGGCCTGGCGGATCGCCTGGAAGGTCGCTTGCACACCGACCCGAGCTTTCTCACTGAACTCAAAGCCGTGCGCGAACAATCACGTAGCCAACTGATGGCCGACCTCGGGCCGTACTCGGCCATGGTCGAGCAATTGCAGGCCGTGACCGGGCGCAACTTCTCCTGGGTACGCGACGTGACCCTGTCCAACAGCATCTGGGGCAACCGCCTGCTGACCCTGTATCACCCACGCGCGGGTGTGCATGCCTTGGGCGGCGGGATTGGCCAGGGGTTGGCCATGGGCATCGGCGCAGCCGTCGCCGCAGCGGAAACGGCGCCGGAGCGCAAAGTGTTCGCAATCGCAGGTGACGGCGGTTTCATCCTCAACCTGGGTGAGCTGGCAACTCTGGTCCAGGAGCGCGCCAACCTGGTGATCCTGCTGATGAACGACCAGCGTTACGGGGTGATCCGCAATATCCAGGACGCTGTCTACGGCAGCCGCCATTGCTACGTCGACCTGCACACCCCGGACTACACCAAGCTCGCCGAGTCCCTGGGACTGCGCCATGGCCTGGTCACCGACCTCAAGGACTTCGGCACGGTGGTGGACAGCGCCCTGAGCCAGCCAGGCCCGTTCCTGCTGGAAGTGGACATGCTCAGCGTCGGCAACTTCGCCACCCAGTTTGCCGGCCCGCCCAACAGCGAAACCAAAGCCCAGAAGGCCACCGCCTGAGGATCGCACCATGTTGCATATCACCATGATCGGCTGCGGTGCCATTGGCGTCGGTGTGCTGGAGCTGCTGGAGAACGACCCACAGCTGTGCGTGGATTACGTCATCGCGTCTGAGGGCTCCGAAGCCTTGGTGCGCCAGCGCCTGGCCAGTTTCAAACAGCCGCCGCAGGTGCTGACGGCCTTGCCCGCCGATGCCCGCCCGGATTTGCTGGTGGAGTGCGCCGGACATCGCGCCATTGAAGAACATGTGTTGCCGGCGCTGGAGCGTGGGATTGCCTGCCTGATTGTGTCGGTGGGCGCGCTGTCCGAAGTCGGCCTGGTGGAACGCCTGGAGGCGGCGGCGGAACGCGGCAAGACCCGCATCGAATTGCTGCCTGGCGCCATCGGCGGCATCGATGCGCTGTCGGCGGCCAAGGTCGGCGGGTTGGACGCGGTCAACTACACCGGCCGCAAGCCGGCCCGCGCCTGGAAGAACACCCCCGGCGAGCAGGCCTGTGACCTGGACACCATCGAGCAAGCCACGGTGATCTTCCAGGGCAGCGCCCGTGAAGCGGCGCGGCTGTACCCCAAGAACGCCAACGTCGCGGCCACCCTGTCGCTGGCCGGCCTGGGCCTGGACCGCACCCATGTCACGTTGATCGCCGACCCCCACAGCGATGAAAACGTCCACCACTTCGAAGCCCGGGGCGCCTTTGGCCGTTTCGAGTTGAGCCTGCGCGGCAAGCCCTTGCTGGCCAACCCGAAGACCTCGGCGCTGACCGTGTACAGCGTGGTCCGTGCCTTGGGCAACCATGCCCACGCGATTTCCATTTAGGAGCCGTCGATGAACACCGAACAGACATTACCCATCTGCATCGCCGGCCAGTGGCGCCCAGGCCGTGGCGAGCGTTATGCCAGCCGCTACCCGGCCACCGGCGAAGCCGTGGCCTGGCTCAATGCCGCCGACCTGCAGGATGTGGAAGAAGCCATTCAGGGCGCGCACCAGGCGTTTTTGCACAGCGGCTGGGCCCAGCGCAAACCCCACGAGCGGGCCGGCGTGTTGTATCGCATCGCCGAGTTGATCCGCCTGCACAGCGAAGAGCTAGCGCAACTGCAGCGCCAGGACAACGGTAAACCGATCAATGAAACCCGCGCCCTGGTAGCCAGTGCGGCCGGCACCTTTCAGTTCTTCGCCGCGGCCTGCGAAACCCTGGAAGAAACCATCACCCCGTCACGCGGTGATTTCATCAGCATGAGCGTGTATGAACCGATGGGTGTGGTCGCCGCGATCACTCCGTGGAACTCGCCGATTGCCAGCGAGGCGCAGAAGGTCGCTCCGGCATTGGCGGCGGGCAATGCGGTGGTGATCAAACCGGCGGAAATCACCCCGCTGCTGGCCCTGCGCCTGGCGCGTCTGTGTGAAGAGGCCGGCTTGCCCAAGGGATTGATCAGCGTGCTGCCGGGCAAGGGTTCGTTGCTGGGGGATGCGCTCACCCGCCACCCGCTGATCAAGCGCGTGTCGTTTACCGGTGGCACGCGCACTGGCAAGCACATCGCCCATATCGCCGCCGACAAGATGATGCCGGTGTCCCTGGAGCTGGGCGGCAAGTCACCGACCATCGTCCTCGAGGACGCCGACCTTGAGCATGCGGTGGCCGGGGTGCTGTACGGCATCTTCAGTTCGTCGGGCGAAGCCTGCATCGCCGGCTCCCGGTTGTTCATCGCCCGCGCCTTGTACGAGCCGTTCATGCAGCGCCTGGTCGCTGCCGCCGCGAACCTGCGGGTGGGCGACCCGGCCGACGAGCATACACAGATGGGCCCGTTGATCAGCGCCAGCCACCGCGAATCGGTGGAGCGTTACGTCGCCCTCGGCCTGGCCGAAGGTGGGCGCCTGCGCCTGGGTGGGCAGCGCCCCAGCGGTAATGTGTATGGCCAGGGTTACTTCTATCCGCCGACCATCCTGGAGGGCCTGAGCAACCACCAGCAAGTGTGCCAGGAGGAAATCTTCGGGCCGGTATTGGTCGCCATGCCGTTCGACGACGAAGCACAACTGCTGGAGCAGGCCAACGACAGCGTCTACGCCCTCGCCGCCGGCATCTGGACCCGTGACTACAAGCGCGCCTGGGCCCTGGGCCGGCGTTTGCAGGCCGGTACGGTATGGATCAACACCTACAAGCAGTTCTCGATCTCCACGCCTTTCGGCGGCTGGCGCGACAGCGGCCTGGGCCGCGAAAAAGGTCGCCTGGGCATCCTGCAGTACATGGAACAGAAGAGCCTCTACTGGGGCATGAACGAACAGCCACTGGCCTGGGCCGGTGTGCCACGAGAGGTAGCGCAATGAGCGTTTTAGGTATTGATGAAGTCACTTACGGCGTCGAGGACCTGGACACCTGCGTACGTTTTTTCAGCGACTGGGGCCTGACCCAAGTCAGCGCGCAATCGGACGAGGTGGTGTTCGAGACCCTCAACGGCTGTCGCGTAGTGCTTGCGGACCTGAACAAGCCGGGCCTGCCGCCGGCCATCGAAGCCGGCTCCACGGTGCGCGAAGTGGTATGGGGCGTAGCCAGCACCGCCGACCTGGCGCTGTACAGCCAACGCATCGCCAATGACCCGGGGTTTGTCGAATGTGACGGGCGCATCGGCTGCACCGACCCCAACGGTCTGGCGATCCGCCTGCAAGTCACGCGCAAGCGTGAACTGGAGATTGAATGCAGCGGCCACAACACCTGGCAGACCAAGGGCCGGATCAACAAGGCGGCGCCGATCTATGAGCGCGCCACGCCGATTGAAGTCGGCCACGTGGTGTTTTTCGTCAAGGACGTGAACGCCTGCGAAGCCTTCTACCACGAGCGTTTCGGCTTCCAGGCCTCGGACCGTTACCCGGACCGCGGCGCCTTCCTGCGCACCGCCGAAGAAGGCGGCCACCACGACCTGTTCATGTTGCAACTGCCGGCACCACGGGCGGGGCTGAACCACGTGGCCTTTACCGTGCGCGACGTTCATGAGGTGTTTGGCGGCGGCATGCATGTGTCCCGCAGCGGCTGGCCGACCGAAATCGGGCCGGGCCGCCACCCGGTGTCTTCGGCGTTTTTCTGGTACTTCAAGAACCCGGCCGGCGCGCTGGTGGAGTACTACGCCGATGAAGACCAACTGACCGGCGAATGGCAGCCACGCACCTTTGAGCCCGGCCCTACGGTATTCGCTGAATGGGCCATTGCTGGCGGTATCGACGGCAACACCCGGCGCCAGCAACACGTCGAAGCGCCGCAAGGCAAGTTCCTCACCGACAAACCCAAACCTTGAGCAGGAGTCGCCCATGCCTTCCCTGAATATTGCTATCGCCGGTGCCGGTATCGGCGGCCTGACCGCCGCCATCGCCCTGCATCGCGCCGGTCACCAGGTCACCGTGTTCGAACAGTCCAAGGCCTTTTTGCGCGTCGGTGCCGATATCAACCTCACCCCCAACGCGGTCCGTGCGCTGGATGGCCTGGGCATTGGCCCCGCCGTACGCATCCCGGCCGCTCGCCCCACGCACCGCATCAGCCGCATGTGGGACACCGGCGAGGAAACCTCGCGCCTGGAAATGTCCGATGCTGCCGAACAAAAATACGGCGCGCCGCAACTGACCATCCACCGCGCCGACCTGCTCGCGGCCCTGGCCGAAGTGTTCCCGCTGAACAACGTGCAGTTCGCCAAGCGTGCCGAACGGATAGAACAGGCTGACGACGGCATTACCTTGCACTTCAAGGATGGCAGCCAGCACCGCTGTGACGTGCTGATTGGCGCAGACGGTATCCACTCAGTGGTGCGCAGCGCGCTGTTTGGCGAAGAGCATCCGCGCTTTACCGGAGTGGTGGCCTATCGCGCGGTGGTACCGGCCGAACAGGTGGCGCATGTGCCGAACATCCAGGCGTTCACCAAATGGTGGGGGCCGAACCCGCAAAGCCAGATCGTCACCTTCCCGCTGAACCAGGGCAAAGACATCTTCATCTTCGCCACCACCGCCCAGGACAGCTGGCACGAAGAGTCGTGGACCAGCGCCGGCGATGCCGATGAGCTGCGCAGCCACTACCAGGCGTTCCATCCGGACGCCCGCGCCCTGCTTGATGCCTGCACCGATGTGCTCAAGACCGCGTTGTATGAGCGTGACCCGCTGCCGTTCTGGTCCAAGGGCGCGATCACCCTGCTGGGCGATGCCTGCCACCCGATGATGCCGTTCATGGCCCAGGGCGCCGGCCAGGCCATCGAAGATGCGGTGGTGCTCGCCCGCTACCTGCAAGACCTCGACAGCCAGGCCTCGGTGGCCGGCGCGTTGCAGGCTTACCAGCAAGCGCGCCTGGAACGCACCAGCCAGATCCAGATCGGCTCGCGGGGCAACCAGTGGCTCAAGGACGGCGGTAATGCCGATTGGGTCTACGGCTACGACGCCTGGGGCGTCCCAACAACTCACGCAGCCTGAACACACCTGTACGGAGGTCAACACCATGAGTACTCACGAACCCTACCTGCAACCCCATCAGGCACGTAAACGACCCAACACCCAGTTCGAAGAGTTGCTGGGCGACTCCATCGAGCGCGCGTTTGGCAGTGGCGTGACCGAACTGCCGGCCCTGCTCGCGCATTTGAACCTGGCCGGCCCGCCGTGCCCGCTGACCAGCGGCGAGTGGACCGAAGATGCCTACAAAACCCTGATGGCCCGGCTGGGCGAATGACCCGGCAGAAGGAATAAAAATGAACATGCAATTGACCGTCGACCCTGTTGAACAGCATCTGGCCAATGGCCTCAAAGACCTCTGGTTCCCGGTATTGCCGTCGGACCTTTTGGGTGAGAAGCCGCTGTCGATACGACGCCTGGGCTACAAGATCGCCCTGTGGCGCGACAACGATGGCAGCGTTCATGCGCTGGAGGACCATTGCCCCCATCGCGGCGCCCCGCTGTCCCAAGGGCCGGTGCTGGGCGATCGCCTGCAGTGCCCGTACCACGGCGTTGAAGTGCGCTGCGACGGCACCGTCACCAAAGTACCCGGCAGCCCCGGCTGCAAACTGGAAGGCAGCCGGCCCACGCGTATGTTCCACACCCGCGAAGCCGCAGGCGCGATCTTCTTGTTCAACGCCACCGACCCGCACCTGGACGTTGCGCCGGAGCTGGTGCTGCCCGAACAATTGACCTCTCCCGAGTGGAGCAGCTTCGTCTGCTACACCGAGTGGAAAGGCGACTATCGCTACGTGATCGACAACGTCATGGACCCGATGCACGGCACCTACCTGCACAAGATGTCGCACTCGATGAGCGAAGGCGAAGCCACCGCCAAGTTTGTCACCCGCGACACCGACACCGGTTTTTTCTTCGAGAAGGAAGGCCAGCGCGGCGTGAACTTCGACTGGACCGAGTTCGTGGACAACGGCTGCCATTGGCTGCGCCTGGAAATCCCCTACCCGAAAACCGGCGGCCCCGGCGGCAACTTCACCATCATCGGCAGCTACACCCCCAGCAGTCGTTCGCTGGCCGCCGCATTTCACTGGCGCTGCCGCCCACTGACCGGCTGGCAGCGTGACACCTGGCGGTTCTTATACAAGAACCGTCTGGAAGCGCGGCATTGGGCAGTGCTGGAACAAGACCGGGTGCTGCTGGAGTTCATGGAGCCGGACGCCAATCAGCGTGAAAACCTCTACCAGCACGACCTGGGCGTAGTGCGGCTACGGCGGTACCTGAAGAACGCCGCCAAAGCCCAGCTCGAGTTGATCGACGCGAAGCAATTGCCATGAACAAAGCCGCGCTCCTCAACGCCCGCGTCCACACCCTGCGCTATGAGGCCGAAGGCATCATCAGCGTCGAACTGCGGCCTTTGGGCGATACCGTGCTCCCACCGTTCGACGCCGGCTCGCACATCGACCTGCACCTGGCCAACGGCCTGGTGCGCAGTTATTCGCTGCTCAATTCGCCCAGCGACCGTGGGCGTTATGTGGTCGGTATCCTGCGTGACCGCAACAGCCGTGGCGGTTCGGAGTATGTGCACAGCCAATTGCGGGTCGGCATGCCGTTGTCGATCTCGCCGCCTCGCAACAACTTCGAACTGGACCTGAGCGCCAGCCACAGTGTGCTGGTGGCCGGAGGCATCGGGATCACGCCGATCTACTGCATGTTCCGCCAATTGCTGGCGCTGGGAAAATCCGCCGAGCTGATCTACTGCGCCCGCTCACGCCAGGAAGCTGCATTGGTAGAAGAATTGGGCGGACTCGGTGCGCGGGTGATTTACCACTTCAATGACGAAAAAGGCGTGCCGCCCGATCTGGCCGCCTACCTCGCCGGCCAACCTGCGGATACCCATCTGTACTGCTGCGGCCCGACGCCGATGCTCGACGCTTTCGAAAGTACCTGTGAGCGCCTGGGTTATCCCCATGCCCACATCGAGCGCTTTGCCGCCGCCGAACTGCCGCCCAGCGAAGACGCCCAGAGCAGCTATAGCGTTGAGCTGAAAAGGTCCGGCAAAACCCTGGCGGTGGAACCTGGCTTGAGTTTGCTGGATGTGCTGCTGGAGGCGGGTTGCGACATTGATCACAGCTGCCGCGAAGGCGTGTGTGGCTCCTGCGAGACGCGGGTAGTGGAAGGCGAAATCGACCACCGCGATGGGGTGCTGACCAAGGCCGAGCGGGCGGCGAACAAATCGATGATGGTGTGCGTTTCAGGCTGCAAGAGCCAACGCTTGGTGCTAGACCTCTAACCCCCCACCCCTTGTAGGAGCGAGCGAAGAACGTCCAGGCACCGCGTTATTCCAGGGTGCAGGCATTATCGTTAACGTTTTTCGCGAGCAAGCTCGCTCCTACAGGATCACCCGCAAAGTGCCCGTTTCATTGGCAGCGTGCAATAAATACGCACCTATCACGGGCAACTTTGTTACCACACTTACAGGCTGTTTCATGGGTTATACAAACCGCTTTGTTTCCCATATAAACAACTGTTTTTAATGATGTTTTTATAAAGCATTAACTAACAAGCCGCCTGGCACACTTCCTGCTCTACTCCTGTGCATTCACTGATTAAACGGCGTTTCGCCGATAAAACAATAAGAACCAACACTTAAACCCGGTAAGACCCGCTCCCTCCTTAGTTGCCTTTAAAGGCAAGCGGACGAGTGTTGCCGATCACCCGGTAGAGAGGTCTCTATGAAGCGCGTCTTGTGTGCAGGATTGATGTTTGCCAGTTTCAGCAGTTTCGCCGCAGAACCCATTCCTTCCGAGCCGGTACGGGTCAACGCCGCCAACAAACCTTTCCCGCATATTTCCTGGCGCAGCGATAGCGGCGACAGCAGCCTGGACATCGGCGGGGCGTTGCGTACCAACTATCGCGACGAGCATTGGGACACCACCGAAAACAACGGCAGGTTTCTGTTCGACACGTTCCGTCTGGATGTGCAGGCCACCTACAAGAGCCTCTACAGCGATATCGGCTACTGGTTCCAGGATGACGGCAAGCGTTCCATTGACCGCGGGTTCGTGGGCTATCGGCTCAATCCCAACTCCAACCTGCAACTGGGGGCGCCGTTCAAACCCTTCGGTCTGGAGCCTTATCCGCAATTTGGCTGGAGCTACCACCTGCCGTTCTTCATGGGCTACGCGGTGAGTGCCGGCACCGGCCTCAAATACAGCTACAAGGATCAGGATTGGGACGTGCAACTCGGCTACTTCCCGCGCATGCTGCCCAGCGATTTGCGTTACTCGCCGGAAGTGGGGCGTTACGCCGACTTGAATGACAACGCGATTGCCTTCACCCAGTCGCGCCAGGACAACGAGAAGCGCAACCAATTCAACGCCCGCGTGGCGCGCACCTTCAACAACGAGGGCTGGAAGACCGAAGTCGGTGCCTCACTCGCCACCGCCCAACTGTACAACGCAACCACCAAAGACAATGGCGACTACTGGGCCGCCGGCGTGCACGCCATCATCAGCAAGGGCCTGTGGACCGTCACCACCCAAGCCATCCGCTACGAATACGACCCCGAAAACCCGGCCGGGGTGAGCAACGACTCAGTGCTGATGGGCGGCAATGGCCTGACGCCTGCGTACCTGATCGCCTCCAAGGCCAGCCTGGCTTCGCTCAACGTCGGCTACGACATCCACACGCCCCGGCTGGGGCAACTGAAGAAGATCAAGCTGTACAGCGATTACAGCCGGATGATGAAAGACAAAAGCGCCTGGGACGACTCGCAGATGTTCACCGTGGGCGCGCAGTTCCTGGCGATGCCGGTGATGGCCTGGGTCGATCTCACGTGGGCGCGTAACGCCAATCCCTATGGTGGTGCGGAGAATGGCAGCGGCTTTACCAGCACCAATTCGGTGGGCAGCAACGACTGGTATTACCGCACCAACGTCAACATCGGTTACTACTTCTGACCTAGAACCCCTGGGCGGGCTTGCTCGCGAATGCGCCATATCAGCCACTGCATACGTTGACTGACCTACTGCATTCGCGAGCAAGCCCGCTCACACAGGGGGCGGCCTCATTATCAATCACCCACTACTTCAGTTTCAGCAATACGCCCACGATAATAATCCAGCTAAAACCAACGATTTTCATCGCTGCATCAATGAACAAAAGACGTTTCAGGTAGGGCGGAAAGTTTTCAAGATCAACAGGGTTTACATCTCCAGTTCGGATATACGCTTTTGACCATGTGACCATTCCTGCGATTTTCGCTATTTCCAAAAGAGACCAAATCACGCCCCGTCTCCCCAAACTTGGCCCCCATAGATAAATGTAGCGGCTATTCTTCAGGGCTTCCTTCATGGCTTCCAAGTGACGGTGGCTCAGGTAAAGAGTGTATGCAGTGCTCACAACCCCAAGAATAATTGGCCCCCCAGTCACAAATATCGCAACCCAAGGTGACCAAGTGTCGATACTGGTCATAGTTGATTAATTTCATAAGTCAACTTTCCCATAAATGAATTTCTCTCATAACACTACCTGAACCTCAGCAGAAAAAACAATACAACCAGCCATACACCAACAGCAATCATCATTATAAAGTTAACTTTCAACAGACACTTAAGATAAACAGGGAACTGCTTATAATCAATAGGATCTAAATCACCAATCCGAATGTGCGTCTTTGGCATCATTATCATGCCTGTAATTTTTGCCATATCTAAAAGGGCCCAAATCAAGCCTTTTCTTCCCAGTCCAAATCCCCAGAGATAAATATAACGACTATTCTTCAACGCCTCCTTCAGTGCCTCCATGTAACGGTTGCTCAGGTACAAACTGAATGCGAGATTCATAACTGCCAACAAGCCTGGGCCACCGGCAACAATGATTGCAATCCAGGGAGACCAAGTGTCGATACTATTCATCGTTGTGTCGCTTCATAAATTTTCTCACCCATATATTCGCCTCCCATACCGCCGACGGTAGTACCCATCCACGCCCCAGCACCTACAACAGCTGCGACACAGACAACCCCTCCAATGCCTGTGGAAACGCCCAGCGCAAAGCAAATCGGGCCACTGGCAACTCGGGCTGCGCTCCCTCCCCACGCGCCAACACCAGTAGAAACACCAAATTTTCCTACCTCTGTAAACTTGACCCTCTCGCAAGCCGCCCCAGAGCCCCCATTACAAACGTGCTGAATAGCCAGCAACGAAGACACGCCGCCAAGGCCAATACCAATATAACCACCCGCCTTCATGTACTTCGTCGCACGGCTGACCGCCTCCACATGAGCCGCATACCCCGGAATCTGCCCCGGCCCACCGGCCTTGTCCCAGTGATGCACCAAGCTGCGACTGGATATACCCAGGGCCGTTTTCAACTTGGGGTGATCGCCCAAGGTTGTCTGGCCGCGCAGGCGCGTGGAGTTGAGCAGATGAGCATCCAGCTGATTCATCAACCGCTGGCGATCAGCAAAGAACTGCGGTGATCTAAGGTGCCCATGCTGCCGATAGCTGTCCTGATGCAGCCGCTCCATGGCCTGCAGCGTGTCTCGCAGGTTGCTCAGGTGCTTTTCCATCACCACCGCACTGACACCTAACCAGGTTGAGGTCTGGCCGATGAAACCGGCGATTTCAGCACCGTGGCGATACAGAAAGTCGGCCTCGTCGGGCGTCAGGGAATCCAGAGATGCGCTGACTTGTTTTGCAGCCTGCATCAGTTGCGCTTCCTGATAAGTGCAGGAGGTGTTGTTCGGATCACTGAGCACGATCATCGAGCCGGCTTTGACGTTGCCGGTATTGGGGTTAAGTACCTGAAACTTGCGCATCACAGCCGGGTCGAGCGTCGGAAAAAGTGTGGCCTCCAGCGCCTCGCGGCTCATGCTTTTGGGCACGATGTAGAAACCTGGTTCCTGACCCTGCACGCTATTGAATGCCGTTGGCACTGTACGACTAGAAGGCGTGAAAGCAGATTGAGACGGCGTTATGGGGTTACCGTTTACAGGTGCCTCGTTCGGTTGAGCAACCCGCTGGCTCGCTGGCGATTCTGCTTCTCGCTTTTCGTAGGTGGCCTCTAATACCGAAGGAATCAACCGGGCTCCACAGGGGCAACTGCTGACACTGTCCAGTGTGCCAGCAACACGCTTTCCATTGCGTCTCATATTGGAAATGCCGCCTAGAATCCGGAAATCTCCTGCATGATTTCCGCACGTGACCCGAGCACCTTCCAGAACACGGTGAAGGCCATGTAACTTGAATGTCGGATCACCCTCGAGAATTCGCCCGCCGCACGTCGTTTGGTCACCTAAAACAACATAGTGTCCTTTGCTCATTGTCTTGCCCCTTATCCAAGTCGTTTTGGCCACACTTTCCTTCTCGTCTCGAATAAGAAAATTGATGCGTGATGCATTCAACCGAGGTAAACGAGAACGAGAAAGTCAGTGGCAAGCCAAACTTTGGAGAGGGATTTACTGAGGGTAAAGTCGGACGATTCCGGGAGTTTCGTCGTATAAGTCTGACGGGGCTTCGGCGCCCGATGCCGTGCACCGGGCGCGTATTACTTACTGCGCAGGTGAAGTGCCTGGCTGCATCGCCAGCAGCAGGTCATCGATGATGGCTTTGCCCATTTCGCCCAGGTAGTGCGAGGCGAATGCGAACTTCTCGGTTCTTGGGTCCATGGCGGCTTCAAGGGAGAGCATTTTGGCGTAGTAGAGCACGTGGGAGGCGTGTTCGAGGGCTTCCACGCCCGATTGCTGATGAGCAGCGACGCCGCAGAGATTAACGCTATGCACGCGCCCTCGCGACCGGTGGCAAATGGCTGTTGTGGCGAGGGAGCTTGCTCCCGCTGGGGCGCGAAGCGGCCCCCGGAAAATGGGACTGCTGCGCAGTCCAGCGGGAGCAAGCTCCCTCGTCCCAGGTAAGATATTTATCAGCCCCAGCGCGCCTTTTCCTATTGACCGTTCCTCGGTCAATTACGCCCCTTGCAGACGGCTGGCGCACACCTAGGTATAGTGCCGCCCCTCTTCGCGTCTGCGGCCGTCGGTAACGAGGCCCGGGTACACCGCGAAAGCGCATGAATAACAACACCCGCAAAAGGATGGGGATCGAGCGTCGTGCACTGCCTGGTGCCGAGCGATGCGTCGGACCG
>Ga0308167_1002049_pt1 | contig 20256 bp, 20 predicted proteins | sample PhyCR1_2_FD_202138 | JGI IMG/M metagenome (GOLD analysis project Ga0308167, IMG submission 202138) | Phyllosphere microbial communities from UC Gill Tract Community Farm, Albany, California, United States - DLSLRC.R1 | ecosystem: Host-associated > Plants > Phyllosphere > Unclassified | place... | reverse complement strand
AGACGAGGGTGATCGTGCCGTCGAACCCGCCGGCCTTCGCGAGGAGCTGCTTCGCCGCTGCCGGGTCGAACTCGCAGGCGTCACCGCAGATGCCCTCCTGCGTGCCGGACATCGACGGCGGGGTGAGCGCGGTCGCGGGTTCGTACAGGCCGCCGTAGATCGCCTTGTTCACCTGCTTGCGGTTGATCGACATCGAGATCGCGCGGCGGACGTCGGCGTTCGAGTAGCGCTCGTCCCAGAGCGGGAAGCCGATGTAGTCGATGCCGGGGGCGTCGAACGAGTGCAGCCTGTCGCCGAAGTCGCCCTTCGCGCTGGTCATCTTGTCGGCGGGCAGGAACAGCACGTCGGCGTTCCCGGCGAGGACGTCGGTGTACGCGGTGTTCATGTCGGAGTAGCTGCGGAAGGTGACGTCCTTCGTCGCGGGCTTCGTACCCTCGTACCCCTTCCACGCGGTGACGGTGAACTCCTGGTTCGCCTTCCACGCGGCGGTCATCTCGTACGGGCCGTTGCCGATCGGCTTCTTGTCGTACGCCTTGAGGTCCTTGTACGCGGCCTCGGGCATCGGGTAGAACGCGGTCTGGGCCTGGCTGAGCTGGAGCGGGAACTGGCTGTCGGCGTGGGTGAGCGTGACCGTGAATTTGTCGTCACCGGTCACCTTCAGGCCGGACATCTCCTTGGTCTTCGGCGTCCCCGTCGTCGGGTTGAGGTCCGCGTACCCGACGATCGAGGCGAGCTGCCCGCTGTTCTCCCAGGCGTTCGGGCCGTACGCGGTCTGGTTCCACGCCTTGACGTAGCTCTCCGGCGTGACGGTCTCGCCGTTCTGGAACTTCCACCCGTCACGGAGGGTGATCGTCCACGTGACGTTGTCGCTCGACTCGACGCTCTTCGCGGCGACGTCGTGGAGCTTGCCCGTGGAGTCGGTCTGCGTGAGCGGCGCGAACAGGCTCTGCACCTGGTCGAACGCGACGGTCTGGCGACCCGGGGTGAGGTGGTCGGGCTCGCCGGTGGCGTAGACCAGGCTGCCGCCCGATCCACCTGACTGGTCGGCGGTGCCACTCGCGGAACAGCCGGCGGCCATCAGCACCACGGTGGCCGCTGCAGCCACCGCGGCGATCGTCCTGCGTCGCATGGGATCTCCTCGGGTCGTCGTTGATGAGTGAAGCTAGGCCCGTCGGAGTCTCCGAAGCAATGCTTCTTTCAATGAACTCTGAAACTTTTACCGACCTGAAACACTCGGGAAACGGGAGCCGTCGCGCTCGGGCGACCCGGTGTGACACGCTCGGACCATGCGACACACACCGCACTTCCTGATGACGGACGTCGACGAGGTGCAGCGACTCATCGACGCCCACCCGTGGGCCACGATCGTGTCGCACACCGACTCCGGAACCGTGGCGTCGCACTACCCGTTCCTGCTCGAAACGGCGCACGACGACGAGCTCGTCCTCGTCTCCCACGTCGGCCGCCCCGACGAGGTCGCCCACCAACTCGGGCAGCACGAGGTCCTCGTCGTGTTCCAGGGCCCGCACGGGTACGTCTCCCCCGCCTGGTACCCGCCGGAGCAGTTCGTGCCGACCTGGAACCACGTCACCGCGCACTGCTGGGGCACCCCGGAGATCCTGTCCGACGACGAGAACTTCCGGGTCCTCGGCGAGCTCGTCGACCACTTCGAGCGGGTCATGCCGTCGCCCGTGTCGCTGCAGGTCGACGAGGAGACCGCCCGCCGGATGGCGAAGGGCACCGTCGGCATCCGCATCCGCGTCACCCGGATCGACGCCCGCGCGAAGCTCTCGCAGAACAAGGCACCCGAGGTGGTGGAGCGGATCATCGCGGGCCTCCGGGGAGACGGCCCCTACGCGTCGCCGGCGCTCGCCGACGAGATGGAACGAGCACACGGTCTGGAGGCGCGGTGAACGAGATCCTGCTCCGCACCGTCCGGCGGGTGGGCACCTCCGGAGCCCCTGCCGACGTCCGCATCGTCGACGGGCGGGTCACCACGATCGCGCCCACCGGCACGCTCGACCCGTCCGGACCCGACACCGAGGTCGTCGAGGCGGCCGGCGCCTGGCTCGGCCCCGGCCTCGTCGACCACCACGTGCACTTCGACCAGTGGGCCCTCGTCCGCCGACGTGTCGACGTCTCGGGCTGCGACTCCGCCGAGGCGACCGCCGACCTCCTCGCCCAGGTCGCGCGCACCGGCGTCGCCGACCGCGTGCTCATCGGGCACGGCTACCGCGACGGGATGTGGCCCCGCCCCGCCCGACGCGAGCTGCTCGACCAGGCCGCACCGCGCCTCCCGGCCGTCGTCATCAGCGGCGACCTGCACGCCGTCTGGTGCAACGCCCTCGCGCTCGCGCACTTCTCGGAACTCGTCGGCCGGCCGCTCGTCGCCGGCGAGGACGGGGTCCTCCGCGAGCAGGACGCGTTCGACGTGACCGGCGCGCTGTCCCTGGTGCCGGACGACGTGCTCGACGGCTACGCCGCCGACGCCGTCGAGGCGGCGGCGGCCCGCGGGCTGACACGCATCGTCGACCTCGAGATGCGGTTCGGCCTGGACCGGTGGGCCAGGAGGATCCACGCGGGGACCGACGGCCTCCGGGTGTCGTCCGGCGTCTACCCCGTCGAGCTCGACGCCGTGCTGGCCCGCGGGCTCCGCACCGGCGACGTCGTGCCCGGGACCCACGGGCTCCTCACCATGGGGCCGTTCAAGGTGATCACCGATGGGTCCCTCGGCACGCGGACCGCGGCGATGCACTCCGGAGAGGGGGTGCTCGCGTGGCCGTTCGAGGAGGTCGTTCCCCTGGTGCGCCGGGCGGTCGACGCCGGACTCGTGCCCGCGATCCACGCGATCGGCGACCGGGCGAACACCCTCGCCCTCGACGTGTTCGAGGCGGTCGGCACCCGCGGCACGATCGAGCACGCGCAGCTGCTGGCCGACAAGGACTTCGAACGGTTCGCACGGCTCGGCGTCGCGGCGTCCGTGCAGCCCGAGCACGCGATGGACGACCGGGACATCGCGGACCGCTACTGGGCGGGTCGCACCGACCGGGCGTTCGCGTTCGCATCGCTCGACCGTGCCGGAGCTCGACTGCTGCTCGGGTCGGACGCCCCGGTGGCGCCGCTCGACCCGTGGGTGTCGCTGGCAGCGGCAGTGGGACGTGACCGGGACGGCCGTCCCGCCTGGCACCCTGCCGAGCGGCTCTCGGCACTGTCGGCGTGGCGCGGGTCGACCGACGGACGGGTCGGTGTGGCGGTCGGGGACGTCGCGGACCTCGTGCTGGTGGCGGACGACCCGCTCGCGTCGTCGATGTCGTCGGCGGCACTGCGGTCGATGCGGGTGCTGGCGACCGCGATCGAAGGGCGGTTCACCTACCGGGAGGTGTGAGCCGCGGGGCTGGTCTACGCTACTTCTGGTCCTTCGGGCACCAGTAGAGCTTGCGGCCGGCCATGTCCGCCATCCGGATCTCCGTGCCGCACACCCGGCACGGCTCCCCCTCGCGGTGGTACACCCAGTGCCGGTCCTTCCGGGAGCGCTTCGCCTTCTTGAGGTCCGCCTCGGACAGGCCGTCCATCGTGAGCATCAGGCCGTCGCGGACGCCGTCGTGCAGGAGCTTCGACCAGTCCGCCCACAGTGCCTTCGCCTGCTTGACGGTGATCTTCTTGCCCGGCTTGTACGGGTCGATGCGCTGCCGGAAGAGCAGCTCGGCGCGGTAGATGTTGCCGATCCCGGCCACCACCGACTGGTCCATCAGCAGCTGGCCGATCGCCACGTTGCGCTTCCGGACGTTGTCGACGAAGGTCTTCTCGGCCTCCGGACCGTCGTCGTTGATCGGGTCCGGGCCGAGCTTGTCGAGCGCCTGCTGCACCTCGGCCGGGGTCTCCACGACACAGGCCGTCGGGCCACGCAGGTCGGCGACAGTGTCCTCGGTGAGGATCCGCACGCGCACCTGGCCGACGGGGTCCGGCGGGAAGGACTCGATCGGGTCCTCGACCTTCTCCTGCTCGGCCATCCGGTACCGGGCGAGCCGCGGTGCCCCGATCGACGTGAGCGACTCCTCGCCGTCGCCGTCCTCGGACAGCTGCTCGGCGGACGAGATCACACCCGCGAAGTCCCATGCCCCGTAGAGCCCCAGGTGCACGCGGAGGAACAGGTCCCCCTCGAACTCGAGGAACATCTGCTTCGCCACGGCACGGGCGGCGATCAGCTTCTTGCCGTCGAGCCGCGCAGCCCCGGCGGCGAAACGACCCTGCGGGCTGGACACCTCGCAGCGTTTGCCGACGAAGTGCCGGGAGAACTGGTTGGCGATGCGGTGGACGGAGTGACCCTCGGGCATTGCTCTTGTCTACTCGGTACCGCTGACCTACTGGTCGACCTGCTTGCCGGCGATCAGCCCCGTCGTCTCGTACTCGGCGAGCTGCGCGATGCGGCGGGCGTGGCGCTCCTCGCCGGAGAACGGCTCGGCGATGAACAGGTCGACGAAGCGGATCGCTTCTTCCTCGGTGTGCTGGCGCGCGCCGATCGAGATGACGTTCGCATCGTTGTGCTGGCGAGCGAGGAGCGCCGTGGACTCGTTCCACACGAGCGCGGCGCGGATGCCCTCGACCTTGTTCGCCGCGATCTGCTCCCCGTTACCGGAACCGCCGAACACGACGCCGAGCGCCTCGACGCCCGCACGCTGGTCCACCACGACGGCGTGCGCGGCGTTGATGCAGAACGAGGGGTAGTCGTCGAGCGCGTCGTACTCGGTCGGACCGTGGTCCACCACTTCGTGCCCTGCCTCGGTGAGGTGCGTTGCGAGGGTCTTGTTGAACTCGAGGCCGGCGTGGTCCGTTCCGAGGTGGATGCGCATGGAACCGATCCTATTCCTGCGCTTACTGCCCTCTGACCACGACGACGACGTACCGCACGGTGTCGTCGCCGGGGTTCCGGTAGACCACATCGGCGGGCTCGCCGAGCTCGATGCGGTCCCCCGCGGAGAGCCGCGTCGGTGTACCGCCGACGACGACCTCAAGCACGCCGTCCACCACCCAGATGCAGTGCCGCAGGAACGCGTAGGCCGACGCCGGGTAGGCCACTTCGCGTCCGGCCGGGAGGCGCACCTCCGTCACGTCCGCGGGGAACGCCGCGCTCGATACGGGACGGCGCCGGTACCCGGTGTCGGGATCGGTCCAGGAGTCGGCGGTCGCGCCACGCTGGACGCCGCGCGCCTCGTCGGGATCGGCTCCGCGCGGCACCTCGTGGTCGAGCGCCTCGTCGAGGAGCTGTGAGATCGTGAGTCCGAACGCTCCCGACAGTCGGCCGAGGATGGTCGCCGTCGGGCTGGACACCCCGCGCTCCACGCGGTTGATCATGGCGCGCGAGACGCCGGATTCCTCTGCCAGCTCGGTGAGGCTCCACTTCCGCTCGGTGCGGAGTCGCTGCAGGCGTTCGCCGAGTCGTCGCTGGTCGGCGTCGTCCTCCGGTTCCGCTTCCGCCAGAGGTGCGTCTACGATGTGAGACATGACGACAGCATATGCGACGAATGCGGGCGGGCCGGTCACCGTCCGGGACTGCGAACCGCGCGACCTCGACGTCGTGCACGCGCTGCACGTCGATGCCGTCCTGCACTCCACCGCCATCTGGCAGGAGGAACCGCACCCGCGTTCGTACTTCGACTCGTGGCTCGCCGAGCGGCAGACCGACGGCTACCCGGTCATCGTGGCCGAGGTCGACGGGCGCGTCGCCGGGTACGCCACGTACTCGCAGTGGCGGCCACACCAGGGGTACCGGCTGACCGTCGAGCACAGTGTCTACGTCGTCGAGGCGTTTCGCGGACGGGGCGTCGCGACCACCCTGATGCGCGCACTGGTGGCACGGGCTACGGACGAGGGGCGGCACGTGATGATGGCCGGGATCTGCAGCACCAACGCAGGGTCGATCGCGCTGCACGAGCGGCTCGGCTTCACGACCGTGGCCATCGTGCCCGAGGTCGGGCGAAAGTTCGACCGGTGGCTGGACCTGACGTTGATGCGGCTGCCGCTGGCCTGACGGGCTCGTCAGTCCGCATCCGGCATCGGGACGGCGATCGGTGGCGGTGAGGGTCGGAACGGCGGCGCGGTGTCGCCGTGCGCGACGGGACGATGGTCGGCGAACCACGCGTACGCGACCGCTTCGTCGGGCTCGGCGCTGCTCTCGTCGAGGCAGTCGTTGCACCGCGCGTGCCAGCCGTCCTCGTCGTGCCACCGGTGCGGGTGCCCTTCGGCGACCCAGTCCGGGGACCACTTCACGTCGAAGGCGTACACGATCTCCGCGGCGATCCCCCACGCGAGGTTCTTGAGCGCCGCGTCCTCGATGCCCTTGCCCCACGAGAGCCAGCCGTTGCGGAGTTCCTCGAAGACGTTGTCCGCGAGCAGTTCGTGGTTCTTGTCATCCCATTCGTCGCTCGAGGAGCGCACGACGACCGCGGGCGCGCTCGGGATCGTCGTCGGCCCGGCATCGCGCGCTTGGTCGTCCCCGACCGACTCGGCGCTGTGCGTCCGCGCGTACCGCTCGCCGTCCGTCGTGTTCGTCAACCACACCGAGTTCGCGAGGTCGCCGTCGGGCTCGCCGGCCTGAGGCGCGCTGACGTAGCGGTGCCGTACGGTCGCGATCCGGTCCATGGCGCTCCGCTCGGGTTCGACGAACGCGAGCTCCGAACCGGCACGGACGAACATCCCGCTCGTCAGGAGCCCCCGACGGATGCCGACCTCGACGGTCCGCAGCGCCATCGCCCGGGCGCGGGTACCGTCGGGCTCGTGGTCGGTCCGCGCCATGCGGTGCAGCGCGCGGAGGTCGGTGGCGCACCCGTTCCGGTTGAACTCCGTGAGTTCGAGGAGCAGCTGTTCCTCGGGAGTCCGGGGCGCTGGCTCGTTGCTCGGCGGCAACCCGCCGTTGCGACCGACGCTGCGGCGCTGCACCCTGGGATCCTCGGCGTCAACGGCAGGGATGACGTCGATGTAGGCCTCGTGGCCGGGCAGCGGCTCACGCATCGCGGCGATGGAACCGTCCGGCATGGCGCGGACCTCTTCGGCGGGGAAGGGGATGTACTCGAGGCCGGCGTCAGACAACGATCTCGTCCCCGTGCTCCTCGATGACGTTCCCGTCGTCGTCCCAGATCCCTTCGAAATAGTGGCCCACGTGTGCATCCGGATCGATGCCCGCTGCTCTGCGGCGGATCCGCTCGGCCTCGTACAGAGCCATGCCACGAGGGGTGTCGGTCGCAAAAACGTTCCAGAGGGTGCCGGTCCTGCCGTATCGTGCATCAGCTCGCTCGAGACGCTCCGTCACTGACCCGTCCCAATTCGACCACCTCCCGCGACCATCCTCACCGGGCTCGAGCGACCCGAGCCCCATGACGTCCTGTTCGACCGATGCCCGGATGTAGCCGAGGACACGGGAGCGCGTTGTCACGTCGTCCTCGCCAGTGCGGGAGGCGATGGTCGTGTGCCATCCGTAGAGGTCCGTGCCCAGACCGTCCGCGACATCGGCGAGAAGTTGATAGGTCAATTGGTTCATTGAGCGTCTTCCGGTAGTTCGTGTGGATCCGACCTCTCCCAGCGCTGCCGGGTCCGTTCGGTTCGTCGTTCCCGACTGCGATGCCCCTCGCGAGAGTGCCGCCCCGTCTCACGACAGTTGCCAGGATGTCGTACGTCAGCAAGTTCATCCGTACCCCTCCGGTTTCGCATCATCCGGAAGATCGTGGGGATCGGACCCCTTCGGCATGTGCAACTTCACCGGCTTTGCACCGTTGCGTTGCACCTCGACTACGGGGCCGCCCGATCTACTGTCCCGCCGGTACTGGACGCGTGTTCCGTCCGGGAGCACGACGGCGATGCGATCCGGCGTCGAGTCCGCAGTGGCTCGTCCACCACGACTCAGGTCTCGCCAGGCTTGCACGACCTGCTCAGGCGTGTCGACCTCGCGATGCGGCGGGCTGTCTCCTGGCCGGCCGATCGCGCGAATCTCCTTGTCGGCTTCCGCGCCCGTCATCGGCCCGATGACATCGGTCATGATGCCAGCACCACCGGCCACCTCGCGCGGCTTGCCCGTGAGCGGGTCGTGCGTCCACGCCCAGGCGTCCTGGTCCGCCTGCGCCATCCGCTGTCGCATCGCATCGGCAGGCGTCTGCTGCTTCGTGTCGCCGCTCAGGCCGAAGAGGATGCCGAGCAGGCCGAGCGCCGACAGGCCCCCGACCGCCGACCCGGTGCCGGCGGCCGTTCCGCCCGCGGCGCCGAGCCACGGCCACGGGAACTGGAACGGCGTCGACGGGAATCCGGGGAGCGGCATCGGCGCCACCAGGCTCGCTGTCCGGACGTCGGTCCCGTCTGTCGCGAGCCCAGTCGTCGACTCGCCACCGGAGATCGCGCGGATCCGTCCGGCCAGTTCTCGCTGCCACGACTGCCACTGCTCGTTCCAGGCGGCAACGGCCGTGCGGAGTGCGGCGTCCTCGATGGCGAGCGCAGGGACCTGCTGCCACGGCGTGGAGCTGGTGGGCGGTTCGGGGAGCGCCGCGTCGTGACGAGCGACGGCAGCGTGCAGACCGCCGGCGAAGGACGAGATCTGCTCGGCGAGATCGGCTCGGGTGGTGCGGAACTCCGCGAACTCGAACGACGCACCATCCAACAGACGATGGAGTCGATCGATGCTGTCGGCGAGGCCGTCGGCGACCGTCGTCGAGCGGTGTGTCATGGCCGGCATCGCCTCGCTCACCCCGGCCATCTCGAACGCCGCGGGCATCGCCGACCAGGAACGGTCACCGTCGGAAGCGGTCGCGCGGACCTGCTCCGCGACGTCACGGAGCGATGCTGCGGCCGCAACGACCGACACCATGTCCAGTCGGATCTCGTCGAGCGCGTCGGCCGCGATGATCGCGGTCACTGACGTGCCGCCCGAGCCGTCTGGCTCGCCATCCGCGCATCAGCCTCGTCAACGGCCGCGAGCGCGACGACACCGACAGCGCTGACCGCTCGCAGATGCATCCCGACCCGCTCAGCGGTCGCCGCCCGTTCGCCGGCGAACGACGCGAGCGCCGCAGCGACCTCGGGCGATCCTGCAGCAGCGGTTGCGAGTGCGTCGAGCGCATCGCGCATGGCTGCCGCGTGCTGTGCGACGTTCGCCGCGGCGACGCGCACGTCCGCCACCGTCCGTTCGGACGCTCCGCGGTCAACGCGGTACGACTCCCCCATCGAGATCCCCATCCCCCTGATACTTCACCGGCTGGTGGTGACCATAGCAGGGACTGGAGGCGCGGTGCCAGCCCGCACCGTGCCTCCAGTCCGAAAGCGACAGCTGTCTCAGGCGGTGGTGTCGAAGATCGGACCGACGGTGCGCGAGCGCTTCAGCTCGAAGAAGGCGGGGACCTTCGCGACGGCGACGACGCCGTCCCACAGGTCGAGGGCTTCCTGGCCCTTCGGGGCCGGGGAGATCACGGGGCCGAAGAACGCGGTGCCCTCGACGGCGATCACGGGGGTACCGACGTCCTGGCCGACGCGCTCGATGCCGTCCTGGTGGCTGGCACGCACGGCCTGGTCGACCTCGTCCGTCCACGCGTACTCGAGCAGGTCGGCGTCGAGGTCGAGTTCCGCGAGGACGGCAGGGACGACCTGCTCGGGGTCCTGCTCCTGGCGGTGGTGGATGTGCTCGCCGAGGGCGTCGTAGAGCGGCTTCACGATCTCCTGGCCGTGCCGGAGCTTCGCGGCCGTGACGATGCGCGGGTAGACCTGGCCGGCCGTCAGGCGCTCGCGGTACGTGTCCGGGACGTCCTGGTCCTCGTTGAGGACGAACAGGCTCATCACCTTCCACGTGACGTCGAGGTCGCGGTGCCGCGCCACTTCCCCGACCCAGCGGCTCGTCATCCAGGCCCACGGGCAGTTCGGGTCGAACCAGAACTCCACAGCAGTGCGTTCGGTCGTCTTGTCCACAGTCGTCTCGGTCACGATGCGACTGTACGCGTGCTCGCTAGGCTGGAGTCGACCGTCCCGCCGGTGCACGACGCCGTGCCGGGACTCCCCCACGCGGACACCGATCGTCCGCGTCCGCAGCGAAGATGGAGCGTCCGTGCCCGGAGAGAACCTCACCCGAATCGAAGCCCAGGAACGTGCCGCGATCGTCGACGTGCAGACGTACGACGTCGAGCTCGACCTGACGCGTGGCGCCGAGACCTTCGGCAGCAGCACGCGCGTCCGGTTCACGGCCACGCCGGGTGCGTCGACGTTCATCGACGCGATCACGAAGACCGTGCACTCGATCACCCTGAACGGCACCGCGCTCGACGTCGCCGACGTGAACGACGGCGTGCGCATCCAGCTCGACGGCCTGCAGGAGCAGAACGAGCTCGTGGTCGTCGCCGACGCGCTGTACACGAACACGGGCGAGGGCCTGCACCGCTTCGTCGACCCCGTCGACGACGAGGTCTACCTGTACTCCCAGTTCGAGGTGCCCGACTCGCGCCGCATGTTCGCGGTGTTCGAGCAGCCCGACCTCAAGGCCGAGTTCTCCTTCACCGTGACCGCGCCGTCACGCTGGCAGGTCGTCTCGAACTCCCCGACGCCCGAGCCGCACGTCGACGGCGAGATCGCCACGTGGGCCTTCGCACCGACGGCGAAGATCTCCAGCTACATCACCGCGCTCGTCGCCGGCCCGTACGAGGTCGTCCGCGACGAACTCACCAGCCGTGACGGCCGCACCATTCCGCTCGGCGTCTTCGCGCGCAAGTCGCTCGCCGAGTACCTCGACCCCGAGTACGTGTTCGACATCACGAAGAAGGGCTTCGCCTACTACGAGGAGAAGTTCGACGTCGCGTACCCGTTCGAGAAGTACGACCAGCTGTTCGTCCCGGAGTTCAACGCCGGCGCGATGGAGAACGCCGGCGCGGTCACCTTCACCGAGACGTACGTGTTCCGCTCGAAGGTGACCGACGCGATCAAGGAGCGCCGGGTCGTCACGATCCTGCACGAGCTCGCGCACATGTGGTTCGGCGACCTCGTCACCATGAAGTGGTGGAACGACCTGTGGCTCAACGAGTCGTTCGCGGAGTGGGCCTCCACCATCGCCACGGCCGAGGCCACCGAGTGGACCGAGGCGTGGACCACGTTCCAGGCGATGGAGAAGTCGTGGGCCTACCGCCAGGACCAGCTCCCCTCGACGCACCCGATCGTCGCGACGATCAACGACCTCGAGGACGTGCAGGTCAACTTCGACGGCATCACCTACGCGAAGGGCGGCTCGGTCCTCAAGCAGCTCGTGGCGTGGGTGGGCATCGACGCGTTCTTCGCGGGCGTCTCGGCGTACTTCAAGAAGCACCACCACTCGAACACCGAGCTCCGCGACCTGCTCATCGAGCTCGAGGCGACGAGCGGCCGTGACCTCTCCGAGTGGTCGAAGCTGTGGCTCGAGACCGCCGGGGTGAACACGCTCCGCCCGGAGATCGAGGTCGACGAGTCCGGCGTCATCACGTCGTTCGCGGTCCTGCAGGAAGCGCCGGCGGACCACCCGACGCTCCGCCCGCACCGTCTCGCGATCGGCGTCTACGCGTTCGCGCAGGACGCCGAGGCCCCGTTCGGCGCCGACACCGCGTCGGCGGGCGGCAAGCTCGAGCGCGCACACCGCGTCGAGATCGACGTCGACGGCGCCCGCACCGAGGTCCCCGAGCTCGTCGGCGTCCACCGTGGCGATCTCGTGCTCCTCAACGACGACGACCTGGCGTACGCCAAGATCCGTCTCGACGAGCAGTCCCGCCGCACCGCGATCGAGCACCTCGCCTCGATCGCGAACCCGCTCGCCCGCTCCATCGTCTGGGGCGCGATGTGGGACGCCACGCGTGACGCCGAGTCGCCCGCGAGCGACTACGTCCGTCTCGTCCTCGGCAACATCGCGACCGAGACCGAGTCGACGACGATCCGCACGACGCTGTCGCAGCTGCTCCTCACGACCCGCAACTACGTCGCGCCGGCCAAGGTCGACGCGACCGTCCGCACGGTCGGTGACACGCTCTGGAACCTCGCGTCGAGCGCCGAGGCCGGTTCCGACGCGCAGTTCCAGTTCGTGAAGTTCTTCGCGCAGATCCCCTCCACGCCGGAGCACGTCGCCACCCTGAGCGGGCTGCGCGACGGCTCGGTCACGCTGAACGCCCTGGAGATTGACACCGACCTGCGCTGGGAGCTGCTCGAGGGCCTCGTGCTCGCGGGCGCTGCCTCGGGTACCGAGGTCGACGCCGAACTCGCCGCGGACAAGACCGCGTCGGGTGAGCAGGCCGCGGCGCGTGCCCGGGCGACGATCCCGACCGCCGAGGGCAAGCTCGCAGCGTTCTCGTCGCTCGTCGACTCGTCCGAGCTGCCGAACGCGATCGTGCGCCAGACCACGGTCGGGTTCCAGCACGTGAACAGCCCGGTCGTGCTCGAGGGCCTCGTGCCGAAGTACTTCGAGGTGCTCACGCGCATCTGGGCCGAGCGCAGCTACCACATCGCCGACACCATCGTGACGGGGCTCTACCCGGCGCCGCTCGCGTCGGCCGAGCTGCGTGACGCAGCGGTGGCGTGGCTCGAGCAGCACCCGGAGACCCCGGCGCTGCGGCGCATCGTCTCCGAGGGCCTGGCCGGCACCGAGCGTGCCCTCCGGGTGCAGGCGGCGGACGCCTGAGCATCGCGTGACCATCGGCGGGGCCATGGCGTTCCTCAGGGGACACCATGGCCCCGCCCTTTAGCATCGACCGGATCATGACCTTGGCTGCACAGACCGACGACGTCTCGAAGTGGGCGTCGAACGCATTCACCCAGTTCGTCGAAACGTGGCAAGCGCCGATCACGATCGTCATCACGATCCTCGCCGCGATCATCCTCCGACTGATCCTGCGGCGGATGATCAAGCAGGTCGTCGACCGCATCGTGAACGGCGTGAAGAAGCGGCAGGGCGCCGCTGACACGCAGGCGCTGATCGCGTCACCCATCCAGACCGCCCGCGTCGTCCAGCGCACCCGGACGCTCGGCAGCGTGCTCGAGAACCTGGCGACGGTCGTCGTCGTGGTCATCGCACTCGTCATCATCGTTACGGCGGTGTGGCAAGGCGCTGCGGTCGGCATCGTCGGCGGCGCCTCACTCGTCGCAGCCGGGCTCGCCGTCGGCGCGCAGAGCATCGTCAAGGACCTGCTGTCCGGCATCTTCATGATCCTCGAGGACCAGGCCGGCGTCGGCGACGTCGTCGACACCGGGCAGGCCACGGGCGTCGTCGAGAACGTCGGGCTCCGCGTGATGCAGATCCGGGACGTGAACGGCATCCTGTGGTTCGTGCCGAACGGCCAGATCCTGCGCGTCGGCAACCTGTCCCAGGGCTGGTCGCGCGTCCTCGTCGACATCACCGTGCCGTACGACACCGACATCGACGCCGTCCAGGACGCCCTGCTCAAGGCCGCGGTGACGATGTCGCAGGAGCCCCGGTGGCGCCAGCGCATCGTCGAGAAGCCGGAGATCTGGGGCCTGCAGTCGATCACCGACGCGGGCATGGTGTTCCGGCTGGTCGTGAAGACCCGGGCGTCCGAGCTCGACGTCGTCGGCCGCGAGCTCCGCATCCGGCTGAAGCACGCCGTCGACGAACTCGGCGTGACCCTGCCGGCGATGGCGATGATCATGCCGGCGGGCTGGGAGAACGCGACCTCGATCAACGGCCTCCGCACCGTGCGGACGCAGCCGACGCCCGCGCCGACGAAGCCTCGGCGTGGCCGCAAGAACATCCTCGGTCAGCCGATCCGGACCGACGAGCCCGACGCCGGGAAGGACCCGCAGTGACCGACCCGACACCCGGCAACCCGATGCCACCAGCGCAGCCGACCCCCGCCCAGCCGATCACCCTCCGCGTCGGCGAACACGGCGTCTCGGCGACCGGCTCGCTCTACGACCGCATCGGCGGCGCACCCACGTTCGACCGGCTCGTGCGGCGCTTCTACGAGGGCGTCCAACAGGACGACGTCATCTGGCCGATGTACCCGGCCGATGACCTCGAGGGCGCGATCTGGCGCCTCTCCGCGTTCCTGCAGCAGTACTGGGGCGGTCCGGGGACGTACAGCGAGGAGCGCGGCCACCCCCGGCTCCGGATGCGCCACAACCCATTCCGCATCACGTCCGAGGCGCGGGAGCGCTGGCTCCACCACATGCGTGACGCGGTCGAGTCGCTCGGTCTCGCACCACTCGACGAGGCCGAACTCTGGGCCTACCTCGACCGTGCGGCGCACGCGATGACGAACACCTTCGACTGACGTGCGAGCACCGACCTCTTGACGGTCGGCTCCCACTGGTCATAACCTCTCCACACCATTCCGCAACGTACTTGCGGAATGGTGTGGTCCGGGCACGGCGCCCACTCCCGAGGGCCGCGACGCCTCATGAGGAGAACCATGCAGGTCGTTCCGAAACTCGCCACCGTCGGAGCCGGGGTCGCCCTGCTCGCCGCGGCCGTCCTCCTGCCGCACACCGCTGACGCGGCGAGTGGCAACCTCGTGTCGAACCCCGGGTTTGAGACGGGCACCACGAGCGGCTGGGTGTGCTCCGGCGCCTCGGTCGTCTCCTCGCCGGTCCACTCCGGTACGAAGGCGCTGTCGGGCACGCCGACCTCGTCGGACACCGCGCAGTGTTCGCAGACGATCGCCGTGCAGCCGAGCACGTCCTACACGCTCTCGGGCTGGGTGTCGGGCAGCTACGTGTACCTCGGCGAGAGCGTCTCCGGGGCGAGCACGTGGACGTCGAGCTCGGGCTACCACCAGCTGTCGACGACGTTCACCACGGGCGCATCGCAGAAGAGCGCCACGGTGTACGTCCACGGGTGGTACGGCCAGGGAACCTACTTCGCGGACGATGTCTCGCTCGCCGGACCGGCCGGCGCCGGCGGCACCCCGACGGCCACCCCCAGCGCATCCGCCACGCCGACGCCCAGCCCCACGCCGACGCCCACGCCCACGCCCACACCCACACCGACGCCCGGCAGCGGGACCAGCGCGGCCGCGCAGCTCCCCAAGCACACCCTCACCGGGTACTGGCAGGACTTCGACAACGGCGCGAAGGCGCTCAAGCTCAGCGACGTGCCGACGAGCTACGACCTCATCGCGGTCGCGTTCGCGAACGCCGATCCGTCCAAGCCGGGCGCGGTGACGTACTCGGTCGACCCCGGCCTCGCGACGGAGCTCGGCGGGTACACCGACGCGCAGTTCACGGCGGACGTGGCGACGGTGCACGCCCGCGGACAGAAGGTGATCGTCTCGGTGGGCGGCCAGAACGGCACGATCTCGGTGTCCGACACTGCCTCGGCCGCGAACTTCGCAGCCAGCGTCGACTCGCTCATGAACACGTTCGGGTTCGACGGCGTGGACATCGACCTCGAGAACGGCGTCAACCCGACCTCCATGGCGCAGGCACTGCACACGGTCGCGGCGAAGCACCCGGGGATGATCATCACGATGGCGCCGCAGACGATCGACATGCTCAGCACGTCGTCGGACTACTTCGCGCTCGCGCTGAACGTCAAGGACGTCCTGACCATCGTGCAGACGCAGTACTACAACTCGGGATCGATGAACGGGTGCGACGGCGGCGTCTACGCACAGGGGTCGGTCGACTTCGCGACGGCACTCGCCTGCACCTCGCTGCAGGGCGGCCTGCGCGCCGACCAGGTCGGACTCGGCTTCCCGGCGTCGACCAGCGGCGCGGGCAGCGGCTACGTCGCACCGACCGTCGTGAACAACGCGATGACGTGCCTCGCGAAGGGCACCGGGTGCGGTTCGTTCGTCCCGTCCGCGAAGTACCCCGGTCTCCGCGGCGCGATGACCTGGTCGATCAACTGGGATGCCTCGAACGGCTACGCGTTCGCGAACGCGGTGCGACCGGTCCTGAACGCGCTCGGTTAGCGACGATCGGGGCTGACGCCCCACCGGACTGGAGGCACGTGGCGGCGCCGCCACGTGCCTCCAGTCCGTCTCCCGGTCGGGTCAGCGGACGTAGGACCCGTCTGCCAGGTCGTCGAGGAGGGACGGGCGGGTCGGGTTCCACCCGAAGGCGGCGCGCGCGTGCGCGCCGGAGGCCTCCTGGTGCATGAGCAGGGCGTCGGCGTAGACGGCGCCGAGGCGGTCCCGACTGGCGTCGACGCTCTCGATGACGATGGGCGAGCCGTGGGCCCCGGCCTCGGCGATCTCGCGGACGGTCGGGTTGTCCCCGGTCGCCGCGAGGACATAGCCGTCCTGCTCACCGCGGTGCAGCGCGAGGACGTACAGCTCGCCGAGGTCGTCGATGTGCACGGTCGACCACCGCTGTGACCCGTCGCCGACGAGGCGGACCTCGTGCTCGCCGTCTCCGACGAACATCGCGGGGATGCCGGCGCCGCGCCCGTAGACGATGCCCGGGGCGACGATCGTCGTGCGGACGTCGCTCGCACGGACGACGGCCTCGTTCGGACCACGCCACGCGGTCATCGCCGGCGGCGACGCGGGCGACTGCTCGGAGATGTCCGTCGAGTCGCCGAAGGTGAAGATCCCACCGGTGTGCACGAAGGGCTTCGGGGTGCCCTGGAGCGCCTCGAGGACGGTGGCGATGAAGGCCTCGTCGACGCCCTGCGCGGACGCGGTGTGCACGACGGCGTCGGCCTCGTGTGCCAGGCGGCGGACCACGTCGGTGTCGGTGACGTCCCCGACGAGGGCCCGCCCGCCGGCGTCACGGACTGCCTGGGCCTTCTCGTCCGTCCGCACGAGAGCGGTGACCTCGTGCCCGTGGGCGACAAGGGCGCGGAGGACGGAGGAACCGATGTAGCCGGAGGCGCCGGTGAGGAAGACGTGCATGCGACCAGCCAACCACGCGCCGATCGGCGAACGCTGTCTACAGGGTGAGGGTCCAGGCCCGACGCTTCACGAGGACGTGACCGCGGCTGGTCGTCAGGCGGCTCCACGGGCCGGTCTCGAAGAGCCGGACGGGGTCGTGCCCCAGGAAGCCGAGGCTCTCCCCCGCGAACCCGGCTCCGGCCGGCACGTGCTCGATGCCCGCGACCGGACGCCCCCACACCTCGGCGCGGATCTTGCGGACGATTGCCTCACCCGCGTTGGACGGCACGGCGTCGGCGACCTCGGCGATGCCGTCCCGTGCGGCTCGGCGGAGGTGCTCCGGTGAGACGTCCGGCAGCGGCACCCACCCACCGCGGGGCGGGGAGATCGCCGCCCACGTCACGGTGTGGACCTCGTGCGGGAGCTCCACCTCGATCGGGGTGGCACGGGTCGGGTCGGCACCCTCGGCGTGCTCGGCGTCGTGCGTCTCGGCCAGCAGACGCAGCCGTTCCTGGAGCGACGCGAGCGGCACGACGGCGTCGATCGTGGCCGGCTGCGCGAGCGAGAACGTCCGGAGTCCGAGGACCGTGGGGAGTTCGTCGAGCAGGCCGATCGGGTAGAGGATCGCGGTGTAGACCGCCAGGACGCCCGAGTCGGCGATGAGGCGGACGGATCCGTCCTCGATGCGGGCGGCCCGTCCGAGGTAGGTGCGGAGGTCTCCGAGGGAGGCTGCGTCGGGAAGCGTGAACGAGGTGCCCATGTCACCACGGATCCTACCGGGCGCCGCTGTCAGCGGGGGCTGGGCGACCTCACGGTCTGCTCCCGGCCGGTGCCGGGCACACACCGATGCGCGCCGACGACGCTGGCGTGCATGGTGCTCCTGCTCGCGAACCTCGTTGTCTCCGTCCTCGTCGTCACCACGGCACTGGCCGTCCCGAGCATGGAGCGCCGCATCGCGGTCCTGCTCGGCCTGGGCGGAGCGACGACCGCGAACTTCCTGTTCTGGGTGGCCGCGCCGTCGCTGTGGACCAACCTGCTGAGTGCCTGGGTGTGCAGCGTCGTCGGCGCGCTGCTCGCCGTCGTCGCGTGGGCCGTTGCGCGCTCGGTGGCGCCGCCCGCTCCCGTGCGGCGTCGTTCGTAGACTGCTCGTGTGAACCGCGAACCGGACTTCCTCAGCACCCTCCGACTCGAGGACACCGGCGCGAGCACGGGCGAGACGATCCTCACGGGCGCGAGCCACTGGTCCCCCGGCGGCCGTGTCTTCGGCGGTCAGGTCCTCGCACAGTGCATCGTCGCCGCGCAGGCCACCATCGAGGACCGCGACATCCACTCGATGCACGGGTACTTCCTCCGCCCCGGTGACATCGACGTCCCGATCACGTTCGGTGTCGAGCGGATCCACGACGGCCGGTCCTTCGCAGCGCGGCGGGTGCAGGCCTACCAGCGCGGTGTCCCGATCTTCTCGATGATCGCGTCCTTCCAGCGCCCCGACGACGGCGTCGAGCACCAGGACCCGTTCCCCGTCGACGTCCCCGCGCCGGAGTCGCTGCCGTCGGCAGCGTCGATCCTCTCCGCGATCGACCACCCCGTCGCACGGGCCTGGGCCGAACGCTCGATCGACCTCCGGCACGTCGAGGGACCCGTGTTCGTCGACGTGCAGGGCGAGCACGTCCCGCACCAGGCGGTGTGGTTCCGGGTGGAGGGCGACCTGCCGGAGGACCCGGCACTGCACCGCGCAGTCCTCGGGTACGCGAGCGACCTGTCGATCCTCGAGCCGATCATGCGCCGACACGGTGTCGCCTGGGGAACACCAGGGGTGAAGAGCGCGAGCCTCGACCATGCCATGTGGTGGCACCGCGACGGACGTGCCGACGAGTGGGTGCTCTACACGCAGGAGTCCCCGAGCGCACAGGGCGGTCGGGGACTCGCGTTCGGCCGGATGTTCGCGCAGGACGGTCGACTGCTGGCATCGGTCGCGCAGGAGGGGATGATGCGCATCCCGCGCTGACGCCGTGACTGGTCGTGCGTCTGGCCCGCCCACGACTACGGGCGGGAGAACTCGACCGGCGGCTCGGTGTACGGCGCGCACGCCGCACGCTCCGCCTCGGTGAGCCGCCGCGGCCGGTTGCTCGCAGCGTCGACCATCACGAGCGCCGTGGTCGCACGGGTGTAGAGCACCGCGGGATCGTGCCCGACCGGTGACCACACCTCGTACGAGACGTCGATGCTCGCGCCCCCGATCCGCCCGATCCACATCTGGATGTCGAGCGGCTGCCGGAAGTACGGGATCGACGCCAGGTACTCCAACCGCTGGCCCGCGATCACCGTCATCGTCCCGGAACCCGGCCGACCGTCGATGATCGGCTCCGGGATGGACCCGTCGGACGCGAACTCGTCCGGGTCGGGCCCCCAGAACCCCACGATGCGCGCCTCTTCCAGGAGGCGCAGCATCGCGGAGTTGTTGACGTGACCGTAGGCGTCGATGTCGCTCCACCGCATGCGGATGGGAGCGTGCAGTCGCGCCACGGTCAGTCGCGGGTGAGCTTGCGGTACGTCGCGCGTCCGGGCTTCGCGGCCTCGGCGCCGAGGCGCTCGATCTTGTTCTCCTCGTAGGCCTCGAAGTTGCCCTCGAACCAGTACCAGTTCGGGGTGCCGTCCTCGTTCAGACCCTCCCACGCGAGGATGTGCGTCGCGATGCGGTCGAGGAACCACCGGTCGTGAGTGATGACCACGGCGCAGCCCGGGTACTCGAGCAGTGCGTTCTCGAGGCTGCCCAGCGTCTCGACGTCCAGGTCGTTCGTCGGCTCGTCGAGCAGCAGGAGGTTGCCGCCCTGCTTCAGCGTGAGCGCCAGGTTGAGACGGTTGCGCTCACCACCGGACAGGATGCCGGCACGCTTCTGCTGGTCCGGGCCCTTGAACCCGAACTGCGAGACGTACGCACGCGACGGGATCTCGGTCTTGCCGACCTGGATGTAGTCGAGCCCGTCGGACACGACCTCCCACAGGTTCTTGTTCGGGTCGATGCCGCCACGGCTCTGGTCGACGTAGGAGATGTCGACCGTCTCACCGATCTTCAGCGTCCCGCCGTCGAGGGGCTCGAGACCGACGATCGTCTTGAACAGCGTGGTCTTGCCGACGCCGTTCGGGCCGATGACGCCGACGATGCCGTTGCGGGGCAGCGTGAACGACAGGTCGTCGATGATGACGCGCTCGCCGAACTGCTTGTGCAGCTTCTCGGCGTCGATGACCTGCGAGCCCAGACGCGGGCCCACGGGGATGACGATCTCCTCGAAGTCGAGCTTGCGCGTGCGCTCGGCCTCAGTGACCATCTCCTCGTAGCGGGCCAGACGGGCCTTCGACTTCGCCTGGCGACCCTTCGTGTTGCTGCGGACCCAGTCGAGCTCGGACGACAGGCGCTTCGCGAGCTTGGCGTCCTTCTTGCCCTGGA
>Ga0308167_1002048_pt1 | contig 20257 bp, 29 predicted proteins | sample PhyCR1_2_FD_202138 | JGI IMG/M metagenome (GOLD analysis project Ga0308167, IMG submission 202138) | Phyllosphere microbial communities from UC Gill Tract Community Farm, Albany, California, United States - DLSLRC.R1 | ecosystem: Host-associated > Plants > Phyllosphere > Unclassified | place... | reverse complement strand
GATTACATCGAGATGTTTTACAACGCAAAACGTCGTCATGGTTTCAACAATCAGCTGTCCCCGGTAGAGTTTGAAAAACGTTACGCAGCGAGCTTGGAGAGTGTCTAAAGAACCCGGGGCTATTCAGATCGATGGCTGACGCCGAAGTTGGTGATGTCGTAAAACTCACTTGGCCGGCACAAAAAATCGAAAAAATCGTGATGAGGGTTACTGCCGTCGACCTCGGCGCGCCAACAGACGGTGCAGTTCGGCTCACGCTGATCCAGGACGTTTTTGGGGTTTTTCAGAGTTTCTACACTACGGGATCAGAAGCCCAATGGCAGAAACCGTCCTTCGATCCAGTGGACGTTACGCGCTACGACTTCATCGAAGCACCCGCAATTCTGACCCCATCTCAGACAACGCGGAGCATCCTGATTGCTGCCGAAAAACCGGTCGCTGGGCGCGATTTCCGTTTGCAAGCAAAGGGCGGTAGCGAGGGTTCCTGGGTTGATGCAGGGGTTCAGCAATTTACGCCGTTGTGCTTTTTGAGCCAGGCTTTGACAGCAAACCAGTTTTTTGAGGACGAGGTTGAGCTGGGTGGTGATGTTGGCGAGCTGGATGAGTACACATCTGAGGAAGTGAGGAGTGGTCTCGGGTTGTTGCTGGTTTCCAGCGTTTCTGGGTTTGAATGGATTTCGTATGAGTCGGTTTCTCGGTATGGCTCTGGCTCTGCCAGTGTTGGGGTGGTTAATCGTGGGTTGTTCAACACCAAGCCAGTAAGCCACCCGGTTGGCGCGCGGGTATGGGCTGTGAGCGAGGGGTTTGCTGTGACGCCATGGCAGTACGCGGCAGGGGATGCTGTCGGTGTTAAGATGCTTGTTGGAACGCAGACTGGGCGTCAAGCTTTTGAAGATGCTGCGCTGAGGTCGTTTACTGTTGGCGCGCGGAATGATCAGCCGTGGACTCCGGGTAGGGTGCGGGTAAATGGTCACGAGGGAGGATTCATCAGCGGGCCAGCGACGATTACTTGGAGACGTAGAGATGGTGGCGCGCCGGCTGTGGTCTTTCACGGTGATGATGTGAGCTATGGCTCGTCGATGACCAGGATTGTTGTTAAATCTGGCGGAGGGGTGGTCAAGGAGGTTACAGGGATTGATGGGGAGTCGTGGGTTTTAGATGATGAGCTAGCTTTAAATGGCGGAGGGTACTTTGGTGACTTGGTTTTTGAGGTGTACTCCCAAAGTTACGGGTCTTCCGATTCGGCGCCTGCCGTAACTTATGCTTCCAGGTGATGGCGTGCTATGGTTATGCGATTACATCTCTCCGGATGGCTGTCATGCACTGTCGGTAGAGATGTAGGTCGTGCGTGATATGAAAATGGAAAGCTTCTGGTAGGCGATCAGATTTCAAATGGAGTGATAATGGCTTTTAGGATGTTGAGCGAGCTTTTTAGTAAAGAGCAGCGAGCTATTAAAAGATCTAGGATAGATTATTCCAAATGCGAAGAATACAATAGATTGACTCGCATGGAGTTTAGAAAGAACGCCGTGCGTGAGTTGTCGTTTGTATATCCAGATATTAAGTTTCTAATCAACAATCATTCAGCGGATTTTATCGCTTATACTAAAAATGGCGAGCTGACGTTTGAGGGTACCTTTGCGGATAGACTTATCCCTAAAATTGAGTTTGTTGATTATAACGACAGCTTAACGAATCGACTTAAAGCAATCGGAAGCTTTAAGCGACAAATTGAAAATAAGATTAGCGTTTTGATACCGTCAACCTGGGACTCCGAAAGGTATAAATACTATAGAGATCTGCCGGATGAAATAAAGTCGTCAATGATGTCAAAAGGGTTTTATATTTACCGGCAAGTTCATAATGCGTTTATTTATGGTGGGAGGATGAGGAAAGATGATTCAGTGATAGCATCATCTGCCTACTGGGATCCTAAGCAAAACGGTTATTTTTCTACTGCGCTTTTTAAGTCGGTTGTGACGCGTCAAAATCGAGGCGAAAAAAATGTATCGATGGTTGGAGTAGATATTTACGGATTAGATGGGCATAACTGCATCCGTCTAACCTACGAGTTGTTTTATGATGATCTCCAGAGATTTGACAATGATTCAGGTTATTCAAATTTTGTAAATACGTTTTCTGGCATTGCAGACTTCATTTCTACAATTGAGCCTGAGTTTAGGAAGGCACCAGGAGATGTAGTGATTGGAGATGAGTCAGATTTGGAATTTTATCGTGACTTTCTTCAGTTTTACTAAAAGCTCCTGCTTACGTGGCTTCATGTAGGTGTGTTTTCGAATTCAATTGGCTATTCAGTTTTTAATAAGCGGTACTCTCAACAAGAGATTAGGTGGATGGGCTGCTTGCAAGTCCCATGGAGCCTTGGAGTGTCTGGTAGCCAAAGCGGGTTTTCATGACTGCTCCAAGGATTTCTGCCTCCTTAAAGGCGGCGCAAGCTTTGACATTGCCGACTCGATTTTCGATAGCGAAATCTTTAACCTTGATCTTGCTGTGCATTGGCAATTCTGCTGCCTGTTTTATGAGTGCGTCTAAGAGGCTGTTGTTCGACATCAATTCATAATTTTGTCCGGTGTTTTGTACAGCTGCTACGACAGTTGACAGCACTGGCGTATGTTTATCCTGAACGACCCTTGGTGCCTTGTTTGGCAGGATTACGAGTATCAGGGCCGGTACTAGCTCCAGTGATAGGGCAAAACCAGCGCAGAGTATGGCGGCAAGGAGCACCGGAATCGATGATGCTTTTGTCGTGGCTGCCTGGATTTCGGCGATTTCCAAGGAGTTGGTTTTGATCCGCTCCATCGCGGCTCGGCGCTGGGTATCCGTCCGGTCATATGCGGCAGATTCGAGCTCCTGGGCTTTTGTGACCATGCCTTTATCCCTGAGAGTGGATGAGTCAGTTCTGGTCTTATTATCCGCCTCGTCCAGATTTTCGAGGAAATCAGAGTCTGTCTTAATCAAAGCGGACAGTTGCACAAAGCGCGCGCCACTGAGCGCTTCAAGGCGTGAGTTGCTTGAGTTTATTGACCCAACCAGACGGTCATAAGTCGACCAGCCAGAAACAGCTCCGAGGGTTATTGAGCAAAATAGCACTCCGCAAGCGGTAACCCAAAGGCGCTCACTCATTAAACGCATAGCTGCAGGCCATGCAAGGTACTTAAAAATATCCAGCAAAACAGCTGCCCCAGCAAAGACGAACCGGAGGAAGGGGTCGTCGATGAGACTATAAACTGTCATTGCAACAGATATAGCAGTAACAGATGACAATGCAAAAACCAGGCAGGCGAGCACCGCAGACAATTTTCTGTCCATGTTGATTTCCTTGGTTGTTAGCTGCGGATTGGTAGTACGCTAATTATTGTAAAGCGGAAATCCCAACAGAGGCATTTACAGCTCAGTTACATGTTTTCCGGCGTTAAAACCGGCATAAAAACTCTCTACCGACATAAGCTCGCGCTCACCATACACCGTACAGACTAAATATAACTCGTCGCCGATATATCGAAATTCGGTAAGCTTTATCGGCGATACACATATCACTTTGCCGGCTCCGGTAGCCACAAATCACATAATGTCTCGTGCAAATTAGTATCGCCAGCTTCAGTAACGACGTTTGCTATGACATACCTGTATCCGTCCAGGATCGCCACCAACTCACCTTTCTCAACGGTTAGATCAATCAAAAAACCGCAGGCGTCAGTTACAGTCCCATCCTGTAATGCGGACTTTCCAGAAATATGCCCATTACCACAAAAGCGAGCATCCCGGAGAGTCCGAGTAACTGGCTTTGACTTTGAAAAGAGCCAAACGTAAAAACGTACGATAGTTACGGGTATGAGCAAAAAGTGAATTGTGAAATTCACCCCGTACTTTAGCTTTTCAGCCAAAGCCCTGAGCATCAAGCACCATCCTGTGTGGCGCGCCGAGCCAGTTCCAGACCACGCCGACACGAAGCCAGTACGTTACTGACCCCCTGCGGACTCGTCCCAACCTGGCGTGCAGCTTCTGTTGTAGACAAACCCTCAACAAGCACCAGGCGCGCGGCCTCTTGGCTTGCTCCACCACGCATGCGTAAAAGCTCTGCTAATGCCATGAATTGTTCCTCTGTCACCATTCCTCCCAAGCTCGGACGTGAGCTAGGGGATGTTAACGCGTTGGAAGTCATTTGCCTCCAACGGTTAGTACAGTACACTCTTAAGGGTTACATTTGCAAGGCTGGCCCGCACGGTCGTCAGTGGAATCCACGCTGGTGCTCGTGCGCAGCAGTCGCTAGGCTTAGCGTGCAGAGTTAAGGATGGGTGCAATGAAGCTTTTCTTGGACACTGAGTTCACACGCCTGAATCGCGATGCAAAGCTCATATCGCTAGCTTTGGTCGCTGAGACCGGTGAGGAGTTTTACGTAGAGCTGTCGGATGGGTATAGCGCGGAAGACTGCAGCGACTTCGTCATCGAGACAGTGCTGCCACAACTTGACCTTCATCGACACGGGCAAACCGTTGCAGAAGCAAACGTGCTGCTTCAGAAGTTTTTTCAGAACTTCGACGAAGACCTTGAGGTTTGCTCTGATGCCCCAGCTTGGGATTGGCCTCTTTTCTGTCAGCTGGCACGGGTTGATGGAGGAGTGTCCTCTAATGTACTGTTGGAGCCCACAGATCTGAGTGGCATGTGTCGTGACGCGGTGCTCACTGCTGACCTTGAAAATCTGCTCCGGGATCCCCCGCACCATGCACTGGCTGACGCTAAACTGATCCGTGATATTTTTTTGAAAATTCAGGGTCATCAGTAATCCGCGAATTTTTTCTATTCACCAGATTTCGTCAGGGCGACGAGTAACTTCTTCTGGCAGTTGTTCTAAATAACACTCCAAGTTGCCGGAAACCTTGTCCAATACCATAGGCAAGTAAGGAAGCAAATCTGTAAAGCTGCTGTGCTCCGGGCCACCATGATAAAATCTGCAGTGCGAAATAATAGCTTCGCAGTCCTCGATAACTAACAGCTGCATCGGATCGCGATCGTTATAGTCGTGCAAGTTTGATAAGTGAATGAAGGCGCACCCGAATTTATACACAGATCGCGTCCAGCCTTGAAGTTCCTGTGCCAGTTCAACCATCTCTCGATCCGTTACGCGACCGCGACCGCTGGACTGTTGCCATTGCTGTCCATTCACGGACGCTTCAATCAATATTCTTCGACGGGCAGGCTCTTGCGCTAGTAGGTAGATAACCCGAACCATTGAATCCAGTTCTTGTCGAAGAATGGCAATCATCTGGCTCGGGATGTTCGCTGTTGCTAGTAGCTGCATGGCGCGTTTGTGGTCGTTTGAACGACTGAGCACCTGCCTAGTGAAAATGGCGACAGAATCCATCTATTTGACCTCACTTTTCCTGTTGTTTTGGGCATACCGTGCTCGGCACACCGGGGGATTAGCGGAACTCGATCTTCCACGTTGCAGAGCGCTAGTGCCAAGAATCCGGGCATACGCGTCAATCCGTCTAGCCAAAAAAAACCTCGAAAGATCTCCTCGCGCATGCTCCCCACCTGGCTCGCCGCATCGTCATCGTAAAAATCAGCGATCTGGTACGTGCTCACAGCTTTGTCTTCAATGTAAAGCTCGCCGTCGTCTTCCCAGATCGCTTGGATCGGTTGCGTTTGGATGTAGTCATCGCCGCCAGGCATGCTAAAGACGTACCCGGCGATGCATTGGCTGGGTACGTCCTCGCTACTGGTAAACCTAGCGTTATGCAGGCTGTGGATCAAACTCATACTCCTGTTGTTTTCTGGCCGGTAAAACCAACGGTTGGCCGGGGGTGAATTCAATGTAGTACTTTGATGGCTTTCCGATGCCTTTGAAAGTTAGATCGATGCCGAGCAGGGCTTCGAGGGCTTCCAGGATCAGTCTGGTGTCCCTGTCGAGACGCCAGTTGGCGCTTTTGACTTTGATAGGGATTCTTCGCGCGCCGGCCTGGAATCGAAGGTAGAAGTACCGGAGTCGCTCAGATCTTTGATGTTCGTCCTGATCTCTTTGAGCAATTTCGACCTGAAGCTCTGAAAGGGTTTCTGAGTCATAACTGATACCTTCTTGTGTAATGAGTTTCTGCCAAGTCAATCTGGAACGCTTTAGTTGCCGGCCACTGATGTGTTTGCCGTCGTATTCGTATGAGATGCCTTTGGGTTGGCCTTGTTCGCTGAGGGTCAGGTGGATGTAGACCCTTTGCTTTCTCAGCGCTACGACGAGATCGAACATGTCGCCGTGGATTGCCTTGGTGTGCTCGATGGCGCCTGCGATTTTGGCGATCAGGCGGTGTTTGTGTGGCAGTTCGCCATCACGGTTCGAGGCTTTGACTTCAGCGTGAGTGAGTGCGATTCCCCAGGTCGCTGATGGGCGTGGCGCTTTTTTTAGACCGAACATATCTTCGATTTCAGAGACTGACTCCATAGACGCCGCGCGCTCGTCGCTGTCCTTGACCATCCGGAAGTCCTCGTCTAGGGCGATCCTGTTGGCGACGATGTGGACGTGCTCATGATCTTTGTCACGGTGCATCACCGCGACGTACTTGCAGGTCTCTGTGAAGCCCAGGTCGGCCATGTACTTTCGTACTGCCGTGAGCCACTGTGCAGGTGTTAGGGATTCACCAGGGCGGAGTGACATCATCGCGTGAAAGACGGGCTTTATAGGTCTGTCGGAGTCGATAGACATGCGGCGTAGGATCTCAACCTGGTCGAACTCTCTCACCATTTCCAAGATGGCATCTTCACTCCCTGCTAACAGCGCGGGGAGGGGGTCGGACGAAATGCAGTTGTAGTCGATAGTCAGGATTTGGTTGATTTGGTGGTCGTGCTTAGTGCAGCCAAAGATGTAGCGGATACGCTTCTTAAACGACCCGGAGGACTTTGGAAAGATTTTGCCAATCATGCTGCACCTCCCATGTTGATGCGGGCGATGTGTTTGACCTTTTCCAGAAGTTCACTCTCAGGCCGCTCGGCGTTGATCAGGGATGCAAGGTTCATCAGCTCCCTGGCAATCTGCACTACCTCTACACCAACTTTTGGTTTCGTCTTCCCGTTAGCAACGTAGTCCCGGATAAAAGCCCCTGCGGTCTTATAACCAGCCTCAGTGATTTTGGAATTAAGGATGTCCATCTCAGGTCTGCTGAAACGGATCGTGATCCTGGCGTCTTTCTTCTCAACTACTTTCATCTTGGCTCACCTTATTATTATTTTTATTGGTCAGCTTTTATCAACGCAACACCCGAAGGGATGTGAGTAGTCGCTTATTGTCTGCCACAGACACAACTGGCTAGCTAGCTACTGATATAAGACTATTATGCATGTGGAGCAATAGGTGATGGGAGTGTTTTTGACAATATAGTGACTTATTTTCGGATATATGCTGTTTGGACTATAAATTATTAGCGGTTGTATGAGTGTGGTGTGATTTCGCAGTGGTGGTATGCTAAATCGCAATTGGAGAGTGCAGATTTGCAGTATGGTCGTGCGGTTTCGCTTAGCGCGAGTGTGATTTGGCAGTATGTGAGAGCGAAATCGCAGTGCAGGAGTGCGACTTCGTTGTGTTGGGATTTAGCAATTAAAGTCAGTTATGGAATGTGATTGTTGGGAATGCGCCAGATTCAAGGCCTTCTTCAACGATGACGTCAAATGGCTCAAAAAATTCTTTGGGTGAACCTAGCTTGGCAGTCCAGGTCACGAGTTCTGGATAGTCCATCACATAGCACGATGTATCCATTTCACGACTTAGCGATAGAACACGATCCGAATAGCTTTCCCACTCACTCTCAAAGGTTTCTTGAACTACTATCAAGTTTCTGATGGTTTTTCCCTTGGTCTCGATTTCAAAAATATCTTCACCAAAATGGAACTGGAGTTCTGCATTTCGTCTGAGGTACTTGAGGGCGCCACGAGTTTGGTTGATTGCCTTGTCTAAGGCTTTAGAGATAGTTGCTATTTTTCGTTCTAGAGTTCTGTTAAGTGACTTTTCGGTGTTCGGACTATCCTTTGCTTGAATCAGCAGCAAATACTCATCTGATGCAACTAGGATGTCGACGAACTCTTCGTTGTTATCTGTCATAAGCGGGTTTAGGAAAATTGAATCTTCACTAAACACTTTCTGCAGTAATCTAACGATATCCATTTCTTGGTAGCTGCCAGGCTCTTGTCTTTCAAGGGTGGAATGGCTGACGCGTGAGCCTTTTTGATACATATTTTTCATTGGTATTGCGTCCATGATGAACAAGTCTTCTGTCATGAGCGGCTGAATGAAATTTACCCGAATTGCGTCCTTGTCATTCTGAATGGATCTGCGCAAAAACCAATGCTGGCTTCGTTCACGAATTTCATAACCAGCTTCTAAGGACAGTGGCGCTAATTTGTATTTGTGCTTGTCAAAAGTTGAGTGGTTTGGATTCTGTGCTTTGTATCCAAGTAGTTCACGATTGTTGTCGTCGAAAAAATGGATGTCAAAACTTTCGACAGATAAAAGGTGGAGTATTGACTGCCCCATCTCATCATCTAGAAGAGGCGTGTTGATCATGAGCGGGTTGAGATCGTCGTCCTCATAAGTAGTAATCAGGCTGTAGCAGGTATCTCCGTTCATCTGGCAGGGCGCAAGATAGAACCCAACGCGTTGTTTTGACTTAGCCGCCAAAATGTATTCTTTGGGCGCTTTGATGATGAGGATGAATGTGCCGTCCTTGTCGTTGGCAATCGTGCTTAGCCCATGGTGAAGGTCTCTCACGTGCTGCAAAAGGTGTGGTTGCAGAATTGTCAGCATGGCGTCTCCTTGCGGGTTGTCAGGGTCAATGTGCCATTACAAATAGCACGAAAAGCTCGAGACCTCACTCAACGGGTAGACGTAGAAGAATGGGTAGTGTCAGTCGGTAGTGCCAGGAATTGGAGCTATATCGCTGCTGGTCTGTCCAATCAGCTTCAGTCCAGTCGAGCGGGAGGTGGTGTAGAGGTGTACTGGCGGGGTGTGTGTGACTGCACACAAATTACACACGATATACCTTGTAGGCCACGGAAATACTGATTAAACCGTCCAATCCATCATGGGTGCAACAGAAAACCTCCTAACTACCGGATCTGCTGGGCGGGCTAGGGTTTCTGTGGGTTCTGTGTACATTCGGGTAACTCTCATTCACTACCGTTTACCACCTTTTTTGCTTATTTTTGATATGGTGTTGCTGAAAATCAGCAAAATCATTCAGGCGTTCAGCAAAAAATGGGCTCTATAACCGTTCGCAAGCGCAAGGACGGGTCTGTCGCTTACAACGCGCAGGTCCGGATCATGCAAAAAGGCGTCACAGTTTATCAGGAAAGCCAGACGTTCGACCGTAAGGCGTCTGCGCTCGCCTGGGTCAAGCGTGTTGAGACAGAAATGGCTGCTCCTGGCGCAATAACCAAAGCCAATCGTTCAGGCGTCACGGTCAAGGAAATGATTGACCGGTACCTTCTTGAATACGAGAAGCTGAGGCCTCTGGGCAAGACAAAGCGAGCAACGCTGAAAGCGATCGGCGAAACGTGGCTTGGCAAACTAGAGGACAAAGAGATAACCAGCCAGAAGCTGGTTGAGTACGCGAACGGTCGAATGAAGGACGATGGAATTCAGGCTCAGACTGTCGGCAATGATCTGGCTCACTTTGGGGCTGTCCTTTCAGTCGCGCGCCCCGCGTGGGGATATGACATTGACCCGATGGCCATGCCGGACGCTCGCAAAGTTTTGCGCAAGATGGGGGCGGTCACTCGTAGCAAGGAAAGGAACCGTCGACCTACATTGGAAGAGCTAGACAAGCTGTTTGAGTATTTCAGCGAAATGCGCGACAGGCGCAAGCAAGAGATAGACATGGTGCGCGTGACAGCGTTTGCTCTTTTCTCTACGCGCCGCCAGGAAGAGATAACCCGCATCAAATGGGCCGACATTGATGAGGTCCGCAAGATGGTCCTTATTACGGATATGAAAAACCCTGGCCAGAAGTACGGAAACAACATTTGGTGCCTTGTACCTGATGAGGCTTGGCAAATCATGAAATCAATGCCCAAGGTCGCAGAAGATGTTTTTCCGTACAACTCGCGCTCAGTATCCGCAGCATTCACACGCGCTTGCCGCTTTCTTGAAATTGAAGACCTGCACTTTCACGACCTACGTCATGATGGTGTTAGTCGTCTATTTGAAGTGGGTTGGGATATCCCTAAAGTGGCCTCTGTATCTGGGCACCGGGATTGGAACTCAATGCGTCGATACACGCATTTAAAAGGGGATGGCGACCCGTACAAAGACTGGCCTTGGCTGGAGAGGATAATCACGGGCCCCATTATCGAGGCCCAGAAGCGAATCAAGAGACGCGACGAAAGCTAGAGCCTCGCATTAGCTTGTCGTGCTCTGTGCGAGCGCGAGAATGTTGTGCATCTATATAGGCCGCCAGGTCTTTGAGGTGAACGCCTCGCGCTGACTTTTGGCTGCGCTCCATCGGAACGAGCGGCAGGTCGATTTGGCCGGCCGCCACTTTCATCTTCATTTTTTCAGGCGTCAGATGACTGAAGTAGTCGGCACACACCCGCTCAAGCGGGATGATAGCTTGGCCGCCGTACTGTGCCAGTAGCAGAAATTCAGTATTCATTGATATGTCTCCATGCCGCCGCGCTGGGCGGCAGAGGGTGGGTTAAGCAGCGGCGCGAGCGCGAAGGCTCATGACCGCCTCGATAGAAATGAATGCGTCAGTTGAGAAGCCTGACAGCGGCCTTGCCAGTGGCCCGTCTTGATCGGGCGCAGCCGAGTAGAACTTGCGATCCTCAGCGCCTCGGCGCGGATCAAAAATGACCCAGGTACTCGAGGCTTTATCGAACTCGACCAGCACTTCATGCAGGCCACCTTCGATGTTCAGGCTTGGAACAGCCAGCAGCCAGAAACCGGAGCGATCAATGCTGTGCGGCTCGGCCGAATCGAAGGACTCGAAAGGGACGCCGTATGAGTTGAGAATTTCACGAAGGCTGCGGCCTTCGCGGTAGTCGTCGTGGTGTCGATGCTTCACTGCCTCCACGGGGATATTCAATAGCATCGCAATACAGGTGCTCATGCAGGATGTGGGGCATGGCTGCGACTGAAACAGGGTTGTTGGCTTCCATTCGGACATAGGAATACCTCGCCCGCCGGTTACCGGCAGGCTGATTGAGTTGTAAAGTTTGGGTTTACAGCTGATTAATTGAGATCCGCGGGAATGCTTACGAGACTGCCGAGTTGCACGGCGATGATGGCGCGCAGTACTGCATCCTCCCGCGTTTCACCGGGCATTCGCTCGCACGGGTCACGATCCTCGCGCGCATTGGCCAGCCACTTGTAACTCCACCCAGGCTCGACCCAGACGTTGTACTTGGCGATCAGCCTGTCGACCGTGGCTGGGTCGATCTGGCGGGCGAAGGGGAGTTGCATCTGGCCGGGCAAAGGCGGGGGAGCGCCTTCGATTGAGTCGATGGCCCATAGCAGGGCGGCCCCGGCCAGGTCTTCGGTCTTTACTTTGGTCGTTTTGGTCATGGCGCTACCGCTTCATGAACGTTATCCAGTGTGTTTTCTCGCGCTTACCGGACTTGTGACCGAAGAGAGGGGCCTGATCGGTGAGAGCCAATATCTCGCTGACCTTCACCTGGGTTTCATTCCATTTGAAGATCAGCACGCCATCGGTGGCCAGCACCCGGAAGCACTCGGCAAAGCCCTTGCCCAAGTCATCCCGCCATTCATTCGTGAGGATTCCGTACTTGGCCCGCAGCCAGCTATCACGCCCGGCGCGGGTTAAGTGGGGTGGATCGAACACCACCAACTTGAAAGCGCCGTCCTCGAAAGGCAGGTTGCGGAAATCCATGATGACATTGGGCTCAACGTTCAAAACCCGGCCATCACAGAGCACATGTTGCTCGTCGCGAATGTCGCCGAACAAAGTGCGTTGGTCGCCCTTATCGAACCAGAACATACGGCTGCCGCAGCAGGGGTCGAGGATTTTGGCTGCGGCGGTCATGGCGTCACCCGCTTGAAGCTAACGACCCAGACCCAGGGGTTAGCGTCCCAGTCGCCGCCAGTGGACTCCCACAGATTACGCCACGCGGTTCGCAGCGTTGGGCGTCCGTCAGCGCCTGACCCTGCGTGACACATGTCGTACCGGTCTTGCCCGTCGGCAAGCGCATCGAGATCAATGCCCTCAGCTTCGATCTCTTTGTCGCTGATATCCTGCAACCGCTCGACACGCACGTCGATGACCTCCAGCAGGATGCGGCTGGCCCAGCGGGGCATGTGAATGGATGGGCGCGTTTTTCCCGGCGCGATCATCGAGCATCCGGCCTGCCGAACAGCCCCATCTGCTGGGTACCGAATTGGCTCGCCGCGGCTCAGGTCTCGCGGCGCGACTGCACCAAGCTGGGAGTCTGCTTCCCAGGCCTCGCGCACCCACAGCTGGTCACCGGGTTGGCCATAAGGACAGCGGGCATAAGTTGCATTGCGCCGCAGCGGGCCACCACCTTCATCCCAACTGGCGCTGCCAATTTCTTTCGAGCAAGTGCTGTCGATAACCCAACCACGCCATTTATGGCCTTCCGGGGGCTGAGGCTTGATAGCCCGTCGCGTGACAGTCTTCCGGTCTTCCAGGATGGCGCGAACCATTTCGTCGTTAAACAGAGCAGGGCGTTCTTTTATGCTGTTCATGATGCCGCCCGAGCTGCTTCTATCTCATCGAGGAAGTCTTTAGGCAATACCGCGGCGTACTTGCCTTGCGACCACGAAAGCGGCCCTGACTGGCGGATCATTTCGTTGAGCAGGTCAAAGGCGGCTGCCAACTGATCGTCGAGAATTTCGCCATCTTCCGGCAGGTCATCGCTGAACACGTCCGACGGGTCAATTTCACGAGGCATGTTCGGCTCACAAATACACAGCCTCAGGTCTGAAAGACTCACATCGCTTTCGAGCAGGTAGTCGCGCAGGCTCTCAGCGTCGAAAAAGTAGTTGTCGTCATCGAAGCCAACAAGTGGTTCATCGGACCATTCCTTTGCTGGCATGGCAGCGAACACCTGGTCTCTGCGCTCTTTGTGGCACTGATAGCAATAGCCGTTAATTTCATGCACTGGGTGTTCAGGGTCGTTTTTGCAGCGGCGATGCGTTGCGCCGCAGAACCGGGCAAGGTCTTCGTCTTTACCGAAGAATCGGCCGTCCGCAGAAACCCAGCCTGTTACGGTTTGAATGCTGGCCGCTTCCGGCGCGTCGTACATAATGACTGTCTTTTGTTCAGGCATGACTCATCCTTGGCCGCTATAGCGGCTGGCTTTGAATTGGGGAAGGGGGGGAGTTACTGCGGGATATTGAGCTGTTTCAGATGCGCAAGCGCGGTGAATGCGCCCCAGGCGTCTTCGCGGCTTTGGAACTGCATGTTGATTCGGTACTTGCCGCCGCCCGACTCAAGAGTGTTGAACCCTTTGGCGAAGGCTTTTGCGGCCTCAATGGCTACCGGCGCGGGCTGCTCCGCGTACAGAGCAACCATTCCAGGCTTACGCTCTGCCCACATCCACTCATGGGCATAGAGGCCGCCAAGATGCGCAAGGTTGGCGAAGTTTTCAAGTGATCTCGGGTCTACGTAAGCCACCGGCTCGGCCTGATGCTGGGCGGCGGGCTCGTGCTCCGCATCCTCCGCGAACATGAATACCATCCCCAGGTCTTTAGCTATCGAAACTTCAAGCCAGGCACCGCGCGAATTACTCCAGCCAGGCAACAGCATGATCGCCTCGCAGGTCGCCAATCGGCCAATGTCGTAGCGCAGGTAATCAGCCCATTCGGCCCCTTCAACGTGACCATGCTCAGCTGGGTTTTCTACGTGCCAGCCAGCCACACGCATTTCCTCTGCAATAGCATTGAATGCAGGGAAGTTGAATTCTGGAAGGCCCGTCGTAGGTCCGGCAATATAAACGCGCATTTCACGACTCATCGCCAATGAAACGGCACGCTCGTGCCCAGCTGGCTTAATCGGGTGCGCCTCAACATATTGCATCAGGCCCATTTCCCGGCTGTTCACTTTTTCAGCATCGAAAAGGGCGCGCAGTTCAGGCGTATCAAGCCCCGATTTTAGGCAAAGCACCGGATTGTGTTTAAGCAGCCACAGGATTGCATCCCGCGACACGCCGTCAATCGTTTGTTTGTTGGTCATCATTCGCACCTCAATGCGTCTTCAAATGCTTGCGGGGCACCTTCTGCTTTGCGTCCGCAAATCCTGAAATACAAATCCCAGTCATGCACGGCGTCCCATGACGTTTCACTTCGCCCAAGACCCATCCACATACGCTTAATGGTCGCCATGAACCGCTCTCGTTCGGAGGGCGTTTGTTTGTTGGTCATGGCTAAACCCTTGGGCGGCCCTTGAAGGCCAGCCAAATGTAGTGACGACCCTTGGCGGTAACTTTGATTTTGTCTGCCTGCTTGTTCCAGGTGATGAGCCGCAGCTCAGCCAGGATCGTGGTCAGCGTGTGGCCCTGGTGCCATTTGGCTAGAGCCTTGATGCAGCCTTGGGCCAGCAACCCGCGATAGTCGGCATGGCCGAAGTTTGTGTTCTCGAACGAGGCCTGCATCTGTGCGTCGGTCACCAGATCGGTGACGGCATTTACGTTTGGATCTCGTCGGTAGCATTTATGAGTCATGGGGAGCCCTTGCCGAGTCATGTCCAGGCAGTAGTGGAGGGGGAGGCGGCTTTGGAGCCGGATATAATGGAGAGGCAAAACGTCTCTCATAATCCGGAGACGTATCTCAATGAATGGCTTGATTCGATTGCTTCAAATCTTTTCGTTGCTGGCGAGCCTGTTCGCCAAAGTCGGTCACCTACTTGAATGGCTCAGCCGTGTGGGCTGGTTTTGAGCTGTTGCTGAAGGTGCCTGCCGATCCAACGAACAACCGTGACAGCCTTGCTGTTGCCGATCGCCTTATAACGAGGCCCGTCCGGGCACTCGCTGGCTGGCTTGCCGCGCCAAGGGATCGACGTGTAGCCGTCCGGGAAACCCTGGAGTCGCTCGCACTCAAGTGGCGTGAGACGGCGAACAGCTGAACCAATCAGTGCATGCGCCTTGTCGCCACCTAGTACGTCCGGTGCCGGGATCTTGCTGGCCAGCACCAGGGCGGCCAGCTTGGTCATGTCGCCGTGGTTTGGCACGTCGGGGTAGTGGTGCGCCAAGACCGCCGAGGGGAACGGCTCAATCTCGGCGAACCAGGCGGCGCGCATGCCGAGCGGATGCCAGGCTTGAGTTGCGGCTTCTATGCCGCTGCACACAGAACCGTAGGTGATATCTGGCATAGAGGATCCTCGCCGGCTGGCGTGATTCTTTGATATGGGGTATCAGTGTCTAATGGGCGCGAAGCGCGCTCTATTCATATGAGGTGGAGCAAGAAAATGGGGTGTTCTGTGTGGGAAGCGCTTTCGGCGATTGGCACGGTAATAGCCGTAATTGTTGCATTAGGCATATCAGTTCACTCTGCAAGAGCGAACGGGAAGGCAGAGATGGATCGAGCGGAGTTGGCTGCTGCAAAAATGCTCAGCCCGCTTTCCAACCTGGCTTGTAAAGTTTCGGGGCTTTTTGGATGGTTCGCGTTCAATGATTACGAGCCTGATGACTCGGACGCACAGGTCATGAAAAGCTTAGATGAGCTTGATGCGCTTGCTAATAGCATCACTATTGAGGATTTGTACCCTCTCCTTAAACTACCTGGCCATGCAGCAAAAAGATCCGCGATGGCACTTGGCTTGGTTCATACATTTGTAAATGATGTTCGCGGGGGGATAACTCATCCCTCATGGGTGGATATTGGTGCTACGAACAAAAATGCAGAATATAAACGTTGGTTCGAAATGCTGTCAGTGATTAAAGATCACTTGGGCGTTTCGGTTATGGCGTGCGAAGCGTCGGCACAAAGAGGTGCGCCTCGTCCCACCTCGGATGAAATTCACGCCAATGAGCAAATGGACTGAGCGACGCGCTCTGTGATCTTGATCGGGTATTACGGGTGATCGGCAAATGGCCGGACCAAGGATTTTTTATGACCTGTACGCTTCTCGCGAACTTGGTATCTCTGTTCTTCGGCATCCTATCTGCTTTATTTTGGGTATTGGCTGCCGTAGCTAAAGCACCCCCACCTCCTGGATATGAAGGTGTGGAAAATGCGAACTCTTGGAAGGTGACTATTGTTGATGGAGGGGAGCTATATGGAACTCTTCGACTGCAGTCAAAGTGGAATAGTCGTGCGGCCTTCGCTGCTGCGGTAACAGTATTTTTTCAAGTTATAGCTACAGCCCTGAGCATCGCTCAAACTTCGTAGTATTGTGACAGTTTGGGTTCTGAAGGGGCATTACGAGTTACCGGCATAGAGCCGGATCAAGGAGTGATAGGTGAGAACAATAATTACTGAAGGCAAGCTGGGCAGTGTCGATATCCGAGAATACTGTGATGTTCTTGCGGTATTGCCTGGAGATCACACCCAAGGTATCGAGGTTTGGCATGCAAGGAAGCTTCCTGAGTTCAGCTCACCGAACAGCCCGGGGATCGTTAAAGAGCGCCGCCAGCTATTAATCGAAGTCCCGGACCCGGCCAACGCCGAGGTAATTGATCGGCTCCGGGCAGCATGTATTGAAGCTTGGACAAATCGTTAATCGAGTCAGAGCTCTCTCATCAAGAGAGCTTTTCGACATTCACATTAGGCGTTAGCGCGCTTGAGCTGGTCAGTGAGTTGCGTTGGTAGCCCGCGCACCGTAAGCGTTCCGGCTTCCTGGTCGAACTCAATCTTTGAGCCCAGCAGGTGCGCCTCAAAGCTGATCGAAAGCCCCTCAGCACGCCCAGTGAATCGGCGGAACTGGTTCAGCGTGCGCTTATCCGCTGGAATCTCCGGCGACAGGCCGTAGTCCTTGTTGCGGATGAAGTCATAGAAGGCTTTTGGGCGGTCTTCGTCGATCAGTTCAGACAGTTCGTCGAGGGTGATTGGTTCGCCGAGCTTGGCCTGGGCCATTGAGTAGTTGACCAGCGTGCTTGTCTTCTCGCGGGCGCTGTCTTCGTGCAAATCCTCTGCCGCCACAAAGTCGCTGAATGCCTTGAGCAGCGTTCGTGTTTCGCCCGGGCCGTCTACGCCTTCCTGGCAGCCGGCGAAGTCGCGGAAGTACTCCGAGGACTTCTTGCCGGTTTTACCTTTGATGTAGGACACGTACTGCCGTGAGCTTGGGTTGTTGCGCCATTCCGAGATGTTGATCCGGGCAGCCAGGGTGATGCTGCCGAAGTCCACATGCTTGGAGGTCGTGACGGTCAGGTCTTCGTTAACCGTGATGCTCTCACTGTGCTGGAGCAGGGCGATAATCAGGTAATCGGTCATGCCTTGCTGGTAGTGGGCGAACAAGACGTGGCCACCAACAGAGAGGTTGGATTCCTCCATCAGCTTTGTCAGGTGCTCGACGGCAGTGCGGCTGAATTCGATGAAATCGCCACCCTCGACATAGGCCCGCAGCCAACCACTGAATGGGTAGGCACCTGATTCAGCGTGAAACAAGCCCCAGGCCTTGCCAGTCTTGGCGTTGTAGGCTTCGTTGAAGTCGTTCATCAGGTTTTCAGTGGCCTGCGATTCAACCAGTTCCGCGCTGCTGACGTGCAGAACAGCAGGGGAGCCGTCGGGCTTCTTGTCGATCTGGTGGATGATGCTGTGGCGAATAGGCATGGGTTTACCTCGGGTAAGCGCCGCCCTCCATATCTAGATGCGCAGCAGGGAAGGGGGGTGGTTATTCGCCGTCTTCTTCGGCGTTCATTTTTAGAGATTCAACAAAGCCTGCTTGTCGTAATTTCCGCGCCACGTCTTCTGTTATTTCGTAACCGTGGCGCTTAATTTCGAATAGCGGGGCGGATTTCTCAGGCCCCAGTGAATGGGCATGAGCAATCAGTCGCCAGATGGTCAGGCGGTCTTTCTTCTCGCCCAGTTCGACGGAGAGCGCTGCAAGGCGGTCGCGCATTCCTTGGCGGAAATAATGCCGGATGATGTCCGATGGCCCCTTGGTTCTTGGCGGTGCTGGTGGCAGGTCCTCGGCTTTGGCATTGATTACCAGCAACTGCACTGCCTCACTGACCTCTTTGATCTCACGCCAAAGCATCAGGTCGTCGAGCATCTGCCGGGTGCCGTGCGGTACCGTGTGCCGTAACTCCTGCTCGCCCAGTTCGGCCCGCTTCTCGGCAAGCTTGGCCGTTCGATCTTTCTGCTCGGCCGCCATGGCTTACCTCTTCAATTCCACTGGCTGGCAGGTCCAGCCAGGTTTGGCGTTTGCGTTGTTGGATGCGGGCTATGCGGCGCATGAGTCGACCTTTACCTGATTCCATGCGCCGATCGAGGCAAGCAACGCGGAAAGATGAGCTTCAGAGATAGGCACAACACCAGGTACAGCGAGCCAGCCGATGCCAACCAGATGGTTTGGATTGCAGTCGCTTTTCACCTCGTTGTAGAGGTGCTCAATGACATCCGAGAGTTTGTCGACGAAGTGAATGCCGACCGGTCTAGCATCGATCGCCTTGATGTATTGCGCCCCATCCTGACGAACACAGATTCCAGCGATGTGGATCGTCCAGCGATGCGGGATATCGCAGAGTGCGTCGGCAACTTTCTTCGACAAGATCTGCTTTCCGCTTTTCCAGTGGACCATGATCTGTAGGCCGCTGGGGTCGATGTTGATGACTGAGGCGTGATTCGTGCCGAGCAGAGCGCGCATGCTCCGCTCGAGCTGGACTTTCCTGTTGCAGGGTTTTCGCTTGCTCATAATGCGTCCGCCATTTTGCGAAGCGTGCGGCGCTCGGACAGCGTTGGCGACTTGCGGCGGCGCTTCAGGATGGTGTCTGGATCGATTTTGTTTGAGCGGGGTGATGGGAGAGGGTTGCGCGGCGGGCTTTTGAGTTGGGCGATTTGCCCGCCCGCCGCAATGAACTGGGCTATCTGGTCTGATAAGGCATCGGCGCGCTGCCGTTGCTGTTCAACCAGATTGAGGTGGTTGCTGATCACGACTCACCGTTAGCGTGTTAGCGCTTTGCGCACAAATGGATCAAGGTCTGCTTGATTGAGCAGCCAGCGCTTGTAGTCGCTCGGCAGATCAGCAATTGCCATGCCCTTGTGTTTGCCAAAGCCAATGTGTGTTGGGATTCGAGCGTCCTCAGACAGCAACCAAAGCTCTTCCCATCCAGCAACTGGGCGGCCCAGTCTTTCCGATAGAGCCTCAACAATCTTCATCAGCAGGCGATGGCAGTTTTTGACGTCATCGAGTGCGGCATGTGCGTTGCGGAGCAGGGTGGGTGCCTCACTTCGGTAGTGCAGGTAAATCATGGCCGATTGGGTATGCGAGTCCGCAGAAGGCCAGAGCTTACGGCTCAGAGCTTGGGTGCAGATGCGCTTAATGTCAGGCTGGCCAATAACGTTCCAGTCGTAGTCGACGTTATGCCCGATCAGAAAAGCAGTATCTGTCGGAAGAGCGAAGGTGTCGTGAGACGGGCAGTCAACAAGCTCTTCGTCCAGAATGTGGCTTGTAGCCAAAGCTCCCAGTTCAATTGGTTTGGACGGTTTGTAGCGAGCCAAGAACTGGTCGATGATGGACAGCCCAGCCATTGAATCAAGTTTCAGCCATGCAGCCTCAACCAACTGGGGATCATTTAAGCCTGTAGTTTCGCTATCGAAGATATATGCGGTCATGCTGATTGCCTTTGTGATGAAAGTACGTTTTTGCGTTTGTCTTTGGCGACTACAACCTGTTGGATGAGGTCGTCGAATCCGAATGCGACTGCTTTTGCTGCACTGAAGGCGGATTGAAGAGAGGCAATATCTTTGGATGCCGCGATATCAGCCAGAGCATCTACCAGTAATTCTTTGGCTCGTTCCTCAGGGCTAACTCCTGAGTTCAGCCATCCAAGTAAGCGTCGCCCAGTCTCTTCAGTTATCAGTTCCGGCTCTTCAAAGAGTTTTGTCCGATCTTTGCTTGCCATTGCGGCGTGCCCGTCATGAGTCAGGTCCAGCACAACAGTAAATTCATAATCTGTGCCGTCGCGCTGTTCTGCAGTGGTCTAATGAAACCGGATACCCATTTAGGCGAGAATGCTCGCCATATCGAGGTGTCAGATGACCAAACAACGTCGTGTTTTTTCCGCTGAATTCAAACGCGAGGCTGCTGACCTCGTACTCAAACAAAATTACAGCTGCATCGAA
>Ga0308167_1002045_pt1 | contig 20296 bp, 9 predicted proteins | sample PhyCR1_2_FD_202138 | JGI IMG/M metagenome (GOLD analysis project Ga0308167, IMG submission 202138) | Phyllosphere microbial communities from UC Gill Tract Community Farm, Albany, California, United States - DLSLRC.R1 | ecosystem: Host-associated > Plants > Phyllosphere > Unclassified | place... | reverse complement strand
GAATCAGTTCCGCCGGGCCGATCCGCCCCTGGCGGAGTTGTTGCTTCAGCTGCTGATGGCTGACATCAAAACGGCGATTAAACCCTACTGTGACCGGCACGTTGTAGGGGAGAACATTAGCCACGGCAGAGCGGGCCCGCTCAAGAGAGAGATCGACCGGTTTTTCACAGTAAATAGCTTTACCGGCGCGGGCTGCGGCTTCCAGTAAGTCAGCATGGGTCGGCGTCGCGCTGGCGATCAGCACCATACCAATCTGCTCATCATTTATCGCCTCGGTGACAGACGCGGCCCGGGCACCAAAGCGGGTCGCAAAGGCGGCGGCGCGCGCGGGATCCGCATCCGCGACCCATACCAACTCAACTCCGGGGTGCGCCTGAAGATTCGCGGCATGAACTTCACCAATAAAGCCACACCCCAGCAGGGCAACACGTTGCTTTTTATTCATTTTTTTGAACTCCATCATAGTCCGGCAGAAAGATGCATCTGCAGGATAACGCTGCGTTTTACACTGGCGGCACGGTGTTTTGAGGTGTTTACCTCACAGGAGAGCGGCATGTCGCTGAAAGAGGTCGCCCGACGGGCAGGTGTGGGACTGGCAACCGTGGATCGGGTGCTCAATGAACGTGGCGGCGTCGCGCCGGAGACGGTTCACAGGGTGCTGCAGGCAGCACGTGAAGTCGGGCTGAAGCGGATCCTGCCGGAGGAGCATCGTCATCCGTGGCAGATAGAACTGCTGCTGAGCAGCAACGATTCGTTTTTCTTTAAGCAGCTGGCACAGGATTTTACTGAGGTTGCCTCGCATCTGGGCTATCGCCGGTTAACGCTGCGCCGCACTTTTGTCCCCGAGGCTCAGCCAGAACGACTGGCAAAGCTTATCAGGCAGGGCGGTGAAACGCGGGATGGTCTGATCGTTTTTGCCCATGAACATCCGGCGATCTATGAGGCGCTGGACCATTGCCAGGCGCGTGGCGTACCGGTGATCTCGCTGGTCACCGATTTACCCGGTGCCGCCCGGCTCTGTCATGTGGGGATCAATCAGTTGCAGGCCGGACGTACAGCCGCTCAGCTGATGGGCAAAATGCTGCATCAACCCGGTGAGGTGTTGATGGTCAGTGGGCACCGGGATTACAGCGCGCATCGTCAGCGTATTGAAGGGTTTCGTGACCTGATAACCAGTCGGTTTCCCCATCTTCAGTTACGTGAAGTTCTGGCCGCCCAGGAAAATCGCGACACCCTCAGTAAGTTGCTGGAGAAGCAGCTGGTTCAGAGCGGTCATCTGCAGGGCATTTATAACACCGGGCTGGGGAATACCGAGATCGGGCAGGCGCTGGCACGACATCGTCGGCTGAATCAGTGCATCTGGATTACTCATGAGCTTTACGCCACCACCCGCACGCTGATGGCGCAGCAGAGCGTTGCGCTGACACTGGATCAAAACACCCGGCAGCATGCCCAGCTCGCGCTGCAGCTGATGCTGAATTATCTGGAGCAGGGAGAGAAACCCGATATCTACATTAACGGAAAAGTGGATTTCATCATTTATACGGCAGAAAACTGTCTGTAAAGATTGCCCGTTGTGTCATATCCACCGGTAAAGAAATATGCTTTACCTGCCGTCGATCATTGCATTCAGCACTATTTCCCGCGCGAAGCAGTGCCCGGGAAAGTGGCTCACTGGCTCAGAAGTGCATAGAAAATAGCCTGCCACAGATAATCTGATCGCAGTGACAAGCTGAAACCGCCCCTTTATGTCAGATAAAAAATCTAACTATCATCTAAATATTAAAAGATAAATCTATATATGCATTTTTTATGGTTTTAATATTCAGATGCAGGCTGATGACGTTAATATCGTATCCGACTGAACAAACAGCGAAGTGAAACGGGTGAATTAATGTGCGACAGAGGTGCGGAAACAGAGCAGGAATAACACTCGCAGTCCTGAACGGTTAGCCATTAAAAGCGTACTTTGCAGAGTTGATCAATATCAAAACTTAATGGGTTTTTATCGTCATATTCCTATTGGGTTTCACTTTCTGCCAGGTTGATGCTAAGTTCTCGTCGGTTTAAAACAGGGCAGTATGAAGAACCGTTTCACTGATATTACGGCCACCCTGAATTTTTCCTGCGCCAGTTCGGTGCCTGACTAATTAATGAGCGTATGATTTGGAAAAGTGTTTATATCCGGTGCGTACCAGAACTGAGAGGGTGCTGCACGCAGTGGTATTCGAAGTTGTCGCTAATGTGCTGGTTTTCTTTATCCTGATTATTTTTACCTCCGCAGCACCATCGCAGTCGTTGTTGCTTACATTGGTTTCATCAACTCTGGCTATGGGATGGAACTACCTTTTCAACCTGATGTTTGACAGTGTTCAGCTAAAAACAGGATTTAAAAAGAACTTGCGAGTGAGATGCCTCCATGCCGTTCTGTTTGAGGCGGGTCTGTTATTAGTGTTAATCCCCTTTGCAGCATGGTGGCTGGATATTACGCTATTCTCAGCGTTGAGACTTGAATCCGGACTGGTGCTATTTTTTCTGACCTATGCTTTTCTGTTCAATTTGTTATGGGATTGGGGAAGATCAGCAAAATCAATGAAGATATTAAATTAATGTATCATGCCATTAAAATTTACTTTCAGAAATTAACCTTTCGCTTAGCCGGCTAATGGAACTTCGCGTGCGAGTGATCGCGCCCGAATGTATCCGATGCGTAAGGAAACAAGTATATCTGGTGTCAGGAGAAGCTTACTCTCGCCTGGCAGCATTGATATAACGGCGCGTCTGCATAAATTAAGTTCAGACTGCGTATAAGCTCATTTCACAGGTTAAAGCAGCAAGAATATTATGGACAAAGTCTACTATCTGAATAAGTTAAGGAACTGCCCGTCAACCGATATTCTGGATATCGTAACAAGCTATATGCGGAAAAAACTGCCTGGTGACGACCTCTCTTCATTTGAAGGCGCTTACGATCATCGTAAAGCCGAACTAATAATGAATGAAACCTACAGTGAAGTTCCTTCAGAAGTATGGAGACTGGTGTGCTGAGGCGTAAAAAGGAGGGCATGATCACTCATAACCCATTATCTGCTGAGGGCTGATCACCCTGCAGATCATCAATTCCTGATAATCCTGGCGCGATGCATTTTGATCTCCGTCGGGCAGAATCGGTGAACAGATAAATCAGAGCATCACCTTTAGTGCTGTGATGCTCTGTCATTCTCAACAAACGCACGACATAAAGCGCTGTAAGAAATAGTAAGACAAACCTGCCAGACCACTGTAAACCGTTTTAAATATGACGCCAAAACTGGCTTCATCTGTTGTATTCAGAAAAGCTCGTACAAATAATGCCTTCCGGACTCACACGACTACGATAATGATTATCTGTTCAGGCGATATGCTGCCAATTTAGCTCATGCTCCACCAGCACCGATCCCGGAACGGCAAATCGTGTCAGGGTGATAAAAAAGGCTGCTCAGTCGTTAAGCAAGGGTGTATTAAGCACATTCAGATGATGCAATACCATTAAATTTAAATGTTGTTCGCCCGAACAGGGAGCATGCAGGCGAACAAAACGGGAATTCATTTCAGATGGTCACGATGATACAGAGCCCACTGCTCAATCCTTTCTCCAGAGGGTAGCAGGCAATAGGTTGTTATACCTGCCGAAGATTTTTCCTGGACCTGCTGACCACCGCGATTAACGCAATATTCACTGGCTGGATTACGCATTGTTAAACGCTGCGGTTCCTTGCTGTGCGGTGTGCAGGCGATAAGTAGTGAAGCCAGTAACATCAGTGAAACTCCTGCTAACCTGTTTGTGACGGTCATAAAACCTCTCTTAACCTTATTTTTGTGAATTAAGCATTTACCCTCCAGTGGTGTGATTAAGTCTGATAGCACAACAACGACTTTATCAGGAATCCTCCTTTCTCCTGCCACATGTTAACCTCAGGGGTGACAATCATCATGTTTCCATTCTGCCGTCCACTCTGCACTCACCACTATGGGTAGCGATGCATAATTATAGCGTGCTGCCACTAAACCCGCGCTTAACAACCTCACGCGACACATAAGCAGATAGACCTTTAATGCAGTGATTAAAAAATGAATAAAGCCAAAATTAGAATGCATGTGAAGATAATTAACAAAAACCCCATTATTACAATCGATGCATTATCTTAATTTTTAATGGAAATTCCTCGCGAATAGGGCATCGCCTTTAACGTTTACTTAAAACAGGCACACTTGCGATGCCTTTACATAAATCCTTTTCCCGCTGCATAATCCCGCAACATTTGTATGCGCACTGCCATTAATGGGATCAATAAAACCTACAACTTATTGGTATCGCTTAAATATCGCTGCTGCTTAACACCTGAATAACAACTCACGATTCAGGTGCCATTTAACGATCAGACTATCAATAAAATCTTAAGGAAGAGTGACTGAGATGAATAATAAATTCCCGCGAAATAAAATCGCAAAAGCATTAATGCTGGCAAGTGGGATGGGGGTTGTGCCTCTGATTAGCTATGCTGCAGTCATCGGAAGCCAGACAGGCAATGAGATCATCTTAACTGATGGCACCACGCTGATTGCCGACCAGTCATCTGGCGACGGTTATTATGGCATCCTGGTTAATGGCGCTACCCCCGCAACGGTTACCATCGGCAGCGGCAGCACAGTTCGCGTGACAGATGCTGAACGTTATGCAAAAGGGATTTTTATTGAAGCGGCAAACAGTGAATTTACTGCAGATAAGTTAACCCTCAACGTTTCCGGTAAAACAGCGGTCGGCATTGAGTTCGGCGGAAAAAATGTAACCGCCAGTTTAGGATCAGGTTCCTCGGTCACCACGGTAGCATCAGGTGATTCTTTCGCCGAGGGCGTCGTTGTCAGCAATAGTTCCTCGCTGCAGGCAAATAACCTGCAAATAAGCACCCAGGGCACTGGCGGAACGGCTCTGCGCGTCAGTGGTTACGGAAGTCACGCCAGTCTGGGCGACGACAGTAATTTACAGACGAATGGTCTTAACAGTAATGCCGTTCAGGTTGATAACCTGACCGGTGAGTCGATTAATGGCGTGGCCACGTTGAAAGCAAATGCATTGACGATCAACACCCTTGGCAATAATTCGCAGGGTATTAATATCCAGGATAATGGTTCGGTTGATCTGGGCAGCAACTCGACCATTATTACCACTGGGGATCTTTCTGCTGGCATCTGGAGCTGGGGTGAGCTGAAGGCCGATCATCTGACAATCAGTACTGCGGGTGAGACCTCTGCAGGTCTGTCAGGCCGTGACAACAGCCTCTCAAACATTGGTGCTGGTAGCGTGATCTCCTCTGATCAGACTGGCGGCATTGTGGCTATGGGCGACAATGCCATCGTTAACTTCATTGGCAGTGAAGAAGAACGCAATACGGTCTATTCAGCAGGTTTTTATGGCGTATCCGCACAGTCAACCGGCGCAACCATTAATCTGCAGAACACCGATATTATGATGAAAAATGTGGATACCATGACCCTGGGTATTTGGTCCACAAGCGGTGGCACAGTTAACGGTGATGCAGTGACCATTACCGGCCCGGAGAATGCTACAGGTGTCTACGCCATGGCTGGTGGTAAAGCGAATCTTACGGGTGATTTGACCATTGATATGAGCTCCCCGGATGGGATAGCCATGGCTACGCAATATGATGAAGGTTATACAGCAGGTGTCATCACCACCGACGGAAAAGCGCAGATCGTTGGTAGCGTTTTATCCCGGGCCGGACTCATCGACCTCAATCTGACATCGGGTTCACTCTGGTCTGGCAGCGCCAGCAGCGATAACGTCAATAATGGCCATCTGAACGTTAATCTGACCGACAGCACCTGGAATGTATCGCGAACATCCAATGTCGATAATCTGACATTGAGTAACTCGCTGGTTGACCTCTCTGCAGCCTCGGATGACGCAACCTATTCAACATTGACTATCGCCAACCTCAGCGGCAGCGGCGACTTCGCCTTGCGCACCAATCTGGCAGGCGATGGTGCTGGCGTGAATAACATTGGCGATAAAGTTGTGGTGACAGAGAGTAGTTCCGGTGATTACGGTCTGACCATACAGAACCGCGGCAGTGCCGTCACCACTGGCAACGAAGTACTGACTGTGGTTGAAACGACTGATGGCATCGCCACCTTTAAAGGTAACGCCGACGTGGAACTTGGTGGCTATGTTTACTCGGTCAATAAGCAAGGCAACAACTGGGTACTCTCCTCACCTAAAGCACCAGAAACCCCTGAAGCAGATGATCCGGCCGTTATCCCTGCGGATGAGCCTGCCGCGACTCCTGCTAATGAGCCTGCCGCGACTCCTGCCAATGAGCCTGCCGCGACTCCAGCCGATAACGGTGGCACGGCGCCTGCCGGGCAAGACAACGCAACTTCCCCTATTACCAGCACGGCCAACGCAGGGGCTAACTTCCTCAACACTGGCTATCTGATGAACTATGCCGAAATGCAGACGCTGATGCAGCGTATGGGTGATGTTCGTCAGGGTAAGACAGCCGGGAATGTCTGGCTGCGCGCTATAGATGGACGGTTCAGCGGCTTTGATAATGGCAAGCTGAGCCGTTTCAGCCTGAACTACACCGGTTATCAGTTTGGGGTCGATAAACGTTTGTCCGATGAAATTCCGATCTATCTGGGCCTGTTCATGGGGGTAACTGAAGGATCGCCTCATTACCAAAATGGTAACGGCAACATCCGTTCTGAGCATTATGGCTTCTACACCACCTGGGTAAATGATGCCGGTTTCTATGTTGATGGCGTTGTGAAAGTCAACCGGCTAAGGAATCAGTTCAATGTTCACGATACACAGAATAACCAGGTATCCGGTAACGGTGTCTCTTCAGGTCTGAGCGGATCGCTTGAGGCGGGCAAAAAGTTCAGCTTCTCTGATCGGCTGGCAGGTTTTTATCTTGAACCACAACTACAGCTGACAGCAGGTCATCAGGATGGTGCTTCCGTAGGTGCGTCTAATGGTCTCAATATCACACTTTCAAGCTACAAATCACTGATGAGCCGGGCAAGCGTGCTGGCAGGGTATGAAATCAATCAGAGCAATTACAAACTCAACACCTATGTAAAAACGGGTGTAATGCGCGAGTATGCCGGGGATGCTGCTTATGCTCTGAACGGATCAAATGAACGTCTTTCCTTTAAAGGAAATGGCTGGAATAACGGCGTCGGCCTGAGTGCCCAAATCAGCAGCCATACGCTCTTCCTGGAGGCCGATATGGTAGACGGAAAACGTTTTAACCAACGTCAGGTTAATGCTGGCTACCGTTTTAGTTTTTAGAATCAACGTGCAGCAAGCGCTCGTATAACAGGAGGTGTTAATGAAAAAAACATTATGGATGCTGCTGGCCTTGATCTGCTCAGGATCCGCTTTCGCACGGCAGGAGTCCACCATCGCAGAAGCAAAAAACATGCGAGACGAACGTCATGTTACCCTTACCGGTACGATTAGTGGACGGGCTGACGATGACCACTACTGGTTACAGGACTCAACGGGTCGTATCCGTATTGATGTCGACGAGGATGACGAAGACGACGACGGCTTCCTTATTGGTAAAAAGGTACGGATAACGGGTGAGGTAGATCGCGATGACGGGCATAGCGAAATCGATGTTGATCGGCTCTTCATTCTGAAATAATTCCGGACTTCTGTGTAAAAAAGCCAGCTATAGCGCTGGCTTTTTTACATTCAGGGCAGGTTTTACTTTTCGCGAAACGCTTCCTGTACGCGCAACAGAGGACGCAACAGATATTGCAGCAGGCTCTTCTCGCCCGTACGAATATCAACGGTGGCCGTCATACCGGGAATCACCCGTAGTTCCTGACTGCCGCTTTTCGTCAGCGTATTATTTTCCGTTAATACCATCACCCGGTAATAAGTATCATCGACGCCTGGCCTGCGGGCAGCTTTACTCTCCTCATCTTTTAGCGCGCCCGAACTGATACTTTGAACATGTCCGGTCAGGCCGCCATAAATCGAATAGTCATAGGCAGAAATTTTTACCACAGCTTCCTGACCGGGCGCCAGAAAAGCCACATCAGAGGGCCGGATACGGGTTTCCACCAGCAGCTGGTCATCCAATGGTGTCACCTCCATTATTGCGGCACCAGGCTGGATCACACCGCCAAGCGTATTGATTTTAATACTGTTAACAATGCCTCGTACTGGCGTGCGGACTTCAGTACGCTCAAGCGTATCATGGCGGCCATGGGCAGTTTCCTGCAGGCTTGTCATCTCAACATCGACTTTGGACAGTTCATCGTTAGCCTCGTTACGGTAGCGGTTTTTTCGCTCGGTAATTTGCAATTCGGCATCATTCATCTGACGCTCAAGTTTCAGAACCTCAGTTTTTGACAGCAGCGATCTGGCTGAGAGCTGTCGCGCCATTTCAAGCTCTTTCTGCAGCAATGTTTTTGACTTCAGATAGCCTTCAATTGACTCATTTACCGCCCTTTTGCGTAGTTTCCAGGCATCGGTTTCACGGGTAACCAGTTCAGGTACTTTCATGACCTCTGGCGGGAACACAAGCTCGCTGCCGGTCGCTTCTGCTTCAAGACGCGCGGCCTGGGCTTTCAGTGCCAGCAGGCGGTTAGCGCTTTCGCGGAAGGAGGCTTCGGCGCGCGTGGGATCGATTTTGGCCACAACCTGACCTTTTTCAACCGTATCGCCTTCATGCACCATTAACTCCTGCAAAATACCGCCCTCAAGGCTTTGCAAAACCTGTTCGCGGGAACTGGGAACAATTTTGGCTGACCCGGTTGTCACCTCTTCGATGTTGAAATTGGCGGCCCAGACGATTACCAGCACCATTAACGCCACGCTGCCCCAGGCAATAAATAGCCAGCCTTCCCAGCGATCCTGACGGGCGGCCCTCACCATGTCACTGGCTGTATGTTCGGTCAGGCGCTTTTGATCAACGTTTTTATCAGGGGACAGGCTGCTCATACTGTTACCTCGCCAGATTGTGGCTGACGCTCTGTGCTTATCTCAACGCCAGCATGTTTCGCTGCGTTACGCAGCACCGATGCGGCCGGGATCTTCCCGCTGTTTAATAAACCGATAATCTCTTCACGCGGCCCATCAGCTACTTTGATGCCTTCATCCATCACAATCACCCGATCAACGTATTTCAGCACTGCCGGACGGTGGGTCACGATAATCACGGTTCGGCCTTCCATTGCCGGGATGAGCGCCTGCAGGATAGTGCGTTCCGACCCCATATCCATCCCCGATGTAGGTTCGTCCAGTAGCAGAACATCCGGATTCGACAGAATGGCGCGAGCCAGGGCTATCGCCTGCTTTTGTCCGCCGGAAAAGTTTTCACCACGCTCACTGACAGGCATACCAAAGCCCATGGGATGAGCCGCGACAATATCACTCACCCCGGTCATTTTTGCAGCGGCCATCAGTTCTTCGTCGCTGGCGTAGGGTGCTCCCATCACCAGGTTGTCACGCAGCGAACCATACATAAAACGTGGTTCCTGATTGACCAGCGCGATACGCGTCCGTAATTCCACCGGCTCGACCTGGCCTATATCTACGCCAGCAACGGTGATCGTGCCTGTTGTGGGTGGATATAGCCCAACCAGCATGCGCAGCAGCGAAGATTTACCGCTGCCCATTTTGCCCAGTATGGCAACCCGCTCGCCCTGACAGAACCGGACATCAAGCTGCTCAACGATGGCCGGTAAATCGTCTTTATAACGTAATGAAACGCCCTGACAGACAATCCCGGTCTGGCTGCCCTGGGGAAGCTGCACATAAACCTTCTCATTATCGCGTTCAGCAGGGGCCTGCATCACTTTATTGAGGATGGCCAGCGAGGTTTTTGCCTGCTGAATACGCAATCCCAGCGCGGCAAGCGTTGCTATGGGCATTATGGCGCGCCCCATCAGGGTCATAGTGGCAATGATGCCTCCCATTGAGATATCACCATCACCGACCAGATAAGCACCCCAGACCAGCAGAATAACGGTACCAAACTGCTGGGTCGTCTGAATGACGCTTGAGCCCATAGTGGCAAGGAACCGCGATTTCATATTCACTGCAGAGAGTTTTACGCTGGCAACATCGTGTTTAGAGGCGACCAGGTTTTCAGCACGCAGAACTTTAATGGTTTCAAGATTATCCAGTGATTCAATAACCAGACCGTAACGGTTACTGCCTATTTTCATTGACTCTTCAGCGTGGCGTTTCAAAGGGATCTGCATCAGCAGCACCATCGCCACGATGACCACTAATATCAGGATCACACACCAGACCAGTGGCCCGGCAACCAGATGGATTACAACCAGGAAGAGTAAAACAAAGGGTAAGTCAGCAACCGTCGTTAAAGCGGCTGACGTAGTAAGCTCGCGGACGCTGTCAAAGCTTTGCATGACATTGCCAAATGCACCGCTGGATTGGGCTCGACCCGACATTTTGCCGTTCAGCACGTGACGAAAAAGTTGTGCGCCCAACACCAGATCGATCTTTTTACCGGCGCGATCGGTAATCCAGGCCCGACCCAGCCGTGCAGCCAGTTCAAACAGCAACGCCAGACTCACGCCGATAGCCATCGTCCAGAGTGTTACGTAGGTCTGGTTAGGCAGTACCCGGTTATAAACCGTCATGGTGAATACGGACATCGCCAGAACGAGCAGGTTAATAACGACTGACAATGCGGCGGCTTCAAAGATATAACGTTTGAATCCCCACAAAGTATTCCAGAACCAGTGCCCTTTACCGACATGGACAATGTCATCGGCACGATGATCAAGATAAGACTTAGGTCGCAGCAGCAACAACTCGCCGCTATAGTGCTGAGCCAGGCGAGCGAAATCGACCTCAACAGGCTGGCTGCCCAGTGCGGGATCGATAATGGCGCACTTCTTTTCGCTACACTGTGTCAGCACGCAGTAGCCCGTTTCCAGACGCATGATGGCGGGGAGAACAAAGCTTTTCACATCCGTCAGGTCAATCTTCTGCCAGGCAGCACTCATGCCGCGGCTCTGCAGCGTGCGCAATGCCCAGTCATTCTGGGCGCTGATATCAGCGTCTGGTGGAAATGCAGGCATACCCACACGTAAAGCATTTAGCGTAAGCCGGACGTCAAACAGGCGCAGTGCGCTTTGCAGTGCAACCAGCAAAGTCTCCTGCGTATCTGATGGCGATCTGGATAACACTCTGTTTTCAGCATTCAGTTCAGAGCCAGCAGGCTCAAATTGTATATCAGTCACAATGGCGTCCCCTGGACAACTAATTCATTCTGGTCTGGCGGCAAAGCATGACAGCGGCCAGAAATACTCGTTTTTTACGTCAGCGTGATTAGTGCACCGCTTCGATGGTATTCGCTGGTAAAGCGTTAACCTTCTGCACCAGTTGGCTGGTTTTACCCAGTGCCGCAACGATGTTCCATTGCGCAGCCAGGTACTGCATCTGCTGCTCCTGATAACTTGCGAGACTGGTGTAATAGTCGGTAGCAAACGAGATTAAATCCGTTAACGGGCGCTGCCCCGCGAAGAACTGCACTTCCCCCGCTTTCCAGGTTTTCAACGCGGTTTCTGACTGTCTCTGTAATGCATTGAGCTGGCGTTCACGAAGCGGTAAGGAGACCCACAGCTGATCCAGCTGCTGTTTCAATGTCCGGAGTGTTGCATCCTGATCCGCCTCTGCGGCAATGAGTCGCTGAGTTTCAGCTTTGGCATTTGCCCTGCCAGCCCCACCATCCCAAAGATTGATATCGCTGCTCACCTGTAACGTCACCGCTTTAAACGGTTCCATTTCACCGTTGCGCTTTGGACTGTCCATACTCAGTTGCACACTCCATTTCGGCCTGTTCCACTTAGAGGCCAGATCCACTGCGGCTCTCGCCTCCTCTTTACGCTCGCGTGAGACCGCCCAGTTGGGATTTTCTTTCAGTACCTGTTGTGCCTGTGCCAGTGACGCGGGCAACAGACCCGCTTTTTTCAGATCGGGCAGGCCTCTGGTGATAACAATCTCGTGGTTCAGCAGCGAGCTGAGTTGCTGCTGCGCCTGTATATAGGTGGTGTAGCTCATTTCACGACTGGCAATCACCGAATTGAGGCGAGTCGCAACCTGATTGATCTCAGAAGCTCTGCCGCTATCAATACTGGCAATATTCTTTACCCGATTAAGCAGATCCTGCAGTGCGTTAATTTCTTTATCCAGCACAGCGACAACTGTGGCATTAGTGGCTGCAGAGGTAAAAAGAGAAAGCACCTGCTCGTTGAGATTTTCGCGCGTGACATTTACCTGAGCCTGCTGCATGGAATAAGCAGCCTGCTTTCCGGCAACGCTCGCATCAGTACGTCCGTGATCGTAAAGTAATTTACTTACAGTGATATGCGGGGAGACCGGGTTATTCTCATAACCGGGTTGACCTGAATATCCTGATGCGCTGATACCCGTGCTGACCTGAAAACCATCAGCGGCTTTTGCCTGATCGATATCATACATAGCACCGGTGCTGTTTGATAAAGCAGACTTTACCGATGGATGGTCGGCTGTCATACGAATCATTTCAATAAAGTCCGTTGCATGGGCATTTAACAGGGGATTAAAAAATAGCAATCCCGCAATTAAACCATGCAGCGAACATCTGGATTTTGTAGTAAACAAGTTTTTTTTCATAGTTAACTCAAAATAACAAATAAAGTGGGATGGCTAATTTTCTCTGTCGCTAATTCAATCCTGCGACCGGAACTGTTTTAACCGCCCGACATGTCATATGGCAACGTTAATTCTGCTAAAAAGAAATATTTAGGTTTTACATGCTGCTCACATGTCTTTATTTATTTTTTTCATCTGTGCAATCAGATCTGGGGCTCACCTGATGGGCCTGCCTTAAACAGGCCCATCAGGTGAGTTTGATGTGAAAAAAAGCTGGCGATGACCGAAGTCATCGCCAGTTCTATCAGATAACGTTTAAGCCATGCTGGATTAACAGCTTGACAGTGGTGTCATCATTATTGGTATAGACGTCATAATTAACGCCATTTTCAGTTTGTGCGGCTGAAGCCGTCCATTCTGATTTTCCAATATTAACGGTATCAGTTGCATTACTATTGTTTGAACTTCCCACATCTCCCGTAATATGTAATGTGTTCGCTTCACTACCATTATCTTTAGTAATTTCGAGCACATCGCTGGCGCTGATAAATAATGTCTGCGCCGTGTTATTACCCAGATGGATAGCTTCAATTCCACTAATTTTGCCTGATACCGTTCCGAGTTCTAAATCGTTATTAGAATCCCAGACCAGCGTATCGTGACCTTCTCCTCCTTTCACACTGCTAAAATGAGTACTGTTAATGACGATAGTATCATCGCCCTCTTTTGCATCGACGGAATTCGCGCCGCGTGCATCCAGTACATCATTACCTGAAGTGCCATTAAGATCGTACTGAGCAGGTTGATACTCAATATGCGTCGATCCCGTTTCAGACGTCAGTCCCAGTGTCTCGTTCAGATCAACTAAGCGGCCTTTGATTGCTGAGCCATCGCCGTCGCCCACGCCCTGATCGGTCCAGGTCACGTAGAGCTGACCGCCCGCCAGGAAGGTCGCATCGACTTCAACCTGCTCACCATAGGTCAGCTGGTTGATCTGGATCTGCTGGCCCACTTTATTACCCGCAGCATCAAAGTACTGTGCGTAGATACCGCTGGTACCTGCACCCGGCGCGATGTCGGTTGTTGACAGGAAAACGGCAATAAAGCTGCCGTCAGCCTGACTGACCACCCTCGCCATGTGCTGATCGCCAGCCGTCGTGGTGTTGATCAGGAATTCGCTGGTCAGCGCCGTACCGTCTGCCGCGTAGATGCGGCCCCAGACGCTGTAACCATTCTGATCCGGTCCGCTGGTATCGTTAGAGTCCCAGGTCACCACGTAGTTACCGTTTTGCAGCGCACTGACTGCGGATGACGCCTGATTGTTAGTCAGGGTCTGGTTCGCTACGAAGCTGCCTGTTACAGCATGCGTTGACGGATCATAAACTGACACACCAACATCATATCCGGTGGCTTTAATCGCATAAGTAATCGCAACCTGGCCATTTTCCAGCGTTGTAACAGATGGCAACGGCTCCCATTCAGGAATGATGGCATTTGCGTTCAGGGTCGTGGTTGCCAGCACGGTCTCCGCCGTGACCGGCGTGCCGTTTGCGTCATACTGACGGCCATAAACCGTCCAGTTGCCGTTCAGGCTCGCTTCCCAAACCACCAGATAACCGCCGTCTTCCAGCGAAGTGATCACCGGAACGCGCATTTTGCTGGCGGCGGTGCTGGAGTCTACATTGTACTCTGCGCCATTAGTCACGACGCCGTTCACGTTACCCGCACCGTCGTAGCTGTAGGTATAGCCCTGACCCTTGATATGCGCACCGGAATCCGTGCTCCACACCACCTGGAAAGTGCCATCTGACAGCACGGTAACCTGCGGCGTGATCTGGTCGCCCGCCGTGGTGGTGTTCACCGTGAACTCCGCCCCGACCGGCTGGCCTTTCGCATCCAGCAGCTGGCCCTTGACGCAGCTGCCGGAGCCGTCTCCGCTCGCCGACTGCCACACCACGATGGCGCCGCCGTCCGGCAGGCTGGCTACCGACGAGACCGTCTGCGCTCCCGTGGTGGTGGTGTTCACCGTGTACTCGGAGTAGAACGCCGCATCCACGTCAATCACGATACCTTCAATGCCGGTTCCCGAACCGTCCACGTTGTCCGACTGCCACGTCACGTATACGCTGCCGTCCGCGGTCAGCACGGCGTCAAAGATGTGCGTTGCATCCACCGAGTCGCCACCGGTACCCTGGTTGCCGCTCGTGGTGGTGTTCACCAGGAACTCGCGTCCCACCCTGTTATCGTTCGCATCAAAGCGCTGTGCGTAGATGGCCGAGCCATCCCCGTCGCCGCCTTCAGAGCCCCAGATAAGCAGGTAGCCGCCATCATCCAGCGCCACGCCGACCGGCTTATACTGCTTGCCGCTGGTGTAGCTGTTGACGATGAAGTCACCGCTGCCGACCAGCGTCAGCGTTCCGGTGGCGGCATCCACGCGGTAGTGCACTGCGCGGATGTCAGAGCCGCTGGTGCCGCTGTCGCTGCTGTCCCAGAACACCACGATGCTGCCGTCGTTCAGGGTGATAACGTCCGGATAGTTCTGGGAGCTGTCCGTGGTGGTGTTCACCTGGAAGTTACCCCCCAGTGGCGTGCCGTCTGCGGCAAAAATCTGCCCGACAACCCCGCTGCCGCTGGTGTCACCCGGACCGCTGGTGGCGTTCCACACGGTCACGTACATGCCGCCGTGCGCCGCATCGGTAAAGGCCGCCATTTCCGGACCGCCTGAGCTGCCCATGCCCTTGCCGGTTGCCACCGTCACTTCGCCCGTCACCGGCTGGTTATCCGCCCCGTAGCTGCGCTGCACGATGCCTGTGCCCTGGTCTTCCCAGCTGATGATGTAGCCGCCGTCGGCGGTTGCCATCGCACCCGGACGGTTCTGCGCACCGCTGTAGGTGGTGTTCACCTGGAACTCGTCGGTCACCGCCTGGCCGTCGGCGCCGTAGCGGCGCGCCATCACGCCGTCGCCGCTGTTGTCCAGTCCGTTAACGTTGGACTCGTAGACAATCAGAAAGCCGCCGTCGGTCAGCGCGATCACCTGCGGGCTGTCCTGATTGTTGGCCGTGCGCTGGTTCACCTGCTGCTCGGTGCCGATTTTATGCACACCGTCTGCCTCGTACAGCTGCATGTAAACCTCGGTGCCGGAGGTGCCGTCACCCTGCCACGTCACCACGATGCGGCCGTCCGCCAGCCGGGTGACCGACGGGTTGAGCTGATCGCCTGTGGTAGTGGTATTCACCTGCGCGCTTTCATTCAGCAGATCGTAAGCACTCAGTGCGGCTCCGGAGATCAATACTGGCTGGCTCTGGTTACCTGCCGCGTCAATAGCCGAGAGCGTTCCGTTTTCACCGACACTGAGTGGGTTAGGTACAATACTCCATACACCCTCAGCATCTGCCACCGTGGAGTAAACCGTTCCAGCCGCATTCGTCACGATAACAGTAGCGCCTGCTTCGGTCTGGCCACCCAGAGTCTCCTTAGTATTGGTAGAGAGGCCCACGTTCGGCGGCAGTACATCGGTGTCGCTCGACGCTGGTGTCGTCGCAGGCTGATAGTCAATGGTCGTCGGATCGTTGTTGTCCGGCGTCATTTGCTCCAGTCCCAGCGTTTCAACCAGATCCACAACGCGTCCTTTAATCGCCGAGCCTTCGCCGTCACCCACACCTTTGTCAGTCCAGGTCACGTAGAGCTGACCGCCCGCAAGGAAGGTCGCATCGACTTCAACCTGCTCGCCATAGGTCAGCTGATGGATCTGCATCTGCTGGCCCACTTTGTTACCTGCTGCATCAAAGTACTGCGCGTAGATGCCGCTGGTACCTGCACCCGGTGCCGTATCTGTTGCAGACATAAAGAGCGCAACGAAACTGCCATCAGGACGGCTCACGACTTTCGCCAGATGTTGATCGCCTGCTGTTGCCGTGTTGATCAGGAACTCGCTGGTCAGCGCCGTACCGTCTGCCGCATAGATGCGGCCCCAGACGCTGTAACCGTTCTGATCCGGTCCGCTGGTATCGTTAGAGTCCCAGGTCACCACGTAGTTGCCGTTATCCAGCGCGCTTACTGCAGGTGATGCCTGATTATTAGTCAGGGTCTGGTTCGCTACGAAGCTGCCGGTTACCTCATGCAGTGAAGGATCGTAGATCGACACGCCAGCGTCATACCCGGTACCTTTAACGGTATAGGCGATAGCGACCTGGCCGTTTTTCAGTAACGTAACAGACGGAAGCGGCTCCCAGTCAGCGCCAAAGCCCAGCACGCCGTTTACGCTCAGCGAAGTCGTAATCAGTACAGTCTCCGCCGTGACCGGCGTGCCGTTTGCATCATACTGGCGGCTGTAAATCGCCCAGTTACCGTTCAGGCTTGCCTGCCATACAACCAGATAGCCGCCATCTTCCAGCGAGGTAATGGCGGGTTCAGTCAGTTTACTTGCCGTGGTACCGCTGTTAACGCTGAACTCTGTGCCATCAGCCACCAGACCATTTACGTTACCCGCACCGTCATAGCTGTAGGTATAGCCCTGACCCTTGATATGCGCACCGGAATCCGTGCTCCACACCACCTGGAAAGTGCCATCTGACAGCACGGTAACCTGCGGCGTGATCTGGTCGCCCGCCGTGGTGGTGTTCACCGTGAACTCCGCCCCGACCGGCTGGCCTTTCGCATCCAGCAGCTGGCCCTTGACGCAGCTGCCGGAGCCGTCTCCGCTCGCCGACTGCCACACCACGATGGCGCCGCCGTCCGGCAGGCTGGCTACCGACGAGACCGTCTGCGCTCCCGTGGTGGTGGTGTTCACCGTGTACTCGGAGTAGAACGCCGCATCCACGTCAATCACGATACCTTCAATGCCGGTTCCCGAACCGTCCACGTTGTCCGACTGCCACGTCACGTATACGCTGCCGTCCGCGGTCAGCACGGCGTCAAAGATGTGCGTTGCATCCACCGAGTCGCCACCGGTACCCTGGTTGCCGCTCGTGGTGGTGTTCACCAGGAACTCGCGTCCCACCCTGTTATCGTTCGCATCAAAGCGCTGTGCGTAGATGGCCGAGCCATCCCCGTCGCCGCCTTCAGAGCCCCAGATAAGCAGGTAGCCGCCATCATCCAGCGCCACGCCGACCGGCTTATACTGCTTGCCGCTGGTGTAGCTGTTGACGATGAAGTCACCGCTGCCGACCAGCGTCAGCGTTCCGGTGGCGGCATCCACGCGGTAGTGCACTGCGCGGATGTCAGAGCCGCTGGTGCCGCTGTCGCTGCTGTCCCAGAACACCACGATGCTGCCGTCGTTCAGGGTGATAACGTCCGGATAGTTCTGGGAGCTGTCCGTGGTGGTGTTCACCTGGAAGTTACCCCCCAGTGGCGTGCCGTCTGCGGCAAAAATCTGCCCGACAACCCCGCTGCCGCTGGTGTCACCCGGACCGCTGGTGGCGTTCCACACGGTCACGTACATGCCGCCGTGCGCCGCATCGGTAAAGGCCGCCATTTCCGGACCGCCTGAGCTGCCCATGCCCTTGCCGGTTGCCACCGTCACTTCGCCCGTCACCGGCTGGTTATCCGCCCCGTAGCTGCGCTGCACGATGCCTGTGCCCTGGTCTTCCCAGCTGATGATGTAGCCGCCGTCGGCGGTTGCCATCGCACCCGGACGGTTCTGCGCACCGCTGTAGGTGGTGTTCACCTGGAACTCGTCGGTCACCGCCTGGCCGTCGGCGCCGTAGCGGCGCGCCATCACGCCGTCGCCGCTGTTGTCCAGTCCGTTAACGTTGGACTCGTAGACAATCAGAAAGCCGCCGTCGGTCAGCGCGATCACCTGCGGGCTGTCCTGATTGTTGGCCGTGCGCTGGTTCACCTGCTGCTCGGTGCCGATTTTACGTATACCGTCGGCCTCAAAGAGCTGCATGTAAACTTCGGTGCCGGAGACACCTGCGCCCTGCCACGTCACCACGATGCGGCCGTCCGCCAGCCGGGTCGTCGACGGGTTAAGCTGATCGCCTGTGGTAGTGGTGTTCACCTGCATACTTTCATTCAGCAAGCTATACGTAGCCAGTGCAGATCCCTGGAAGGCCACTGTATCGCCCTTGTTCCCTGCTGGATCGATAGCGTAGATCTCTCCTGACTCGCCAGCTGAGATTGGGTTAGGTGCTATCACCCATTTACCCTGCTGATCGGCTACTACGCTATATTCCGTGCCGTTCTTATCGACAATGACAACCACAACGCCAGGCTCAGTAACACCGCTCAGTGACTCCTCTGAGTTTCCTGAAATCCCAACGTTAGGCGCTGTGATATCGATAATAAAATCCCAGCTACTGCTGATTTCACTGACGTTACCTGCAGCATCCGTTGCCGTCGCCGTAATACCGTGTGTCCCTTCCAGCAGGTTAGTGGTCGGCGTATAGCTCCACTCACCCTGTGCATCTGCCGTCACTGTCGCAAGCAGGATGCCATTGTCATAAAGCGTAACCAGCGAGCCTTTTTCCGCCTTGCCGGTAAAGGTCGGCGCCGGATCGTCAATGACATTACCTGCCACTGGTGAGGTGAACTGCAATGTACCGACGTCATCCTGTAATGACTGGATGATCACTGGTTCTGGCGGTGTGGTATCCACATTCAGGGTAAATTTCGCCTCGCTGCTGTTGCCCGCCGCATTGGTTACCGATGCCGTAAAGACGTGCTCACCGTCTGCCAGCTCCGCCACCGCGAACGTCCATACGCCGCTGCTGTTTGCCGTGCTGCTGCCCAGCACCGCGCCCGATTGGTCGCTGATGGTCACCACCGCGCCCGCCGCCGCCGTGCCCTGCAGCTCCGGCGTGCTGTCGTCGGTCAGGCCGCCGTTCAGTACCGCGCCGGTGATGCTTCCCGCATCGTCGTTCGCCTGGTCAATGCTCAGCTCCACGCTGCTGCTGTCCAGCCTGAAGGTCGCGCGCTCGCCGCGGGTTTCGTTCCCCGCCGCGTCCGTCACCTTCACCTGCCAGCTGTAATCGCGGTCCGTCAGCGTGCCCAGCGCCAGTGTCCAGTTGCCGTCCGCGTCCGCCACCGTGCTGCCTGCCGGCGTGCTGCTGTCGTCCAGATATACCGTCACCGTCGCGCCCGCTTCCGCCGTGCCCTTCAGCACCGGCGCGCGGTCGTCGGTTACCCCGCCGCTGGCGACTTCGCCCTGCACCTCACCCTGGGCGTCCATCAGCGCCGCCACGGCCGCCTCCGGTGCCACGGTGTCCAGCACCACGTTAAACGCGCCGGTCTCCGCCGAGGAAACCCCCGCCGCGTTCACCGCCGTCGCCGTCAGGTCATAGCGGCCGTCCTCGCCCAGCGCCGCCGTGGTAATGCTCCAGCGGCCGTTGTCATCCGCCACGCCCGACCCCGCGTTTACCCGGTTGCCGTCCGCATCCGTGGCCCACACGATGACCGTCAGCCCCGCGCCCGCGGTGCCGTTCAGCGTCAGCGTGCCGTCGTTGGTGAACTGGCCCTTCTGCAGGAAGCCGCTGTCCGCGTCTTCGCCCTGGCTGTAGTCGTCCACCACGTTTTCAATCGCCGGCTGCGCCGGGGCGCTGGTCAGGACGCTGAAGTCCCACGCCGCATCCGCCGTACCGCTTACCTGCGGGCCTTCATTGCCCGCCGCGTCCA
>Ga0308167_1002042_pt1 | contig 20320 bp, 17 predicted proteins | sample PhyCR1_2_FD_202138 | JGI IMG/M metagenome (GOLD analysis project Ga0308167, IMG submission 202138) | Phyllosphere microbial communities from UC Gill Tract Community Farm, Albany, California, United States - DLSLRC.R1 | ecosystem: Host-associated > Plants > Phyllosphere > Unclassified | place... | reverse complement strand
CGGTCGCGCTGCAGGAACCACCCGACCACGAGCAGCGGGATGATGATCACGAGCGACGCGATCGTGTACGTCCCCACCGGGTAGTCGATCGCCATGAGCACGACGACCGAGACCAGGAACGCCAGGGTCAGCCAGGACGTCACCGGGGCACCGGGGAGCTTGAACGAGGGCTCCTTGGCCAGTCCCTGCTTCGCCCACTGCCGCAGCTTCATCTGGCAGAGGATGATCGTGCCCCACGCGGTGACGATCCCCAGGCTGGCCACGTTCAGCGCGATCTCGAAGGCCTGCTTCGGCACGAAGTAGTTCAACGCGACGCCCGCGACGGTGAAGGCCGCGGTGAGCAGGATGCCGGCGTACGGTACGCCGCCCTTCGACATCTTCGTGGTCCACTTCGGCGCGGAACCGTTCATGCCCATCGAGTGCAGGGCACGGCCGGTCGAGTACAGCCCCGCGTTCAGCGAGGACAGCGCCGCGGTGAGCACGACGAAGTTCATGATCGACCCGGCGACGACCCCGACCTGCGGGTTGCCGAGCGACGAGAAGAACGTCACGAACGGGCTCTGCCCGTCCTTGTACGAGGTGTACGGCAGGAGCAGGGAGAGCAGGATGACCGACCCGACGTAGAAGACCGCGATGCGGAACACGACGGAGTTGATGGCGCGGGGGATGACCTTCTCGGTGTCCTGGGTCTCGCCGGACGCCGTGCCGACGAGCTCGATCGCGGCGTACGCGAACACGACGCCCTGCACCACGAGCACCGCCGGCAGGACCCCGTTCGGGATGAGCCCGCCGTTGTCGGCCCAGATCGAGAAGCCCGTGCGGACCGCTTCGCCGCCGGTCTCGACCGGGAAGGCGAAGATCAGCCACACGAGCGCGATGACGAGGAACGCGACGAGTGCGGCGACCTTGATGAGCGCGAACCAGAACTCGAGCTCGCCGAACACCTTGACCGCGACCATGTTGGCGGCGAGCACGACGACGAGGGCGATGAGCGCGAGCAGCCACTGCGGCGCCGCGGTGAAGGCGCTCCAGTAGTGGAGGTACAGCGCGACGGCCGTGGTGTCGACGATGGACGTCATCGCCCAGTTGAGGAAGTACATCCACCCGGCGGCGTACGCGAACTTCTCGCCGTAGAACTCGCGGGCGTACGAGATGAACGACCCGGAGGACGGGCGGTGCAGCACGAGCTCACCGAGGGCACGGAGGATGAAGAACGCGAAGACGCCGGCGACGAGGTAGGTGACCGCCAGGGCCGGTCCCGCGGTGTTCAGGCGTCCGCCCGCGCCGAGGAAGAGCCCGGTGCCGATGGCCCCGCCGATCGCGATCATCTGCAGTTGCCGGGGCTTCAGACCGTGCTGGTAGCCCTCCTGCTCGTGCGAGAAGTCGTTCGCGGGCTTCGCTACACCCGTGTCGTTCTGCGCTGTCATGCGCGCCAACCTACCTGTGCACACCGCTCCGGGCGGAACTCACCCGGTACCTGTACGACACCACAGCCCGACCGACGCTCAGCGTCCGGCCCCGCAGGTGCGACAGCATGGACGGATGGACACCCTCATCCGACTCCTCGTCGCGACCGGGATCGCCCTGCTCGTGACCGCCGCGGCAGCCGTGGTCCTGCACCTCGTCCTGCGGACCGTCGCCCGCCGGGAACGCTGGGCCGCGGTGCTCTCCCGACGGACGAAGCACCCGTTCCGCACCGTGCTGCTGGTGGCCCTCCTGTGGACGGCCTTCACGACGAGCGTCCCGCGCGACCGGACCACCCTGCCCTGGCGCGACGACGTCTCCCACACGTTCCTCATCGCGACGATCGCCGTCGGCTGCTGGCTCGCGTGCCAGATCGCGATCTTCCTCGAGGACCTCGGCCTGCACCGGTACCGCGTCGACGTGCCGGACAACCGCGTCGCGCGCCGCATCCGCACGCAGGTGCTCATCATCCGACGCCTGACGGTCGCCGTGCTCGTCATCATCGCGGTCGGCGCGATCCTCCTCACCTTCCCGGGGGTCGAGGCCGCCGGGGCGAGCGTGCTCGCGTCCGCCGGGCTCATCTCGGTCGTCGCCGGCCTCGCCGCGCAGTCCACCCTCGGCAACGTGTTCGCCGGCATGCAGCTGGCCTTCTCCGGCTCGATCCGCGTGGACGACGTCGTCGTCGTCGAGCAGCAGTGGGGCCGGATCGAGGAGATCACCCTCACCTACGTGGTCGTGCACCTGTGGGACGACCGCCGCTTCGTGCTGCCCTCGACCTACTTCACCTCGACGCCGTTCGAGAACTGGACCCGCACGGGCAGCGAGCTCCTCGGTGCCGTCGAGTTCGACCTCGACTGGCGCATCAGCCCGACCGAGATGCGGACCGAGCTCGACCGCATCCTGTCGACGTCGACGATCTGGGACGGCCGGACGAAGGTCCTGCAGGTGACGGACGCCACGACCGGGCTCGTGCGCGTGCGGATCCTGGTGTCGGCCCCGGACGCCGGTGGCCTGTTCGACCTCCGCTGCTACGTCCGCGAGGAGATGGTCGAGTGGGTGCAGCGCGAGCACCCCGACGCACTGCCCCGCCAGCGCGTGCAGGTCACGCAGGGCACCGAGCAGGTCGGCCAGCGCCGCGCCCGCACCGAGGAGCAGGACGCCGCGCTGTTCCGCGAGGGCGACGAGCGGACCGCGCTCTTCACCGGGCCGATCCAGACCTCCGGCATCCGCCCCGAGGAGATCCCGCCGGAGCGCGCCCCGCAGGAGCGCTGACCGCCGGTCACCACCGGACGGACACGACGACGGACGGGAGGCGCGGTACCAGCTGGTACCTGGGCCCACGCCGGCCGGTTCCCGGCAGACGCGCCAGCGGCTGCCGGGCCGTGCCCGGTGGGGAGCCTCCCGTCCGTCTCCCGGTCACCTCGGTGACCGCGACCCGCCTGCTAGCGCTGGCGCGCCTTCACGGCACGGTCGTCCTCGACGACCGTGCCCACCGCGACGAGCGTCGTCGCGATCCACGCGACCCACGTGAGGGCCAGGCGCCAGTCGCGCGGACCCTGCCGCGTCGTCTGCAGCACGCTGTAGCCGCTGATGATCGAACTCCACACCGCACCGCTGAACATGAACTTCCGCACGGGTTCCTCCTCCTGGTCGTCCCCGCCACGCTACCGGCCGCTACATTGGAGCGCCGCCGGTCGCCCTGCCGGTCCGCAGAGCGAGGAGACACCGTGCGCCAGGCCGTCATCGGGGGAGTCCTGCTCGTCGTGGGCGCCGTCTGCGTCGCGCTCGGGCTGCTGCCCCTCTCGGACCTCGGCGCGCTGGCCGACCGGGTCGTCCCGGTGCTCGCGTTCGTGCTCGGGCTGACGATCGTGTCGGAGCTCGCGGCCGACGCCGGTGTCTTCGACCGGCTCGCCGACCTGGCGGCCCGGGTCGGCGGCGGGCGCACGATCGGCCTCTGGGCGGCCGTCGTCGTGCTCGCGGTGGTCTGCACGGTCTTCCTGAGCATCGACACCACGGCGGTGCTCCTCACCCCGATCGTCATCACGCTCGCGCGTCGCGTCGGGCTGCCGCCGATGCCCTTCGCGCTCACGACCGTGTGGCTCGCCAACACGGCGTCGCTCCTGCTGCCGGTGTCGAACCTGACGAACCTGCTCGCCGTCGACGGGATCGGCCTCGACGGCCCGATCCCGTTCGCCGGCCTCATGGTGTGGGCGGCGCTCGCCGGGGTCGTCGTGCCGTGCGCGGTGCTCCTCGTGGTGTTCCGCGGGAAGCTCTTCGGCCGGTACACGCCGGTCGACGTGCGACGGCCGCGCGACCCGCTGTTCTTCTGGGCGGCCTCGGCGGTGCTCGTCCTGCTCGTGGTCGCGCTGACCGCCGGCGTGACGGTCTGGGTCGCGGCGCTCGTCGCGGCGGCGCTGCTCGTCGTCGTCGCCGCGTTCCGCGCACCGTCCGAGCTCCGGCCGTCCCGCGTCCCCTGGGCGACGCTCGTCTTCGCGGCCGGGCTGTTCGTCGTCGTCGAGACCCTGCACGCCACGGGGCTCACCGACCCGATCGTGCAGGCGCTGTCCGGTGGCACCGACACCGGGTCGCTCCTGCTGCTCGGCGGTGCCGGCGGGGTCGCGGCGAACGCGATCGACAACCTGCCCGCGTACCTGGTGCTCGAGCCGGCCGCCGGCCACGAGGCGCTGCGCTACGCGGCGCTCCTGGTCGGCGTGAACGCGGGGTGCCTCATCACGCCGTGGGCCTCGCTCGCGACGCTGCTGTGGCACGCACGGCTGTCGGCCGAGGGCGTGCACCTGTCGTGGGGACGCTACATGGCGCTGGGGTGCGTGGTCGCGCCGCTCACCGTCGTCGCCGGTGTGCTCGCGCTGCAGCTCTGAGGCGGCCGGCTACAGCCAGTCCTTGCTCTTGAACACGCGGTAGAGCACGAGCGACGTCGCGACGATCAGCGACACCGACGCGGCCAACCCGCTCCAGTGCCCCTCCCCGGGGAACGTCACGTTCTGCCCGAAGAACCCGGTGATGGCGGTCGGGATCGCGATGATCGCCGCCCAGCTCGTCACCTTCTTCATCACGGTGTTCTGCCGGTTCGACGCCAGGTTCAGGTTCGTGTCGAGGACGCTCGACACCGCGTCGCGGAGCTGCTCGACCGAGTCCGCGATCGTCACGAGGTGGTCCTCGACGTCACGGAGGTACGGGCGGATGCCGTCGGCGATCGTCTCGGCGTCGCCGTGCAGCAGGGACCCGACGCTGTCGCGCGTGGGCACCACCTGCCGCCGGAGCACGCCGAGCGCCTTCCGCAGCCGGAAGGACCGGCGCTGGACCTGCTGCTCGCGCGGGTCCCCGTGCTCGAACAGGTCGTCCTCGAGGTCGTCGATGCGTGCCTCGATGTCCTCGACGGCCTTCGTGGCGTGGTCGACGACGGCGTCGAGGAGTCCCCAGACGAGCCAGGGCACCCCGCGGTCGGCCAGGTCGGCGTTCGCCTCCAGCCGCCGTTCGACGGCGCCGAGGTCGACGTCGGGGCCGTGGATGGTCACGAGCGCCCGGTGCGTGACGAAGGCCTTCACCTCGTGCGTGACGAGCTCGCCCTCGGCGTCGAGGCCGTCGATGTCGTAGACGACCAGGAACAGGCTGTCCCGGTAGCGGTCGAGCTTCGGCCGCTGCCCGTGCTCGAGGGCGTCCTCGACCGCGAGCGCGTGCACCCCGAGCTCGTCCTCGAGCTGGTCCAGGTCACCGGGGTCCGGGTCGACGTGGTCCACCCACACGAAGGTGCCGTCGTCGCGCTCCAGCAGGTCCGACACCCGCTCGACGGGGAAGTCCCGCTCCACCGCGGTGCCGTCCCGCCACGCCCGTGTCATGACCATGGCGACGAGCCTAGTGACGGCGCACCGAGAGCCGGCCGCCCCTCCGCTGGTACCGTCGGCCTCGATCCCGGCGCACCGGCCGGAGGGAACGGAGACACCAGCACCCCATGGCAGCAGACACCGACCCGGACCGCTACGCCTTCGTCGTCGCCTCGAACCGCCTCCCGGTGGACCGCGTCGTCGACGAGGACGGCAACGAGGGGTGGCGGCACTCGCCCGGCGGGCTGGTGACGGCGCTCGAACCGGTCATGCGCGCCAACGACGGCGCCTGGGTCGGGTGGGTCGGCCAGCCGGACGTCGAGGTCGCACCGTTCGACAACGAGGGCATCCACATCGTGCCGGTGCCGCTCAGCGCCGCCGACGTCGAGGAGTACTACGAGGGGTTCAGCAACGACACGCTGTGGCCGCTCTACCACGACGTCATCGAGCACCCGAGCTACCACCGCGACTGGTGGATCGCGTACCGACGCGTCAACGAGCGCTTCGCCGACCAGATCGCCGAGATCGTCGAGCAGGACGGCATCGTGTGGGTGCAGGACTACCAGCTGCAGCTCCTGCCGGCGCTGCTGCGGGAGCGCCGCCCCGACCTGACGATCGGCTTCTTCAACCACATCCCGTTCCCACCGGTCGGCATCTACGCGCAGCTGCCCTGGCGCGCGCAGATCCTCGACGGGCTGCTCGGTGCCGACGTGATCGGCTTCCAGCGCCAGGACGACGCGAGCGACTTCCTCCGCGCGGTCCGGCACATCAAGGGCTACACCACCAAGGGGTCGACCATCGACGTCCCCGTGGACGACCCGGCGGCCCCGCGGAGCCGCAAGGGCATCACCGTGCGGCACGTCGAGGCACGGCACTTCCCGATCTCCATCGATGCCGAGAGCTTCGAGGAGATCGCCCACCGGCCCGAGGTGCAGGAGCGCGCGCGGGAGATCCGCGAGAGTCTCGGCAACCCGAAGACCGTGCTGCTCGGCGTCGACCGGCTCGACTACACGAAGGGCATCCGGCACCGGATCAAGGCGTTCGGCGAGCTCGTCGAGGACGGCCGGATCGCGGTCGAGGACGCCACGCTCGTGCAGGTCGCGAGCCCGAGCCGCGAGCGGGTCGACACCTACGCGACGCTGCGTGACGAGATCGAGCTCACCGTCGGCCGCATCAACGGCGACCTCGGGGTCATCGGCCACCAGCCGATCGCGTACCTGCACCACGGGTACCCGCGCGAGGAGATGGTGGCGCTCTACCTGGCCGCCGACATCATGCTCGTCACAGCCCTGCGCGACGGCATGAACCTGGTCGCGAAGGAGTACGTGGCCGCCCGGTTCGACAACGACGGCGTGCTCATCCTGTCCGAGTTCGCGGGTGCCGCCGACGAGCTCAAGCAGGCCGTCATCGTCAACCCGCACGACATCGGCGCGCTGAAGGACTCGATCCAGCGCGCCATCGAGATGCCCCGCCGCGAGCGCTCCACGCGCATGCGCGCGCTCCGCAAGCGCGTCCGCGACAACGACGTGGCCCGGTGGTCCCGCTCGTTCCTCGAGGCGCTCGACCGGCACGCCCCGCGCGGGTCGCGGATCGACCCGTCCGACGACGGCGGCGAGCGGCACCGCGAGGCGGAGGACGACGGGATGTCGATCTTCGACCAGGACGCGCAGAAGGCGCGTGCCGCCGAGGACACCCGGGAGGCACGCGGTGCCTGAGGTCTCCACCGACCCGGCCGTCCTGGCGGCGGCCCTCGAGACGCTCGCGGCTGCGCCGCGACTGCTCGTCGCCCTCGACTTCGACGGCACGCTCGCACCCTTCGCCGACGACCCCGCACGGGTCGGGGCGCTCCCCGGCTCCTGGGCCGCGGTGCTCACCCTGCAGCGCGCCCGCGACACCGAGGTCGTGCTCGTCTCCGGGCGTCCGCTCGAGGGGCTCGCCCGGGTGTCGCACGCACCCGACGGCATGGCGCTCGTCGGGTCGCACGGTGTCGAGTGGCGCGTGGACGGCCACGACGAGGCCGCGCTGAGCGACGACGAGCTCGCGCGGGTCGAACGGGTCGGCGCTGCCCTCGACGAGGTCGGTGCACGGTTCCCCGACGTCGTGATCGAGCACAAGCCGGCCGGCCACGGTGTGCACACCCGGCGGGCGAGCGTCGAGGACGCGGCCGCGGCGAACGCGGCGGCGCACGAGGCGGCGCACGCAGCAGACCCGGACGTGCTGGAGCGCGGCGGCAAGGACATCGTCGAGTTCGCCGTCCGGCACGTCACGAAGGGCGACGCGATCGATCGACTGCGCGGGCTCCGCGGCGCCGACGCGGTGTTCTTCGCCGGCGACGACGTCACCGACGAGGACGCCTTCCGGGTGCTCCGCGACGGCGACGTCGGCGTGAAGGTGGGGGAGGGCGACACGCTCGCCGCCCACCGCGTGGCCGACCCTGCGGCGCTCACCGACGTCCTGAAGCAGCTCGGACGCCTGCGCGCGACGCGCTGACGACCCGGCCCCGCGCCTCCCGTCCGCGCAACGGTGTCCGGGTGGTATCCCAACTGGTCCTAGACTGCCTCCATGCCTGACATCGACGTGAAGCCGCGCAGCCGGGTCGTCACCGACGGGATCGAAGCGACCACCTCGCGTGGCATGCTCCGCGCCGTCGGCATGGGCGACGCCGACTGGGACAAGCCGCAGATCGGGATCGCCTCGTCCTGGAACGAGATCACCCCCTGCAACCTCTCGCTCGACCGCCTCGCCCAGGGCGCGAAGGAGGGCGTGCACTCCGGCGGCGGGTACCCGCTGCAGTTCGGCACCATCTCCGTCTCGGACGGCATCTCGATGGGCCACGAGGGCATGCACTTCTCGCTCGTCTCCCGCGAGGTCATCGCCGACAGCGTCGAGACGGTCGTCAACGCCGAGCGCCTCGACGGCACCGTGCTGCTCGCCGGCTGCGACAAGTCGCTCCCCGGCATGCTCATGGCCGCCGCGCGCCTGGACCTCGCGAGCGTCTTCCTCTACGCGGGTTCGGTCATGCCGGGCTACGTGAAGCAGGCCGACGGCTCCTTCAAGGAGGTCACGATCATCGACTCCTTCGAGGGCGTCGGTGCGTGCAAGGCCGGCACCATGACCGAGGCCGAGCTCAAGGAGATCGAGTGCGCGATCGTCCCGGGCGAGGGCGCCTGCGGCGGGATGTACACCGCGAACACGATGGCGAGCGTGGCCGAGGCCCTCGGCATGTCGCTGCCCGGGTCCGCGGCCCCGCCGAGCGCCGACCGTCGCCGTGACTACTACGCCCACCGCTCCGGCGAGGCGGTCGTCAACATGCTGCGCCTCGGGCTCACCGCCCGCCAGATCCTGACGAAGGAGGCGTTCGAGAACGCCATCGCCGTCGCGATGGCGCTGGGAGGCTCGACCAACGTCGTGCTGCACCTGCTCGCGATCGCGCACGAGGCCGAGGTCGAGCTGAGTCTCGACGACTTCAACCGCATCGGCTCGAAGGTGCCGCACCTGGCGGACATGAAGCCGTTCGGCAAGTACGTCATGGTCGACGTCGACCGCAACGGCGGCATCCCGGTGATCATGAAGGCGCTGCTCGAGGCCGGTCTGCTGCACGGCGACGTCATGACCGTCACCGGCAAGACCCTCGCCGAGAACCTGGCCGAGATCGACCCGCCGGAGCTCGACGGCGAGGTCTTCCGGAAGCTCGACAACCCGATCCACACCACCGGTGGCCTGACGATCCTCAAGGGCTCGTTCGCGCCCGAGGGTGCCGTCGTGAAGACCGCCGGCTTCGACGCCGCCGTGTTCGAGGGCCCGGCGCGGGTGTTCGACCGCGAGCGCGCGGCCATGGACGCCCTGACCGAGGGACGGATCCAGAAGGGCGACGTGGTGGTCATCCGCTACGAGGGTCCGAAGGGCGGTCCCGGCATGCGCGAGATGCTCGCCATCACCGCGGCCATCAAGGGCGCGGGCCTGGGCAAGGATGTACTACTGTTGACGGACGGACGATTCTCAGGCGGCACAACCGGCCTGTGCATCGGCCACATCGCACCGGAAGCCGTGGACGCAGGTCCAGTGGCATTCGTGCGCGATGGCGACCGCATCCGTGTCGACATCGCGGCTCGCTCGCTCGACCTACTGGTCGACGACGCCGAGCTGGAGGCCCGCCGAGAAGGCTGGGCCCCGCTGCCCCCGCGCTACACCCGCGGAGTCCTCGCGAAGTTCGCGAAGCTCGTCCAGTCCGCCGCCAAGGGCGCGGTCACGGGCTAGCGTCGACACGTTCGAACCGCCATCCCTCCAGGCAAGGACCACCTCATGCCCACGGAAGCCACTCCGCTGTCCGCGGCCGCCGGTACGCGGCGGTCGCCCGAGATCCTGACCGGCTCGGGAGCCGTCCTGCGGACGCTCGAGCACCTCGGGATCACCGACGTCTTCGGTCTGCCCGGCGGCGCGATCATCCCGTTCTACGACGAGCTCATGGCGTCGACGACCATCCGTCACGTCCTCGTGCGCCACGAGCAGGGTGCCGGCCACGCCGCCGAGGGGTACGCCTCCTCGTCCGGCAAGGTCGGTGTCGCCATCGCGACGTCCGGCCCCGGTGCGACGAACCTCGTCACGGCGATCGCCGACGCCTACATGGACTCGGTGCCGTTCATCGCGATCACCGGGCAGGTGTTCTCGACCCTGATGGGCACCGACGCCTTCCAGGAGGCCGACATCGTCGGCATCACGATGCCGATCACGAAGCACTCGTTCCTCGTGACCGACCCGGCCGACGTGCCGGCGACGCTCGCCGCGGCCCACCAGATCGCCACGACGGGTCGTCCGGGCCCGGTGCTCGTCGACATCACGAAGGACGCCCAGCAGAAGTCGGCGCCGTACGTCTGGCCGCCGAAGATCGACCTGCCCGGCTACCGTCCGGTCACGAAGGCGCACGGCAAGCAGATCACGGCCGCGGCCCAGCTGCTGGCCGAGGCCGAGCGTCCGGTGCTGTACGTCGGCGGCGGCGTCGTCCGCTCCGGTGCGTCGGCCGAGCTCCTGCGCTTCGCCGAGGCCACCGGTGCGCCGGTCGTCACGACCCTCATGGCCCGTGGCGCCTTCCCGGACTCGCACCAGCAGCACCTCGGCATGCCGGGCATGCACGGCACGGTGCCCGCGGTGCTCGGCCTGCAGGAGAGCGACCTCATCGTCGCCCTCGGTGCGCGCTTCGACGACCGTGTGACGGGCAAGGCGGACGAGTTCGCGCCGCACGCCAAGGTCGTGCACGTCGACATCGACCCCGCGGAGATCTCGAAGATCCGCTTCGCCGACGTGCCGATCGTCGGCGACGCCCGCGAGGTCCTCGTCGACCTCCTCGACGCGTGGGACGACGTCTCCGCCGACCGGGCGGACACGAGCGCCTGGTGGGCGAAGCTCGACCAGCTCCGGCAGGACTTCCCGCTCGGGTACGCGGAGCCGACCGACGGGCTGCTCGCGCCGCAGGCGATCATCAAGCGCATCGGTGAGCTCACCGGTCCCGAGGGCGTGTTCGCCTCCGGGGTCGGTCAGCACCAGATGTGGTCCGCGCAGTTCATCCGGTACGAGCGGCCGAACGCCTGGCTGAACTCGGGTGGCGCCGGCACCATGGGCTACTCGGTCCCCGCGGCGATGGGCGCGAAGGTCGCCCAGCCGGACCGCGTGGTCTGGGCGATCGACGGCGACGGGTGCTTCCAGATGACGAACCAGGAGCTCGCGACCTGCGTCATCAACGACATCCCGATCAAGGTCGCGGTCATCAACAACTCCTCGCTCGGCATGGTGCGGCAGTGGCAGACGCTGTTCTACGACGGGCGACACTCCTTCACCGACCTGCAGACCGGTCACGGCACGCGCCGCGTCCCGGACTTCGTGAAGCTCGCCGACGCCTACGGTGCCCTCGGCATCCGCGTCGAGAAGGCGGACGAGGTCGACGCCGCCATCCAGCTCGCCCTCGAGACGAACGACCGCCCCGTGGTGATCGACTTCGTGGTCAGCCGCGACTCGATGGTCTGGCCCATGGTCCCGCAGGGGGTCAGCAACTCGTCCATCGAGTACGCCCAGGCCCTCGCCCCGACCTGGGACGACGAGGACGCCGACATGACGGGAGAAACCGCATGAGCCACGTCCTCTCCCTCCTCGTCGAGGACAAGCCGGGTCTGCTGACGCGCGTCGCGGGGCTGTTCGCCCGGCGCGGCTTCAACATCGAGTCGCTCGCCGTGGGCGGCACCGAGGTCGAGGGCCTGTCCCGGATCACGGTCGTCGTCGACGTCGAGGACCTGCCGCTGGAGCAGGTGACGAAGCAGCTCAACAAGCTCGTCAACGTCATCAAGATCGTCGAGCTCGACTTCTCGCAGTCGGTGCAGCGCGAGCACATGCTCGTGAAGGTCCGCGTCGACAACCAGACCCGCTCGGCCGTGCTCGAGGCCGTGAACCTCTTCCGCGCGCAGGTCGTCGACGTGGCGACCGACTCGCTCATCGTCGAGGTGACCGGCGACCCGGGCAAGATCCAGGCGATCCTCCGCGTCCTCGAGCCCTACGGCGTCAAGGAACTCGCCCGCGCCGGTCTGCTCGGCATGGGCCGTGGGCCGAAGAGCATCACCGACCGCGTGCGCTGAGCACACCCCGCTTCCGGGCGGGAGGCGCGGGGCGGTCCCGCCACGCGCCTCCCGTCCGCACACCACAAGCCACCAGAACCAAGGAGACACACCCTCGTGACTGACATCGTGTACGACGCCGACGCCGACCTGACGCTCATCCAGGGCAAGAAGGTCGCCGTCATCGGCTACGGCTCGCAGGGCCACGCCCACGCGCTCAACCTCCGTGACTCCGGCGTCGAGGTCGTCATCGGCCTCAAGGAGGGCTCGAAGAGCCGCGACAAGGCGACCGAGGCGGGCTTCGAGGTCCTCACCCCGGCCGAGGCGACGAAGAACGCCGACGTCGTCGTGATCCTCGCGCCGGACCAGGTGCAGCGCATCGTCTACGCCGAGGACATCGAGCCGAACCTGAAGGACGGCGCGACGCTCGTCTTCGGCCACGGCTTCAACATCCGCTACGGCTACATCGAGGCCCCCGAGGGCGTCGACGTCGCGCTCGTCGCGCCGAAGGGCCCGGGGCACACCGTCCGTCGCGAGTACGAGGCCGGCCGTGGTGTGCCCGTGATCGTCGCCGTCGAGGTCGACGCCTCCGGCAGCGCCTGGGACCTCGCCTGGTCGTACGCCAAGGCCATCGGCGGCCTGCGTTCCGGCGGCATCAAGACGACCTTCACCGAGGAGACCGAGACCGACCTGTTCGGTGAGCAGGCCGTCCTCTGCGGTGGCACGTCGCAGCTCATCCAGTACGGCTTCGAGACCCTGGTCGAGGCGGGCTACCAGCCGCAGATCGCCTACTTCGAGGTCCTGCACGAGCTCAAGCTCATCGTCGACCTCATCTGGGAGGGCGGCCTCACCAAGCAGCGCTGGTCGATCTCCGACACCGCCGAGTTCGGTGACTACGTCTCCGGCCCCCGCGTGATCTCGCCCGAGGTCAAGGAGAACATGAAGGCCGTGCTCTCCGACATCCAGGACGGCACCTTCGCCAAGCGCTTCATCGAGGACCAGGACGCCGGCGCGCCGGAGTTCAAGGAGCTCCGCGCGAAGGGCGAGGGCCACCCGATCGAGGCCACCGGCCGCGAGCTCCGCGCGCTGTTCGCGTGGAAGTCGAACGACGCCGACTACGTGGACGGCTCGGCCGCGCGGTAGTCTGCGGTAGACCACCCGACTCCCGAGGCGGCGGTGCGTTCGCACCGCCGCCTCGCGACGTGACCCGAACGACATGCACCTGTACCCCTCCAGCTCCAACGCCAGCACCTGGCGCCCCCGTGGCGTCCCCGTACCCGGGCGCTCCGCTTCCGTGACCCGTCCTGCAGTGCTGCCGATGCCGCTCCGCGGCGTCGCGAGGAGTGGTCACGACCGGGTCCTCCGACGTGGGAGGATCATCGGATGGCGGTGACGAAGCGAGCGGTCCACATCGGCGCCGGCAAGATCGGGCGCGGGTTCGTGGGTCAGTTCCTGGTCGCGAGCGGTTACGAGCTCACCTTCGTCGACGTGGACGACCGCGTGGTCTCCGCGCTCAACGACGCCGGCCGCTTCGTGGTCCACGAGGTCGGCGAGCAGCCCGTCGAACACCTCGTGTACGGCTTCCGTGCACTCAGCAGCAAGACCGACCGTGAGCGCGTCGTCCAGGCGATCGCCGAGGCCGACGTCGTCACGACCGCCGTCGGTGCACGCACGCTGCCGCTCGTCGCCCCCGTCATCGCCGAGGGCCTCGCGGCACGGGCGCCCGAGCGCGGCGACGTCACGGTCGTGGCCTGCGAGAACGCCTTCAACGCGACGGACTCGCTGCACGCCAGCATCCGACGCGCCCCGATCCTCGAGGACCGTCACGTCGCGGCGGTCTTCGCGAACTGCGCGATCGACCGCATCGTCCCGGACCAGTCCGGGGTGCTCGGACAGTCCGGTGGTCTCGACGTCGTGCTCGAGCCGTTCTACGAGTGGGTCATCGAGCGCACCCCCTTCGCTCCGTCCGACGCCGAGCCGCCGCAGATCGACGGCGTCACCTGGGTCGACGACCTGCAGCCGTTCGTCGAGCGGAAGCTCTACACGGTGAACACCGCCCACGCGACCGCGGCGTACCACGGCTTCGTCCGCGGGATCCGACTCATCCGCGAGGCCCTCGAGGACCGCGAGGTCCGCGCCGAGGTCGACGGGGTCCTCGCCGAGACGACCGCGCTGCTGGTCGCCAAGCACGGGTTCGACCCGGCCGAGCACGCCCGCTACGTCGCTGCGAACCTCACCCGCATCGCGAACCCGCTCCTGCCGGACACCACGGCGCGTGTGGGGCGCAACCCGCTGCGGAAGCTCGGACGGCGTGAGCGCTTCATCGGCCCGGCGTCGCAGCTGGCCGAACGCGGGCTCCCGGTCGAGCACCTGCTCGGAGCGGTCCGGGTCGCCCTGGCGTTCGACGACGAGAACGACCCCGAGTCGATCGAGCTGCACGCCCTGCTCCGCTCCGGCGCGACGGCGCACGCACTCACCGAGATCCTGACCGGGCTCGTGGAGAGCCACCCGCTGTTCCCCGCGGTGCGCGACGTCGTCGCCGGGGTCCTCGCGACCCAGCCCGCCGACGTCTGAGCGATCCCTCGTGGTGTCCGCCGTCGCGGGTCCCTCGTAGAATCGTCCCCATGACCACGGCAGCATCCCCGCCCGACGGCTCGGTCGACCACGACGACGACGCCCTCAGCTGGGGCGACGCGGACGACGCGACCCACGTCGACGCGGCCCACAACCCGGTCACGGTGAAGGGCCACGGCGGACGCGACCCGGAGCGCCCGGAGACCTCCGGCGCCCTGGTCGGCTTCGGGGTCTTCGGCGGGCTCTACCTGCTCTACACGGTGGCGTGGCTGCTCACCGCCTCGACCGCGTACGTCGCGAACGTCGACACGCTGCTCACCGTCTTCGTCGAGGTCCTCCGCTTCCTGTCGATCGTCGCGCCCGCGCTGTGGTTCACCGTGGTGCTCTGGGCCGGTCGTGGTCGTCGGACCCGCACGCGGCTGCTGTGGATGCTGCTCGGAGCCGCCGTGCTCTTCCCCTGGCCGTTCCTCATGACCAGGAGCTTCGGGTGACCGCCACGACACCGGCAGCCCGCCGGACCTCGTCCCCGCTCGTCGGCCGCATCGTCGTCTGGGTGGTCTTCGGCGCGCTGTTCGCCTACATGACCGTCCAGAGCGTCGGGAACCTCGTCACCGTCTCGCAGTCGGTTCGCGCGTTCAACACGTTCCTCGAGACGACCTCCGGTGGTTCGTCGCTGCAGCGCAGCACCCCCTGGGGCTGGCTCGTCCTCGACATCGCGATCGCGCCCGTCGCGTTCGTGGTCGCCCTCTGGACGACGCGCCGGGCTCGGCTGTCGGTGACGGTCGGTGTCTTCGTCGTCGCGTTCGCCGCGGCGGGCGCGCTCTGGCTCGACCTCCAGCTGTTCGTGCCGCGCCTGCTCGACTTCTGACGCACGTCGCGACCGTCCCACGGACGGGAGGCACGGTGCCCGCTGGCTCCGCGCCTCCGGACCGGCGCGTGGTTCCGTCGGGGACCGACGGTGCGGTCGTAACCGGGTCCCCGCGTCGATACGATGGTGGGATACCGCCCGTCTCGTGTGAGGAACTGCAGCTGTGCCGAAGCCGGTCGTCCTGATCGCCGAAGAACTCTCGCCCGCCACCGTCGACGCCCTCGGGCCCGACTTCGAGATCCGGAACGTGGACGGTACCGACCGTGCCGCGCTCCTGTCCTCCCTCGCCGACGCGCACGCCGTGCTGGTGCGGTCCGCCACGAAGATCGACGCCGAGGCCATCGCCGCGGCGCCGCAGCTCAAGGTGGTCGCCCGCGCGGGCGTCGGCCTGGACAACGTCGACATCAAGGCGGCGACCACCGCCGGCGTGATGGTCGTCAACGCGCCGACGTCGAACATCATCTCGGCCGCCGAGCTCACGGTCGGCCACATCCTGTCGCTCGCGCGCCACATCCCCGCGGCCCACGCGTCGCTCGCGGCCGGCGCGTGGAAGCGTTCGTCGTACACGGGCGTCGAGCTCTACGAGAAGACCGTCGGCATCATCGGCCTCGGCCGCATCGGCGCGCTCATCACGCAGCGCCTGCAGGCGTTCGGCGTCTCGGTCATCGCGTACGACCCCTACGTCACGACGGCCAGGGCCCAGCAGCTCGGGGTCGAGCTGGTGTCGCTCGAGGACCTCCTCCGTCGTGCGGACTTCACCACGATCCACATGCCGAAGACGCCGGAGACGGTGGGCATGATCTCGGACGAGCAGTTCGCGCTCATGAAGCCGACCGCGTTCGTCGTGAACGTCGCCCGCGGCGGCCTGATCGACGAGGACGCCCTGCACCGGGCGCTCACGTCCGGGGAGATCGCCGGCGCCGGCCTCGACGTCTTCGTGTCCGAGCCGCCGAAGGACTCGCCGCTGCTCGCGCTGCCGAACGTCGTCGTCACGCCGCACCTCGGCGCCTCGACGGACGAGGCCCAGGAGAAGGCCGGCGTCTCCGTCGCGAAGTCCGTGCGCCTCGCTCTCGGCGGCGAACTCGTGCCGGACGCGGTCAACGTCGCCGGCGGCGTCATCGACCCGTACGTCCGCCCGGGGATCCCGCTCATGGAGAAGCTCGGTCAGGTCTTCACCGGCCTGGCCACCTCGCCGGTGACGAGCATCGACGTCGAGGTGCACGGCGAGCTCGCGCAGTACGACGTCAGCGTGCTGAAGCTCGCAGCCCTCAAGGGCGTCTTCACCGACGTCGTCAGCGACCAGGTCTCGTACGTCAACGCCCCGCTCATCGCGGAGCAGCGCGGCGTGAGCGTCCGGCTCATCACCGACGCCGACAGCCCGGAGTACCGCAACGTCCTCACCATCCGCGGTGCCCAGTCCGACGGGCCCGCGATCAGCGTGTCCGGCACGCTGACCGGTGCCAAGCAGGTCGAGAAGCTCGTGGAGATCAACGGCCACGACGTCGAGGTCGCCCTCGACGCGCACCACGTCGTGATGGTCTACACCGACCGCCCCGGCATCGTCGCGGTCTACGGCAAGGAGTTCGGCGACGCCGGCATCAACATCGCCGCGATGCAGATCTCGCGCGAGGCCGCCGGCGGGCAGGCGCTGAGCGTCCTGACGGTCGACTCGCCGGTGCCCGCGGAGATCCTCGAGCACGTGCGCTCCACCATCGACGCGACCTCGCTCCGCGAGATCGACATCACGCTGTAGGGGTCCGGGACATGGCACAGACGCTCAAGCTGGCGGTCGTCCGCGGCGACGGCATCGGGCCCGAGGTGGTGGACGAAGCGCTGAAGGTCCTGCACGCGGTGCTGCCGGACGACCTCGACGTGCAGGAGACCGCCTTCTCGCTCGGTGCCGCCCGGTACCTCGAGACGGGCGACATCCTCACCGAGGACGACATGTCCGCCATCGCCGAGCACGACGCGATCCTGCTCGGCGCCGTCGGCGGCGACCCGCGCGACCCGCGACTCGCGGGCGGGATCATCGAGCGTGGACTCCTGCTGAAGCTGCGCTTCGCGTTCGACCACTACGTCAACCTCCGCCCCACGACGGTGTACTCCTCGGTCGCGAGCCCGCTCGCCGACCCGGGCGCGGTCGACTTCGTCGTCGTGCGCGAGGGCACCGAGGGCCCGTACGTCGGCAACGGCGGCGCGATCCGCGTCGGCACGCCGCACGAGATCGCCACCGAGGTGTCCCTCAACACGGCACACGGTGTCGAGCGCGTCGTCCGGTACGCCTTCGACCTCGCCTCCCGCCGCCCGCGGAAGCACCTGACCCTCGTGCACAAGAGCAACGTGCTCGTGCACGCGGGTTCCCTCTGGCAGCGGACGGTCGCGGCGGTCGCCGAGGAGCACCCGGACGTGACCGTCGACTACCAGCACGTCGACGCGGTGACGATCCACATGGTCCGCGAGCCCGGGCGGTTCGACGTCATCGTCACCGACAACCTGTTCGGGGACATCATCACCGACCTGGCCGGCGCGATCAGCGGCGGCATCGGTCTGGCGGCCTCGGGGAACATCAACCCGGACGGCACCTTCCCCAGCATGTTCGAGCCGGTCCACGGTTCCGCGCCGGACATCGCAGGCCAGCAGGTCGCCGACCCGACCGCCGCCGTCCTGTCCGTCGCCCTGCTGCTCGACCACCTCGGTCGTGCAGACCTGGCGGCGGCCGTGACACAGGCGGTCGAGGCCGACCTCGCGAGCCGGGGCACCACGCCGCGCAGCACGGCCGAGGTCGGCGACGCCATCGCCGCCGCGGTCGCAGCACGCACCACCACCGCCTGACAGGAGTCACCCCGATGAGCAGCACCGACACCGAGACCGACGGCGACTTCGCCCTCGAGTTCGCGAACACGCCGTCGCCCGAGCGTCGGGCCGCGGCCGAGCGCGAGGAGATCCTCGCCGACCCGGGCTTCGGCAAGTACTTCACCGACCACATGGCCACCGTCGCGTGGTCGCTCGAAGCCGGCTGGCACAGCGCATCGATCCACCCGTACGGACCGCTGACCCTCGACCCCAGCGCCAGCGTGTTCCACTACGCGCAGGAGATCTTCGAGGGCATGAAGGCCTACCGCCACGCGGACGGGTCGGTGTGGTCCTTCCGGCCGGACGCGAACGCGCGCCGCTTCCAGCGCTCGGCCCGTCGGCTCGCGCTCCCGGAGCTGCCGCTCGAGGTCTTCGTCGAGTCGGTCCGGCAGCTCGTCCGCGCCGACGTGGACTGGGTGCCGTCGGCGCCGGAGACCAGCCTGTACCTGCGTCCGTTCATGATCGCGACCGAGTCCTTCCTCGGCGTCCGTGCCGCGCAGGAGGTCGCGTACCACTGCATCGCCAGCCCGGCGGGGGCGTACTTCACGTCCGGACCGAAGCCCGTGAGCATCTGGCTGTCGACGAAGTACGCCCGTGCCGCACGTGGCGGGACGGGGGCTGCGAAGACCGGCGGGAACTACGCCGCGTCCCTGCTCCCGCAGCAGGAGGCCTACGAGCAGGGCTGCCAGCAGGTGATGTTCCTCGACTCCGAGGAGGGCCGGTACCTCGAGGAGCTCGGCGGCATGAACGTCGTGCTCGTGCGGTCGGACGGCACGCTCGTCACGCCGGACTCGGAGTCGATCCTCGAGGGCATCACCCGCGACTCGATCCTGCAGCTCGCCGAGGACCGCGGGCTCCGGGTGGAGCGTCGTCGGGTGACGCTCGACGAGTGGCGGGACGGGGTGGCCGACGGCTCGATCACCGAGGCGTTCGCCTGCGGGACGGCCGCGGTGGTCACGCCGATCGCGGAGCTCCGCGGCGAGGGCTTCACGATCGGGTCGCCGACCGTCGGGGCCGGCGAGCTGACGATGTCGCTCCGCCAGGAGCTGACCGACATCCAGTACGGCCGTCGTCCCGACCCCCACGGGTGGATGACGCGCCTGACGGACCCGGCCTGAGCCGCGGATCGGTAGGGTCGAACAGTGAAGATCGCACGGTTCAGCAGCACGGGTGAAGACCCGCGGTACGGCATCCTCGACGAGCGTGACCTGGTCGTCCTTGCGGGGGACCCGATGTACCAGGGGTTCGAGACGACGGGGGAGCGGGTGCCGCTCGCCGACGCCAAGCTCCTCGCACCGGTGATCCCTCGGTCGAAGGTGATCGGCGTCGGCCTGAACTACGCCGAGCACGCGTCGGAGATGGACGAGCGTTCGGGGGACGACCCCGTGGTCTTCCTCAAGCCGAACACCGCGGTCATCGGTCCGGACGACCCCATCCGTCTGCCGGCCGAGGTCGGCCGTGTCGACCACGAGGGCGAGCTCGCCATCGTGATCGGCTCGCTCGCCAAGAACGTCCGGCGCGAGGACTTCGCGAGCGTCGTGCTCGGGTACACGATCGCGAACGACGTGACTGCGCGCGACCTGCAGGCCCGTGACGGACAGTGGACGCGAGCCAAGGGCTTCGACACCTTCTGTCCGCTCGGTCCGGTCATCGAGACCGAGATCGACCCGTCGGACATCCGACTCGAGACCCGCGTGGACGGCGAGCTGCGCCAGGCGGCGTCGACCAGCGAGATGGTGCACGACATCCCGTCCCTGGTCGAGTTCGTGTCGTCGATCTGGACCCTCCTGCCCGGCGACGTCATCCTCACCGGTACCCCGGCCGGGGTCGGGGCCATCCGCGACGGCGAGGTGGTGGAGGTCCTCATCGAGGGGATCGGCTCGCTGAAGAACCCGGTCATCGCTCGCCACTGAGTGCTCGCGACACCCGAACGGCCCGTTCCCACAGGGGAGCGGGCCGTTCGCCGTACCGGGGCCATGAGGTGCCGACGGTGCGACACGCCCGGGATGTGGGTGGTGTTGGTGGTGTGGTCGGGCCGTGCGTAGAGTAATCACTCGTTGCCGCTGAGGCGGAGAACGGAACGGCCGAGACGGTCACCGGGTTCACCTGGGGATCTTGTC
>Ga0308167_1002040_pt1 | contig 20325 bp, 26 predicted proteins | sample PhyCR1_2_FD_202138 | JGI IMG/M metagenome (GOLD analysis project Ga0308167, IMG submission 202138) | Phyllosphere microbial communities from UC Gill Tract Community Farm, Albany, California, United States - DLSLRC.R1 | ecosystem: Host-associated > Plants > Phyllosphere > Unclassified | place... | reverse complement strand
AAGCCCTCCAGCGCGGCTTTTACCGTTTGTCGGCGGACCTCGTCGCGGTTGCCGGGGAAGTGCGCAAGCTCGGCCGTAATTTCGTCGCCCACGGCAAAGGCCAGCCAAACGGTACCCACCGGCTTGTCCGGCGAACCGCCATCGGGGCCCGCGACCCCACTGACCGCCACGGCAAACCGCGCCAGGCTTTTTTCCTGCGCGCCGCGGGCCATCGCTTCCACCACTTCCTGGCTGACGGCCCCGACTTTGGCAAACAGCTTTTCCGGCACATTCAGTTGCCGGGTCTTCTGCCGGTTGGAATAAGTGACATAGCCCGCCTCGAACCAGGCCGAACTGCCCGGGATCCGCGTGATGGCTTCGGCAATACCGCCGCCGGTACAGGACTCGGCAGTGGTGACGTGGGCACTGAGCACCTGCAAACGGCGCCCCAGTTCGGCAGCCAGTTGAGTGATTTCCTTCACGGTCGTCTCCAAGAATGGGCGGGGGTTTGCCTACCCTACAGGAGCCCATCGACCATGCAAGACACAGAGTGCATCAAGAGACTAATGCGCGACGGCCTGCACGTAGGCCTGGCAAGCACGCAAGGCGATCAGGGCGTTATCGCCGTCGTCGGTGATGCGGATAATTCGCTGAGCATGCGCCGGGTCAAGTCGGGCTCGCGAGGCTGCATGAACCACGCCGCCGGCGCTGGGGGCGGCAGGCACTGTGCAGCCACTGGCGACGGTGGCGAGAAGGACTGACAGCCGCACATCAGCAGTGGACAGGCGGTCGCGCAGAGCAGCTTGGTTGCGTTGGGCATCGTTCAATTCCTGAATGTATTGATGGTCACTAGTAGAGAGCTGTTGTTCAAGGGCCTGGCGTTTGGTCTGTTCGGCCTGTTGCTGGTGGAGGATTGCCTGGTTTTGCTGGCTGAGCGCCTGTGCATGTCGGACTGATTGCAGCTCCAACTGCGCCCCGTATCGCCATGCCTGCACCTGCCACACAAGCGCCATGAGCAGACACACACCGATCAAGCCAAACGCGACTAGGAAACGCATAGCACCGCCTTCGCCCGCGCCCACAATTGCAAACGGGCGTCCAGGCCATTGAGGCCGCCGTTGATGCGGCGGGTGATGGTGGTGAACTGGCCTTTGTCGGCAAGTTCGTTGAGGCCGTTGCTTTGCCAGAACCAGGCTGCGGATTCGCAGGCCCATGGCGGTTGCTCCAGCAGTTGTGGCTGGAGCAGCAGGCGATCATCGCCGAACAATGCCTGGCTGCACGCAAGGTAATTACGGCGGCCAGTTATCTGGATGAGCCCTCTGCCACGATACTTTTGTCCATCTCCGTCCGCTTCGGGGGTGTTGCCCAGGCGCGCTGCCAAGACGCCAGTGTCGTATTTGCTCAGGTATTGATCACTGCCCAGTTCGCGCACGTAGTGCAGTTCACCCGACTCGTGACCGATTTGAGCAAGGAAGGCTGCGGCGCGTTGGGGAGTGTTGATTTGCCGATTCAGCATTGCCAAGTTGAGTGAGGATATGAAAACGCCCGCTAGAGAGCGGGCGCGTGGAAAGATTTGCTGGAGTTGCGCGAGTGTCATGGAATGACCTTGCCACGGGCCACCGCCCTGGCAGCCAGAATCGCTTCGGGCACGGGCGTGTTCTCTTCGAGGTACCGCAAGCTGTACCAGTCGGTAGACGCCAGATAAGCAAGGGCCTCACGGGAGTCCGCCTGTGCCTGGAGGTCTTGGGGGGTCTGGTTTTTTTCAAGCTTCGACAAATCAAACATCGCTCAAGTCCTCCACGGGTTTGGCTGAGTGATTGGGCGGATCAATCGGCTCGACCGGAAAGGGAACCGGCCCGGCCGATACCTGGAGCCTGCCGTTCTGCCACATATAAGCTGGCGCACCCGCGTTGACGGCCAGCTTCAAGGTCAATTCGATCTCGCCATTACGACGGGTGACGGGCCCTGCGAACAATTCATGCCCGATGGCGGACATCGGCAGGGTCATCCCGTCAGGGATCTGCGAAAGGTCAATCCTTTGGTCATTCAGGATCAATGTTTCACCTTCGACAAAGGCTGTCGTGGGAGTCGCGATACCAAGAGGCCGAAAAGGAACATGGTGAATAATCATGCGTGCCATCTCCCGATTGCCGTCACTGTCACGATATTGTTCAGCGTCCGGTCAGACATAAAAAAGTAGGAACCACTATTGCCGTAGCACCTGGCCGACATGTCCCAGTCAACCGACGGGTAAATGTTGGGGAACACCGCCACAGGCGTGTCCGCGAAAGCCGCCAGCCATGCAACGTTGCGCGTGACACCAGCGGTGTAGCCGGTAAAGCGCTGCTGACAGATTTGCAAACCGCCGGCAAAGCGGAAGTACCAATTATCGAGCGCACCGCCACGTTCGATCAGCCCGGAATTAATTGGCAAAGCACCCGAAGGGCCAGCGTTGAGCACCCCGGAAATCGCGTTACCGTTATGAAGAATGCTGCGCCAGTTGGGTGCCGCCGCGCCTGGGTTGACGCTGAACTGGCGGAAGTGAATACCATCCCCCGATACCGCCATCGACAACTGCGCACGCCACTGCGGATCATGGCCCCACGCCTGGGACAGCACACTGATCGCACCAAAGCCCGGCACACCGTCGGGGTGCAGGTAGTAACTGTACAGGCCGGTATTGGCTTTGTTGGGCGAAGCGGTTTGCGCCGCCGATAGCCCCATCAATTCTCCCGGCGTTGCACCTGGCGCAGTCCCCAGGGCGAAAACCGATGTATTGATTTCGGCGCGCCACGGTGACCACTGCCCATCACCCCGTCGGCCGCGGGTAAAAACCGACTCATCCAGCATGGCTTTCGCGATTTGCCAGATATAGCCGCCCGAGTTGGCAATCTGCAGGATCTGTACATAGGGATTGGGCAGGTTGGCGCCCCCATTGCCGAACTGAAACAAACCACTGACACGCGGCAACTCGTTGGCGTCGTCCGTCGGCTGTTTCGAAATGGGCTCGGCGCCCCAGCCCGCATGACCCATCATTGACACCCGGCCAGGGGTGAAGTCATCGCTGCCGGTCACTACGTTTTGAGTGGCTGCTGTGCCCAACTGAGCCTGGCGAGCAAACAGCTCCTGGGTCATTGCGTTGATCTTGATACTGGCGCTGCGCGGAGTATCACCGCCGACGCCAGTGGGTGCCGCACCAATATTGATTTCCTGTCGTGCCATGGGGACTCTCCATAGTCGGGGCAATAAAAGACCCACTAAAAAGCGGGTACGGGATGTCTGTGCATTTTTCAGGGCAGGCGTTTTTCAGCAAGCCTGTAGATCGTGGCGCGTGCCGCATTGCGAGCGGCTTTGATATCCGCAGGCATCGGGGTGCCTTCCTCCAGCTGCGCAAACGCATACCAGTCACTGTCCCTGAGGTAGCCATGGGCCTGATCAAGGGCGAGATCCTCCTCCAGCTCCTGGGCGCTCTTTATTTTTTGCAATTGGCTGACATCAATCATGGATCACCTCTTCCTGGGAGGGTGCTGAACGTTCTTCAGTTATTGCAGAGGTGGGTATTTCAACTGGCCCATTGGAGCTCACCTCAATGATCGTAGGCTCAACCGGGTTGCGCAGTGACGGCGGATCATCCCACTTGACCGGCAATTTAAGCGTGAGGGTCAGGTCGCCATGGATTCGTACAATCTCATCTACGAAGCAGTCACTGCCCATTGCACTGGCGAGAAGGCGATAACCGTCCGGGATGACCGAAAGATCAAAATCCCGGCCATTGACCGTGATCACTTCATCGCGCACAGAGACCTTCAGCGGCTCATCCGTCAAGAAGGGAAACAGTTTGATCCTGATCATTTCCAGGCTCCCCATACGGTCACGGCGTTTTGGAAACTTTGAGCGGTCGAGCCATTTCTGATGATGATGTCCACCGCACTGGTCCCGTTGACGTAGCAGTTCAACGCGCCGAAATGTTCATAAGTCATCTGAGGCTGCGGATTTACATAAACGCTGCCACTGCCCAATACGATTGCCACCGGCAAAGCAACCGTCACCACCGTAGGCTGATTAGGTGGCAATACCGCACTGACCGGACTATAGCCCTGAATGCAAATCTGGCCGTTGATGTACTTACTGATGTTCCAGCCGCCTACCACTGTTTTACTCATCAACCCGACACCCGATACCGGATCGCCTTCGGCATTGGCACCTGTGTACAGGCGCGCCCATGGTGTCCATGTGCCGTTGGCGTTGACTCGCCTGAACGCGGTGTTCGTGGTGTCGGGGTTGACCCACTCCTGAGTAGAGTACACAGCCGACAAATATTTGTGCGACAAAAAGCCATAGCTGTTGGGGCCATTGGGGCCGGGAATATTGTTGCCGTAGTACTCTCCGGTGGCCGCCACTGCGTCCGCACTGGTGGTGAGTATCTTGACCACACCGCCTACGCCAAAATCACCCGCCTTGATAACCTGCGTCCAGGCTTTGCCCGCAGCGGCTCCTTGCAGGAACTGGCGCTCCCAGGTCACGTTCTCTAAAAGGCTATAGGCAACTTGCCGCACATATCCACCCGATCCCGAGAGCACCTGAATGATGAATACGTAAGGGTATGGCAGAGAGACACCACCATTGCCGAACATAAACAGCCCATTCACAATCGGTAAGTTATCGGCACTTTCAGTGGGTTGCATGGCAATGGGGGTGGTTCCGCCCCAGCCATTGGCTTTTGCCAAGGCATCGCCGCTGTATAGTTCATACGTCATCGCATTAATCTTGGTCATCGCACTTCGCGGAGTGTCTCCGCCTATCCCGCTGGGGAGTGCGCCAAGATTGATTTCTTGTCGTGCCATTTGAATATCCAAAATAAAAAGTATCGCGAAGTTGCGATTACGGCTCTCCTGCTACCCTGCCACTCACATACACAGAGACGTTAGTTGTAGTAGCGATCAATGGGAAATTTACAGATTGGAATTGAAAAATAAGTCACACCCAAATTATCAATATTAATTGAGTCGCCCAGCGTTGAGCGCTGAACACTAACGCGCACCTTACGCTCATTCCCTGTCATCATGTGCAAAGAGGCATACTGAGCGTGATTGACAAACCAGCTCATTCCCCTATCCATGCTAGAAACACTTAAGTAATCATCAACATCCATAATCAACCCGCTATCCCAAGAGTCGAAATAGTTTACGGACTGACTGTAAGACCAGCTTTTCGTAAATCGACTATAGCGAACGACCCGATCACTTGACGAGAAGTCTACGTTGGCATTTTCATCGTAAATTTCCATACCATAAGCACTGCTGCTTCTCTGATCAGCATACTTGCACGACACGTATTCCATTAGATGATTCTGAAGGTATTTTCCACCCATGGCGCCAGAAGTAACTTTGAATCCCGTCCATTTACCTGGTACACCGAGTATCGTAGTGTAAAGGCTTAAACTAGGGTGGCTGGGCGTTATAATTCTTAGAAATATCTGAGGTGGCTCTTGCGTCAGAATCGGCATTGCGAAATTTACAGCGCCGTAGCCCGGCCTATCTGTATATCTAGATTGGATTCTGAATTGCCCCCTTTCTGAGAACACCAACACCTTATGGTCGCTGCTGATGACTACGTCACCTACACTATTCGTCGCCGAAAGTCCATAAACCATCAAGTTACCCTCATCACTTCAACGACACACTCTACCGTCTTGGCCGACCAATAATATTTATAGCGATGGCCGTCATAGACACCATAATTCAACCAAGTGCGTATCCCTATCTGAGTGCCTCCCAAATCCTTGTAGGTAGGGAGGACGGGCCAACTATCAGATATTGACTGATCATACCCGGCGTACTTTCTGGGCGTAATAAGAACGAAGCATTTAGCAGGGTCGTAACCCGGCACATCCATGACGATGTCGTAGTTACTTCTCACACCTACGCCGCCCGTAGTGATAGCTGGAATAATCTTCCAACCAAGACGCTGAATAGTGAAATCCTCCATACCCAATGTCTTTACACCATGGCTATCGAAAACATTCAATCCGTACTCCGCCATTACGACAATCTCCCGACCATAGTTCGCTTCACACCTCCAGCATCAAACACCGCCAGGCCATCATTATTAAGCATTGCAGAACCGCCTCCACCTGAGCTGCGAAGAGTGAAAGTACCCGCCTTCACGTTGATTTCAAGCAGCGGCAGGCCATTTGCATCCTTGGTTTCAGACGTCAGGGTCATACCCAAAACGATGTCTTGGATAAACGCCGTGTTGATCACCGCCGTGTTGATAAATACCTGGCCGTTATTCACTACGAACGGCGTCACCAACGCCCCTCCTACTTCATCAACCACCGAAAAGCGCTGGGCAAAGGCAATGATCTCAGCCGTATCACCGTCGGCCCCCAGGGCAAGACCCGCCATCACCTTCTTGCCGTCCTTGTTGGTTTCGACCTTGAGTGTTTTCATGGCCGAAACCTTGCCGTCGGTGGTAGCCAGTACCCGGTTGGTCTCCTGAATGTCTGAGGTGTTTTTTCCAGTCGTCACGCGAATACTTTCGACTTTTTCACCTTGCGCCCTGTCCACATCGGTTAACAGGCTGATCTGGGAAGTGAAAGTCGAAGCGTTCGTATCTACCTTGGTGTTTAAGGTGGTCACCCTAGACGCCAGTGCCTGCGTGACGGTTGCCGACGTTTTCGCCACATCAATAATGCTTGCAGCGTTTTGCCCCACTTTGGCCTCCAGCCCGTCGGAGCGTTGTGATTGCGCAAAGTCCCGCTCAGCAATCGCCGACATTAAAGACCACACACCTACGGAAGATGTGCTGTCGCCGGCACTTCCAGCCTCATCTCCGACAGAGCCGGATTTGACCAAGGCGTAGACACCATCCAGCTTTTCGGAGGTAGCTTTGACCCTACCGTCTACCGCCTCAACAGCGCTGGAGTTCTTGCTGATCTCCAACGCCATGGCGGCATTGGTTTCGGCAATGGTGCCCACATCGAACCAGTAGCCAGGGTTTGGCGGTGGAGCATTTGCAGGCACTGCAATGATCGCCTGAAACAGATGTTGCCCTTGGCGGACCATGTCACCTTTTGTATAGGTCGTAGTGGGCTCGTACTCCAAGGCATCGGAAACTTCAGCAATCAAATCCTGAAATTCCTTCTTCGCCTGGGCCAATCGATCATTCACCGATCCGGGCCCCGCCCCTTCAATAAGATCAATTTCCTGACGCAAACTCTCGTAAAGCGCTCCCTTGCCAATGGTATTGGCAAAGTATTTGTCGTATTCCGTCTGATCAGAGCTTGCACGACCATTCACAGCCCCGGTCACCGGGTAAAAAGGACCGATGTTTCCAGTGCGGTCCACAAGTCTTGCCCAGAAAAAAAGTGATGTACCAGCAGCTAGGCCCATCAACGTCAGCTCGCTTTGCGGATAGGCGTAATCCCCCAACTTAGTCGCCATCGCCAGATCAGCGGTCTTCCCGTACCAGATTTCCGTACGCTGCAAATCCGCCGTGCTCACTCCCTGCGGAATCTGCCATTTCACCTTGATCGCAAACACCAACGACTCCGTCGTCAGCGCTGCCACGGTCGGCGGCAATGTGGTCTTGCCGTTAAGTACAGTCTCTACAGACTCGCTATACAGGGAGCCGATATCCAGCGCGTTGATCGCCCGTACCTTGGCCACATAACGCCCGGCATAAATGCCGGACACTTCGATAGAACCGCCGCCCGTGCGGCCTGCGTAGACCCATTCACCGTCGTTCTTGCGCCAGTACGCCTCGTACGCAATGGCATTGGCCACTCGCTGCCACTCGATGGTCATGACATTGACCGCGCTGCCCTGCTCGACGAAATGGTCATTGCTGACGGTCACGTTGATCGGGGCCGCTTGTACGCTCGGCGGGATTACGGTGATCCGTGGGCTGTCGATTTTTGCGCCGTTGTCGATGGCGGCAAATTTGCTCGGTACGTGCTTGACCGCGCTGAGGCTGTATTTGATTTCGTTATCCGAAAAGTCTTCGGAGATCGACAGTACGCGGAACTGTTGCAAAGCCAGGGTCGCGGAGTCGATGGCCCAGATCGATTGAGCCGGCGGCAGTTCGTCGAGCTTGGTTTGCAGCGTAACCAACTGCTCATCCGCGCCTGAGGCACTGACGGATTTGACCTCTCGGGACACAGCCTTGCCGTTGGGCATCACCAAGGTGATGGTGTCACCGGCAGTGGCGGTGACTTCAGCATCCAGGGTCAGGGTGTCGAGGGTGGCGGCACGCAGACGCCCGCCAATGCGGCGGCCGGCGCGGTCGTTGTCGGCCACGCGGATGATCTGGCCGGGCCGCGCCAGGGTGCCGTCGAGGCCGACCGCGAAGGTCACGCTTTCGGTTTCCAGGCGGTTGGTCAGCAATGCCCATTTGCCGATGCGCTGGGCTTGCGCCTGCGAGGTGCAGCCGGTGGCGCTGATTTCGGTTTGCTGGATGCCATAGCGCGCGATACCTTCGGCGTCGTCAACGTATTGCACCTTCTGGCGATAGAAATCCGTCGGGTCGTTCCAACTGACCAGGGCAACGGTGTAGCGGGTCTTTTTCGCCGAACCGCCGTAGATGAACTGGCCGCCGATCACGTTGGCGTTGGAGTAGGTGTACACCGGGTCTTCCGGCATATCCGCCACCGCCATCACGGAACCCGCGCCCCAATAGGCCATGCCCCGGAAGGTAGTCGCCAAGTCTTGCAGCACCTTCAGTGCATCGGCACGCACCGACAGGTACAGGTTGCAGGTGAAGCGCGGTTCGGTGCCGCCCTTGCCGTCGGACACCGGCTGGTCGCAGTACTGGCCGATGCGGTAAAGCTCCCACTTATCCACTTGGCCGGCGTTGAGCAGGTGGCCCAGGCCATAGCGTTGGTGCAATAGCAGGTCGTAGTAGATCCACGCCGGGTTGTCGGTCCAGGCCGATTTGAACGTACCGTCCCATACACCGCTGTAGGTGCGGGTTTGCGGGTCGTAGTTATTTGGCACCTTGATGATGCGCCCGCGCAGTTCGAAGGAGCGCGAGGGGATCGACTGAAATTGCGCGGCATCGAATTGCAGGCCGATCAGCGCCGAGCCCGGGTAGCGCAGCTTGGCGTCAATCACCTCGGTGGACGATTCCACGGTGGTGGTATCGGCAATCGTGCCACTGGTGGAGTTCGGCGTGATACGGCGCACGCGCAAGGTCCAGCCGACTTTCGCGGGTGGCAAGTCGACACGGTGGGAACGTTCGTACTTGGTGGTGGTTTTGCCACTGAACGCGGCGGCCAGCACCTCTGTAAATGCGCCGCCGTCGGTGGACAGGTCAATGGCGTACTGCACGGTATAACCGTTGGTGTCGCCGTTGCTGGTGTTGGTCTGCGACAGGCGCGTCACGGCCAGGCGAACCCGTACCGCCGACAGTTGCAGGTTGGAATAGGACTTGGTCCAGGGCTGATCGCTGCGCAGCTCGATCGACACCGGGCTTTCGTTTTCCACCGCCGGGAAGCCAGGTATGTGTGACTGGTCCTGGCTGCCATTGCGGGTGTCGAGGGTCACGCCACTGAAGTTGAGGCTGCCATCGGCGTTGGCCAGCGGGGTCTCGTCGAGAAACACCGAGCGCTTATCGTTTTTCAAACCGACAATCTCGCCTTCGCTGACGAGATCGAGGATACGGGCATAGGCCGTACTTTGCAGGCTGTCTGGCGCCTCCACGGAGGGACGGGGCTTGGACGCGCCGCCTTTGCTGCCAGCGAGAGTGAAGTCAGTCATGGCTTTCCTTCAGGCGAAATAAAACCCGCACTCGGCGGGTTGGTTGAAAAGGAGGACGGTTAGAGTTGGTCCTGGGCGTAGATGCCGGCACTGATCACAGCACTGCCGACGACCAACTCGCCGTAGAGCAGCCCTACCGGATTGCCCTGGGCGTTGGTATTGACCGGGCCATTGAAGCTGTAGCTCGGGCGATTGTTGGGGCTATCCTGGGCGCCAAGCCCTTTGGGGGGAGGTGACAACATCTGCATGACGCCCCCCATCGCCATGGACGCACCTGCCATCATCATCATGCTGGCCGCCGGGCCAGTGAGAAAGCCAAACGGGTTGTAATACGCCACCGCGATTAATACCGCGCCGATAATGGTCTGTAGCCCCCCGGCCCGCTTGGAGCCGGTCAACACTGGCGCGATACGAATCACGTCCTTGCCAAGAGGCTTTTGAATATCGTCTTCGCTAATGTTGCGTTTGCCGTTGAATACCGCAAAGCGCAAACCTTTATCAGCGCTCTGCAGCATGTAACGTTCAAAACCGGGAAACTGTTTGAAGTAGCCCATCACGTCCTTGAAACCACCCGAGGTGGTCACACGATGCTCTCGACCGAAAAGCCTGGCGAGCGAGCCTGATAGCAGGACGGTTCGCATCATATTTTGTTCTACTGCCAATTCCATGAGCACTCTCCTGGTCATCTTCGCGACGTTGGCTAGAGTTGGTCCTGCGCATAGATACCCGCGCTGACCACCGCACTGCCCACCGTCAGTTCGCCATACAACAGGCCTACCGGGCTACCCTGGATGCTGGTGTTCACCGGGCCATTGAAGCTGTAGCTGGGGCGATTATCCGGGCGGTCCATGGTGCCCAGGCCCTTGGGCATGGGCGACATCAGCTGCGCGACGCCACCCATGGCCATGGAAATCCCCATGCTCGCGGCAAAGGTCCAGCCGGTGGCGGATGAAGCACCGATCAGGGTAGAGGAACTTCCCGATGCCAGACCGCCAGAGAAGTACGACGCCGCCACAATCAGCGCAACGCCAATAATGGTTTGCATCGACCCTGCGCGCTTACTGCCCACCAGTACCGGTGCGATACGGATATCCGAAGCGCCTGGAGGTGCCTTGAGGCGATCCTGACCAATGTTGTCCCGGCCCAGGAAGATCGAATACGTCACGCCCCGGTCCTTGGACTCCATCAAGAAACGCTCGAACCCTGGCACCAGAATGCACAGCGCATGGATAGCTTCCGAGGCATTGCTCACCGCCAGTCGATGCACGCGCCCGAAGCTCGCGCCCAGGCTGCCGTAGAGGCGCACCGTCCTGACTTTTTCATGATGCATGGCATCCTCCCGGCGAATGATCCGCCGATGTGGTTAATGTTTGGCCCGCAGGCCGTGTCGCCAATAGCTCACCGTCACCTCGCCCCAATAGCCGCCGTAGGTGTCGCGCTTGCTGTCGCGGCCATACAGGTGGTGCAGGATCGAACCTGGCGCGGGGTAATGTTCGGGTTCACTTTGCAGCACGCCATTGGCCAGGTAGATCGCGGCATGGTTGGGCACTGGCGAGCGGATCTGCATGAGCACGATATCGCCCTGTTGCAGTTGGCTGACCTGCACGAAGCCAGCGGCCGGCAGGTTGTCCAGGTAGAGGTTGCCGCCGTTGTCCCACCAACCGTCTTCACGCTGATAGTCACCCAGCTCGATACCCAGCTCGCGGCGGTAGTAGTCAAGGATAATGCTCAGGCAGTCATGCACGCCGTGGGCGAAGGCACGACCGATCAGGGGCGCCTGGTAACCGTTTGGCGTGCAACCGGCCCATTCTCCGGTGCGTACCTGCCCGTCGTCGCCTTTGTGTACTTCAACGATGTGCCAGGGCAACCCGGAGGCTTCGCACGCCACACGGTCTGCTTCACTGGGTGTCGCCGGACAATCCGGATGGCTGTGCACTACTGCGAGGATCTCGCCCCGCTCTTCGGCGGCGGCGTAATCCTCGGGCGCCAGACGAAAATGTTCGCTGGGCGTGCTCGCCGTATTTCGACACGGCACATACACACGCTTGCGCCCTTCACGAATCAGCAGGCCGCAGCACTCATGGGGATACGCGGCCACGGCGTGCCGGCTAATCGCCGCCAGGTTGGTCTTGTTCATGCTCAGCTCCGCAACAGTCCGGCTGCCGGGAATGAGCCGTAGGGCAGTGGGTTGTTTTCGCCGAAACGCAGCTTGCAGCTGGTCAGCCGCCCACCGCATTTATCCTTGGCCGCGTCGGTGACGATCACATCATTGGCATCCGCCACCGGGCCGCCGTTATAGCCGCAATAAGGGCCGCGGTAACCACCGCAACTGAGCCACCAACACACGTTGGCGACGATCTGCCGACGTGGTAGCTGCACGCCGTTGAAGTCCAGCGCGCTGGCCAGTTCAAACTTCACCGTCTCGCTGCTTTCGGCGACTTTGCGCTCGACGTACCAGATGTCCGGCGGCAGTTCCTCTTCAGGGTCGGCTTCGGGCTGGCCGTCGAGGTACTTGGCCAAGGTACGATGGCGGATCAGCCGCGCGCCTACCAGATCCTCGAAATACAGCACCAGCGCAGTGATGAAACCGCCGACGTTACCTACGGCCAGCGTCGGCGTCGGTTGGGTGCCCTGCCCCGACATTTCAAAGCCTTCGGCCTGGATCGGCCAAGGTGAATATTCGTGGCCCTGCCAGAAGATCGATGATTCCTGGGGGTAACCGTGAAACCGGTACAGCTCGGCGCCCAAAGGGGTGGCATCGAGTTCGAAAAGCTCCACCCAGGCCCCGGGCTCCAGGGTCTGGATATCTGCGGTGATAGACATATGTTTCTCCGGGCAAAGAAAACCCCGCACTGTGGCGTAATGCCGTTCAGTTAAGGCTTTTTGTAGGAGCGAGCTTGCTCGCGAAAAACTCACAGGCGCCGCGTTCAATCAGGAAACACGCGTTATCGTTAACGTTTTTCGCGAGCAAGCTCGCTCCTACAGAGGCGATATACGCTTAACTGAACGGCATTACGCACTGTGGCGGGGTAGAGGCGGCGCTAGGGGTGGAAGGCTTGCTCGAACGTCGCCGTCAGGGAGTAGAGCCCGGCGCCCATGGGCGTTGGCTGGTAACCCTTGCAGCGATACAACGCAGCCCCTGCCAGTGGTGCGGTCCAGTTGAACGCCTTGGCGCCGGCATGGCGATCAAGGAAAGCAACAATCGCTTTGATGCGCGCCTCGTCACCCACGAACGTCAGTGGCCAGGACTGGGTTTTGTTGTTGATCCCGTCCGCTGCCGTCTGCTGGTAGCCATCGCCGAACTTGGCCGTCTTAAGACGAAACTCGACGCTGCCGACGGGCTCCACCTTGGGCACCCATGTGAAAGTTTCTGTGCTCATGTTTTCTCCAGGCGTAAGCCGTTGAGGGTCAGCGGCCGTTGATGGCCGACCAGATTTGCCCGCCCGGTTTGAGGTCACGGGCGATCTGCTCGGCGGCGCCCTGGCGGGCTGAGCCGGCGTAGGCGCGGGCGACGTTCTGGGCGTTGGTGTCGGTGCCTGAGCCTTGGCCGTCGGCAACGTTGATGGTTTGTTGGATCACCACCTGGTTGCTGCTGGTGTTGCCTGCTTGGCCGCCGCCCAATGCGCGCACGCCCAGGGAGCCGTCGGAACCACGGCTCAGAGGCATGATGGCTTCGGGGCCGGCTTCGCCGAAGAGGGCCATGGGGGCCAGTGTGGGGCTGGTCGCAATGGAGTTGGTGAATACCCCCCCATTGGCATACTTAATGCCGGAGACATTGAGTTCATTTTGATACCCGCTTGGCCCCAGCACTGAACCTGCTGGAACAGAAGGGCTCAACCAACTGGTGATGGCCGAGCCGGCCAAACTGAACAACGACTTCAGGGCACTAGAGGCCGCCGTTTTGGCAGCCATCGCCGCCATGTCTTTAAGTACCGAGGTGGCAAAGTCAGAGAAGTTGAACTTCCCCGTAGTCGCAAACGTCAGGACCGCGGCGTCCATCTTTTCAAAAGCACTGGCGAACACCGCCTTCGATTGCTCGGCTGCCGTACCTGCGTTAGTAGAATACTCTCTGAACGCAGCACTGGCGCCTTCGCGCCAATCATCGAGCAGTTGGGTCATATCGGCGAAATTACTTTTAACCTGCCCAGTTTTTTCTTCACTCAGAAGAGCCATCCCCTCCTGATCCGATGAAGCTGCATCCCCATACGGCCCACCCGTTGGAAACTTCAGCCCCGCCCGCTCGGTATAACTGGACTGCGCATCCAACGCCCCAACAAAATCATTCTGCGCACCCTGGCTCTGTTTGAGCACTTGCATCAACTGCGCATTTTTCTGGATAAATTTTTCTGCCGCATCCGTGGCCGGGTCATAGGCCCTTTGAAAGCTCTTGAACTGGCCGGACGTGACCTGTAGCGCCGCTGCGGCAGAGGCGCTGACCTTTTTGCTGGCGTCCTCGATCTTCTGCTGCATCTCGCGCATGCTGTTTTCGGTAATCCGTGACGCCTTCGCCAGGGCCTGCTCCAGGCTGCCGAGGTTGAGCGTCAGATTACCCTGGGAAGCAGTTGCCATAGGTTTCTCCGGGTCATGGATAAAACCCGTCGAAACGGGTTTCATGGAAAGTCGCGTCGTCCTTAACGCCACTCGTTCATCGCACGTTCGAGCGACACACCCCGGCGCAGCTCGTGGGGCATGAAGTCAATCATCTCGGCCGTGCCGCCGCCCAGCCGGTGGGTCTGCAGCGCCACCAACGCGCTGCCCGCCTCCAGCCGCCTACCGGCGTGCAGGGAGCCATATCGGTCGATATAGCGCCCCCAGGCCAGGGCTTCGTGGTAGGTCATGCGTTCCTTGGCTTCGGCGATCGTGCGGCCGCCGACTCCGTTCAGCACCAGTTCGTGCCAGAACTCATCGGCGACCGTCAGTTCTTTGCGCCGCCACCCTGGGTGCCATTGACCTCATTGACTGCATTGAGCATCACAAACCCCAATGACGGCTCAAGGCCGAAGGCATCGTCATAACTCAGGGCTTCATCACCCTCGGCACCCAACGACACTGACGCGGCGAGGTAGCTGGCGTTACGGCTCTGTGCTGATTCGCCCTGGCTGAACAGACGCTCGATCACGCCGAAAGACTGGCGGCGGATATGCAACGTGAAGGTGTCAGTCACTTCCTTGCCGGTTTTGCTGTCCAGGTGCGTCCAGCTGATTTCCTTCTTCACCAGTTGGCCATCGACGATGCCGCCCTTGGCTTTCAGTTGTTTGAGGTTCATGGCGTCTCTCAGGCTTTCTTGATCCAGGCGCTGGCGCCGGTGCGTTGGATGGTGACGGTGGTGGTCACGACCGCGTTCAGGGCGAAGTTGAACGGGAAGTCCGACACGTAGCCGTCGAAGGTGAACCAGGTGCGCGTCGCCGGCAGTTCAAAGCCATCGCCTTTAGCGTTGACGGCCGGCAGTACATCCTTGCCGTCGGACCAGCCCACGGCCCACTTCACGCCGGTATCGCCCTTGGCTTCAGACAGCTGGTGCAAGCGGATATGGCTGGCGTTGGTCGGGTCGGCATTCAGGCCAAGGCTCGCCGTACCTGGGGTGCGCAAACCTTTTTTGTAGCTGCGCTCCTCGGCATTGAGGCTGGTGTCTTCAATCTGCTCAGCCGGCGCGCCGCCCGGCTCGAACGAAGTGGCGTGCTCAACTTCCAGCACGGTATAGGGCCCGGTGCCGGAGACCGGCGGAACGAGGGCGAAAATCTGGGTACCTTGGGTAAGAATCGACATCGAGTGTTCTCCATGAACAATAAAAAACCCGCGAAGGCGGGTTGTGGGGTGCAACGGCTATGTTGCTGCGTACAAGGCAGGTCGAGACGGGATCAGGGCGCCGGTTTGCCGTCCAGGTAAGGCGGTGCATTCGGGTCCGGTTCTCGGCTCTTGATCACGTCGACCAACGCCTGGTTGCTCTGGGCCAACAGCCGAATGGCGGCATTGAGCGCCACCTGGCCATCGGTCTGGGTTTGCAGGGCGGCGATCAAACGGTTGATCGCGGCCAATTCTTCGTCATTCATAGGCATCCTGGTTCCTGTAGCGAGTCAGTGGTGAGCGTGCAGCGGTGGTGATTACGACGCCAACCCACCGGCCATGATCGAACTGCGATATCCCGTCGCTGGATCACCAACGTGGGTCACCTTGGTGATCGACCAGCGCCCCTGCATGTACACAGGCCAAGTGTCATCCAGCACCAGCAACCCTTCGGCCGCCAGCAACGGGTTACCTGGGCAATCGATCTGTAACTTCAAGCCTTCACGGCCCACGCGACGCAGTTCGCCTTCGGCCACGGCACGGGCTTCGGCTTCGTTCTGGCAGGGCTGGCGCAAGGTCTTGAACGGGGCAATCCCGACCTGGACCACGCGCTGCTTGCCGGCGGCGGCGTCCCACCAGCTGACGCGGCTGCCCATGTATTTGGAACGTGATTTTTCATCAAGTTTGGCGGTGATAAAGGCCTGGTTTCCCGGGCGGTTGTCGTGTGTCACGGACAGCTTCACTTCGGGCAATAGCTGGCCGGTGAGTGATTTGGCTTGCCCCGCTTCGGCCAGCACATAGAGTTCGTTGAACGGCTTGGTGACCGCGTTGTAACGCTTGGCCAGGCGGGTGATGAAGGCCATGTCGCTTTCGTTTGACTGATCGATATGCTCAATCGCAATACCGTCCAACGTCGGTGCCACACGCGGTGAAAAACCATGACGGCTGACCAGTTGGCGAAACAAGGCGCCCAAGGTGGTCGGCCCATGGCTGGCGGAACGGCGCTGGCGGTAGCCGCTTTTATCCACCACGCTGAAGGGCGCGGCGGTGGCGACGATCATCAGGCGCATCGGAAACAGCACCGGGGTTCGCTGAGTGATCACAAATTCGCCTTTTTCCACCAGCCCCGTTTCCTTATATCCGACGCGCAGGCCGATCTTGCCACTGAGGCTGGGCAAGCCTTCCAACCCTTCGATATTAAGGGTCAGTTCCAGTCGATCGGTCTCGATGCCTGCAGCGTCGGTGTGGCTCCAGTGCATCAGGCGTTGATTGAGCAGCGCCGCGTTGGCGCCGTAGAACTCCACGATCGGCGTAAATCCCTGTGCCATGCAGCCTCCTCAATCCCAGGCCAGAACGGGCCGCATGGCAGCCGGTCGTGCTTGTATCTCAGGCACGATCACCCAGACACCGGCTGGCAGTACCGGGCCGTATTCGGCGAGTTCGGGGTTCAAGCGCCAAAGGGTTTCTTCGGCGGTGTCATCGCAACGGCCCAATTCGCGGTAAAGCAACAGGTTGACCGAATCACCGGCAATACTTCGTACTCTACGCATTGACGAATTCCTCCAGCTCAAGGGTCCAGTTCATGACCATGGCGGTGCCGTCATCGATCACATTGCTTTGGGCTTCCACTACCGAGTTGATACGCCACAGGCCCCAGTTGCGGCCGATGCCATCCACCAGCGGCAACGGCGCTCGCGCATTTTGCAAAGCGCGCAATTCGTCCAGGCGCTGCATGCCAGTGGCGCGCATGGCTGTGCCGCTGAACGTGAGTTTTTCCAGCTTCTGGCCGTTCTGCCGCGACTGGGGTTTGCTGGCGATAATCGCCAGGTCGCTCCAACCGCCATCGCTGTTGCGGGTCAGTGTGGAATAGGCGAACCCTCGGGATAACCCGAAAATAAAGTCGCCCAGTACCATTTGTTGTCGCATCAATCACCTCCTGGATCGGCCAATGCCGCGTTGCGTCGAATGCCCAGGGAATCAGTGACCATCGGCACGCATTGGAACTGCAGGGCCTGGATCACTTGATTGACGACTTGCTGGGCATCCGCCGGGTTAACGCCGGTAATCTGGATGCTCGGTGAGAGCGTGACCTGGACATTGTCGGTACGGGCACTGTTGAGTTCCTTGCTCAGCGCGTTGGGCGCAGGTAGGCGATCATTTGCGCCAAACACCTTGTCACCCAGCCAACTGCCCGCCTCGCTGCCCAGCAGGCCACCGATGGCGCCGCCGATTGCGGTGCCGACACCGGGGAAAACCAGGGTACCGAGCGCGGCGCCAGCGGACGCTCCGGCCCAGGCGCCACCGGCGGTGCTCAGGCCAGTCCCGACTGCCTTGGCATCCCCGTTGCGTACGCCCTGAATCACATCCAAAGCAGTGTCGGCGTACCTCATCGGGCCAAGGCGGCGAGCACCGGCCACTCCCAATTTGCTCACTGTTCCCAGCGGGTTGGAAGGCATCTTCAGCGGGCCAGGCAAAGCCTCACGACTGAAATGGCGAGTATGGGGCGCAGCAGCAGTTACCCGGCCCTCGGAAGACATGGGGATAAGCTTGCGCTCTACTGCCTCGATCAGCCCAGGGCCTCTGCTCGCTGTCGACTGGCCTGAAGATCTGCTCTTGCTTGGACGGTTCGCCGCGACCGCACGCGGTTGTAACCTTTGAACCGCCCGCCCCGCATCGAAGCCTAAGAACGGCGCTGGTAACAATGCCTTTGCATCACGTTCGAGGCTGGTTATCAGCCTGGCAAATACGCCGCCTTTTTTGCTGGCAGGCGATCGTTTGGTCGAGCCTGTCTTGGGCACTAGCGGCTGTTTTTGCTGCCTGATCTGCGAGCGCTGAGTGTTGTAAGAGCTCTGCTTTTTTTGCGACTTCGACTGACGAGGGCTCTTTTTCCCGCGCGAGCCCTGCGAGCGCGAACGAGGACTTTCGATGGGGTGCTGAGTGGCCGTCGCACAACAGCACGATTTATCTTTCGCAGAACCGCCATCCTTGAACAGCTTGCCAACACCGGGAAGCTTACCCAGCGTCGCATCAACCACGTTGCCAGCAACGCGGTTTTTTATCGTGTCTCCCACACTTGAAAAAAAGCTGGAAAACACCGGCGTAATAGCTCCAGCCGTTTTAATCGCGCCCGCCAGAGCCGGTGAATCTTTAGCCACGTCACTGGCGCTGTCCATCAGGCCCGTCTTGGCTTTCAGCCAAAGCGCTTCGCCCAATACCGGCGTGGCATCCAGGGTCGTAGAGAAACGTTTGCCGCTTTCGCTGGACTCCTCGCGCAGCACCTTGATCGACTTTTCCGACGTTGCGGTTTTATCAAACTTCAGTTGGCTGCCTGAATGCTGCAGCGCACTTGCCAGGTCGATTATCTGCGCGGTGCCCAGCGTCATGGCCTCGCGGGTATGGCGCAAATTCTCTGAGGTAGTCGAAGCGGATTCAGACACTGTCTTCGATTCTGCCTGCTCACCCAGCTTGGGTGAACGCACCTCAATTGCCCTCAGCGACGACAGCGCCGTGTCGAGAGAATCCACACCCTCACGCAATGAGCCGAGCGACAGTGCGAGCTCATCAAGTTTGAGCGTTGCGCTGGTGAGTGCGGCAACGGTTCCGGACAAGGCAGCCAAATCTGTTGACGGGGTTGAGCTGCCAACCGATAACGCGCCAGGGCTGAGGATATCGGCGTCATGTGCGCCGTCTGTACTGCCGAACGCATCCCGGCCATTCCTGGCGACGGCATAGGCGAGCGAATAATTGTCCTGCATCTCGCTTACTCCTGTTTGACGCCAAGGCGAGTGATCGCAATGTCGTAGCGGCGCAATGCTTTTCCGGCGTCCCAGTCGAGGATCTCCGCCTCATTGACCGAGTAGATCAGCGGCACCACATCGAGGATTACTTCGATGTCGCGCTGCGAAAGAAGGCCGCCGGTTGATTTAAAAAATCGTCGATACGCTCCTGCAGTTCGGTCCAGTCGGGCACGGTCAAACCGGCCAGGTCGGGGATCATCAGGCCGGTGCAATGGGCGGTGATGAACTCGGCGCGCTCTTTGTTGGTGGCGAGTTTTTTCATCACCTTGGTGGCGCGCAGGGCCGGCATTTCCAGGGGCAGTTCGGTGAGGGTTCGGCCAGCGGCTTCCAGGGGCAAGAGCAGAGGGACAGGCTGATCGTGGGGCGTCGCTTCGTGCTCATTCAAAAAGAACGAAGCCGGCCGCGTCGACATTTCGTGTACGTATTGAGCAATGCTTACGTAGTCCGGGCGCTTGAGTTGGTCGAGCTCTTTTTCCGACAGGCCGGTGGCGAGTTTCGCCAGTTCGAAGAACTGGTCGTCCTCGTCATCACCGGCCCGGGCCAGCGCGTCTTTTTGCGCGGCGTAGAACAACGGTTTGAGCTGAACCTGCTGGATCGTCGCACCGGTATCGGCGGTGATCGGGGACAGCAGGATATGCAACGGTGGCATCCAGGCCATGGGGCAATTCCTTGTTGAGCAGTGTTGAAAAGCACCGCAAATCTAAATCTGCGCGCGGTCCGTGTGGGAGCTGGCTTGCCTGCGATAGCATCCACTCGATACACCAGATACACCGAGTCGCCTGCATCGCAGGCAAGCCAGCTCCCACATTGATCGTGCCCGCCTTAGATAGCAGTCATCTTTAAGGCATCAGCACGGCACGGCGCGCATCGCCAAGAATGTCGACGCCGTTGAGCACAAACTTCTGGGTGCGTACATCGATGTCGATCACCGAAATGCCATTTTCCAGACGGTTGTAGGTACGGCAGGACAGCTCCAGCGTGGTGGTGGCCTTGTCGCCCATTTTCAG
>Ga0308167_1002036_pt1 | contig 20340 bp, 21 predicted proteins | sample PhyCR1_2_FD_202138 | JGI IMG/M metagenome (GOLD analysis project Ga0308167, IMG submission 202138) | Phyllosphere microbial communities from UC Gill Tract Community Farm, Albany, California, United States - DLSLRC.R1 | ecosystem: Host-associated > Plants > Phyllosphere > Unclassified | place... | reverse complement strand
GGGCTGAGCCTTCGGTCACTCCGTGACGATCGCGTCGATCGCGGTGCTGATCTGGTCGCGCAGGCTGTCCGAGATCGGCGCGCTGCCCGCGGCCTCGGCTGCGGCATCCTGACCCTCGGCCGATGCGACGTACTGGAAGTACGCCTTCACGAGGCCGGCGGTCTCGGCGTCGTCGTACTCGACGCAGCCGATGAGGTAGGACACGAGTGCGATCGGGTACGAGCCGGCGGGTGCTGCGGCCGGGTCGACGGCGAACGCGAGGTCGTGGTCCGAGCGGCCCTCCTCGAGCGGCGACGCCTCGACGAGCGCGGCTGCGGCGTCTGCCGAGTAGGGGACGTACTCGCCCTCGACCTCGACGGCGACCTGTCCGAGCTCGGAGGTGCGCGACGCGTCGGCGAAGCCGATGTAGCCGGAGCCGTTGGTGATCGCGTCGACGACGCCCGAGGTGCCGTCGCCGGCCTCGCCGGTCTGCAGGGGCCACTCGTCGCTGGGCTCGTAGGTCCACACGTCGGGGGCGACGGCGCTGAGGTACTTGGTGAACGTCTCCTGCGTGCCCGAGGGGTCGGAGCGGTGCACGGTCACGATGGCCTGGTCGGGCAGTTCGACGCCCTCGTTCTGCGAGGCGATCGCGTCGTCGTTCCACTTCGTGATGGTGCCCGCGAAGATCTTGGCGATGGTCTCGCCGTCGAGGTTCAGCTCGTCGACGCCCTCGAGGTTGAACGCGACGGCGACGGGGGAGATGTAGACGGGGATCTCGACGATCTCGTCGGAGGCGCACGAGCCGAAGCCGCCCGCGGCGAGCTCGTCGGCGTTGAACGCGCGGTCGGAGCCGATGAAGTTCGACGAACCGGCGATGAAGTTCTCGCGGCCGGTGCCCGAACCCGTCGCGGTGTAGTTCACCGTGGTGTCGGGGTTGGCGGTCTGGAATGCGGCGACCCAGGACTGCTGGGCTGCTTCCTGCGAGGAGGCTCCGGTGGCCTCGATGGTGCCGGAGAGAGTGGATTCGCTCGGCGCGTCGGTGGTTCCGCCGGTTCCGCCTTCGTTCGCGGCACAGCCGGCGAGGGCGAGAGCGGCCACGGCGCCGACGGCGCCGATACGTGCGATTCGGGAGATCTTCACTGTGGATCCTTCGATCTTTGATGTGGTGGGGCCCGGTGCAGGGCACACAGTGACGCTATGTGCGGCGGTTAACGAGACTCTCCCGCGCAGGTGAACGGCAGGTGAACGGCGCGCGTCTCTCTGGGGCATGCGAAAGGCCGCATCCGTTGACGGATGCGGCCTTTCGTCGTCTTTCGCAGCGCGCTAGACCTTGGGGATGTGCGTCTCGATCGCGATGATCCCCGACCCCGGGTTGGAGGCCGAGAGGTGCGCGACCGAGAAGGCGGCCGGTTCGAGGTCGGCCGCGCTGCTGACATAGGAGCCGCGGACGGTTCCGGTGGCCAGGGCGATCTCGGTCAGGATTCCCGGGAGCACAGGGCCATGGCTGCACAGCACTGCCGGCTTGCCCGACCGCACGCGGCGACCGACGATCGAACGCAGATCGTCTTCGCCGTCCTCCCACGCGTCCTGACTGATCTTCGGCGTGGTGACGGTCTTCCGATCGAGGGCCTTCGCGAGCGGGGTCACGGTCTGCATGCAGCGCACGGCATCACTCGTGATGATCTTGCGCACGCCGAAGGCCCGCAGCGGGCCGACGATCGACTTCGCCTGATGCAGGCCTCGATCGGTCAGAGGACGTTCGGCATCCGGGCCGTCCCAGTCGCCGCGCGAGAGCGCCTTCGCGTGGCGCAGGGCGATGATCGGGAACGTGCGCAGCACGCCGTCATCGACGAGCTGAGCGAAGAAGTCGAGGATCTCGATGTCGACCGGGTAGCTCAGCCGGTCGCGCGCCTTCTTGACGCTGACCCATTCGAGCGCGGCGATCTCGCGATTCGGCACGAACGTCGAGGCGCGGATCGCGTCGGACGTGGCCTCGGCCGCCCAGTAGTGCACGACCTTCTGCTTGCTGGAGGGCAGATGGTAGCGGCTCACGCCGACGGGGACTCCGAGCGAGACGCGGATGCCGGTCTCTTCGTGCACCTCCCGCACAGCCGTCTCGGCGAGCATCTCACCGGGGTCGACCTTGCCCTTGGGAAGCGTGACGTCGCGGTACTTGGTGCGATGGATCAGAAGGATCCGCAGCTTGCCGTCGATGAGTCGCCAGACGACCGCGCCGGCCGCGTACACGGCCTTGTCCGTCCACTTCGACCGTGCTGCCCTGGTGCTCGAATCGTCGTTCATCGAACCGCCCGTGCGCGACGGCGTCGCTGGACCAACCCCATGGTCTTGTCCTGCAGGTCGATGAGGGGCTTGCCTGCGGCATCCGTGGCGTGCCGGGTCCAGACGCCGTCGGCGCCGAGGTGCCACGAGGTGGTTCCTGGGTCCATGGCGAGGTCGAAGAAGTCGAGCAGGTCCTTCATGTGACCGGGGTCGGTGACGCGCACCAGCGCCTCGACGCGGCGGTCGAGGTTGCGGTGCATCATGTCGGCGCTGCCGATGTACACCTGCGCGTCGCCGTCGTTGTGGAACGCGAAGATGCGCGAGTGCTCGAGGTAACGACCGAGGATGCTGCGGACGGTGATGTTGTCGCTGATCCCCTCGAGGTCGGTGCGCAGACTGCAGATGCCTCGCACCCACACGTCGACCTTCACGCCGGCGGCGCTCGCGCGGTACAGGGCGTCGATGACCTCTTCGTCGACCATCGAGTTCACCTTGATGCGGATGCTCGCCGGCTTGCCGTTCTCGGCATTGCGGCGCTCGTGGTCGATCTGGCGCACGAGGCCCTTCCGCAGGTGGAGCGGCGCGACGAGCAAGCGCTTGAACTTCTTCTCGATCGCGTATCCGCTGAGCTCGTTGAACAGGCGCGTGAGATCCTTGCCGACCTGGGCGTCGGTGGTGAACAGCCCGAAGTCCTCATAGATGCGGCTGGTCTTCGGGTTGTAGTTGCCCGTGCCGATGTGCGAGTAGTGACGCAGCACCCCGTCTTCCTCACGGATGACGAGCGCGAGCTTGCAGTGGGTCTTGAGTCCGACCAGGCCGTAGACGACGTGGACGCCCGCCTTCTCGAGCTTGCGCGCCCAGACGATGTTGTTCGCCTCGTCGAAGCGGGCCTTGACCTCGACCAGCGCCAGCACCTGCTTTCCCGCTTCGGCGGCGTCGATCAGCGCCTCGACGATCGGGCTGTCGCCCGAGGTGCGGTAGAGAGTCTGCTTGATCGCGAGCACGTGCGGGTCGCGCGCCGCCTGCTCGAGGAACGAGACGACGCTCGTGGTGAACGACTCGTACGGGTGGTGCACGAGCACGTCCGACTTGCGGATCGCCTTGAAGATGTCGGCTCGGGTGTTGCTCCCGGTCGGCTGGAAGGCGACTGCCGTGGTCGGAAGATGCGGCGGGTAGCGGAGATCCGGGCGATCGATGCGCGACAGGTCGAAGAGACCTCGGAGGTCGAGCGGTCCGGGGAGTCGATAGATCTCCTGGTCGGTGATCTCGAGCTCGCGCACGAGGAGGTCCATCGTGACCTCGTCCATGTCGTCGGTGATCTCGAGGCGGATCGGCGGACCGAAGCGGCGGCGGAGCAGCTCGGCCTCGAGCGCCTGGATGAGGTTCTCGCTCTCGTCCTCCTCGATCTCCACATCCTCGTTGCGGGTGAGGCGGAAGGCGTGGTGGTCGAGGACCTCCATGCCCGGGAAGAGATCGCCGAGGTGGTTCGCGATGAGCTCTTCGAGCGTGAGGAAGCGCTTGATCTCGCCGGAGCCCGGAACCTCGACGAATCGGGGAAGCATGGGCGGCACCTTGAGGCGCGCGAACTCCTGACGCCCGGTGCGGGCGTTGCGGATGCGGATGGCGAGGTTCAGCGACAGCCCGGAGATGTACGGGAACGGGTGCGCCGGGTCGACCGCGAGCGGCATCAGCACGGGGAACACCTGGGCGCCGAAGTACTCGGAGAGCTTGGCTCGCTCCTCGTCGGTGAGCTCGGCCCACTCGGTGATCTCGATGCCGGACTCGGCCAGCGCCGGACGCACGAGCGACTTCCAGGCGTCGGCGTGACGCAGCTGCAGCGCGTGCGCCTCACGGGCGATGTCGGCGAGGGCGTCGGCGGGGGAGCGGCCGATGTTGGTGGGCACCGCCAGACCGGTCAGGATGCGGCGCTTGAGTCCGGCGACGCGCACCATGAAGAACTCGTCGAGGTTGCTCGCGAAGATGGCGAGGAAGTTCGCGCGCTCGAGTTCGGGGAGCGACGGATCCTCCGCGAGTTCGAGCACGCGCTGGTTGAAAGCGAGCCAGCTCAGCTCGCGATCGTGGTAGCGGTGGTCGGGGAGGAGCGAGTCGGGGGACTCGACGGCATCGAAGTCGTCATCTTCAGCGTCACCGAGACCTGCGTCGGCGAGTGCGGGATCGATCATGGGGTACATCTAAGCACCGTGAGGTGACGCGCGTGTGAACTGACGGTGCGTGCGTCACCGCGATGCGGCGACCGTCTCCTCGTCGTACACGTTGAATCGGTAGCCGACATTGCGGACCGTGCCGATGATCTGCTCCTGGTCGCCCAGCTTCGCCCGCAGGCGTCGCACGTGCACATCGACGGTTCTTGTGCCGCCGAAGTAGTCGTAGCCCCACACCTCGCTGAGCAGCTGCTCGCGCGTGAACACCCGCGACGGGTGCGTGGCGAGGAAGTGCAGGAGCTGGAACTCCTTGTAGGTGAGGTCCAGCGGGCGCCCTCTGAGCTTCGCCGAATACGACTGCTCGTCGATCGTGACGCCGGAGGCCTGCACGCGCGTCGGCTCTGCGACCTCGTCCCGGCGGGCGAGGGCGAGTCGCACGCGGGCATCGGTCTCGGCCGGGCCGGCGGTGGCGAGGAGCACGTCGTCGATGCCCCAGTCCCCGGACAGTGCGCTCATCCCGCCCTCCGTCACGACGAGCAGCAGCGGCGCATCCTGACCGGTGGCTCGCAGCAGGCGGCAGAGCGACTTCGCGCCGACGAGGTCGAGACGCCCGTCGACGATCACGATGTCGTATTCGGGGGCGCTCACGAGTTGGGCGGGCTCGGCCGGGATCTGGCGCACTCGATGGCTGAGGAGCTCGAGTGCGGGCAGGACCTGCTCCGAGACCGGAGCATTGGTCAACACCAGGACCTGGGCCACACGCACTCCTTCCGGACGGCGGGGTACGCCGTGCCGCAATGATACCGGGCGCCGATGGGTCACAATGGAGTCATGACGGATCCAGCGCTCGCACCGCGTAATGCTTTCGTCGGCGTGCTCATCGTCTGGGCGGTCGCCTTCGTCGCCTCGATCGGCGTGGGCATCTTCGTCGCCGAGGAGTGGCGAGTGCCGTGGCTGCTCGTGGTCTTCGGCGCGATCGTGCTCCTCTCCTTCGCCGTGCAGCTGCAGTACGGGCGCACGCAGGGCTTCATCTTCCGCGTGGGCGCCAGCACCATCGGCGCACTGCTGCTGATGGGCGTGATCTCGGTCGGCTTCGGCCTCGCCGCTCTCGTCACCTGATCAGCGGACGAGACACCCGGCCTGCTGGAGGGTAAAGTGGAGGCCATGGACCTCATGGCGCTCGAACTCTTCTTCATCGGCCTTCTGGGCCTGGCGAGCCTCGCGATCGCCTTCGTCTCGGTCGTCGTGCTGCGGAACCTCTTCCGCGGCCAGCGCTGAGCATCGTGCTCGAGCTGCCCACCGATCTCCCGGCCGACCTCGCGCCGCTCTCGTGGCTGATCGGCGTCTGGGAGGGCACCGGGGTCATCGACTATCCGGTCGGCGACGACCGTCTGCAGGGCGAGTTCACCCACCGGGTGAGCTTCAGCCATGACGGCGGTCCCTTCCTGAACTACTCCGCGACGGCGATCCTGGCGGGCGAAGACGGCGCCGTCTCGATCCCGCTCGTCGCCGAGAGCGGCTACTGGCGTCTCTCCCGGCCGGCCTCCGACTCCGACGCCGGCCCCGCACTGCTGCCGCCGCGCGCCGAGCAGGTCGTGCGCAGCGTCGACGACGTGGAGGAACTGCGCGCTCCCTCAGGCGGCTTCCCGATCGAGGTCTCGATCGCCCACGCCGACGGGACGCTCGAGCTCTACCTCGGCGAGATCAACGGTCCGCGTATCGACATCGCCTCCGACGCCATCGTGCGCGGAGCCGGGGCCAAGGAGTACGGCGCAGCCACGCGGATGTACGGCCTGGTCGACAACCACCTTCTCTGGGCCTGGGACATCGCGGCCCTCGGCACGCCGATGCGGTCTCACGCCTCCGCTCGACTCGCGAAGGTCTGACATGACCGGATTCACCGACTTCCCGGGCGCTGTGATCGCCGAGCACGGGATCGCGCACTTCGGCGACGCCTTCCGCGAGCAGCGTCGTCTCGCAGACGGCGCGGCCCTGGTTCCGCTCGGCGACCGGACGGTCATCGAAGTCGCCGGTCCCGAACGGCTGGGGTGGCTGGACTCGATCACCTCTCAGTCCGTGGGGCGACTCGCTCCCGGCGAGAGCACGGAGCTGCTGGTGCTCGACCCTCAGGGGCGCGTCGAGCACGCGGCAGGGGTCGTCGACGACGGCTCGTCGACCTGGCTGATCGCCGACACCGACGACGCGGAGGCGCTCGCGACCTGGCTGACGCGCATGAAGTTCCGCACCCAGGCGACCGTGGCTGTGCGCCCCGATCTGGCGTTGCTCGGCTTCGTCGACGGTGGCGCGGCGGCTGAGCGGGCGACTGCTGCCGCATCCGCTCCGTCCGGCGCTCCGCTGATCTGGGCCGACCCCTGGCAGCGCGTGAGCGCGGGTGGTCATCAGTACGCCGAGGTCACCGATCACCCGGGCGCAGAGCTCGCGTGGAGGGTGGCGATCGCGACGACCGCCGACGCCGACGCGCTCGCCGCGACCCTGTCGTCCGAAGAGGTGGCAGGGCTCCTCGCCGCCGAGGCACTGCGCGTCGCCGCCTGGCGTCCGCGGTGGTCGGCCGAGGTCGACGAGCGCTCGCTGCCCCACGAATCCGACTGGATCCGCACCGCGGTGCACCTGAACAAGGGGTGCTACCGCGGCCAGGAGACGGTGGCCAAGGTGCACAACCTCGGACACCCGCCTCGCAGGCTCGCGGCGCTGCACCTCGACGGCAGCGAGGCGGTGCTGCCGGCAGTCGGCGATGCGGTCTTCGCCGGCGACGACGAGGTGGGGCACATCACCTCCGTCGCCAGACACCATGAAGACGGCCCGATCGCGCTCGCGATCCTGTCTCGTCGCACACCGGTGGGCGATCTCGTCGTCCGAGCCGAGGGCGCAGACATCGCCGCGACCCAGCAGGTCATCGTGCCGGCGGATGCGGGTGCCATGGCCGACATCCCGCGCCTCACCCGGCTGTCCCGTCGCCCCAGCGCTCCGGATCCCCGTCAGGCGGGCTGAGCGAGGCGTGCAGGGCCCACCCGTCAGGGGAGCACCCGTCAGGGGAGCGGAGCCACCGCATCCCAGGGGAGCGTGAGCTCGCCCAGTCGCCACCTGGTCTTGCCGCCCAGCACCGGCCACCCCTGATCCCGGAGCGCCGCGACCGCGGCCAGGAACCGCTGCGTCGCGCCGAAAGTCGACAGCGGTGCTGCACGGTCCCATTCGCGGTCGAGGTCGACGAGCAGGGAGTGGATCCGCTCGCCAGGCACGTTGCGGTGGATGAGAGCCTTCGGCAGCCGCTCTGCGACGATGCTCGGATGTTCGAGGTCGGCGAGTCGGAGCGAGATCGTGAATCGCAGCGGCGCTCCCGTCGGGCCCACGTCGACCCAGCTCGACACGCGCCCGATCTCATCGCAGGTGCCCTCGACGAGAAGCCCGTCACGAGACAGCCGAGTCGACATGGTGCGCCAGGCGCTCGCGACGTCGCCCTCCTCGTACTGCCGCAGCACGTTCATGGCCCGGATCACTGCGGGTCGGCGTCCGGCCGGCAGCGGCACCTCGAACCCTCCACGGGCGAACGAGACTCGGAGGTCGGGGGAGAAGGGCGTGCGCGCAGCCTGCACCTCGGCGAGCTGGCGGTTCGCAGTGGCCACTCGCTCCGGATCGATCTCGAGGCCACGCACCTCGGCATCCGCGCGGACGCGCTGCAGACGGGTCGCGAGCTCGAACGCCGTCACGCCGCTGGCTCCGTAGCCGAGGTCGATCACCAGCGGGTCTTCGGCTCGGCGGAACGCGGGGCTCGCCGCGATCCATCGATCGTTGCGGCGCAGCCGGTTCGTCCCGGTTGTGCCGCGGGTCGGCCGACCGAGAGGAGATGACGCCATGCGTCAATCCTCGCAGGGCACGGGCGTGGACGCGTCGAGCTGCGCCGATAAACTGACGTCATGACTTCGAAGCGCACCCTGATCCTGCTCCGTCACGGCCGGAGCGAGTGGAACGAACTGAACCTGTTCACCGGCTGGGTGGACGTCCGCCTCAACGAGCAGGGAAAGAAGGAGGCTCAGCGCGGCGGCGAGCTGCTGGCCGAGGCCGGCATCCTGCCCGACGTGCTGCACACCTCTCTGCTCAGCCGTGCGATCCAGACCGCGAACATCGCGCTCGACGCAGCCGACCGCCTATGGATTCCCGTGACGCGCTCGTGGCGCCTCAACGAGCGTCACTACGGCGCCCTGCAGGGCAAGGACAAGGCGCAGACCCTCGAGGAGTTCGGCCCCGAGCAGTTCCAGCTGTGGCGTCGCTCGTTCGACGTGCCGCCGCCCCTGCTCGACGATGAGAGCGAGTTCAGTCAGGTCGGCGATGTGCGATACGCCGACATCGACGGCGAGGTGCCCCGCACCGAGTCGCTGAAGCTCGTGATCGACCGCCTGCTGCCGTACTGGAACGACGCGATCGTCCCCGACCTCGAGGCCGGCAAGACGGTTCTCGTCACCGCCCACGGCAACTCGCTGCGCGGCCTGGTGAAGCACCTCGAGGGCATCAGCGACGACGACATCGCCGAACTCAACATCCCCACCGGCATTCCGCTGGTCTACGAGCTCGACGAGAACAACGTCCCGACCGGCCCCGGTCGTTACCTCGACCCCGAGGCCGCTGCCGCAGGCGCCGCCGCCGTGGCTGCGCAGGGCAAGAAGTAGCACCGGACGACGAAGGGGGCGGATGCTGTCAGCATCCGCCCCCTTCTTCTCTGTCGTGACGCCTCAGGCGTGACCGAACTCGCGCTGCTGCTCGGCCGCGAGGGGGATGTCCTCCTCTTCGACGCGCCAGTCACCGGTCGCGAGGTACACGACCTTCTTGGCGACGGCGACGGCGTGGTCGGCGAAGCGCTCGTGGTAGCGGCTGGCGAGCGTGGCGTCGACCGTCGCGGTCGCCTCGCCCTTCCAGTTGTCGCTGAGCACCTTCTCGAACACGCTGGCGTGCAGCTCGTCGATGTCATCGTCGGTGTTGCGGATGGTGTCGGCCAGGCGCAGGTCCTGGGTGCGCAGCAGCTCCGAGAGAGTGCGCGAGATCTCGACGTCGAGCTCGCCCATCTTGGTGAAGGTGCCCTTGAGACCCTTCGGGATCGCGCGCTCCGGGAAGCGGAGGCGAGCGAGCTGGGCGATGTGCTCTGACATGTCGCCCATGCGCTCGAGCGAGGCGCTGACACGCAGCGCGATCACCACGATGCGCAGGTCGCGGGCGACGGGCTGCTGACGGGCGAGGATCTCGATGGCCTGCTCGTCGAGCTTGACCGCCAGCTCGTCGATCTTCGCGTCGTCGGCGATGACCTCTTCGGCGAGCTCGACGTCGCTGGTGGCGAACGCACGCGTCGCCTTGTCGATCGAGACCGTGACGAGGTCGGCGATCTCCACGAGACGGGACTGCAGGTCCTCGAGGGACTGGTGGAAGACTTCGCGCATGTGGGCGCAACCTTTCATTCGGGTCTCGACTGTGGTGACAGCGCGAGACGGCTGGGTCGTCCGCGCGGGAGGAGAGGTCCGCGCTCCCGCACAGGCCCGAAAGCGATTGTCTGCTTCGAAGGTTAACGAACGGTGCCCAGCACGTGAATAGTACTTCTCGCGTTGTTGCCAGCACAGGAGAACCCGCCGATCCGGCGGTGAACGCACTCTACGCTGTGGTTATGACCTTGCCGCAGATCGCGCTGCTCGCGTTGGCCGTCGGCCTCGTGATCGGCATCGGCCTATCGCTTCTCATCGCCTGGGCGTACCGCGCCAGGGCACGGGTCGCCGACGAGACGTCACTCGCCGTTCCGGCGGGCGTCACCGCGGTGCTGGGCAGCATGGACGACGCAGCCTGCGTGGTCGATTCCTCGGGGCTCGTGCTCGCCGTCTCCAAAGCAGCCACGCGATTCGGCATAGAGGTGGGAGCACCGCTGGAGAATCCCGAGCTGCGTCAGCTCGTGCGCGGCGGCCGCAACGACGGCGGCTCGGCGACCGAATCCCTGCGGATCACACGGGGCGGGCTCAGCCTCGATCCCCGACTCGTCTCGGCACGCGCGAGTGTGATCAGCCCCCGCATGACCCTGCTGATCATCCGCGATGTCACCGAGCAGGAGCGCCTGGATCAGATGCGCCGCGATTTCGTCGCCAACACCAGCCACGAGCTCAAGACCCCGGTCGGTGCGGTGACCCTGCTGGCCGAGGCCATCGAGTCCGCGGCGGACGATCCTGCGCAGGTGCGCCATTTCGCCACCCGGATCTCGGCCGAGGCCGCTCGTCTCGGTCAGCTGACCGGCCGCATCATGAGTCTGTCGAGGCTCCAGACCGACGACGCGCTGTCGGACGTGCGCCCCGTCTCGATCGACGAGGTGCTGGCGACCGCCCTCGAGGCGCATGTCGTGCAGGCCGACTCGGCCGGGGTCGAGCTCGCTCGCGGCGGCGACCGGGGAGTCTGGGTGCGCGGTGACTCGCAGATCCTGATCGAGGCGTTCGGCAACCTCATCGCCAACGCGATCGTGTACTCCCCGAAGGGGTCCCGCGTCGGCATCGGAGTGAAGGCCGACGACGGTGTGGTCGAGATCGCGGTGTCCGACCAGGGCATCGGCATCGCGGAGGCGGATCGAGAGCGGATCTTCGAGCGCTTCTACCGTGCAGACGAGGCGAGGTCGCGCCGCACCGGCGGAACCGGACTCGGACTCTCGATCGTCAAGCACGCCACACAGCGCCACGGTGGCGAGGTGCGCCTCTGGTCGCGCCCCGGACGAGGCTCGACCTTCACCATCAGGCTTCCCACGATCGATGCTCCCCCGAGCATCGACAGGGACAAGAAGAACAAGAAGAAGCGCGAGCGCAAGGCGGCGAAGGCCGCAGCTCGCGTCCGAAACGGAGAGAACGCATGACCCGCATCCTTCTCGTCGAAGACGAGCCCGACCTCGCCGACCCGCTCGCCTATCTGCTGCGCCGAGAGGGGTACGAGGTCGAGATCGCCGAGGACGGCCCGGGGGCGCTGACCGCGTTCCGCGAGCGCGGCGCCGATGTGGTGCTCCTCGACCTGATGCTGCCCGGCATGCCGGGCACCGAGGTGTGCCGGCAGATCCGCTCGACCTCTGCCGTGCCGATCATCATGGTCACGGCCAAGGACTCGGAGGTGGACATCGTCGTCGGGCTCGAGCTCGGCGCCGACGACTACGTCACCAAGCCGTACTCGTCGCGTGAGCTGCTGGCTCGGATGCGCGCGGTGCTGCGCCGCGTGGTCCAGGCCGACAGCGAGCTCGACGAGCGTGTGCTCGACGGCGGCCGGGTCTCACTCGACATCGACCGCCACACGGTGACGGTCGCCGGTCAGCAGATCAACATGCCGCTGAAGGAGTTCGAACTTCTCGAGGTGCTCATGCGCAATTCGGGTCGCGTGCTCACGCGCGGCCAGCTGATCGACCGGGTGTGGGGCAGCGACTACTTCGGCGACACCAAGACCCTCGACGTGCACATCAAGCGCATCCGCTCGCGGATCGAGGAGAACCCGGGCGAGCCGGTCATGCTCGTCACCGTCCGGGGCCTCGGCTACCGCTTCGAGGGCTGAGCGAGGGCTGAGCCCCAGCGCCGTACAGAAGAGGCCGTCACCCCGGGGGTGACGGCCTCTTCTTCAGCGTGTGCGCCGGATCACTCCGAGGGAGCGGGGGCGGCCGTGTCGGACGGGACCGGCTCGGGCGTGGGGGTCGACTTCGTGGCGCTGGGCACCAGGTCGGCGTAGTACGGCAGCGCGCCGTCGAGAACCGGGACCTCGGTCTTGGTGCCGGCGCCGTCACCCGACTGGAAGTGGATCTCGATCGTCGCACCGGGCATCGTGTCGAGGTCTTCGATGCGCAGCGGCTCCTCGTCGGCGCCGAAACTGACGGTCTTGCCTGCGGGCACCGACACGGTGAACGGGTCGAGCCCGTCGATCGTCATCGTGAGCGTGGCCTTCTCGGTGGTCGGGTTCACGACGGCGGCGACGAAGTTGCCGACGGAGCCGTCTTCGTTCGCGACGATGAACGCGTTGCGCACGTCGATCGGGCCGTCCGAGTCCGAGACGTTGACGCCGTCCGAGGCCGAGTACTGGACCTCCGTCGACTGCGGCGTAATGAACGTGCAGCCGGTCGCGCCGAGAAGAACGAGGGCGCTGATGGCGGCAGACGCAACAAGGCGCGATTTCACGGGTCCTCCTGAGGTCCGACGGGATATCCGCATCCATTCTATGCGCATGCGCGGTGCCCCCTGAGGACGTGGAGGCGCGAACCTTAGCGCATTCCCCCTGTGGTATCCTTGAGGTTGCCGAAAGGACAAGTTTTTATGCTTTTTGAGGTTGGCGAAACTGTCGTCTATCCGCACCATGGCGCTGCGACCATCATCGAGGTCAAGGAGCGCATCATCAAGGGTGAGGCGAAGAAATACCTGAAGCTCAACGTCACCCAGGGGGACCTCATCATCGAGGTGCCCGCTGAGAACGTCGATCTCGTCGGGGTCCGCGATGTCATCGGCCGAGAGGGCCTCGACGCTGTGTTCGAGGTGCTTCGCGCGCCGTTCACCGAGGAGCCGACCAACTGGTCGCGTCGTTACAAGGCGAACCTCGAGAAGCTCGCCTCCGGCGATGTCATCAAGGTGAGCGAGGTCGTGCGCGACCTGTGGCGTCGTGACCAGGACCGCGGGCTGTCTGCGGGTGAGAAGCGGATGCTGGCCAAGGCGCGTCAGATCCTCATCTCCGAGCTCGCGCTCGCTGAGAAGACCGACGAGGACAAGGCGAGCGCACTGCTCGACGAGGTCCTCGCGTCCTGAGTGGACTGAGAGAAGGCGGGTGCTTCGGCATCCGCCTTTTTTCGTGCGCGCCGGTAACGTGAACCTGGTGAGCATGCTTCCCGTTCCTGACACCGCGATCATCGTCGTCGCCGCCGGTTCCGGCACCCGACTGGATGCCGGAGCGCCCAAGGCGTTCGTCGGCATCGACACGCATTCGATCCTCCGCCACGCGCTCGACGGCGTCTTCGCCGCCGCCCCCGCCCAGGTCATCGTCGTCGCGCCTGCCGGGTTCGAGGGCGACGCCGAGACCGAGGTCCGCGCAGCCGCCGGCGACTGCATCGATCTCGGCAGGGTCGTGACGGGCGGGGCTACGCGGCAGGAGTCCGTCTCCGCCGGTCTCGGAGCGCTGTGGGGCGATGTCACGCGAGTGCTCGTCCATGACGCGGCGCGCGCTCTGACGCCCCCCGAGATCATCGATGCGGTGGCGGCGGCCATCGACGGCGAGAGCGGGGTGATCCCGACGCTCCCGGTCGTCGACACGTTGAAGCGGATCGAGGGGGATGCCGTCATCGCGCCGGTCGATCGCTCCGAGCTCGCCGCGGCGCAGACTCCTCAGGGGTTCCCGCGGGCTCTGCTCGAGGCCGCATACGAAGCGGCGGCCGCGTCGGGCATCGAGTACACCGACGATGCGGCGCTGTTCGCGGCGGCCGGGCATCTCGTGCGACAGATCGCCGGGTCGCCTCGCGGATTCAAGATCACCACGCCGGCCGACCTCGAGCGCGCCCGTCATCTGCTGGCGGACGTGCAGACGCCGACGTCCGTGCCGGACTCCGCACCGGACTCCACATGGACCGGACCCCGGGTCGGGCTCGGCACGGATGTGCACGCGTTCGGCGGAGACGGCAACCTGTGGCTGGCCGGCATCGAATGGCCGGGCGAGCGAGCGCTCTCGGGTCACTCCGACGGCGACGCCGTGGCCCATGCGATGGTCGATGCCCTGCTGGGCGCCGCAGGGCTCGGCGACATCGGCGAGCACTTCGGCACCGCGCACCCCGAGTACGCCGGCGCTCACGCAGAGGTCTTCCTCGCCCGCACCCGCGAGCTCCTCCACGAAGCGGGCTATGCGATCGGCAACGTGTCGGTGCAGTTCCAGGGCAATCGACCGCGCTTCAGCGGCCGCCGTGCCGAGGCTGAGCGGGTGCTCTCGGCGGCACTCGGCGGCGCGCCGGTCTCGGTCACGGCCACCACCACCGACGGCTTGGGGTTCCCCGGGCGCGGTGAGGGCATCGCGGTGACCGCGGTCGCCATGGTCCACCCGACCTGACGCTGCGGACGGCATCGGGGAATGCGTCGGCATCCGCCGTCGTTGTGGGGCATCGTCGTGCGGCAGTCGCATGCGGAGAAGGAGGCGTCATGAGGATTCTCGTCATCGGAGCCGGCGGTCAGGTCGGACGAACCGCCGTCCACGCCTTGGACGGTCATGAGATCATCGCCGCGTCGCGCAGCAGTGAGCCCTCGGTGGACGTCACGGATCCGGCTTCCGTCGAACGCCTGTTCGCGACAGTCGGCCAGGTCGATGCCGTGATCGTCGCGGTGGGGGAGGTGCCGTTCCGGCCCCTCGACGGGCTGACCCGTGGAGACTACGAATCCGCTTTCCGCGGCAAGGTGCTGTCGCAGCTCGACGTCGTGCGCATCGGCACGTCGTTCGTGCGCGACCGCGGGTCGTTCACCCTGACCTCCGGCATCCTCGCGCGTGAGCCCATCGCGGCGGGCGCCGCCGCGTCGTTCGCGAACGGGGCCGTCGAGTCCTTCGTGCTCGCGGCGGCCACCGAACTGCCCCGCGGCATCCGCATCAACGCCGTGAGCCCGTCGGTGCTCGAGGATGCGCCGTCGTATCACTCGTCGTTCCCCGGCTTCGTGCCCGTGTCGTCGCACCGCGTCGGACAGGCGTACGCGAAGAGCGTGCTCGGAGTGCAGACCGGGCAGGTGTTCCCGGTCGACTGAGGGTCGGCGAGGCGGTTCGAGGGCCCGGGGTCACACCCAGTCAACGGGATCGGCGGCCCGGTAAGCTTGTGCGGTGACTCTCCGCCTCTACGACACCCGCGCACAGCAGCTGCGCGACTTCGTGCCTCTCGATCCCGAGAACGTCACGATGTATGTCTGCGGACCCACGGTGCAGTCGGGCCCTCACATCGGGCACGTCCGCGCAGCTCTGAGCTTCGATCTGCTGCGACGCTGGCTGACGCACCGGTACGGCCGGGTCACGTTCGTGCGCAACGTCACGGACATCGACGACAAGGTGCTCGCGAACGCGACCGACACCGAGCCCTGGTGGGCGCTGGCGTACCGGATGGAGCAGGAGTTCACCGCGGCGTATGCCGGAGTCGGCATCCTTCCGCCGACCTACGAGCCCCGCGCGACGGCCTCCGTGCCCCAGATGCAGGAGATCATCGCGACCCTCATCGAGCGCGGTCACGCGTACCCTGCGCCGGACGGCTCGGGAGATGTCTATTTCGACGTGCGCTCGTGGTCGGACTACGGCTCACTGACGAATCAGTCGATCGACGCCATGGAGGCAGCGGAGGACGCCGACCCCCGAGGCAAGCGCACCCCTCAGGACTTCGCGCTCTGGAAGGGCGCGAAGGTCGATGAGCAGGCGGATGCCACGTGGCAGTCTCCCTGGGGCGCGGGCCGCCCTGGCTGGCACATCGAGTGCTCGGCGATGTCGAAGCGCTACCTCGGCCCCGAGTTCGACATCCACGGCGGCGGCCTCGATCTGCGCTTCCCGCACCACGAGAACGAGCTCGCGCAGTCGACCGCTGCCGGAGACCGCTTCGCGAGGTACTGGGTGCACAACGGCCTCGTGACGGTGGGCGGGCAGAAGATGTCGAAGTCCCTCGGCAACTTCACGCTCGCTCGCGATGTGCTCGCCGAACGCGACCCGCAGGTCGTGCGCTACGCGCTCGCCGCCGCGCACTACCGGTCGAGCCTCGACCTCTCGGAGTCGTCGTGGACCGAGGCCGAGGCGGCGCTGGGGCGGATCCGCACGTTCGTCGAACGCGCGGAGCGCATGCTCCCCCGGGCGATCGGCTGGGCGGAGCCCACCCCGATGCCCGACGCCTTCGCGACCGCGATGGATGACGACCTCGGCATTCCGCAGGCGCTCGGGGTGCTGCACGACACGGTGCGCGCAGGCAACGCGGCGCTCGACGCGGGCGACATCGACGGTGCGGCCTCGGCGAGGCACGAGGTCATCGCGATGCTCGACGTGCTCGGATTCGATCGTGTCGGTGAGGCGTCGGGAGGCGGCGACGCGCAGGCGTCCGCTCTCGACACGCTCGTGCAGACGATGATCACGCAGCGTGCGCAGGCGCGCGCTGACAAGGACTGGGCGGCGGCCGATCGCATTCGTGATGCGATCGCCGCCGCAGGAATCACGCTGGAGGACTCTCCGGCCGGAACTCATTGGAGTATCGATGGCTAAGCCAGGCAACCCCTCAGCGGGCAAGGGCAAGAAGAAGGGCCCGAGCAAGGGCACAGGCGGACTCGGGCGCAAGGCGCTCGAGGGCCGCGGACCGACCCCCAAGGCCGAGGACCGCGCATGGCACCCTGCCGGCAAGCGCAAGGCCGCGGCCGAGCGCTATGCGGCGTCCGGTGGAAAGGGCAAGCCGGGGCAGCGTCAGACCGCCGGCGGCAACCCCAACCGCTCGGCACGCGCGAAGGACAACACCACCGAGGTCGAGGTCGTCACCGGCCGCAACTCGGTGCTCGAGGCTCTGCGTGCGAAGATCCCCGCGTCGGCGTTCTACATCGCGCAGCGCGTCGAGATGGACGACCGCGTGAAGGAGATGCTGTCGCTCGCGACCAACCGCGGCATCCCGGTGCTCGAGGTCACGCGCCAGGAGCTCGACCGCATGGCCGGGTACGACGGAGTGCACCAGGGCGTCGCCGTCAAGGTTCCGCCCTACGAGTACGCCCACCCGCAGGATCTGCTCGAGGCAGTGATCGACAAGGGCGAGGTTCCGCTGTTCGTCGCCCTCGACGGCATCACCGACCCGCGCAACCTCGGCGCGATCATCCGCTCGACCGGTGCTTTCGGCGGCCACGGCATCATCCTGCCGCAGCGTCGCTCGGCCGGTGTGAACTCCGCGGCCTGGAAGACCAGCGCCGGCGCGGCAGCGCGTGTGCCGGTCGCTCTCGCGACGAACCTCACGACGCAGCTCAAGGAGTTCAAGAAGCAGGGTGTGTTCGTGCTCGGCCTCGACGGCGACGGCGACGTGATGCTGCCCGAGCTGCAGCTCGCAGACCGTCCTGTCGTGATCGTCACCGGTTCCGAGGGCAAGGGCCTGTCGCGCCTCGTCGCCGAGACCTGCGACCAGATCGTGTCGATCCCGATCTCTGCTGTGACCGAGTCGCTCAACGCCGGTATCGCGACCTCGGTCGCGCTGTACCAGGTGTCGACCATCCGCAACGCGAAGAAGTAGGGGAGAAGCTCATGGCTCGCATCGTCGTGCTCGGGGGGACCGGCTATGCCGGCCGCCACATCGTCTCGGAGGCGGTGAGCCGCGGGCACGAGGTCGTCTCGGTCTCTCGCTCCGCACCGTCGAACCCTGTCGAGGGTGCGCAGAACGTCCAGGGGTCCGTGCTCGACCTCGCGAGCCTGGGCGACGTCTTCGACGGTGCTGACGCCGTCGTGTCGGCATTGTCTCCTCGCGGCGACATGGAGAACTCGGTGCTCGATGCGCTCGGCGGCCTCGTCGAGAAGCTGAGCGGCACCGAGACGCGCGTCGGCGTGGTCGGCGGCGCGGGCGGAAGCCTGATCGCCCCCGGAGGGCCCCGACTCTTCGACCAGGGCTTCCCGGAGGAGTACAAGCACGAGGCGCAGGTCGGCATCGACTCGCTCGCGCTGCTGGAGGCGACCGACGACTCGCTCGACTGGTTCTTCATCCACCCCGCCGAGGTCTTCGGACCCTGGGCGGAGGGCGAGCGCACCGGTCACTACCGCGATGGCGGCGACGTCATCGTGCGCGACGCCGACGGCAAGTCGTTCATCTCCGGTGGCGACTTCGCCGTCGCCGTGGTCGACGAGATCGAGCAGGGCAACCACCACCGCGAGCGCTTCACGGTCGGTTACTGAGGCTGCACGGTCAGACCAGGTCGCGCCAGTCGACCTCGTCGTCGTCATCGGCGACCGGATTCGTGCCGGTGACGACGGGCAGGCTCATCGTCTCGGTGGGCGGGCCCATGATGGTCGCCTCGTCGCGGCGGTGCCGCAGCACCTCGTTGATGTAGCTCGTCAGCACCTCGGCGAGCGGAACGGAGCGTCCCTGGGCCTGTGACAGGTACCACCGATGCTCGAGGACCTGGTGGAACACCTCGGCGGGTTCGAGCTTGGCCCGCAGCTCCCAGGGGATCGCACGGACGACCGGTTCGAACACGCGGGTCAGCCATTCGTGCGCGTACATCTCCTCGTCGGCCCACTGCTTGGTCGAGCGCGCGCGGAACTCATCGAGGTCGTTGAGCAGGCGTCGAGCCTGGTTCTCTTCGACGTCGAGGCCGGTCAGACGGATCAGGCGACGCTGGTGGTGTCCCGCGTCCACGACCTTGGGTTGGATCTCGACGACGGTGCCGTCGGAGGTCGTCGACATCGACATCTCATCGATGTCGAACCCGAGGGCGTTGAGACGCTCGACACGTTCGGTGATGCGCCAGGTCTCGGCAGAGGCGAAAGACTCCTGCGCGGTCAACTCGGCCCACAGCGAGCGATACGACGAGACGATGCCGTCGGCGATCGCGACCGCATCGACGCCGTGCTCCAGGCGCCCGCCGGCGGCGAGATCCATGATCTCGCCGGCGATGTTGGTGCGGGCGAGATCGAGATCGTAGGCGCGCTGGCCGTCGGTCAGTCCCTCCTCGTGCAGCTCGCCGGTCTCGGCATCGACGAGGTAGGCCGCGTACGCACCGGCGTCGCGCCGAAAGAGCGTGTTCGACAGCGACACGTCGCCCCAGTAGAAGCCGACGTTGTGCAGGCGCACGAGCAGCACGGCCAGGGCGTCGACGAGACGCGTGGCGGTGTCGGGGCGCAGCACGCGGGTGAAGAGCGCACGGTAGGGCATGGAGAACCGCAGGTGCGATGTGACGAGGGCGGCGGCGAGCGGCTCGCCGTCGGCATCCGAGCGCCCGGCGATCACTGCGACGCGGTCGACGCAGGGCACGTCGAGCCTGGCGAGGTTGCCGAGCATCTCGTACTCGCGCCTCGCCATCTCATCGGTCGTCTCCTTGACGGCGACGACCTTGCCCGACAGATCGGCGAACCGCACGAGATGCCGCGAGAGCCCCTTCGGGAGCGACACGATCAACTCGGACGGCCACTTGGCGAGCGGTGTCGACCAGGGCAGCGCGAGCAGCCCCGGATCGATCGAGCTCGCGGTGATCCGCAGCGCATCCTGCATGTCTCTCCAGTCGGTGGGGGAAAAGAAGAAGCGGCGCGGGCGACCGAAGTCAGCCCGCGCCGCGTCCGTGGATCCGATCAGGCGGAGACGATCGGCTTGTCGTTCAGGCGCACACCCGACTCGATGTCGAACGCGTGCACGTGGCCTGCGTTCGCCGCGAGGGTGACGGTCTCGCCGGCGTTGGGGTGGCTGCGGCCGTCGACACGAGCGACCAGGTCGGCGCGCTTGCCGTTGATCTCGGTGTGACCGTAGAGGTAGCCGTCGGCGCCGAGCTCCTCGACGAGGTCGACGACGACCGAGAGGCCCTTCCCGTCGGCCGGGCCGACGGTGATGTCCTCGGGGCGCACACCGACCGTGACCTGCGAGCCGTTGGCGCGGCCGACCGTGTCGCGGTCGAGCGGGACGACCTCGGTGCCGAAGCGCACGCCGCCCTCAGCCAGGTCTGCGCTGAACAGGTTCATGGCAGGCGAGCCGATGAAGCCGGCGACGAACACGTTCTCGGGCTTCTCGTACAGGTCGCGCGGCGTTCCGACCTGCTGGAGCAGGCCGTCCTTGAGCACGGCGATGCGGTCGCCCATGGTGAGCGCCTCGGTCTGGTCGTGCGTGACGTAGACCGTGGTGACGCCGAGACGACGCTGCAGCGACGCGATCTGCGTGCGGGTCTGGACGCGGAGCTTGGCGTCGAGGTTCGACAGCGGCTCGTCCATGAGG
>Ga0308167_1002028_pt1 | contig 20413 bp, 19 predicted proteins | sample PhyCR1_2_FD_202138 | JGI IMG/M metagenome (GOLD analysis project Ga0308167, IMG submission 202138) | Phyllosphere microbial communities from UC Gill Tract Community Farm, Albany, California, United States - DLSLRC.R1 | ecosystem: Host-associated > Plants > Phyllosphere > Unclassified | place... | reverse complement strand
CCCCGGAACCAAGGAGTCACCAATGCTCGAACTCATCGCAGGCGTCATCATCGGCATCGGCGTGCTCGGCGGCGTGGGGGTCTGCATGGCCGTCGCCGCCATGATGAAGAGCGGCTCGGAAGAGTACTAGGACTCCGGTGCCGGCTCGACCGGCACCAACTGACGACTCAGGACGGTCGCGCGCTCGAAGGGGCCGCGGCCGTCCTTCGTGTACACGGGCTCCTCGAAGGCGACCGTCCAGGTGCGCTGGGCCCCGCCGATCTGGCTGCCACCCGGTGCGACGATGACGCCGATCGGCTCGTCCGCCCACTCCTCGCCACCGCGGTCGGTGTCGACCACCCGCACGAGGGCCCCGATGCCGAGGCCGGGGGAGTCGTCGGGGCGGGGCTGGGGAGAGCGTCGTCCGAACACGCGCCCACCGTAGCGTGCCCGCCCGTGGCGGAGCCTCCGCTTCGGCGTGCCGGGCGCAATCGGGCGTACCGGGCGCCGGGCGTACCGGGCGCAATCGGGCGTACCGGGGAAGAACGGGCGTACCTGGTCGATCCTTTCGACCAGGTACGCCCGATTCCACCTCCCATCGAGGGCGTTCTGGGAAGGAACGGGCGCGCGCGGTGGTGGCGAGCAGCGCCGGACTGGAGGCACGGGGCGGGCCCGCACCGTGCCTCCAGTCCGGAACACGGTTGCGTCCAGGTCGCGCAACACGCCGTGCGCACCGCGTGGCGGTCCCACGAACTGCCGCCGCCGGTGCCGCCAGGCGGCAGTTCGCGCGACGTCGCGACCACGCGCGCCGCGCGCCGCGCCCCGCGCGCCGCGCCCCGCGCGTCAGCCCGCGTCGGGCGCGACCCGCGCGATCTCCGTGATCGACGAGTGGCCGGTCTCCGGGTGCTTCCGCATCGACAGGAGCCGCTCCATCGACGGTTCGAGCGCCGTGACCTTGTCGAGCGGCGCACTCACCACGAGCTGGAACCCGAGCCGGAGCCACGCGGTGACGGCACGCCCGGCGAACTCCGAGTCGGCCTTGATGAACGCCTCGTCGAGGAACACCGGGGCGAACCGCGGCCGGGGCCGGGTCTCGTCACCGAGCTGGTAGCGGAGCGCCGCTCCGACGATGAACGCGACGAGCTCCTGCGTCTCGCCGCCGGACTTGTCACCGAGCGACGAGTACACGCCGAGGTCGGCGCCGGCGGTGTCGTAGCGGACGGCCGTGATCTCCATGTGCCGGCGGACGTCGAGCACGGCGTCGCGCTGAGTCGTGCGACCGCGGGCGGCCTCCGGGTCTGGCCGGATGACGGCCATGAAGCGCCGGAGTCGGCGGAACCGGGTCTCGAGCACGTCGTCGGTCAGCTCGGTGTCGACCGAGGCGGAGAGGGCGCGGAGCTCCTTCCGGAACGAGACGACGTCCTCGCGGGTGACCCGGCGGATCTGGATCTTCAGGCGGTCACGGTTCGCGCCGAAGGGCAGTTCGCGGAGGATCTCGTTGACGGGCTCGAGCCGCTCCTCGATCTCCACGACGGCCCGGTCGAACGCGCCGGCGAGCGGGACGAGGTCCTCGCCGCTCCACTGCGACAGCCGACGGCGCCACTCGGTGCGCCGGGCGTGCAGGCCGGTCGCGACGATCTGGTCGAGGATGGCGTGGTAGTCGGGGTACGAGGCGACCCCGGTGCCGAGGTTCGGGTCGGGCCAGGCGTCCTGGTACCGCTGGAACGTCAGGGTCAGCGCGTTCGAGGCCGACGCGGCACCGTCGAGCGCCTGCGACAGGCGTTCCTCGAGCCGGCGCCGCAGTCGGCGGGTCGCGTCGTCGAACCCGTCGACTCCGTCCGGGGCGCCGACCTCTTCGAAGGTCTCGGCGAGCAGGCGCTCCTGGGCGTCGTCCGGGACGCTGTCCGGCACGGACTCGAAGCGCGACAGGATCTCGGCGGCGGCGTCCTGCCCGTCGACGAGCACGGCGTGGCGCTCCTCGAGGCGGGTGACCGACAGTCGAGCGGCGCTCCGACGGTCGGAGGCCTCGTCGAGGGCCTTGCGGAGCCGAGCGACCGACGTGCGCAGGGTGCGGAGGCCGTCGTCGGCGGCGAGCAACGCCTGGCGCTCCTCGTCGAGGCGGGCGAGCGAGGCCTCGACACCGTCGACGTCGATGGCGTCCCACGTCACGTCGACCACGTGCTGGTGTGCGGCGCGGAGGGTGTCGAGCGCCGCGATGTCCTGCGCGACGTCGGTGCGGCGGGCCTCGAGCGTCGCGAGGTCCTGCGCGATCGACGCGAGTTCGTCCTCCACGGAAGCGACACGCGCCTCGTTCGTGAAGCCGATGACGTTCGCCTGCCGGCGGTCACCGTGTGCACCACGACGGCCGTCACGGAGCTGTCCGGACTCGGTGACGCGTCGGCCACCGCCGCCGAGCTCGTCCGCGGACGCGACGCATCGGGCGTCGGTGCGGTCGGACTCGATGCGCTCCCGCACCCAGGTGCTGAACGGCGACGACTTGATCGCGAGCTTGCCGGACACCATCGACGGGTCGCCCTCGAGGTCGAGGTGCGGCCCGGTGGGGACGCCCTCGAACTGCACGCGCACGGGCAGGCGCAGCGAGTCGATCGCCGCGCTGAAGTCGTCCAGCCGGTCCTGGTCGACCAGGAGCGTGCGGGCGACGGGGGCCAGGACGGACTCGATCGCCGTGCGCCAGCGCTCCTCGCCGGGCAGGACGTCGAGCAGCTCCGCAACGAACGGCAGCGACTCAGGGTCGATGCCGGCGGCGCGGGCCATCGCGAGCCGGGCCTCGTGCATCGGCAGTGGCATGGCGCCCTGGCGGTGCTCGAGCGACTGCCGCTCCTGGCGCAGGGATCGTTCGCGGTCGAGGAGCGGGTACTCCTCCCGCGTCAGGGCGTCCCGGCGCTCGTCCAGGGCAGAGCGCGACGCTGCGTACCGACCGAGGAACTCGTGTGCGGCACGCTGCACCCCGGTGAAGGCCGACTCCGACGCCACCGGGACCCCGAGCACGGCCGTGCGCTCGTCGAAGGTCGCACGGGTCCGGACGACGGCGTCGCGCTCCCGGGTGCGGCGTTCGATGCGGTCCTCGAGCTGCGCCAGGGCGTTGCCGCCCTGGTCGCGCAAGCGTGCCTCGGCGTCCCGCAACTCGATCTCGACCGCGGCGTGCCGGGCCTCGGCGGCGGCGACCTCGCCGCGAGCGGCCGTGCGTTCGCGGCTGTTGCGGTCGACCTCGGCATCCAGCAGCGCACGCTTGCGCGAGGCGGTCCAGTGCGCGAACGGGGAGACCTCGGCACCGGTGGCGATGCCGTCGAGCGCGGCGGCGGCCGCCGTGGACCGCTCGATCTCGGCGTGCAGGTCGGTGATGGGGGAGAGGATGCGGACCTTGCGCTCCTCGGTGTCCATCGCCTCGTACGCCTCGTCCAGGGCGGAGAAGTGCGCGAGCGCCCGGTCAGCCGCCTCGTACGTGCCCGGCGTCTCGAGCACGAGCGACTTGTACAGGGCGTCGACGGTCGGCAGGTGCTGCCCGGCCTGGATGCGTGCGAGCAGGCGCATCGCCCGGTTGCCGCCGCCGGAGTCGCCGATCCCGAGCCGCGTCTGCAGCGTGTAGGCGAGCTCCTGGTAGGTGTCGCGGATCACGAGCCCGGGCACGCGTCCGGTCAGCTCGAGGTGGTGGAAGCGCGTCGGCACGAACTCCTCGAGCCTGCGGAGGTCGAACGTGTCGTCGACCGTCGCCATCGTCATCTGGATGTCGCCGACGCCCCGCGCGCGCTTCGGCACGATGTAGGCGCGGAGCACCGTGAACCGGCGTTCGTCGTCGTTCCGGAAGGTCACCGCGACGGCGCCCCACGTGGTCTGGTCGTCGCCGCGCAGGTTCACGTCGCGGAGGGCACCGGACTCGGGGTCGCGGCGGGTGTCGACCTTGCCGCGCAGGTACGTGAGCAGGTTGCGCTGGTCCGCGCTGCGGGCGCGCCCGGTCGTCGCGTCGTTCGAGGCGCCGTTGAACGGCACGTCTGACGGCATCATCACGGCCAGGTAGGCGTCCATGAGCGTCGACTTGCCGGTGCCGGACGCGCCGGAGATGAGCGTCGCGGTGCCGGACAGCTCCACCTGGCGGTGGCCGTGGAACCCGCCCCAGTTCACGACCTGCATCGACTCGGCGCGCCACTGCGCGACGGTGTCGAACAGCGCCGGAGCTTCGTACTGACGCAGGCCGAAGGAGTCGGTCGCGGTGTCGGTCATGCGTCCGTCTCGCCTTCGTCGTCGGTGTCGGTGTCGTCGGCCTGGAGGGACGGGGCGTCCCCGTCGGTCTGGTCGCCTCCCGGCGTGGTCGCGTCGTCCTGCGCCGTGGTCGTCCGCAACCACGTGTCGAGTTCGAGGAGCCGCTCCAGAGGGAGCAGCACCTCGACCACGCTCGCGACCCGGAACCGGTCCGGGTCTGACGTCTTGATGAGGACGCGCGCCGTCACGAGGCGCTCGATCGCCTTCGCGACCCGGCCCTCGTCGCGTGTGCGGTCGGTGGCGGTCGCTGGGCGGAACCCGGCGACGTGCCCGAGGATCTCGCTGCGGTCGACGACGACCTGGTCCGGGCCGGGGCGGGTGTCCGCCCGGAGCCGCATCCGCAGGTAGACGAGGACGATCGTCTCCTCGCGCGTGTACGGGACGTCGCGCAGCAGTGTCGGGAACCCACGGCGCTGGCTCTCCGACCGGGCCTGACGTTTCCAGGCGACCTCACGGTCGCGGTCCACGTGCAGCTCGAGGAACAGGTCGTTGAGGCGCGAGCGCAGCTGGTACTCGGCGTCGAGCACGGCACGCCACTCGTCGGCGTGCGTCCGAGCGCTCACGTACGAGTTCCGGAGCAGCGCGACGAGCGCGCGGCGCTGGCGGTCGTCGAGCCTGCCCTCGTCGCCCTCGAAGAGGGCGAAGCTGCTCTCGTCCCGTTCCTCGTCGTGCGTGACGGTGGTGGGGTCGTCGTCGGGGACCGTCTCGTCGACCGGTGCCGGCGTCGTGTCGCTCACCGCGCCTCCTGTGCGTGTTCGTCGTTGGTCGTGTCGGGGGTGCCGGTGCGGCGGTCGGCGTCGAGCGCGGCCGTCGGCATGCGGAAGGCGACCGCGCTGCCGTCCGGGCGCACCGTGCGGTGCTCGGCGACGTGCGCGGCGGACTCGAAGTCCTCGTGGCCGGTGAGCAGGTGCGCCAGGCCGAAGAGCTCGACCGGGCGGCGCTGCTCGTCGGGCAGGCCGTGGAAGGCGTCGACGCTCGAGTCGGCCTCGGCGAACCGGAGGGCCGCGCGGAGCTCGGTGAGCAGCGGGCCACCGTGCCGGCGGAGCATCTCGACGTCGAGGTCCTCGAAGACGTCGTCGTCGGGTTCCTCGATGGGAGGCGGCACCGACTCGGCATCCGGGTCGTAGAAGCGCTCCCGGAGGGTGCCGACCTCGGCCGTGGCGGGGAGCAGCCCGAGCGGCAGGCGATCGCGTGCCGACCCCCGGTCCATCCAGGTCGCGAGCCCGCGGTTGATCGACCGGATGACGGCGTCGAGCTCGCGGTCCCGGACGACGTCGTGCGCGACGATCTGGTCGCGGAGCGTCGCCGTGAGCTGCCGACGCTGGGCGAGCACGTCCTCGATGCCCTGGCGGAGGATGCTCACCGTGTTCCGGAACGCCCGACGCTCACCGGCACCGAGCGAGTCGGCGAACGGGTGGGCCAGGATCGTCGCGATGTCGTCCCGGAGCCGCAGGAGCAGGGCGTCGTCCCGGAGGAGCTCGAACGCCCCCTCGAACGCGCGACCCTCCGGCGTTGCCTCCATGAGGTTGTCGGTGCGGACGAGGTAGTCGTCGAGGATCTCGCCGATCGGGCGCACCTCTTGCCGGAAGTCCTCGACGATCGAGCGGTGCATCGTGGCCACGGCTTCCTCGACGCGCTTGAAGTCGCTCGGGAGCTGCCGGATGAGGTCCGAGATGTTCGTGTAGCCGTCGCGCATGCGGGCGTCGTCCACGGTGGCGACGTCCCCATGCTCGAGCCGTTCGCGCTCGGCCTGGAGCTCGGCGATCTGCGCGTCGATGCGGCGGATCTGCACGTCCGGGTCGGGTTCGGCGCGGGCGGCCCACCGGTGCACGGCGTCGACGATCATCGCGAGGCGGCTCTCGCTGATCAGGGCACGGTCGGAGGACAGGGCGTCGACGAGGGACAGCGCCTCGAGGGCGTGGCTCGTCAGCGAGTACTGCTCGTCGCCGTCGGGGGAGTTGGACCGGACGAGCCACTGCGCCGCCACCCACTCACGACAGAGCGCGCGGCCGTTCGGACGGGCGTCCTGGTCCTGTTGTTCGCCCGGGGTCTGTTCGCTCGCCGGCACGCGCGCCCCGGTGGCCTGCAGCCGGGCGACGTGCTCCTCGACCTGCAGGTGCATGCGGTCAGCCGGGACGTACTGGATGTCGCGGTCGAACACCGTGCGGAACACCGCGAGGACGGTCGCACTGGTCGGGCGGGACATGAGCCGCAGGGTCGGACGGTCGAGGACCGCCCGGACGCGGGCGAACTCGAGGTCGACGTCGGTCATGTGCCCCTTCGTCCGGGTCGGGTCGGTTGTGTGCGGAGATGACAAGAGCCCGACGCTGTCGCGCCGGGCTCTTGTCGTCGGTGTTCTTGCTTGTGGGCGATACCAGACTCGAACTGATGACCTCTTCGGTGTGAACGAAGCGCGCTACCAACTGCGCCAATCGCCCCCTGCACTGTTCGTGCGGATCGATACTAGCGGATGCCGCGGGCTCTGCCGAACAGGGCGTGCGTCCCGGGTGTGGCGTGGGGTGGGGTGCGGTGGGGTGGGGTGCGGTGGGGTGGGGTGCGGTGGGGTGGGGTGCGGCTCGGTCGCACGGTGCGAGGCTCCGCAGCGCCGCCGCCGCTGGGTGCGAGGTTCCTGCCCGTGTGCGAGGGTGTTCGCCTCGCACACTGCGCGAGACCTCGCACCGACGGGCGCCTGCGTCGCACGGTGCGCGGGGCGGCGGACCGTGCAGAACCGTCCCGATCCGCATGAACACGGGGGACACGCCCGGTGAACGAGAAGGATTTTGGTGGAAGCCACCTGGTTCGTATAGAGTTTACGTCGTCGCCGCGACAGCGGGTCGGACAAATGCGGATGTGGCGCAGTGGTAGCGCATCACCTTGCCAAGGTGAGGGTCGCGAGTTCGAATCTCGTCATCCGCTCGAGTGTGGTTCTCTCCGGAGGGCCACGACTCACCAGAGGGTATCCCACCGTTCGGGTACTCACGGAGACGTGAACCTCGATGGTGGGGTGGCCGAGAGGCTAGGCAGCGGCCTGCAAAGCCGTCCACGCGGGTTCGAATCCCGTCCCCACCTCCAGACTTCGTTTCGGCGGAGACTTCTGGGCGATTGGCGCAGCGGTAGCGCGCTTCCCTGACACGGAAGAGGTCACTGGTTCGATCCCAGTATCGCCCACCACGGAAAGCCCCGGCAGGACCACAGGTCCCGGCCGGGGCTTTCGTCGTTCCGGAGCCGAACGATGGACAGCCCCGGGCCCGTCCCAGCCTCCGGACCGTCGCTGCTGGAGCGCTCGGCGAACGGGTCAGCGCAGCGATCCGCTCGCGGCGTGCAGCCAGCGCCGTACCGTCCGCTCGTCGGCGTCCGTGATGCCGTGTCCGACCGGCAACGTGACGTGGTCGACGGCGGCTCCCAGCGAACGGAGGCGTTCGGCGACCCGGAGACCGTCGTCCGCGTGCCGCCGGGGGTCGAACCGCCCGTCGAGGACCAGGACGGGCATCACCAGCTCGTCCCGGGCGCGTCCGGCCAGGGCGCGTGCGTCGTCGAACGGAGGTTGCGGGCGGATGAGGATGCCGGTGGTGAACAGGTCGGGTCGCGTCTCGATGAGCGCCGCGGCCATCACCGCTCCGTTCGAGAACCCCACGATGGTGCGCCGAGCCGAACCGGGGAGGGACGCCGTCGCGGACTCCACGGCGTCGGCGAGCAGCGGGACACGACGGCGCACGTCGTCGTGGTCGATGGTGCGGTCGGGGCGGCGCCGGAAGTGTGCGAAGCCCTGCGCTGTCCGCACCGTCCCGCGCGGCGCGATGGCGGCGGCCCCTGGACCGAGTCGGTCGGCGAGGGGCAGGAGGTCGGTCTCCCGTCCGGCGGATCCGTGCAGCAGCACCCAGGTCGCATGCGCCGAGTCGCCGTCGTCGGGGGCCACGAGGGTGAGCTCGACGCCCAGCGGTGCGCGGAACGATCGCGCTGTTCGCGGGTCTGCAGGGGGCACGCGGCGACGGTACCCCGGGCTGTCGTGCTGCGGAAGTCCCGGCTCGCGTCACCACCCCGGCACGGACACCCGCACGGCGCTGATCCGCCCCGCCCGCGTCCGCGCCGTCACCGCCGGGTCGTAGCTGTCCGCGGTCGCCAGGTACAGCGTGCGGCCGTCCTCGCCGCCGAGTGCGCAGTCGATCGCACACCGCCCGGGAGCGTCGATCCGGTCGGTCACCCCGCCGCCCTCGACGACCCGGAGGAACTCGCCCGTGTCGACCGAGCAGACCCAGATCGCGCCGTCCCGGTCGACCGTGCTCCCGTCCGGGGTGACGCCGTCGGGCAGCGTCGCCCATGCACGTCGACCGGTCAGGGACCCGTCCGGCTCGATGTCGAACGCCGTCAAGCGGTGCCCCCACGTCTCGCTGACGACGAGGGTGCGGGTGCCGGGGAGCACGTTCGCACTGTTCGGGAAGACCAGTCCGTCGGCCGCCGGACGGAACGAGCCGTCCGGCTCGACGACGTACAGCGGGCCGGGGCGGAGCGCTTCGCCGCCGTACAGGTCGTAGCCGAACGCCCCGATGTAGGTCCGGCCGGTCTGCTGGTCGACCACCAGGTCGTTGACGAGGGAGGCCTCGACCTCGGACAGGTCGGCGAAGACCGAGCTCGTACCGTCCTCGGACACGGCGACGACGGTCCGGGACTCCATCGAACTGATGACGAGCCGCCCGTCCCGGAGCCAGCCGAGTCCGGACGATTGCCCGGCGACCGTGGCCTCGAGACGGGGAGCCGCGTCCGAGTCGGGGTCGATGGAGAAGACCTCGCCCGTGTGCATGTCCGAGTACCAGAGCCGCCCGTCGTGCCAGCGGTTGCCCTCCGGGAAGCGGATGCCGGTGACGACGTCGGTGGCGGTGGTGGGGTCGAGTGTGATGCGCACTGCCCCAGCATGCCAGGCGACCGTTCGCCGATCAGACCTCGCTGGGCGGTCCCGACTGCCAGCGCACCCAGGCCTCGAGCTGCGCCTTCGCGCTCTCCAGACTCGTGTGGAACCCGGTCATGTCGTCGTCGACCAGGTGGACGACGTACCGCGACCCGAAGGTCACGGTGCCGATCACGTCCGATCCGCACCGTCCCTGCCAGGTCCGCTCGTCGAGCGCGACCCAGCGGACCGCTTCGGTTCCGGCGTTGGTGGTGCTGGAGGGGGAGGTCATGCAGCTTCCGGTCGCTGGACGATGAGATCGTTCCGGCGGCCGTCGGCTGGGGTCACCTTCCTCGACCGTAGTCCGCCGATGCTGGCAGCGCCGCGGGACGGGCAGGCGTCAGTCGGAGAGCCCGAGACGTCGGAGCCCCCGCCGGCACGCCTCGACGTACTCCCGGTACCGATCCGGCCGCCGCTCCCGTGCCCACCGGGTGACGTCGACGAGGTGCAGCGCGGTCATCGCCCGCAGCGTGCGCTGGTCGCCTGGGCCGTCGAGACCGGCGGCCGCCGTGAACGCGTCGAACTCGGATGCCGAGACCTCGCCGTCCAGGTGCGTCCAGGCGTACACCCGTCGCGCATCCGTCCAGGGGGTCGGGCCGACCTCGGCAGCGCCCCAGTCGATCACGACGGGCGCCGCGTCGGGTCCGCGGGAGAGCAGGTTCCGCGGCGCGAGGTCGCCGTGCGCGAGACCGTGCTCGAACGCGCGGGCGCCCAGCGGCTCGAAGACCTCGCGAAGCGAGGATGCCGAGGTGTGGGCACCGGCCTGGAGGAGCGGGTCGGCCCCGTCGAGCGAGCGCACGTTGTACGCCACGTGCGCCCGCCATGCCGAGGCCGGGTCGGTCCCGAAGCGCGAGTACAGGGACGGGGGAGCCCCGACGAGCGCGATCGTGCCGATCGCGCGCGCGGCCGCACCGAGCTGGCGCCACGGTTCCGTGATCGGCCGAGGGTCGGGTTCGACGTACTCGGCCACCAGGAACGGTGTGCCGCCGTGGCGTCCGTGACGGAGGACCCGTGCGACCGCGATGCCGGCGCGCTCGGCGGCCGCACTCGCCCAGTCCTCGACGGGGTACTCGTCCACGCGGAGCGGATCGACGGGGATCCGGACGACCACGTCGGCGCCCGCCGACCGACGGACCCGGACCGTGTGGTTGACGGAGCCGCCGGTCAGCGGTTCGACGTCGGACCAGGAGGCGCCGAGATCGCGCAGCACGGCCCCGAGCACACTCCGAGCCCGCACGTCGTCGTCCACACGACCATCATGGCCGGTGGCGCCGGGGTCGGCCATGCTCGGGAACAGGTGGTGCTCGACCTGGTGCTTCAGCCCGCCCGTGAAGAACTCGACCCACCGGCCGCCGCTGACGTCGCGCGACGTGAGCACCTGGCGCGAGAAGAAGTCCGCCCGCTGCCCGGGCTCGATGATCGGCATCCCCTTGTGGTTCGGCGCGAAGGCGATCCCCATGCAGAATCCGGAGACCGCCAGTTGCACCCCGAGGAACGCGAACGCGATCCCCAGCGGCAGCAGCCAGAACACCGCGCCGACGTAGCGCACGAACCGGCCGGCGAAGACCGAACCCTCGGCCCAGCGGTGCTTGACGGTGCCGTGGCTCGTGCAGGTCCGGATGGACTGCCAGTGCAGGTTGACGCCCTCGACGAGCAGCATCGGGAAGAACGCGTAGCCCTGCACCCGCACGAGGACCCGGAGGAACCCGGTGCGCCGCGCGGCGTCCTCCGGGCGGAACGAGATCGCGTCGAAGGAGATGTCCGGGTCCTTGCCGACCGTGTTCGGGTTGGCGTGGTGCCGGGTGTGCTTGTTCGTCCACCACGCGTAGCTGATGCCGGTCAGGAACGTCCCGACGTAGCGGGCGGCGCGGTCGTTCCAGTCGTGGGAGGCGAACACCTGCCGGTGCGCCGCCTCGTGCGACAGGAAGGCGAACTGGGTGAACAGCAGGCCGAGGGCGCCGGCCACGACGAGCTGCCACCACGAGCCGCCGAGCACGGCGAACGCTCCACCGGTGGCGGCGAGCATCGCGGTGAGGACCCCGACGAGCCCCCGGTACCAGCCGGTCCGTCGATCGAGCAGCCCGGCGGTCCGGACCCGCACGAGCAACGCCGAGTAGGTCGACGTGGTGTCGACCCGGTCCCCGCGTGGCGTGGTCTTCCGGTAGCCGACAGGGGCTCCGTGGCGTGTCCGAGGGTACGCGCACGCGCAGGGCCCGCTGGGGCCACTGTTCAGGGAAGGACGAGACGGCGTTCGACGACGGCGCGAGCGACGTCCGCGAGGAGCTCCTGGTGGGAACGGGCGTACCCGCGCAGGAGGGCGAACGCCTCTTCCATGCCGACCCGGTGCGTCTGCGCGACGAAGCCCTTCGCCTGTTCGATGACGACGCGGCTGTCGAGCGCGCGCTGGAGCTGCTGCTGCGCCAGGTTCGCGTGCTCGAGCGTCCGCTGCTGCAGGATGCTGATCGTCGCGACGTCGGTGAGTGCCTGGGCGGCCAGCGCGTCCTCGCGGTTGAGCGCCCCCTCGGTGTCGCGGAACAGGTTGAGCGACCCGAGGGTGGTCTCCCGGAGTCGCATCGGGATCGAGTGCACGGACGCGTACCCGGACTCGGCGGACGCGGCGGCGAAGGTCGGCCAGCGCCGTTCCATCTCGGCGTGGTCGCGCACGGACACCGGTCGCCCGGTGGCGAAGCACTCCACGCACGGGCCTTCTCCGGCGTCGAGCTGCAGCAGCCCGAGGAAGCTCGAGCGCTCGCTCGTCGAGGCGAGGACCTCGAGCTCCTGCGACTGGTTGACGAGGAGGATGCCCGCGGCGGAGGCGTCGAAGATCTCGACGACGCCGTCCACCAGGTTCTGCAGGAGCTCGACCACGTCGTAGTCGTCGACGAGGGTGTCGGTCAGGGCGACGAAGGTGTCGACGAGCCGCTGCTCGCGTGTCGGTGCCATGGTGCGTGCTCCCTAGGTCTCGGAACCGTACGGCCGGGCGAGGTCGAGTCGGCGTGCGATGAGGTCCGCGGCGACGTCGCGGACGGTGCGTTCGGTGGCGTAGGCGTGTGCCTGCAGGACGAGCAGGGCGTCCTGCACGCTCAGTCCGAGCTGCGCCGCGGCCATGCCCGTCGCCTGGTGCACCTCTCGTCTGGAGTACCGTCCGGTCTCCATGTCCGCGCGCCCGTCGGCGGCTGCGGCGAGGAGCGCGTCACGGAGGACCCTGCGTCCGGCGACCTCGGTCAGTTGCACGGCGCCGCGCACCTGATCGACGGTCAGGAAGCGCTCTTCGTCCACGGTGAGGTCGACGGCACCGACCGGGATCGTCCCGATCCGCATCGGGAACGAGAACACGGCACCGACCCCGGCACGCAGGAGCTCGTCGAGCGCGGCGGGCCAGCGCGCGCCGGTCGTGGTGGCGAGGTCGGCCTCGAGCACGGGGGACCGGGTGGCGAGGGCTTCCCAACACGGGCCCTCGCCGAGGTCGAGCTGGATCTCGTCGACGCGTTCGGCGAGGGCGTCGCTCGCGCAGACCGTCGCGGAGCCGAGCGGGTCGCCGAGGGTCGAGATCCCGACGCCGGTCACCGGCAGGGTCGCGAGGAACGGCGGACACATGTCGGTGCCGTCCGGCGCGGCCTGCATCGACGATGCAGCCGCAGTGAATTCCGTCATCGGGAGCGCCGTTCCTGAGGGGTGACTCCCGACGCTAGCGCACGCGCGGTGGCTGCGGGACGAAGTGGATCCGCGAGGCGGCACGCGTGACGTCCTGGGCTCGGGCCGTCCGGTCGTCGAAGTCGGCCCGGGCGGCGTCCCGCGCGACCTCCTCGTCGAGCAGTGCGGCTCGGCTGATCGTGTCGACGATCGTCGCGATGGCGTGCGACAGTCCGCGTTCGAGCTGGTCGAGGTTCGTGTGTCCGATGACGAGTGGACGGTCCTGCACGTCGAGCGAGACGTCGGGGTAACCGGCCGCTGCGAGCCGGGCGTGCCCGTCGGCGCCGCGGATCCCGGTGGTCTCGGCGGCGTCCGGCCGTCGGTTGAAGACGGCGGGGACGTCGTAGAACGTCGCGGCCTGCGGGGTGCCGAGGTCGCCGGGGAGTCCGGAGGCCACCACACTCGTCAGTGCCAGCGGCACGGTGGCCGGCTCGGATGTTTTCGTCATGGGGTCTCCCTCGGCGGTTCCCCAGGGCGGCCGAGGGATTCCGCGGGCACACCCCGGTGACACCGTGGCGCCAGTGTGGGGCCACGCGATGTGCGCACTCACAGTCTCGCGATCACGCCGATCACGCCGATCACGCCGATCGCGTCACGCGGACCGCGTCGCGGCGTACAGGTCGCGGATCAGGGCTGCCTCGGCGGCGTGGTGCACGAGTTCGTCGACCACGTGCAGCACGAGGGACAGTCTCGAGTCGTCCGCGTACGGCCCGGCCTCCGGCCCCAGCGGGTCGCCGGCCGTCGTCCCGAGGCCGCGTGCCAGGTCCGCGAACGCCGCACTCGCTCGGACGACCGCGGCGGTCGCGGCGTCTGCTCCGGCGGCTGCGGTGGTGGTCGGCGCGCCCGAGACGTCGGCGCCGAGCCACGTCCAGTTCCGCTCCTCGCCGAGCGCCGCGGCGACGTGGTCGAGCCGCCAGCGGATGGTCACCAGCCCGTCGCCGAGGACGGGTTGCCAGTTCCACTCGTCGTCGGTGAGTCCCACCATGCGGTCCTGGAGGCGCGTGGTCGCGTACTCCAGGAGGCCCACGACGTCCTCCACCGCGGTGGTCATCCCTGCTCAACGGGCCGGTAGACCGCGATCGGCGGCGCCTGGTCGTCGCCGTCGTCGTGGCTCTCGCCGGTGGCGAGCCAGGTCCGCCCCTCGTGCTCGATCGTCGTCGGCAGGTCCCCGTGCACGAGGATCCGCACCGCCGGCTCGTCGCCGTCGACGAGGTCGGCGCCGTGCGCCTCGGACCCGCCCGGGTTGTCGTGTACGTAGCTCATGGTCCGATCGAACTCCCGTGGCCTGGTAGGGTTCTGCTGTACGCGGATGTGGCGCAGTGGTAGCGCATCACCTTGCCAAGGTGAGGGTCGCGAGTTCGAATCTCGTCATCCGCTCGGACGAGCACGACAGCACGAAGGCCCCGGTCGGGAACGACCGGGGCCTTCGTCGTACCGCGACGGGCATCGCGGCCGGTGGAGCGGCCGACGTGCGCAGGATTCGGGTTCCCGCGCTCGTCGAACGCCGGGCCACCGTGCCCTCGGGACACGGCGGATGGGTGGTCCGCGCGTCCCGACAGAGCATCCGGAGCGACGGCCGCGTCGGATGGGGCGGCGGGGGAGCCGTGCGGTATCCCGCACACTTCCCGCACGGATCGCGTCGAGCTCTTGTGCTCAGTCGATCGACGTGCTGACGGCCCGCGCACCGGGGAACCCCACCCAGTGTCGGTCCGGGCCGTCGACGACCGTGACGAGGGCCGTGTCGCAGTCCCGGCACCGCGCGACGGACCCCATCGGACTCGCGTGCACGCGGGTCTGCGCGAGGAGCCCGATCGAGCCGCACCCAGCGCAACGCAGGAGTGCACGGGAGGCGTCCGGACCGAGGAACTCCGCGAGGACCCCGGCCAACGCGTTGCCGTCGACGACAGTGGACATCAGCTGCCCCCGAACCGTTCGGCACGGACGTCGGTCGTGTCGTGGCCGAGTTCGCCGAGCCACCGCAGGACCTGCTCGACGAAGGGCGTCGACCCGCAGACGTACACGAGGGCCCCGGTGTCGGGCGGGAACACCGCGGCGGCGAGGGTCTCCCGTGTGAGTCGTCCCGCCGGGACCGGTGCACCGACCGGCGCGCGGCGGCTGTACACGATCGTGGTGTCGACACCGGCTGCTCCGGCGCGGGCGAGCTCGGTCCGGAAGAACACGTCCTCCGGCGTGCGGACCGCGTACAGGAGCCGGAACGGAGCGGCGTCGCCGGCATCGGCGTGGGCACCGGCGATCGCGGCGAGCGGGACGATCCCGGAGCCGCCTGCGACGAGCTGCACCGGGCGGTCCGACACGCCCGGGCGCCAGACGAACCAGCCACCGAGCGGCCCGTGCACCTCGAGGGCGTCACCGACCTCGACCGCGTCGACCAGGAACGGCGAGACCTCGCCGTCCTCGACCCGGTCGACGGCGAGCACCACCGAGGTCGCCTCGCCCGAGGACGCGATCGAGTACGAGCGGGACGCCTGGTAGCCGTCCTCCGCGGTGAGCCGCAGGTCGAGGTGCTGCCCGGGGTCGTTGCCGGGCCACGTCGGGACCTCGAGGACGATGCGGCGCGCGTTCGGCGTCTCGGGGGAGACGGCGGCGACCGTCGCGGCGTGCCAGGCCGGCCGCCTGCGGACCGCAGCCGACCCAGGTGGGGTGATCCGTGCCTCCAGGCCGGTGTCGGGGAGCGTCACCAGTACCGTTCCTCCTTCCACGGATCGCCGTGCAGGTTGTAGCCCGCGTTCTCCCAGAAGCCGGGTTCGTCGTCGGACTGCATGACGATGCCGCGCACCCACTTGGCGCTCTTCCAGAAGTACAGGTGCGGCACGAGCAGGCGGGCCGGCCCGCCGTGCTCGGGCTCGAGCGGTGCTCCGTCGGCCTCGAACGCGATCCAGGACTGCCCGTCGAGCAGCTCGTCGAGGGGGACGTTCGTGGTGTACCCGCCGAAGCTGTGGACCATGCAGAAGTCGAGCGAGGTCTCGACGTCGGCGAACAGCCGGTCGAGCGGGACACCGCGCCACGGCATGTCGAGCTTCGTCCAGTGCGTGACGCAGTGGATGTCGACGGTGACGTCCTCCACCCCGAGCGCCTGCACCTCGTCCCATGACCAGGTGTGCAGTCCGGACTCGGTGCGGATCGAGAAGCTCCACTCCGCCGGTTCGATCTCGGGGGTCGCTCCGGCGGACAGGACCGGCCAGTCCTGCACGAGCGTCTGACCGGGCGGGATGCGGGAGTCGTCCCGTTCGTGGCGTCGACCGCCGAAGCCCCTCGTGAACGTCGCCATCGGTGCTCCTCGCTCGTGTCCGGTGGTCCGATCCTGCCCCGCCGACGGCTCGCTCGTGTAACGGCTTGGTAAACGTTCGGACCGTCGACCGCGGTCCCCGCATCCGCAGACGTGCGCGGATCGACGGCGGATCCGTGCTCCGGCGCACACGTCGCAGGACTTGGGGCCCGGCCCGATCCCCTCTATCGTTCACCGGAACGATTACCAGGAGGGGTCACCCCGAATGCAACCCATCGTCCCCGAACCCCGGAACGCCCGCGGCCCGAGCCGTCGAGCGCTCCTGACCGGCGCCGCCGGACTCGCCGGTCTCGGCCTGCTCACCCTGACCGGGTGCAGCTCCGGTGCCTCCGCCGGCACGACGTCACTGCCCGAAGCCGCCGCGACCGGCACCGCCCGGAACGGCGGTCGGCTCCGGATCGCGCGGCCCGCGGCGTCGGCTGCCGAGACCCTCGACTCCGCCAGCTCGCTGTCGGCGTACGAGTACCTCGGCGCGCTCTACAACCGGCTCGTGAAGCTCGACCAGCAGGGGCAGACGGTCCCCGACCTCGCCGAGGAGTGGTCCGCGAACGCCGACGGCACCGAGTGGACGTTCCGACTCCGCCGTGGTGTCCGGTTCCACGACGGCTCCCGCTTCACCGCCGACGACGCGATCGCCAGCATCCGGCACATCCTCGACGAGAAGACCGGCAGCCCGCAGGCCGGTGTGCTCGGCGAGGTCATGGACGCGGCGTCGATGACCGCGGTCGACCAGTACACGCTCCGGTTCGCGCTCACGAAGCCGAACGCCGAGTTCCCGTCATTGCTGACCGCGTACCAGTGCTACATCGTGCCCGCCGGCGCGATCGCCGACATCGGCCGGACCGGCATCGGGACGGGCCCGTTCCGGCTGTCGTCGTTCACCCCGGCCGGCGCCGGCAGCGTCGAGGCGTTCGACGACCACTTCGCGGGGCGGCCCGCCCTCGACGGCATCGACTTCTACTCGATCCAGGACACGACGGCACGGGTGAACGCGCTGCTCGCGGGGCAGATCGACCTCATCTCGCAGACGAACCTTGACTTCGCGACGGCTCGGGTCGTCGCGGCCTCGGACCGTGCGACGATCGCCCGTTCGAAGAACGCGCAGTGGTACACGATCCCGATGCTCGCGACCTCGGACGAGTTCCGGGACCCGCGGGTGCGGCAGGCCATGAAGCTCGCGTACGACCCGCGCACGATCGTCGACACCGCGCTGCAGGGCACCGGGTCGGCCGGCTGGGACAACCCGGTCCCGCCGCAGCTCGCCGCCTTCGTCGACGACCACCGCGAGTACGACCCCGACAAGGCGAGGGCACTGCTCAAGGCCGCCGGTCGACAGGACCTCCGCGCGTCGATCTACACGTCGAGCTACGAGTCGGTGTTCACCCCGATGGCGGTCGCGTACCGCGACGCCGTCGCCGACGCCGGCATCCGCCTGACGGTGAAGAACGCGAGCTCCGACTCGTACTACACGCAGATCTGGATGCAGAAGCCGCTCATGGTGAGCTACTGGTTCACCGGCCGCCCGATCGACCAGCTGCTCAACCAGATCTTCCGCTCCGGCTCGTCCTACAACGAGAGCGCGTGGTCGAACGAGCGGTTCGACGGGATCCTCGACGACGCCCGCGCCGAGATGGACGACGCGAAGCGCCTGACGCTCTACCAGGACGCCCAGCGACTCGTCGTCGAGGACGGCGCGGACATGACCCCGATGTTCGGCGACCGCCTGGTCGGGCTGTCCCGCGACGTCGTGAACTACTCGGAGTACGGCTTCGAGTTCGACTACCTCCGGATCGGACTGCGCCGATGAACGTCCTCGTCCCCGTCCTCCGCCGGCTCGGCATCGCCGTGCTCACGGTGGTGCTCGCCTCGCTGTTCGTGTTCCTCGCGGTGCAGGCGCTCCCCGGCGACGTCGCCCAGCAGCTCCTCGGGCAGAACGCCACGCCGGACGCGGTCAAGCAGCTCCGGGAGTCGCTCGGCCTCGACCAGAACGTCTGGCTGCGCTACCTGCAGTGGCTCGCCGGTGCGGTGCACGGCGACTTCGGCACCTCGCTCGTGAGCGGCGAACCCGTCGCCCCGACCCTGTTCACGGCGTTCCGGAACAGCATGCTCATCGCCGTCCCCGCGATGGTCGTCGGCGTCACGCTCTCGCTCACCCTCGGGGTCGTCGCGGGCGTCCGCCGTGGCCGGGCGTCCGACCGGGTGATCTCGATCGTCAGTCTCATCGTGATGAGCGTGCCCGAGTTCATGGTCGCCACCGTGCTCGTGCTCCTGTTCGCGATCGGACTGCCGCTGTTCCCCGCGGTCGTCCTGCGCGGCAGTGACGCGACGGTCGGCGAGCTCCTGCCGACGATCTGGCTGCCGATCATCGTGCTGACCCTGGCGATGGCCGCGTACATCGTCCGGACCGCCCGGTCGTCGACGATCGACGTGATGGCGTCCGAGTTCGTCACGACCGCGGAGCTCAAGGGCCTGACGATGCGCCGGGTGGTGTGGAAGCACGCGGTGCCGAGCGCTCTGCTGCCGACGCTCAACGTCGTCGCGCTCAACGTCGCCTGGCTGCTCGGCGGCGTGGTCGTCGTCGAGAACGTCTTCAACTACCCGGGGATGGGCAAGCTCATGCTCGAGTCCGTCTTCAACCGGGACCTGCCGACGATCGAGGCGATCGCGCTCCTCAGTGCCCTCATCTACGTCGTGTGCAACCTCGCGGCGGACCTCGTCGCCCTGGTGCTCGACCCGAAGCTCCGCACGCGGCAGCGTCGGACGCGCACCCGGACCCGCACGCGCAGCACACGCTCCGCCCGGAAGGCAGCAGCATGACCGCCATCGCACCGCGTTCCCGGAACGTCATCGGCGCAGCCGTCGCCCCGCTGCGCAGCTCGACCGCGCTGAGCATCGGCCTCGGCCTCATCGCGCTGCACCTCGTGCTCGCCGTCCTCGCCCCGGTCATCGCCGGCCACGACCCGGTCGCGTCGAACTCCGCCGACGTGCTCGCCGGCCCGACGTGGACGCACTGGCTCGGCACGGACCAGTACGGCCGCGACATCCTGTCCCGCACGCTCAACGGCGGCCGGTACGCGTTGCTCGTGACCTTCCTCGCGACGACCATCGCGGTCGCGGTCGGCACCGTCCTCGGCTGCGTCACGGCGTACGCGGACAACTGGTTCGACGAGGTCGTCATGCGGATCGTGGACGCGCTCCTCAGCGTGCCGTCGATCCTGGCGCTGCTCGTCGTCGTGACGGTGTTCGACGCCGGGCTCTGGGTGATCGTGCTCGCGGTCACCGTCGTCTACGCGCCGGCGGTCACCCGGGTGGTCCGCGGCGCCGCGAGGACCGTCATCACCCAGGACTACGTCACGGCCGCCCGGGCCCGCGGCGAGCGGTCGATGTCGATCGTGTTCCGGGAGATCCTGCCGAACGTCCTCGACGTCGTGCTCGTCGAGTACGCGATGCGGGCGTCGTGGATCGTGCTGCTCGTGGCGTCGCTGTCCTTCCTCGGCTTCGGCGCGAACCCGCCGACACCGGACTGGGGCCTGATGGTCCAGGAGAACCGGACCGCGCTCACGGTCGTCCCCCTCGGCACGCTCGCGCCGATCGTGGCGCTGGCGACCCTGGTGGTCGGCCTCAACCTCGCGGCCGACGGGCTGAGCAAGTCGCTCGGTGTCGACCGTGCGACGAAGGGAGTCAGCGCATGAGCGTCGTCCAGGTCGACCGTCTCGCGATCTCGTACGCGGCGGGCAGGCGCTCCGTGCCGGTGGTCCGCGGTGTCTCGTTCGCCATCGAGGCGGGGCGCACGCTCGGTCTCGTCGGCGAGTCCGGCAGCGGCAAGTCCACCGTCGCCCGCACGCTCCTCGCGCACCTCCGCACCGGGTCGACCATCGAGCACGGCACGGTGCACGTCGACGGACAGGACGTCTTCGCGCTGTCGCCGTCCGGCCGCCGGGCACTCCGCGGCGGGACGGCGAGCGTCGTGGCGCAGAACGCCGGGCAGGCCCTGACGCCGTCGATGCGCGTCGGCGAGCAGATCCGCGAGGCGCTCCGCGCCCACGGCGAACCCGACGGCCCCGAGCGCGTGCTCGAACTCGTCCGACTCGTCCGGCTGCCGGCACCGGAGACGATCGTCCGCCGCTACCCGCACCAGCTCTCCGGCGGCCAGCAGCAGCGCGTCGCGATCGCGATGGCCGTGGCGGCCCGGCCGCGCGTGCTCGTCCTCGACG
>Ga0308167_1002027_pt1 | contig 20428 bp, 15 predicted proteins | sample PhyCR1_2_FD_202138 | JGI IMG/M metagenome (GOLD analysis project Ga0308167, IMG submission 202138) | Phyllosphere microbial communities from UC Gill Tract Community Farm, Albany, California, United States - DLSLRC.R1 | ecosystem: Host-associated > Plants > Phyllosphere > Unclassified | place... | reverse complement strand
GTCGCAGGCCGCATCGTGACCAACGTCGAGCAGGTGCTCCTCGGGAAGACGTTCGTGATCCGCCTGGCGGTCACGGCGATGCTCAGCGAGGGCCACCTCCTCCTCGAGGACGTCCCCGGCACGGGGAAGACGAGCCTCGCCCGGGCGATGGCGCAGAGCGTGCAGGGGTCGACGAACCGCATCCAGTTCACCCCGGACCTGCTGCCGGGCGACATCACCGGCATCAGCGTCTACGACCAGAAGACCCAGGAGTTCGACTTCCACCGCGGCCCGGTCTTCTCGAACATCGTGCTGGCCGACGAGATCAACCGGGCGAGCCCGAAGACCCAGTCGGCGCTGCTCGAGGCGATGGAGGAGTCCGCGGTCACGGTCGACGGCGTGAACCACAAGCTCGCGGCGCCGTTCATGGTCATCGCGACGCAGAATCCCGTCGAGCAGGCAGGGACGTACCGGCTGCCGGAAGCGCAGCTCGACCGGTTCTTGATGAAGGCGTCGATCGGGTACCCGGACCACTCCGCGACGGTGAAGATCCTCGAGACCTCCTCGGCGCCGTCGAGTTCGGTCCCGCTCGCGAGCGTCGTGCCGGCCGCGACGATCACCGAGATGGCGACGCTCGCCCGCTCGGTGCACGTCGACCCGGTGATCGCGGACTACGTCGCGCGCCTGGTCGACGCGACGCGTTCGGCGAGCGAGGTCCGCTTGGGCGTCAGTGTCCGTGGTGCCATGGGCCTGATGCGCGCATCGCGGGTGTTCGCTGCGCTGAACGCGCGGCACTACGTCACGCCCGACGACGTGAAGGCGCTGGCGGTGCCGATCCTGGCGCACCGCCTGGTGCTCGACGCCGAGGCGGAGTTCGACGGCGTCAGTGCCCCGAGCGTCATCGCGCAGCTGCTGGTCGAGACGCCGCCGCCGGCGGACCGGGCCGCGTCGTGACCGACCGCCGGCCCGTCTCGACGCGGTCGCGCCGCCCGTCCTCGACGCGGTCGCGTCGCGGGACGACGGCGTACGAGCGCACGGGGACGGTCGCCGGCCTCACGAACGTCCGCACGCGGCTGGTCGGGGACCGTGAGGGCGTGGCCGCGGATGCCGTCGTCGGTCTCGCAAGGGCCTGGTCGACGGCCTGGAGGCTCGTCAAGCGTGGGTGGGCAGAGGTCTCGGCCGTGGTCACCGGCTTGGGATGGACGGTGGCGGCACTCACGCTCGTCGCGTTCGTGCTCGGGTACCGTTTCGGGCTGCGTGAGGTCGTCGTGGTCGGCTTCGCGGGTGCGCTCCTGGTGGTCGTCGCGGCCGTCGCACTGATCGGGCGGTCACGTCTGCTGATCCGGATGCGGCTGCCGCAGCACCGGGTGGCGGTGGGGGACCCGGCTGGTGTCGTCGTCACCGCCGAGAACCCGGTGCGTCTGCCGTCGGTGCCGATCACGGTCGAGGTGCCGGTGGGGGTTGGGCTCGTCGACGTGGCGATCCCGTCGATCGGCTCCCGGGGGACCTGGGAGCAGGAGGTCCCGGTGCCGACCGTCCGGCGCGGTGTGCTCGACGTGGGCCCGGTGACCGGTGTCCGTGCGGACCCCGTCGGCCTGGTGCGCCGCGAGATCGTGTGGACCGCGCGCGAGCAGGTCATCGTGCACCCGCGGACCATCGCGATCCCGTCGACGAGCACCGGGCTCGTCCGTGACCTCGAGGGGCAGGCGACGACGGACCTCTCACCCTCGGACATCGCCTTCCACGCCATCCGCGAGTACATGCCCGGCGACGACCCGCGCACGATCCACTGGAAGTCGACGGCGAAGTCTGGTGCGCTGATGGTCCGGCAGTTCGAGGACACCCGACGGTCGCACCTGGTGGTCGCGTTGGGGCTCTCTCGCGCGGAGTTCGCCGACGACGAGGAGTTCGAGCTCGCGGTCAGCGCGGCAGCATCCCTCGGGACGCGGGCCATCCGGGACGGCCGGGAGGTCTCGGTCGTGGTCTCCGAGCGCACGCCCGAGTTCGCGAAGCGTGCCGTGTACGCCGTGCGGTCGTTGCCCACGGTGACCCCGACGCGGCTGCTCGACGACTTCGCGTCGGTGGGACTCGCGGACGCCTGTCTGCCGATCGCCGAGGTGTCGCGCATCGTCGGCAGCGACACCGCGGGGATCTCGGTCGCCTTCCTCGTCGTCGGGTCGACCGTCGAGCTGCCCGCACTGCGGCTGGCAGCGACACGGTTCCCCGTCGGCGTCGAGGTCGTCGCCGTCATCTGCGAGCCCGAGGCGCAGCCGCGGTTCCTCCGCGTCGCCGGCCTCACCGTCATGACGATCGGGTACCTCGACGACCTGCGCCACGCCCTGCACCGATCGGCGGCGGCCGCATGAGTGTCGCTGCACCCCCGGAGACGCGGGCCCGGAAGACGGTCCGCCGCGATGCCCGCCGGCTCGCGCCGTCGCGGCTGCTCGGCGGGACCCTCGCGACCTGGCTGCTCCTCGCCGTCGCGTGCGTGGCGTGGTGGCCCGTCTACCGTGACGACTCCATGATCGTGGCCGCGGTGACGGCGGTGGTGTTCGGCACCCTGGTCGCCCTCGTCGGCACGGTGTTCCGGCTCCCGACCGCGGTCGTCGCCGTCGCGACCGTCGCGGTGTTCGCCCTCACCGGCGTCCCCGCTGCCGTGCCGGGCCAGGCCAACGGGATCCTCCCGACCGGGCAGGGCCTGGTCGACCTCTTCGCCGGCGTCGCCCTCGGCTGGAAGCGGCTGGTGACCATCAGCCTGCCGGTCGGTTCCTACGAGGCCCTGCTCGTGCCCTTCTTCGTGACGCTGCTCGTCGCGACGGTGACGGCCGTGAGCGTGGCGACCCGTGCCTCCAGGCAAGAACTGGCGAGCATCCCGGCGCTGGTGCTCTTCGCAGCCGGTGTCGTGATCGGGCCGAGCCGGCTGGACACGTCCATCGCGACCGCCGTCGCGCTCACCGGGATCGCGCTGGTGTGGGCGCTGACGGTGCGGCACGCGCGCCGGGCGGTCGCCGTGGCGACCACCATCGGTGCACGTGTCCCGCTCGCGCGGTCCGTCCTCCGGCCAGCGCTCGTCGGGACCGGCACCATCGTCGCCGCGGCCGTCGTCGCGACCGGTCTGGGTCTCGTGGCACCGCCGTCGGTCGGCCGGACCGTCGCGCGGACCGACGTGGTGAAGCCCTTCGATCCGCGGGACTACGTCAGCCCGCTGAGTGGGTTCCGTGCCTACGAGGAGCAGACCGAATCCGACACGGCTCAGCTGCGGGTGACCGGCCTGCCCACGAACGGGTTCGTGCGGATCGCGACGCTCGACACGTACGACGGTGTCGTCTACCGCGTCGGCGGTGCCGACGGTTCGACCGCCTCCGGGACCTTCGAACGGGTCCCGACGTCCGTCGACGTCCGCGGCGTGCAGGGCAGGACGGTGCGCGTGAGCGTCACCGTCGACGGGTACAGCGGCGTGTGGCTGCCCACCGTCGGCGATCTCGAACGGGTGGAGTTCACCGGGTCGGGCGCCGAGAAGGAGCGCGGTGCGTTCTTCTACAACGGCTCCACCGCGACCGGCGCGGTCGTGGGCGGCGTCGGCGACGGCACTCGGTACGACTTGACAGCGGTGGTGCCGGACCAGCCGACCGACGACCAGCTCGCGTCCGCGCGCCCCGGGAGCGCCTCGATCCCGACGCCGCGGTCGGTGCCGGACGCGGTTCGTGACACGGTGGACGCGTACACGGGGGATGCCGAGACCGACGGCGCGAAGCTCGTGGCGATGATCCAGGAACTCAAGCGGAACGGGTACGTCAGCCACGGGGTCGGCGACGACCGTGCGAGTCGCTCGGGGCACGGTGCGGACCGGATCCAGGAACTCCTCACGTCCCCGCTGATGATCGGCGACCAGGAGCAGTACGCGGCCGCCGCGGCCCTCATGGCGAACCAGCTCGGGTTCCCGGCCCGCGTGGTCATGGGGTTCGCGGCGGGTGGTGACGCCGGAGGGAGCGCTGCAGAAGGGACGACCTCGGACGGCACGACCACGTTCCGCGGGTCGGACGTCACCGCGCGCATCGAGGTCGACACGGCGCAGTGGGGGTGGGTCATGATCAACCCCAACCCGACCGTCCGGGACATCCCGGACGAGCAGCAGCAGACGCCACAGCCGGTCACCCGACCGGAGACCGTCGTCCCGCCGCCCCCGGCCGAGCAGCAGGACCAGTCGCAGCAAGCACCGCCGCAGAGTGACCGCGACACCCCGCCCGTGCAGCCGCTCTGGTTGCAGATCCTGCTCGCGGCGCTGCCGTGGGTCCTCGCGACGCTCGGCTTCGTGGCGCTCGTCCTGCTGCCGTTCGGTGTGATCGTGCTCCTCAAGCGGATCAGACGCCGCCGGCGGCGTCGGGCGCCGACCCCGCGGGCACGGATCGTCGGCGCGTGGGACGAGTACCGTGACGCCCTCGTCGACCGCGGCCACGACGTCGGGCGTTCCGCGACCCGGCGCGAGGCGGTCGTGGGCGCGCCGGGCGACGGCGGCACCGGGCTGGCCGCGCTCGCCGACCGCTCGGTGTTCGGGCCGAACGACGCCGACGTGACCGCGGCCGACCGGATGTGGTCCGCCGCGGACGACGCGATCGCGAGCCTGCGAACGGGACGGACGCGCAAGGAACGCATCCGCGCGGCGGTGTCGCTCCGGTCCCTGCGGATCGCCGACGCGTCGCGATCGGCCGGAGTCGCCGTGGCATCGGTCGTCGGCCGACGCCGCTCGCGCTCCGGTCGCGGCCAGGGTCCGGGGGAGCCTCGTGACTACGATGGCCTGCAGGCCGGCGAGCGTCGTGGACGGCCGAGTGAGGACAGAGGCAACCCGTGATCAGATGCGAACACTGCGGATCGATGCTCCCGGACGGAGCGATCTTCTGCGGTGAGTGCGGGCGTGCGGTGACCGCTGCGGCGAGCCGACGCCCCGTCGCTCAGCCGCCGGTCGAACACGCCCCGCCGCCACCCCTGCAGCAGCCCGACGTGCACGGGCGCCGCCAGGACCCTGCCGCCGACGCCTGGTTGCCCGAGGCGACCCTCGACCCCGCCACCCGCGCGTGGCTCACCGGAGCCGACCGTTCCGACGAGCAGCCCCAGGCTCCCGTGCCCGTCCAGCGTCCCGATGACCACGCCCCGCGCACGGCCCCGACGCACGTGCACGGAGGCGGGTCCGGTCTCACGGACTGGGCCGGTCAGGAGCAGCGCGGCGCCGATGTCCCACCCGTTCCCGCACAACCGCAGCCGCCCGCAGCACCGGAGCAGCCCTTCGCACCGGAGCCGGTGGAGCCGCCGCTCGATCCGAACGCCTACCCCTCCGAACCCGAGGACCCCGAGGTGACGCGCCTCGCCGAGCGGTCGGAGTCGCCCGCACCCGTCCACGAGGACCCGGCACCGGCCGCCGCACCGGTGTGGAGTCGTCCCGACGAGCAAGCACCCCCCGCCGCCCCCGCCGGCCCGTCCTGGTGGGTCGGACGTCCGGGCGCACAGGCCGCGGCCGAGCCCGTCGAAGACGACGGGGTCGAGTCGGCCGGAGCATCCGCGGTGTCCTCGCCGCCGCAGGCGAACGACACGGCCGTCGTCGAGCCCCTCGTCGACCGTCCTCCGCTCCGCCCGACACCCCTGGTGAACCCGGTGAACCAGGTCACCACGTGCCATGTGTGCGGTCACCAGCTCGAGCCTGACGACATCTTCTGCGCCGAGTGCGGTGCGGTGCGTCCCGCTGTGACGGCTGCCTTCACAGGCCCGATCGTCCCGCTGCCGATGGACCGGCCGGACTGGGCGGCGGACGACTCCGCAGACGCTGACGGAGACGCCGAGGTCGACGCCGAACCCGGAGTCGACTCTGACGCACCCGCTGACGCCGACGAGGCCTTCGCGGACGACGTCGTCGAGCCGGCCTCCGCGCCGTCCGTCGAGGTCACGTCCGACTCCGTGGGTGCGGTGCCGGAGGAGACCCCGCGCACCCCGCTCCGACCGCGTGGCGTCCACGCGGCCCCGGTCGCCGGCGAGGCCCCCGCTGACACCCCGGACGACGCCCCGTACGCTCTTCCGACGGCACCCGGGTCCGCGACGCACCCGTCGTCGGCGCCGTCCGCCCCGGACACCGCCGCGATCGGCGTTCCGGTCGCCGCCCCGCTCCCACCGGTGCCCGGCATGACCGGCCCCGTGCTGCCGCTCCCGACGACCGACGGTGCTCCGACCAGTGCCGACGGCGACCTCGAGGACGACGTCGACGAGACCCGCATCGTCACCAAGACCCCGACCCGCGCGCCCTTCGTGCTGCACTTCAGCACGGGCGAACGGTTCGGCGTGCACGGGACTGGCCTGGTCGGACGGCTCCCGCGTCCGCAGCCGGGCGAGCGGTTCGACGACCTGCTCACCGTGCACGACCCGGGCAAGTCGGTCTCGAAGACCCACCTCGAGCTCGGTCGCGACGGCGACGATCTGTGGGTGTCCGATCGGTTCTCCGGTAACGGCACCGTCGTCCGGCACATCGACGGCTCGATACGACGCTGTGAGCCGGGTCGTCGGTACCGGGTGGAGCGCGGCGCACGCGTGGACATCGGGGAGCAGTTCTTCCTGGTGCAGTGACGCACGGGGCTCCTCCTCAACAGGGGAGCCCCGTGCAGTCCTGTGCACAGCTGACACCGGGTGACCCAGACGCTCGGGCGTGCTGTGGTGCGCTGAGGGGATGACACCGTTCGCCGCTCGATGCGTCCTCGTCGGGGCGGCGGCCGCCGCGGCGGTCGCCGGCGTCGTGGCCCCGGTACCAGGGGCGTCACGCGCGGTGTTCTTCGCCGCGGCAGCGTGCTGTGCGGTGATCGACGTCCTGCTCGTCCGCGCCACGCGGGCGGCGGGGGCGGATGCGGCTCGGCCGACCGACGTCGCCGTCACGACGGTCGGCCCCGTGGCGGTGCTGTCGGGACCATCGGACGACGCGGGGCCGCCCGTGCTGCCCACGATCGTGCTCGGTTCGACCGACGAGGGACGCTCGATCGGAGTCGACGGCAGCGCGCCCGCCCACATCGCGGTGGTCGGCACCGGCGTGCTCGCTGTGGCGGTCTTCCGTGCGGTTGCCGCACAGGTCCGGGCGGCGGCGGCGGACTCGGGGAAATCGATCCGGATCGCGAGCGCGCCGGAGCTGGGGACCCTCGTCGCGAGACCGGACGAGCCGTGCCCTCCGATGCCCGACGGTACCGCGGCACTCGTCTGCGATCTCGGCGCGCGTGACCTGACCACGGTGGTGCTCGTGTCGGGACTCGGTCAGGTGCCGAGGGCGTGGGACCTCGTGATCGAGGTCACCCGCTACGGGTGTTCCGTGCGTCGGCGCGACGAGACGAAAGGCGTCCCGGTGTCACCGGTGCTGCCGGAACTCGAGCCGTGACGTGCGGACCGGACTCGTCAGCGGAGCCCGTCGCCCACACGCAGGACGCCCACCGGGACGCCGCCGCCGAGGACCTTCTCGCCGGTCGCCGCCATCACGTCGGCGACACCGGCCGCGTCCACCAGGCCGTTGCGCTCGAGCAGGGTGAGCGCGGCGAGGGTCCCGGCACGCTGCGCACCGTCGAGGGTCTTCACCGCCACGGCTGCTCCACCGGGGAGGCCCATGACCATGACGCCCTCGGCCCCGAGCTTCGCGAGCACCCGCAGTCGCTCGATCGTCACGGTGTTGGCGCGTCCGATGCCGTCGATCGCCCACGGGTGGTCGAGCACCGCGTCGGTGAGCGCAGCGGTGTCGGCCTCGGCACGCGCGACGACACCCGCGAAGCCGCGAGCGAGCCCGGCCACGGTGAGCGGGAACACCGGTGCGCCGCACCCGTCCGTACCGACGACGTCGACCGTCTCGTGCGTGAACTCCTCGACGGTCGAACGGACGCGCTGCTGGAGCGGGTGCGCGATGTCGAGGTAGGTCTCCTCGTCCCAGCCGTTGACCCGGCAGGCCGCGAGCATGCCGGCGTGCTTGCCGGAGCAGTTCATCGCCAGCCGTCGGGGCTCGGTCATGGTGCGCGCGGTCGCCCGGTCGAACGGCAGATCAGGCGGGCAGCCGAGGTCGGCCTCGACGTGGTCGAACGACTCGAGCATGTGGAGCGCGATCGCCTGGTGCGCGGCTGTGCCGGCGTGGCTCGCCGTGGTCAGCACGAGCTCCTCGTCGGAGAACACCGCCCCGGCACGCCGGACGGCGAGCGCCTGGAAGGGCTTCATCGTCGATCGGGGGTAGATGCTCGCCTGCACGTCGCCGACCGAGTCGATGACGGTGCCGTCGGCGGACACCACCACGCCGGCGCCGACGTGGCGGCTCTCGTCGAACCCGTTGCGGTCGAGGACCGCGAGTTCGACCGACCCGTCGGCGGTGAGAGGATGGCGATCAGTGCGGACGTCGGGGCTCACCGTCATGCCGCAATCGTACCGAGCCGAAGGGGCCACACCGTGACCGACCACTCCTACGAGGTCTCCGTCCGCTGGACCGGCGACCGTGGCACCGGCACGAGCGGCTACCGCGAGTACGGCCGTGACCACGACGTCCTGGCTGCCGGCAAGCCCGACATCGCGGGTTCCGCCGACCCGACGTTCCGCGGTGACCGCGACCGGTGGAATCCCGAGGAACTCGTCGTCGCCGCCCTCGCGCAGTGCCACATGCTCAGCTACCTGCACGTCGCCGTGACGCAGGGCTTCACCGTCGTCGACTACGAGGACCGCGCGACGGCGAGCCTGAACCTCAACCGGGACGGCTCCGGCGAGCTGACCGAGGCGACCCTGCACCCGGTCGTGACCATCCTCGAGGCGGACCGCGTCGCCGACGCCGAGGCAGCGCACGCGACGGCGTCGAACCTCTGCTTCATCGCCCGGTCCGTCGCGTTTCCTGTGCACCACGCGCCGCACACCAAGGTGCGTGCGGCAGACTAGGTCCTCGTGAAGCGTCTGCGTCTGCTCCCGATCGCCCTCGTCCCCGCCGTCGTGCTGGGACTCGCCGCGTGCTCCGGTTCCGGTTCGTCCGGGTCCTCGGCCACGCCGAGTGCGTCGTCGAGCGCGACCGCGGCGGCGATCAGGTCCTGCCCCGACCCGGGTTCGGCCTCGAAGGGGATCGACGTCACCGGTGCGTTCGGGGGCACGACCGCCCCGACCGTGCAGTTCGACAAGGGCCTGTCGGCGAAGAAGCCGCAGGCCAGCACCGTCGTGCAGGGCAAGGGCAAGGCCCTCAAGGACGGCGACTTCGCGCAGGTGTCGTACAGCGTGTACCAGGCATCCGACGCGAAGAAGCTCGGCACGGTCGGCTTCGACCAGGGCAACCCGCAGGTCCTCTCGGTCGGCGGGACCGGGTTCGGCGCGCTGCTGGCGTGCGCGAACGTCGGTGACCGCATCGCCGCGATCGGCCAGTCCTCGGCGCTCGGCTTCAACACCGGCGGCGAGATCGTCGTCGTCGCTGACGTGGTGGCGCAGACCCCGACGAAGTCGACCGGGACCCCGCAGACGCAGGACCCGAAGCTCCCGACCGTCAAGGACAAGGCCGACGGCGAGCCGGAGATCACCATCCCCTCGGGTGTGCCGGCTCCGAGCAAGACCCAGGTCGAGGTCCTCAAGCAGGGAACCGGCGCCGCGATCGCCGAAGGCGACACGGCACTCGTGCAGTACAAGGGCGTCCTGTACGACGGTGGGAAGGAGTTCGACTCCTCGTGGTCGAAGGGAGCCCCGACGACGTTCACCATCTCGGAGGGTGCGCTCATCAAGGGGTTCGTGACCGGTCTGGTCGGCCAGAAGATCGGCTCGCAGGTCCTCATCGTCGCCACCCCCGAAGACGCCTACGGCGCCACCCCGCGTGAGGGCTCCGGCATCCCGAAGAACGCGCCGCTCGTCTTCGTCGTCGACATCCTCGCGAAGAGCTGACCCGTGCGGGCGACCGACAAGGCCGACCACACCCCGGCGACCCAGAAGCGCCGCATCGTCATCCTCGGCAGCACCGGCTCCATCGGCACGCAGGCCCTCGACGTCGTCGCCCGCAACCCGGACCGCTTCGAGGTCGTCGGCCTCACCGCCGGCAGCAACCGTGACCTCGTCGCCGAGCAGGCCGAGCGCTTCGGCGTCCGTGACACCGCGTTCGGCACCGAGGACTCGGAACGCCTGGTGCGCAGCGTCGAAGCCGACGTCGTCCTGAACGGCATCACCGGCTCGGTCGGCCTCGGTCCGACCCTGGCCGCGCTGGAGTCCGGCGCGACGCTCGCCCTGGCGAACAAGGAGAGCCTGATCGTCGGCGGCCCGCTCGTGCAGGCCGCCGCGGCCCCCGGGCAGATCGTCCCCGTCGACAGCGAGCACTCCGCGATCGCCCAGGCGCTTCGTTCCGGGGCCCCGGACGAGGTCCGCCGGCTGGTCCTCACCGCGAGCGGCGGTCCGTTCCGCGGCCGCTCACGCGCAGAGCTCCGCGACGTCACGCCGGCGCAGGCACTCGCGCACCCGACGTGGGACATGGGCCTGGTCGTCACGACGAACTCCGCGACGCTCGTCAACAAGGGTCTCGAGGTCATCGAGGCGCACCTGCTCTTCGGCGTCCCGTACGACCGCATCGACGTCACGGTGCACGCGCAGTCGATCGTGCACTCGATGGTCGAGTTCGTGGACGGTTCGACCATCGCGCAGGCCTCCCCGCCAGACATGCGGTTGCCGATCGCGCTGGGGCTCGCGTGGCCGGACCGCGTCCCGCACGTCGGTGTCCCGCTCGACTGGACGACGGCGAGCACGTGGACCTTCGAGCCGCTCGACACCGAGGCCTTCGGCGCGGTCGCCCTCGCGAAGCGCGTCGGCGAGCTCGGCGGCACGTTCCCCGCGGTGTTCAACGCAGCGAACGAACAGGCGGTCGCCGCGTTCCACGCGGGCGCGATCGGCTTCCTCGACATCGTCGACACGGTCGAAGGTGTGGTCGAGGAGCACACGCCGGGGGAGCCCTCACTGCAAGGTGTGCTGGCAGCGGAGCGCTGGGCGCGCACCGCGGCTGACCGCGCGCTGTCCCGCTGACGCGAGTCGCGCCTCCAGGCAGGAACGCCGGCGGCAGCCCGCAGACGGGGACCGACGCGGCCTGGAGGCGCGACCCACCTCTCAGACGGCGCTCGGCTCCGTCATGGGATCGGTCCCGTACCCTTTCCCGGTGACCGTCGAATCCGTCCTGCTCTTCGTCCTCGGCGTGGTCGTCTTCATCATCGGCCTGCTGGTCTCGATCGGACTCCACGAGCTGGGGCACCTGTCCTTCGCGAAGCTGTTCAACGTCAAGGTGACGCAGTACTCGCTGGGCTTCGGCAAGGCGATGTGGTCGTTCCGACGCGGTGAGACCGAGTACGGCATCCGCCCGATCCTGCTCGGCGGCTACATCTCGATGGTCGGCATGCTCAAGCCGCGGGCTTCGGGGCGGGCGAACGCGATCACGAACACCGGCATGTACGGCGCGTTCGTGCAGGATGCCCGGCAGGCGAGTGCCGAGCAGATCGCGGACTCGGGTGGCGACGACTCCCGGGCGTTCTACCGGCTGATCTGGTGGAAGCGCATCATCGTGATGGTCGCCGGCCCCGCGATGAACCTGGTGATCGGCATCTTCCTGTTCGGGGTGCTGCTCGTCGGGTTCGGTGCACCCACGACCACCTTCACGTCGAGCGTCGACTGCGTCCTGCCGACGAGCCAGGCCACCACGTGCGCCTCGGGCGACGCGGTGTCGCCGGCGAAGGAGGCCGGCATCCGTCCCGGCGACGTCGTGCTGTCGGTGAACGGGAAGCAGGACCCGACCATCACCGAGGTCTCCGAGGTGTTCCAGGAGTCCGCCGGCAAGGACGTCTCCGTCGTCGTCGAGCGGGACGGTGCCGAGAGGACGCTGCACATCACGCCGACGACCGCCACGCGCGACGTCTACACGGCCGACGGCACGGTCGCGAAGAACGACGACGGCAGCACGAAGACGCAGCAGGTCGGTGTGGTCGGGGTGAGCATCGGGCAGTCGCTCGTGCGGCAGTCACCCGCCGCGGTGCTGCCGGCCACGGGCGCACAGATCTCGGCGTCCGCGCACCTGATCATCGACCTGCCGCAGCGACTCGTCGCGGTCTGGAACGCGGCGTTCGGTGCGCAGGAACGGTCGCAGGACAGCCCGGTCTCGGTCGTCGGCGTCGGCCGGGCGATCGGCGAGGTGTCGTCGATGAGCGGGGTGCCGGTGATCGACAAGGCGTACACGATCCTCGGTCTCCTGGCGTCGCTGAACATCGGGCTGTTCGTCCTGAACATGGTGCCGCTCCTGCCGCTCGACGGCGGGCACATCGCCGGTGCCCTCTGGGAGGCCGTGAAGCGTCGGTCGTTCATGCTCGTCGGCAAGCCGGATCCGGGGCCGATCGACCTCGCGAAGACCATGCCGCTGACGATGGTCGTGGTCGTCCTCCTCGCGGGCATGAGCGCGCTGCTCATCTACGCCGACATCGTGCGGCCCGTGAACCTGTTCGGCTAGCCAGGTGGCGCGGACGGAGCACTACGCTCAGTCCATGAGCACAGCTCCGGAAGTCCGCACGGTCGAGCGGCAGGGCACCGACGTCATCGCCGAGTCCGACCGGAAGGGACGCCCGCGGGACCTCTTCTGGCCGTGGTTCGCCGCGAACATCTCGGTGCTCGGTCTGTCGTACGGTTCGTTCGTCCTCGGGTTCGGCATCTCCTTCTGGCAGGCCACGATCGTGTCCGTCATCGGGGTGGCGTTCTCGTTCCTGCTGTGCGGGATCGTCGCGATCGCCGGCAAGCGGGGCTCGGCACCGACGATGGTCCTCGGCCGAGCGGCGTTCGGCGTCCGGGGCAACCGGCTGCCGGCGTTCCTCAGCTGGATCCTCACGGTCGGGTGGGAGACCGCGCTCGCGTCCCTGGCGGTCCTCGCGACGTCGACGGTGTTCCGTGAGCTCGGCTGGGACGGCGGCGTCCTGACGAAGCTCGTCGCGCTCGTGGTGGTCGCCGCGCTGGTGGTCGGCGCCGGGATCGCCGGGTTCGACGTGATCATGCGCGTGCAGACCTGGATCACGGTGATCACCGCCGTGCTCACGATCGTCTACGTCGTGCTCGCGCTGCCCTCGATCGACCTCGGTGCGATCGGTGCGCTGCCGTCCGGGAGCGCCCAGAACGTGGTCGGGGCGCTCGTCCTGGTGATGACCGGGTTCGGGCTCGGCTGGGTGAACGCGGCGGCGGACTACTCGCGGTACCTGCCGCGCTCGGCCTCGACCCGCGGTGTCGTCTGGTGGACGACCTTCGGTGGTGCACTCGCGCCGATCGTGCTCGTGGTGCTCGGCGTCCTGCTGGCCGGGTCGTCGAAGGACCTCAACGCGGCCATCGGCGCGGACCCGATCGGCGCGCTCACGACCGTGCTGCCGGTCTGGTTCCTCATCCCGTTCGCGCTCGTCGCGGTGCTCGGGCTGGTCGGTGGCGCCGTGCTCGACATCTACAGCTCCGGGCTGGCGCTGCTGAGCGCCGGCATCCGCATCCCGCGTCCGGTGGCGGCCGGGGTGGACGGCGTGTTCATGGTCGCCGGTGCGGTCTACGTGGTGTTCTTCGCCGACTCGTTCATCCAGCCGTTCCAGGCGTTCCTCGTCACCCTGGGTGTCCCGATCGCCGCGTGGTGCGGGGTGTTCGTGGCCGACGTGGTGATCCGTCGGGCGCCGTACGCCGAGCGGGAGCTCGAGGACCGCCGCGGGCGCTACGGCGACGTGCGCTGGCTCGCCGTCGGCCTCGTCGTCGTGGGGACCGCGCTCGGCTGGGGTCTCGTGACGAACACCTACGGCGTGCCCGCGTGGCTCAACTGGCAGGGCTACCTGCTCGAGCCGTTCGGCCTCGGCGGGCGCACCGGGGCGTGGGCGTACGCGAACCTCGGCGTCCTCGTGGCACTCGTCGTCGGGTTCCTCGGCACCCTGCTCTTCGCCCGGGGATCGGTCCGCCGGCAGGAGCAGGCGTGAGCGCGGTCGACGCGGCGGTCGCGGGTGTGCCCGACGACGCCTGGCTCGTCGTGGTCGACATGCAGGAGGTCTTCACCGGCGACAGTCCCTGGGCGACCCCGCGCTACGACCACGCCGCCGCGGGCATCGAGCGGCTGCTCCCACGGTTCACCGGCCGCACGGTCTTCACCCGCTTCGTCGCACCGGAGCACCCGCAGGGTGCCTGGGTGCCGTACTACCGCGACTGGCCGTTCGCACTCGTACCGGACACCGACCCGATCTGGGACCTGACCGAACCGTTCCGGACCGCCGCGGCCGACCGACGCGACCCCGTCGTGACCGAGACGACCTTCGGCAAGTGGGGGACGAGCCTCCGGGCCGTCACCGGCGACCACCCGCACCTCGTCCTGGTCGGCGTGTCGACCGACTGCTGCGTCCTCTCCACCGCGCTGGCGGCCGCGGACACCGGTGCCACCGTGACCGTCGTGGCGGACGCGTGCGCCGGCGCGAGCGACGACGACCACGAGCGGGCGCTCGCGACGATGCGGCTCTACGCGCCGCTCATCACGGTCGTCTGATCCGAACGCCCGACCACTGCGCGTAGAGTGCACCTCGTGCCTGCAGTGAACCTCGGTCTGCCGAAAGTCCCGGAAACCCTCGCCCCGCGCCGCAAGTCCCGGCAGATCCGGGTCGGCAAGGTGCTCGTGGGCGGCGACGCGCCGGTGTCCGTCCAGTCGATGACCACGACGCCGACGACGAACATCAACGCGACGCTGCAGCAGATCGCCGAACTGACGGCCTCCGGGTGCGACATCGTCCGTGTGGCGGTCCCGACGCAGGACGACGCCGACGCGCTGCCGATCATCGCGAAGAAGTCGCAGATCCCGGTCATCGCCGACATCCACTTCCAGCCGAAGTACGTGTTCCAGGCCATCGACGCCGGGTGCGCCGCGGTCCGTGTGAACCCGGGCAACATCCGGAAGTTCGACGACCAGGTCGGCGCGATCGCGAAGGCCGCGAAGGATGCGGGGGTGAGCCTCCGCATCGGGGTGAACGCCGGGTCGCTCGAGCCGAGCCTGCTGCAGAAGTACGGCAAGGCGACGCCCGAGGCGCTCGTCGAGTCGGCCGTCTGGGAAGCGAGCCTCTTCGAGGAGCACGACTTCCACGACTTCAAGATCTCGGTCAAGCACAACGACCCGATCGTCATGGTCAAGGCCTACCGGCAGCTCGCCGCGGTGGGGGACTGGCCGCTGCACCTCGGCGTGACCGAGGCGGGTCCGGAGTTCCAGGGCACCATCAAGAGCGCCACGGCGTTCGGCATCCTGCTGGCCGAGGGCATCGGCGACACCATCCGCGTGTCCCTCTCCGCCCCGCCCGCGCAAGAGGTGAAGGTCGGCCTGCAGATCCTGCAGTCGCTGAACCTCCGCGAGCGCAAGCTCGAGATCGTCTCCTGCCCGAGCTGCGGCCGTGCCCAGGTCGACGTCTACCAACTGGCGAACGACGTCACCAAGGGGCTCGAGGGCATGACCGTCCCGCTCCGCGTCGCCGTCATGGGCTGCGTCGTGAACGGCCCGGGCGAGGCCCGCGAGGCCGACCTTGGCGTCGCGTCGGGCAACGGCAAGGGCCAGATCTTCGTCAAGGGGCAGGTCATCAAGACCGTGCCGGAGGCCGAGATCGTCGAGACGCTCATCACCGAGGCGAACCGTCTCGCCGAGGACATGGGTCCCGCGGCCGGCACCGGCAAGCCCCTCGTCGTCACGTCCTAGCACCTGCCCCGCGCGCCGCTAGGCTTGCCCCGTGGTCACACGGCTTTCGCATCTGTTCCTCCGTACGCTCCGCGACGACCCCTCCGACGCCGAGGTGACGAGCGCGAAGCTCCTCGTCCGCGCCGGCTACGTCCGTCGCCAGGCTCCCGGCATCTTCGCCTGGCTGCCGCTCGGCCTGCGGGTGCGTGCGCGCATCGAGGGCATCATCCGCGAAGAGATGGTGGCCGCCGGCGCGCAGGAGGTCCTGCTGCCGGCGCTCCTGCCGCGTGAGCCGTACGAGGCGACGAACCGCTGGACCGAGTACGGCGACGGCATGTTCCGCCTGCAGGACCGGAAGGGCGTCGACTACCTCCTCGCGCCCACGCACGAGGAGATGTTCGCGCTCCTGGTGAAGGACCTGTACTCGTCGTACAAGGACCTCCCGGTCACGCTGTTCCAGATCCAGGACAAGTACCGCGACGAGGCCCGCCCCCGCGCCGGCCTCCTGCGCGGCCGCGAGTTCACGATGAAGGACGCGTACTCGTTCGACCTGACCGACGAGGGCCTCGAGCGCAGCTACCAGGTCATGCGCGACGCGTACGAGAAGATCTTCGCCCGGCTGGGCCTCGAGTACGTCATCGTCAAGGCGGACGCCGGCGCGATGGGCGGCTCGAAGTCCGAGGAGTTCCTGCACCCGATCGGCGTCGGCGAGGACACCTTCGTCCGCAGCGCGAACGGGTACGCGGCGAACGTCGAGGCGTACGTCACCCCGGTGCCCGACGCGCTGCCGATCGAGGGACAGCCGGAGCCCGTGCTCCTGCCCGCGTCGGACACCCCGACGATCGACACGCTCGTCGCACACGCGAACGAGGTCGCCCCGCGCGACGGCGCGCCGTGGACGGCAGCCGACACGCTGAAGAACGTCGTGCTCGCCCTGACGCACCTCGACGGCACCCGCGAGGTCGTCGTCGTCGGCCTCCCCGGTGACCGCGACGTCGACCTCAAGCGCGCCGAGGTGGCGTTCGCACCGGCCGAGGTCGAGGCGGCGGGCGACGACGACTTCCGGAAGCACAAGGGTCTGGTCAAGGGCTACATCGGCCCGCAGGTCCTCGGGGCCGACAGTGCGACCGGCATCCGCTACTTCGTCGACCCCCGCGTGGTCGACGGTACTGCGTGGATCACCGGCGCGAACGAGCGCGGTGTGCACGTCTCCGGCCTGGTTGCCGGGCGCGACTTCGTCGCCGACGGAGTTGCCGAGGCATCCGACGTGCGTGCGGGCGACCCGGCACCGGACGGCTCCGGCCCGCTCGAGACGGCGCGTGGCATGGAGATCGGGCACGTCTTCCAGCTCGGTCGCAAGTACGCCGAGGCGCTCGGCCTGAAGGTGCAGGACGAGAACGGCAAGCTCCAGACGGTCACGATGGGCTCGTACGGCATCGGCGTGACGCGCATCCTCGCGATCCTGGCCGAGGCGCACAACGACGAGAAGGGCCTGGCCTGGCCGAAGAACGTCGCGCCGTTCGACGTGCACGTGGTCGCCACCGGCAGGGACGACGTCGCCTACGAGCTGGCAGCGGACCTCGTCGCACAGCTCGAGGGCGAGCGGTTCGAGGTCGTGTACGACGACCGGCCGAAGGTCTCGCCCGGTGTGAAGCTCCGCGACGCCGAGCTCCTCGGCATGCCGATCGTCGTCGTCGCCGGTCGCGGCGCCGCCGACGGCGTGGTCGAGCTGTGGGACCGCGCGAGTGGCGAACGCCGCGACGTGCCGGTCGCCGAGCTGCTCGACGCGGTGCGCGCGATCTGACGCGCGGCGTCTCGCGCGAGCGGCGGCGCCTCGCGCGTGCGAGACGCCGGGGTGTTCGCGAGACACCGCGCCCACGCTGAGACGCCGCCGATTCTGGCGGCGTCTCGCACGCCCCGCGGCGTCTCGCGCGTCCTGCGGCGTCTCGCGCGTCCTGCGGCGTGTCGCGGGTCCCGCGGTGTTCCGGGGACAGGGCGGCGTCACGACCCGACGAGCACCGGACTGGAGGCACGTGGCGGCGCCGCCACGTGCCTCCAGTCCGTCCGGGGCCGGGTCTGCAAGCCGCAGTGCGGTAGTCTGGTCGCCGACTTCCGCGCGGTTCCATCCGCGGAAGCGACTCATCTGAATACGGAGGCCCTCGGTGAAGATCGATCTCGCAGTCCTGCGACTCATGGAGCGTGAGCGGGAGATCCCGTTCGACGAACTCGTCCAGATCATCGAACAGGCCATCCTGACGGCGTACCAGAAGCACCGCACGGAGAACGAGGAGCCCGTCGACGCGCAGACCCGCGTCGAGCTCGACCGCAAGTCGGGCGAGGTCTCCGTCTACGTGCCCGAGCGCGACGACGAGGGCACCGTGATCGGCGAGGCCGTCGATCAGCCCAGCGACTTCGGTCGCATCGCTGCGTTCGCCGCCAAGCAGGTCATCAACCAGCGCCTGCGCGACATCGGCGACGACAAGATCCTCGGCGAGTTCCGTGGCAAGGAGGGCGACATCGTCGCGGGTGTGGTCCAGCAGGGCCCGAACCCGAAGATGGTGCACGTCGACCTCGGCACGGTCGAGGCGATCCTGCCGCCCGAGGAGCAGGTGCCCGGCGAGGACTACAAGCACGGCTCCCGCATCCGCGTGTACGTGACGAGCGTCGGCCGCGGTGCCAAGGGTCCCCAGATCACGGTATCCCGCACGCACCCGGGCCTGGTCCGGAAGCTGTTCGCGCTCGAGGTCCCGGAGATCGCGTCCGGTGTCGTCGAGATCACCTCACTCGCGCGCGAGGCCGGCCACCGCACGAAGATCGCGGTCAAGGCGAACGAGCCCGGCGTGAACGCGAAGGGTGCGTGCATCGGCGAGCTCGGTGCGCGCGTACGTGCCGTGACGACCGAGCTCGGTGCCGAGAAGATCGACATCGTCGACTACTCGTCCGACCTGGCGTCGTTCGTCGCGAGTGCCCTGTCGCCCGCCAAGGTGACGAGCGCGTTCGTGCTCGACGCCTCGACGAAGGCCGTCCGCGCCCTGGTGCCGGACTACCAGCTGTCGCTCGCGATCGGGAAAGAGGGGCAGAACGCCCGCCTCGCCGCCAAGCTCACGGGCGCCCGGATCGACATCCAGCCGGACTCGATCCTGGACGGCGAGGACTGACGGTTTCGCTGCCGGCACGTCCGGTCCGGGCGTGCCGGATCGCGTCGATCCGAGGCAAGGAGTAAGGTGGAACCCGTCAGAACGTGCATCGGCAGTCGTCGTCGCGCTTCCCGATCCTCCCTCCTCCGTCTCGTCGCCCTGAGCGATGGGCGGATCGTGGCGGATCCGAAGGCAGTCATGCCGGGCCGGGGAGCATGGCTCACACCGACCGTCGAAGCCTACGAGCTGGCCGTCAAGCGCCGGGCGTTCCGCCGGGCGCTCCGGCTGGATCGCGAACCCGACACGTCCGCAGTGCTCGACCACCTGCACGGCCTCGAAGCCGCGCAGTCGGGCGGACACCAGGACACGACAGAACAGGCTGAACGGCTTATGGACAACTGATGAGCGGCTCGAAATGAGACCCGTCATCCATTGAGTCCTGCCCCTTGCACGGGGTGGGACCCGTGAAGGAGAACAGTGGCAAAACCACGCGTACACGAGATCGCATCCGAACTCGGTGTCGACAGCAAGACCGCAATGGAGAAGCTCAAGGAACTCGGCGAGTTCGTCAAGGGTCCGAGCTCCTCCGTCGAACCCCCCGTCGCACGCAAGCTCCGCGCTGCGTTGCAGGCTGACGGCGCCTCGGCGTCGAAGCCCGCCGCGGCACAGACCCCGAGCGCGCCCGCCACGGCGGCTGCGCCGAAGTCGAGCGCGCCGAAGCCGGGCGGCCCCCGCCCCGGCCCGGCACGTCCGGCGCCCACCCCCGAGCCCGAGCCCGAGGTGCAGGCCTCCGCGGCCGACGTGCCGACGCCGGCCGCACCGAAGTCGGTCGCACAGCGGCAGGCCGAGGCCGAGGCTGCGCGCAAGGCGGCAGCGGCCGAGAAGGCCGCCGCTGACAAGGGTGACGGACCGGCCGCAGAGCCGAAGAGCGACGCCGTCAAGCCCGGTGGCGCCCCGAAGCCCGGTGCCGCGGCAGGCCCGAAGCCGGGTGGCCCGAAGCCGGGCGCACGCCCGGGCAACAACCCCTACGCGTCGAGCCAGGGCATGGGCTCGCGCCCGCCGCGTCCCGGCAACAACCCGTACTCCTCCAACCAGGGCATGGGCCAGCGCCCCGCCGGCGGCGCCGGTGGCGGCAACGGCATCCCGCGTCCGGCCCCGCCGCGTCCGGGCGTTCCCCGTCCGGGCGCGCCGCGTCCCGGTGGTCCCGGTCAGGGCAACCGTGCTCCCGGCTTCGGGCAGCGCCCGGGCCAGGGCGGCGGCGGTCGTGGCGGCCCCGGTGGTCGTCCGGGCGGTGCCGGTGGTGCCGGTGGCGGCTTCCCGCGTCCGGCCTTCAGCGGCCCGCGTCCCGCCGGTGGCGGTGGCCGTGGTCGTGGCCCCGGTGGCGGTACCGCTGGTGCGTTCGGTCGCGGTGGCGGCAAGAGCCGTGCCCGCAAGTCGAAGCGGACGAAGCGCGCCGAGTACGAGATGCGGCAGGCGCCGTCGCTCGGTGGTGTGCAGGTCCCTCGCGGTGACGGCAACACGGTCGTGCGACTCCGTCGTGGTGCGAGCATCTCGGACTTCGCGGACAAGATCGACGCGAGCCCCGGCAACCTGGTGACGGTGCTGTTCCACCTCGGTGAGATGG
>Ga0308167_1002023_pt1 | contig 20444 bp, 23 predicted proteins | sample PhyCR1_2_FD_202138 | JGI IMG/M metagenome (GOLD analysis project Ga0308167, IMG submission 202138) | Phyllosphere microbial communities from UC Gill Tract Community Farm, Albany, California, United States - DLSLRC.R1 | ecosystem: Host-associated > Plants > Phyllosphere > Unclassified | place... | reverse complement strand
AAGCCGTGTCCGGTGTGGATCAGGCTCTCGATTTGCTCTATCAGTTTGAGTTTTAGCAATGCGAATAATTGTCTACGGCAGTTTACGGCGCAAACAGGGAAACAGTCACTGGATGACGAATGCGCAATGGCTGGGTGATTTCCAGATTGAGGGCTTTGAGCTCTACAGTCTGGGACATTATCCCGGCGTGATTGAAGGCAATGGAGCGGTGCAGTGTGAAGTGTACCGCATTGATGCCTCCACCCTTGGCGAGCTGGATGCGTTACGCACCAAGGGAGGGGAGTACAAACGTCATCTGATTCAGACGCCGTTTGGCAGCGCATGGCTTTATGTTTATCAACGCTCAGTGGCAGGACGCCAGCGTATTATGAGCGGGGACTGGCTAAAGCGTGATGAAGAGCCAGAGGCCTGAACAAAAACACCGTCCAGTTGGACGGTGTTTTTTTTTCGACTTATCGGCTGACAGCAGAATTACTTCTTCTGTGCGCGCTCGTAAGAGGAGATGATTTCGGCTTTAGCAGCTTCGGCATTATCCCAGCCATCCACTTTCACCCATTTGCCTTTTTCCAGATCTTTGTAATGTTCAAAGAAGTGGGTGATCTGTGCGCGCAGCAGTTCTGGCAGGTCGTTCACATCTTTAATGTGATCGTACTCTTTAGAGAGTTTGGTGTGCGGAACCGCAACCAGTTTGGCATCTTCGCCAGACTCGTCGGTCATTTTCAGCACGCCAACCGGACGGCAGCGGATCACAGAACCTGGCTCCAGCGGGTATGGCGTTGGGACCAGCACGTCAACCGGATCACCATCCAGTGACAGGGTGTGGTTGATGTAGCCGTAGTTGCACGGATAGAACATGGCCGTAGACATGAAACGGTCTACAAACAGGGCACCAGACTCTTTATCAACTTCATATTTGATCGGATCGGCATTGGCCGGGATCTCAATGATTACGTAGATATCTTCTGGCAGGTCTTTACCTGCTGGCACCTGGTTCAAACTCATCGGGCATTCCTTCAGTAGTCGTATGTTGAGTGTCGGCTATTATAGCCAACTGACTCTGAAAGTATGCCCTCTTTTTGGCGTTTCGGAATGCACCCTAACGCTACTTTGCCGCGACAAACAGCGAAACAATCCCGGCTGCAATCAGCGGTCCGACCGGCACGCCGCGGAAAAACGCCACGCCAATCACCGTACCAATCAATAACCCGCCAATGACCGAGGGCTGAACGCTCATAAAGTTAACGCCGCGACCGCCCAGCCAGGCGACAAAAATGCCGACCAGAATCGCCACGATCGACTTCCAGTTGGCAAAGGATTTGAGCAAGGTTGAGGCGGGCAGCGATCTGCTGGCCAGCGGCGCCATCACCGCCACGGTCAGGATAATGATGCCTAAGGTAATGCCCTGCTTCTCTACGTAGGGGAAAAATTGCGCCAGCGGCGTAATCTTGATCGCCAGCAGCACCAGAATGGAGATGGTGACGGCGTTGTTGTGAACGAAATAACTCAGAATGGCGAGGCAGATCAGAATAATGGTCGAGGCATAAGCAGCCATGGTTTCTCCCTGAAAATGAATGGATGCGCTGAGGACTTCAGCCAGCGCATAAACGGGTGGTAATCAACAATCATCCGGATTAGCGCAGCTGCCGGTGCTCAGCGATTGCAACATCAGCGCCTGGTTACGCACCAGGCTGACGCTCTGTGCACTCAACGCCACGCTGCCGAGCGTGCCCTGCGCGCTGAGCTGACTGCGGCTGGCCGCCAGCCAGCTGTCGCGGTAGCTGAGCCAGGCACGCTGGGCCTGACGCAAGCTGTTTTTAGGCTCGCCGGTTAACCGGTTCATCAGTTTGCCATACTGATTATTCATCTCCTGATCCCAGGCTTTACTGGCTGCGGCATAACACTGATTCATCGCAAGGGTGGTCGATGCGCCGTTCAGGCAGTGCGCCAGAGCGGCATCCGCCGGCCGATCCTGCGCCATTGCCACGTTGCTGGCCAGCAGCAGGGCCAGAAGCCATCCTGTTTTCATTATTCTTCCCCGGGTAACTGATAAGCGGCGTCCAGCTTGATAGATGTCTCCGTGATGATCAAGTCGATAACCATTCATTAAGGTTAAAGTTTAGCGGGGTGATGGCCGATACCTGTTCCGTTTTAGGGCCGCTGGAAATTTCGCCTTTTCTCATACACGGAAACTATCAAGATGAAACAGTTATCACTTCGCACGGGGTTGCTGGCATTGCTGGCATTTATGACACTGCTGCTGTTGGCGGTGAGTTTTATGGGTATCGTGGCAATTAACAAAGGGAACCGGTCGCTGGATGTGATTAATCGCATTCAGGGAGTTGAGCTGAACAGCCTGTATCAGAGCAACGCGGATTTAATGCGCGCCCGCGCCAACGCGGCGCTGGCGGTGAGAAAAATTGAAATTGGTTTGCTGGAAGAGGGGGCCGGCGTCACTAAGCTGGCACAGGCCGATGTGCTGACATCACAGCAGAACCTGAAGCGTTTTATTGATGCGGGCACGGTCACGGCACACGGCAAAAAGCTGGCGGATGCGGTGGCAGGCAGCTACAAAGCCTATCTTGAGCAGGGCATCCGGCCAATGATGAGCGCGCTGGATAAGCAATATACCGACGAATATTACCAGCTGCTGGAGGGCAACCTGGCCTCACTGGCTGCCCGCTACAGCAAAGCGGTGGATGATTTCGGCCAGTACGCCAATCAGGTAACCGCCGCGCAGCTGGCTCAGGCGGCCTATAACGAAACCAAAATGAAAGTTCTGATCGCCGTTGCGGTGGTGCTGACGCTGCTGTTGCTGGTGCTCGCCTGGCAGCTGCTGCGCCGGATGCTACTTCAGCCGCTTAACAACGCCATTGTGCATCTCGAGCAGGTTGCCGCCGGGGACTTATCACAAGCCCTGCCGGCAGCCGGTAACAATGAACTGGGACGGCTCAACCATGCGCTGGCAGAGATGCAGCAGGCGTTGCGCGCCTCGGTCAGCCAGGTGCGGGAAGCCAGCCTGCAAATCGACATCGGCAGCCGTGAACTGGCCGCGGGCAACGTCAATCTGTCGCAGCGCACCGAAGAGTCCGCAGCCTCGCTGGAGCAGACTGCAGCCAGCATGGAGCAGTTAACCGCAACGGTGCGGCTCAATGCCAGTAACGCGCAGCAGGCACATCAGCTGGCGAATGCGGTGTCAGATACCGCCGATCGCGGCGCCGAAGTGGTGTGCTACGTGATGGAGAAAATGCATGAGATCACCGACAGCGCCAATCGCATCGGTGACATTCTCAGCGTAATCGACGGTATCGCCTTCCAGACCAATATCCTGGCGCTTAATGCAGCGGTTGAAGCGGCGCGCGCCGGTGAGCAGGGCCGCGGCTTCGCGGTGGTTGCCAATGAAGTGCGCACCCTGGCGCAGCGCAGCGCCAACGCCGCCAAAGAGATCCGTACGCTGATCGGGGATTCGCAGACGCGGGTCAAAGAGGGCAGCGAGATGGCGACGCGTGCCGGGGAAACCATGGATGAAATTTCAGGTGAGGTGATGCGCGTCACCGCGCTGATGAAAGAGATCTCGATGGCCTCTGACGAGCAGAGCCGCGGCATTGAGCAGGTCAACCTGGCAGTAACGCAGATGGATGAAGCCGCACAGCAGAACGCCGCGCTGGTGGAGCAGGCAACTGCGGCGACCCAGTCGCTGGAGGCCCAGTCCGGTCAGCTACAGGCGACCATGGCGCAGTTCCGCTTGCAGCCGGTCTGAAAGCAAAAAAAGGGCGCGATATTCGCGCCCTCAGGCAGCAGACCAACTCAATGTGATGGGAGCACTCGTCAGTAGCAAAGCATCGCGGGCCACGGATGGCACACGCTGAGCAGCCACGGATGGCATTTTTGCGTCTTTGCGGAGGACGTTTGCTCCCTGAGCCAGGGCCTGTTTAATAACGTCAGGGCGCGATATTCGCGCCCTTTGATTGTCGCCAGATTAGCCCTGGCGGCAATCCGGGAATTCGCCCAGGAAACGCTCAACGTCGTTGACCATCGCCTCGTTACCGCAGTAAAACGGGCAGCGCTGATGCAGCGTGACCGGCGGGATATCCAGAATACGTTTCTGACCATCGCTGGCCTTACCGCCTGCCTGCTCCGCGAGGAATGCCATCGGGTTGCACTCATACAGCAGACGCAGCTTACCTTGCGGATGGCTGGCGGTGCTTGGGTAGAGATAGATGCCGCCCTTCAGCAGGTTACGGTGGAAATCGGCGACCAGCGATCCGATATAGCGGGAAGTGTAAGGACGATGCGTAGCAATATCCTCTTCCTGACAGAACTTCAGGTATTTCTTCACGCCCTGCGGGAAACGAATGTAGTTACCTTCGTTAATCGAATAGGTATAACCGGTTTCCGGGTAGGTCATGCGCTCGTGGCTCAGGCAGAAAACGCCCAGCGACGGATCGTAGGTGAACGCATGCACGCCTGCACCGGTGGTGTAGACCATCATGGTTGACGAACCGTACACCACGTAACCGGCAGCGACCTGCTTGTTGCCCGGCTGCATAAAGTCAGCTTCGACAACCGGCGTACCCGGCTCACTGACGCGGCGATAGATAGAAAAGATAGTACCGACAGAAACGTTAACGTCGATGTTCGACGACCCATCCAGCGGATCCATCAACACCACGTACTTACCGTTTTCCTCACCTTCAAAGATAACGAACTCGTCCTCTTCTTCAGACGCGATACCGGCGACGATGCCACGGGCTTTCAATGCCGCTTTCAGTTTTTCGTTGGCGAACAGATCCAATTTCATCTGCTGCTCACCCTGAACATTCTCAACCCCACTGGCACCGAGAATATCCACTAAACCGGCTTTGTTAATGTCGCGGTGGATAATTTTGGCACCCAGCTTGATGGCTGAAATCAGCGCCGTCAGTTCACCTGTGGCGTGCGGAAAGTCGTGTTGCTTCTCGACGATAAATTCGCCTAACGTTTTCATAACACATTCCCTGAATCTTCGATGGAGTGGCAGCATGCGTAACAGTCTGCCAACGTATGCGTACGCAGTTTAGCCGATTGAACTTCAAAAACCATAGTCCTAATCCGTTTCTTCCGTCTGCGAGCAGCGTTACACTGTGCGCCGAACTTTTGAGTAATGGATCTCGTTATGCGCATTCACATCCTTGGGATTTGTGGCACGTTTATGGGCGGTCTGGCGATGCTGGCCCGTTCGCTTGGCCATCAGGTGACCGGTTCGGACGCCAACGTTTACCCGCCAATGAGCACGCTGCTTGAGCAGCAAGGCATTGAATTAACAGAAGGTTATGACGCAAGCCAGCTCGACCCGGCACCGGACTTAGTGATCATCGGTAATGCGATGACGCGTGGCAATCCTTGTGTGGAAGCCGTTCTGGAACGCAACATTCCTTACCTCTCTGGCCCGCAGTGGCTGCACGACTTCGTGCTACGCGATCGCTGGGTACTGGCCGTGGCGGGAACCCACGGCAAAACCACCACAGCCGGCATGGCAGCGTGGATTCTGGAGGCCTGCGGGCTGGAACCAGGCTTCATTATTGGTGGTGTGCCAGGAAACTTCGACGTCTCGGCAAAATTAGGAAAAAGTCCATTCTTCGTGATCGAAGCGGATGAGTACGATTGCGCGTTTTTTGATAAGCGATCCAAGTTTGTCCATTACTGCCCGCGCACGCTGATCCTCAATAACCTTGAATTCGATCATGCGGATATTTTTGACGATCTGCGGGCGATCCAGAAGCAGTTCCATCATCTGATCCGGATCGTGCCGGGGCAGGGTAAGATCCTGCTGCCCGAAAACGATCACAACCTCAGGCAGGTGATGGCGATGGGCTGCTGGAGCGAGCAGGAGAGTATCGGCGAACACGGCCGCTGGCAGGCGAAAAAACTCACGGCGGATGCATCGCACTGGGAAGTGTGGCTTGATGGCGCCAGAGTGGGCGAGGTGAACTGGGCGCTGGTCGGTGAGCACAACATGCACAACGGACTGATGGCGATCGCCGCAGCGCGGCATGTCGGCGTGAAGCCGGAAGATGCCGGCCAGGCGCTGAACAGCTTCATCAACGCGCGTCGCCGGCTGGAGCTGCGCGGCGAGGTCAACGGCATCAAAGTGTATGACGATTTCGCGCATCACCCGACCGCGATTCTGGCGACTCTGGCTGCGCTGCGTAGCAAAGTGGGCGGAACGGCACGAATTCTGGCGGTGCTGGAGCCACGATCGAACACCATGAAAATGGGCGTGAATAAAAACGAACTGGCACCGTCGCTGGCGCGTGCTGACGAAGTTTTCCTGTTCCAGCCGCACCACATCCCGTGGCAGGTTTCAGACGTGGCTGACGCCTGTATGCAGCCGGCGCACACCACCGCGGATATCGATACGCTGGTCTCGATGATTACCAAAGCGGCGCAGCCGGGTGATTCGATTCTGGTGATGAGCAACGGCGGATTCGGCGGCATTCATCAGAAGCTGCTCGATAAACTGGCTTAACAGAACAAGCGCCCGTCGGGGCGCTTTTTTTTACCTTAACCTGACACCGGCCCGCATTTTATTTCCCGCCAGACTTCGCCGCTCCTGACTTCACACGCCACGGCATCCTTAACGTATCACCGTGCAGCGACAGAAACCTTATCGCCGCGCGCGGTGAATAGCCTCCTGAGCTGAAGCAAATGCGCGTGATGTGGCGTCTGTCGTGAGAATGATCGGCAGCGAACTGCCTGAAAGCGCGCCGGGGCGGGATAAATAAGCGGGCCGACAAAGACAATGCCCGATCGTTTACTCACCCGTAGCCTGAGCATGCAGAGAATGGCCGTGCATCCTGGCGTCTGGAAGCGCGCGTCGGACTGCGGCAGAGGATTGGGGATAATCGCGGATGTCCGGCCGCTGCCGGTAAACGCCGGCTGTGATGGCACAGCGGCATCGGGTCGCGTAACACTGCCTGCAGGCGGGCAAACTGCCCGCCCCGACATCGCTTAGCTTTCGGCCAGCTCGCGCAGATACTGGAAGATCTGTCGCGCAGATTTCGGCGGCTTGTTGCCCGCTTTCTCTTTCTGCGCATTGCGGATCATGCTGCGCAGTTGCTGACGATCGGCCTGAGGATAAAGGGCGATCACATCCGTCATGGCGTCATCGCCCTGTTCAATCAGGCGGTCACGCAACATCTCCAGCTTATGGAACAGCGCAACCTGCTGGTTGTGGCGGTTCTTCAGCTTATCCAGCGCCTGGCGGATTGGCTCGACGTCCATGCTGCGCATGATTTTACCAATCAGCTGCAACTGGCGACGGCGACCCTCTTTCTTAATACGCTGCGCGAGTTCGATTTCGGCACGCAGGCGCTCATCCAGCGGGATCTTATCAAGGGCATTTTTGCCCAGGTCGACCAGTTCGGCACCCAGGCGTTTCAGCTCTTCAGCGTCGCGCTTTATTTCGCTCTTACTGACCCAGATAATCTCTTCATCTTCTTCTTCATGATTATCTGGCACATCGTCGAGCCACTCATCGGGCTGTTTGGTCATTAGTGGACTCCCAAAAAAAGAGGCTAATCCTACCAGTTTATCGGGTGACTGCGAAATTGTTCTCTGACTCTGATAGACTCAAATCATACATACATAAGATTAGACGGCAGGTCGATGAACGTATCTACTCAGGTTGCAGAACAGCGAAAAGTGTTAGAGCAGGCGATTGCGCAGGCGCTCGAACTGGCTAAAGCAAGCACTGACAGCGCGGAAGTGGCGGTCAGTAAAACCACTGGCATCGGCGTCAGCACCCGCTACGGTGAAGTGGAAAACGTCGAATTCAACAGCGACGGCGCGCTTGGCATCACCGTTTATCATCAGAATCGTAAAGGCAGCGCCTCGTCGACCGATCTCAGCCCGGACGCGATTAAACGCACCGTGCAGGCGGCAATCGATATTGCGCGTTATACCTCGCCCGATCCGTTTGCCGGTCCGGCGGATGCTGACCTGCTGGCGTACGACGCGCCCGATCTGGATCTCTATCATCCGTGGGAGATCGATGCCGATCGCGCGATTGAGCTGGCGGCACAGGCGGAACAGGCGGCGTTGCGGGCAGACAAACGCATCATCAATACCGAAGGCGGCAGCTTCAACAGCCACGTCGGTATCAAAGTCTTTGGTAACAGCCACGGCATGTTGCAGAGCTATTGCTCCAGCCGTCACTCGCTCTCCAGCAGCGTGATTGCCGAGCAGGATGGCAACATGGAGCGCGATTACGCTTACACCATTGGCCGCGCATTTGAAGATTTGCAGAGTCCGGAGTGGGTGGGCGCGGAATGTGCGCGTCGCACGCTGTCGCGTCTGGCACCGCGTAAGCTTTCCACCATGAAGGCGCCGGTGATTTTTGCCGCTGAAGTGGCAACCGGTCTGTTCGGCCATCTGGTCGGGGCGATCAGCGGCAGCAGCGTCTACCGCAAATCGACCTTCCTGCTCGATTCAATGGGACAGCAGATCCTGCCAGAGTGGCTGACGATTAACGAACAGCCGCACCTGCTGAAAGGTCTGGCGTCGACGCCGTTCGACAGCGAAGGCGTGCGGACCCAGGCGCGCGACATCATTAAAGATGGCGTGCTGCAAACCTGGTTAATGACCAGCTACTCCGCCCGCAAACTTGGCCTGACCAGCACCGGCCATGCCGGTGGCATCCATAACTGGCGCATCGCCGGTCAGGGCCACAGCTTTGACGACCTGCTGAAGCAGATGGGGACCGGCTTAGTGGTCACCGAACTGATGGGGCAGGGCGTCAGCGCCATTACCGGCGATTACTCGCGCGGTGCGGCCGGTTTCTGGGTCGAGAACGGCGAAATTCAGTATCCCGTCAGTGAGATCACCATCGCCGGCAATCTGCGAGAGATGTGGCGCAACATGGTGACCGTCGGTGATGACATCGAAACCCGCAGCAACATCCAGTGCGGTTCGGTGTTACTGCCTGAAATGAAGATAGCGGGACAATAAGAAAGATGGATTCTGAAAGCAGCCTGATGGCTGCTTTTTTTTCATCACAATAAGAAAGGAAAGAGCGATGCGTAAGCATGTGATTGCAATGTTGTCTGCTTCTCTGTTGTTCTCCAGCGTCAGCCTCTATGCGGCCGATCTGGAACAGGATATGGATACGCTGAATGCCAACCTGAAGATCGTCAAGAAAACCGACGATGCGCAGGAGATGCAGCAGGCGCTGACCAAAATGCGTGCCGCGGCGCAGGATGCGCGTAAGGGTACGCCGGACAAGCTGGAAGGCCAGCCGGCTGACAGCGCGCAGGTTAAAGATTTTCACGCCGGTATCGACTCGCTGATTGCACAGATTGATGTGGTCAGTACGCTGGCAAAAGCCAATAACGTCGACGGTGCGAAACGCGAAGCGGCGAAGTTTGACGACATCCGCAACGCTAACCATAAGAAATTCCGTTAACGCCCGCGCCGGTCACCCCCGACCGGCGATTTTTATCATCACTTCTGCTTATTACTCACCGTTTTACCGCTCACCTCGCTGAACGTCACCGCACAGCCTGCGCGCATCCTGATGACATTACACACATTTAACGCATTCTGGGTGCTGAGTCGCATTAAACGTGCAGCCTGCGATCTGGCGCACGCTCTTCACCTCGATTTCCGCTTGGTGCTGGAAATGTTGCGTCTCCACAGAGATCGCTATCAGGGGTAATTTATTTTCAACGCGAATTATCCGGTCTAACAGGAGTAGCAAGGTGAGCAATAACGGCGTTCCGGTGCAAGACGCGCCACCGGAGAAAGTGCAGCAGCTGGCAGACAGGGTAATGGCGCAGATTGCGACGATCTACCAGCAGCACGGCATTGTGCCGAATGCGGTCCAGCAGCAGATGCTGGTGTCACATGTCGGTGCGATGGCATCCCGCTCCCTGAGCGGTGAGCCGCTGCCAGAAGTGGAAGCCGAGCTGTTTGAGGATATCCCGCCGGAAACGCTGCAGCTGGCGCAGCAGGTAGTGGATCTGTTTGGCAATCTGCCACGCGAAGAAGCATGGCTGCTCTCGGTGCATATCGAAGTCGCCCGATCAAACAACTGAAGAGGACGTGAACATGGTAACCGTAGTGATTGGCGATCGTTTAGGTAAAGGGCAGAAAGTTGCGGCAGGTATCGAGAAAGCCGGTGGACGCGCGGTGGTGGTACCCGGCGTGGCGGCAGACATGAAGCTTGGCGACGTGATGAAGGCGGAAAATGCCGATTTCGGTATCTCCTTCTGCGGCAGCGGCGGCGCAGGCGCCATCACCGCACAGAACAAATATGGCTACAAGGCGAAACACGGGATGCGGTCGATCGATGAAGGCGTCACTGCCATCAACGAGGGCGCTACCGTACTGGGTTTCGGTTTCATGGATAAAGAAGAGCTGGGCGAACGGCTGGTGCAGGCCTGGAACAAGAAGTACGGCAGCTGATCATGAAACAACAATACGTTACGCAGGTGACGGTAGAGGGAAAAGGCGACAGCAAAGCGAAAGCCTTTGCGGATGCCCTGAGTCGCGTACAGAACCAGGTTCTGCGCGCGACGCAAAAAATTCTGCTGCGGATAGAGCCCGAGGATGTCCGGGTGCTGAACGCACGGGAGAGCGTCAAAACCGAAAAATTTCTGTTCTTCTTTTTGGCGCGCCAACGGCGGACCTACAGCGTAGAGCTGGAGATCACCGTCAGCGTCACCGTTTTCGACACCGAACAGGTCACGTTCACGGTGACACCTTAAAAACAGTGCCCTTTCATGTCAGAAAGCCGGTTGCCCGACGGCGCGCTGGCCGCAGCTTCGCGGCGGTCAAGGCTACGGCCAGGCGACGGCTGACGCGTGATGGGTAAAAACGACAACAAAGGTACAACAACATGTTTTTAATCATTTTGTTTAAGTCGTTGATCATTGGCGGGCTGGTGGGTGTCGGCGTCGGTGCCGGCGCTGCGCGGATGTTTCACGCGCCGACCACCCAGGGGATGGGCGCCTTTCGTACATTGGGCGAACTCAACTCGTGCGAAGGCGATCCAGCCTCTCACTTCTCCTTTGGTCTTGGCTTCTTCTTTAACGCCTGGGCATCTTCTGTTGCAGCCGGTTCGTTCACGCAGGATGTGGATCACCGCATCATTCCAAACTGGGGCGCCGCGGCGCTGATGATCAAAAACCGCAATGTGGCCGAAACGCTGCACGACCCGAAAAAAATGGCTATCGCCTGCGGCATCATCGGCATGATCGTGGTGGCCTTCCTCAACTCTACTGCCTCAGCCGTACCGGCCGCGCTGCAGGTCACCGCGGTGAAGGTGCTGGTGCCAGCGGCTAACCTGCTGGTCAATACCGTAATGCCGGTGATCTTCTGGCTGGCGGCGATTGATGCGGGCCGCAAATCGGGCTTCTGGGCCACCATTTTTGGCGGCCTGGCGCAGCTGATTATGGGTAACGCCGTGCCGGGACTGGTGCTGGGTATTTTGATCGGCAAAGGCGTGGAAGAGAGCGGCTGGAACAAGGTCACCAAAGTGATGATGACCGCCATCGTGTTGCTGTTTGTCCTCAGCGGTTTCTTCCGCGGCTTCGACATGAAGCTGTTGCAGTCCTTCCAGCTCGGCATTCCTGGCTGGCTCGAGATGATTCATAACTCAGTAAGCGGCAAATAAGAGGCGATGCTGATGAACGAAAATAAAGGCTTCTGGTACGCCGACTGGTCTTTCCCGATCTTTGTTGGCCTGCTCTCATCCGGCGTGTTTGCCGGGACACACATGTACTACCTATATGGCATTGGCGCTTTCAACGAGGTGGCGTTTGTCTCGATGCTGCGTGCTGGCATGGAGACCGGCGTCTACGGCGCGGTCGCCGCATTCGGTGCCAGCTTTCTGTTCGCCCGCATTATTGAAGGATCGCTGGTCGGTATTCTCGATATCGGCGGCGCGATTCAGACCGGCGTCGGGCTGGGCGTTCCGGCGCTGTTGCTGGGTGCCGGCATCATCTTCCCGGTCGCGAACTTTGCCGCCTCGCTGGTCACCGGTCTGGTCATCGGTGTGGCGATTGGCTACCTGATTATTCTGGCGCGTAAATTCACCATCAATCAGAGCGACTCCACCTACGGAGCCGACGTGATGATGGGGGCCGGTAACACCTCGGGCCGCTTCCTTGGGCCGTTGATCATTCTGTCAGCGATGGCCGCCTCCATTCCGATCGGCCTCGGTTCGCTGCTGGGCGCGTTACTGTTCTACCTGTGGAACAAGCCCATTACCGGCGGCGCTATTCTCGGTGCGATGATCCTTGGTGCGATTTTCCCGATTGCGCTCTGATGTCACCGGCGGTCCGGCAGCGGGCCGCCGCTAAGGAGTCACCATGTTCGACTTAATTATTCGCCGTGCACGCCTCAGCGATGAGCAGGTGGTGGATATTGCCTTGCAGGACGGCAAAATCGCCGCCATCGGCGAGGTAAAGGGCCAGGCGCACAGCGAGCGCGATCTGGCTGGCCGCTGCTACCTCAGCGCCGGCTGGATCGATTCCCACGTCCACTGCTACCCGAAATCCCCGATTTATCATGATGAGGCGGATGCAATCGGCGTCAGTCATGGCGTCACCAGCGTGGTGGATGCCGGCAGCACCGGCGCGCAGCACATTGATGATTTCTATCAGCTGACGCGCACGGCTCAGACCCAGGTTTATGCGCTGATCAACATCGCCCGCACCGGCATTGTCACCCAGAATGAACTGGCTGACATGACGCAGATTGACGAGCAGGCGGTGGCAGAGGCGGTGGCCCGACTGCCCGATTTTATCGTTGGCCTTAAGGCGCGCATCAGCAGCAGCGTAGTGGGCAAAAACGGTGTTCAGCCGCTGGTGAAAGCCAAAGCGATCCAGCAGGCAACAGGCGGCCTGCCGCTGATGGTTCACATCGGTAACAATCCGCCCGATCTGGCGCAGATTGCCGATTTGCTGACCTCCGGCGACATCATTACCCACTGTTTTAACGGCAAACCCAACCGCATTCTGACGCCGCAGGGTGAACTGAAGGCCGCGGTAAAGCAGGCTATCGCTCGTGGCGTCAGGCTGGATGTCGGCCACGGCAGCGCCAGCTTCAGCTTTGAGGTCGCCCGCGTGGCCATCGCTCAGGGCATTCTGCCTGACACCATCAGCTCCGACATCTATTGCCGCAACCGGCTGGCGGGTCCGGTACACAACCTGGCGCACGTGATGTCGAAATTTTTCAGCGTCGGCATGACGCTGCCGCAGGTGATTAACTGCGTCACGGCCCACGCGGCGGACGCGCTGCGCCTGACGCGTAAAGGCCGGCTGGAGGTAGGTTACGACGCCGACCTGACCATTTTTACCGTCAAACAGCAGACCCGACCGTTTATCGATTCAGAAGGTGAACAGGTGGCGGGTGAGCAGCATCTGGTCCCGCTGGCGGCAGTGGTCGCCGGTCAGTGGATCGCGACAGAAGAAGGAGCAGCAAATGAGCTCGGTATATGAAAAGTATGGCCTGAAGCCGGTGATTAACGCCTCTGGCCGTATGACGATTCTTGGGGTTTCAACCCCGACCTCTGATGTGATCGATACGGTAAAATATGGACTCGATCACTACTTCGAAATGAAGGACCTGGTGGACAAGACCGGTGCCTACATTGCCGGTTTGCTTGGCGTGGAGAATGCGCTGGTGGTTTCCTGCGCCTCAGCCGGCATCGCTCAGAGCGTGGCGGCGGTAATCGTTAAAGATAACCACTGGCTGCTGGATAATCTGCACGCGGCGCCGCTCAGCGTGCCGCATCAGATTGTGGTACCAAAAGGGCATAACGTTAACTACGGTGCGCCGGTCGGCAGCATGGTGACGCTGGGCGGCGGACAGCTGGTCGAAGCGGGCTACAGCAATGAGTGTTCGCCAGCACAGCTGGCAGCGGCGATCACCCCACAGACTGCCGCGATCCTCTATGTAAAATCGCATCACTGCGTGCAGAAAAGCCACCTCGACGTGGCGCAGGCGGCGGCAGTAGCGCGTGAACATGGCGTACCGTTGATCGTCGATGCGGCCGCAGAAGAAGATCTGCACTGTTATTACCAGGCGGGTGCGGATCTGGTGATCTACAGCGGTGCAAAAGCGATCGAAGGCCCGACCAGCGGGCTGGTGATTGGCCGTCATGACTATGTTGAGTGGGTGAAACGTCAGACCAACGGCATTGGCCGTGCGATGAAAGTCGGCAAAGAGGGCATTCTTGGCCTGACGCAGGCCATTGAAAACTATCTGACGCAGCCGAAAATCAGCGGCGCGCAGATGGTGGAAAAAATGACGCCGTTTATCAACCAGCTTAACCAACTGAAAGGCGTCACTGCCCGGGTAGTGTGGGATGCGGCGGGACGGGATATCGCCCGTGCCGAGATCGCCTTTGATGAGGCGACGATCCAGCAGCGTACCGGCGATCTGGTGCAGGCGCTGAAAAAGGGTGACACCGCCATCTATTTTCGTGGCTACAAAGCTAACGAAGGGATCATTGAGGCGGACGTGCGTAGCGTCAGCGCCGATCAGTTGCAGACCATTTTTGCCCGTATTCAGGCGCTGTTAACCGGAGAGAAAAACGCATGACGCTGACACCTAATTTTTATCAGGATCGCCTGTGCCTTAACGTGCTGGCAGGATCGAAAGAGAATGCACGCGCCATCTGGCAGGCGGCGGAAGGACACGTGCTGGTCGGCGTTCTGTCAAAAAACTACGCCAGTAATGAGGCAGCGATCGCTGATATGCGGGAATATGCCGCATTGATCGATAATGCGCTGTCGGTCGGCCTGGGAGCGGGCGATCCGGGTCAGTCGCAGATGGTGAGTGAGATCTCGGCCGTACTGCAACCGCAGCATGTGAACCAGGTGTTCACCGGCGTCGCCACCAGCCGTGCGCTGCTGGGTCAGTCGCAGACGGTGGTCAATGGTCTGATCTCGCCCACCGGCACGCCGGGCAAGGTAAAAATCTCCACCGGACCCCGCAGCGCAAAAAGCGACGACGCGATCGTTCCGATCGGCACCGCCATCGCCATGCTGCAGGACATGGGTGGCAGCTCGGTGAAGTACTTCCCGATGGGCGGCCTGCAGACGATTGATGAATATCGTGCGGTGGCGGAAGCCTGCGCCAGACAGGATTTCTGGCTGGAGCCAACCGGTGGTATCGATCTGGATAACGTTGAGCAGATCATTCGTATCGCGCTGGAGGCGGGCGTCAGTAAAGTGATCCCGCACGTCTACAGTTCGATCATTGATAAAGCCAGCGGTGAAACCCGTATTGAAGATGTGCAGCAACTGCTGGCAATCTGTAAAAAGCTGCTGGCCTGAGGATCTTTGCCAGACGCCCGCCGCTAACCGGGTGGGCGTCAGACAACATGGACGTTGCCCCACGATCCCCGTAGGCTGACCGCTGAATCCCGGCTTTTTTCCAACCGCAGCAACAGGTAAACCATCGTGAGATTTCCCAATCAGCGCCTTGCGCAACTGTTTGATGCCCTGCAAAACGAAACGCTGCCCCAGGATGAACTGGCGCGGCGTTTTGCCGTGTCGACGCGCACCGTACGCACCGATATCACCGCGCTGAATGCGCTGCTGGCGCAGCACGGCGCGCAGTTTATCCTGAACCGCGGCGCAGGTTACCAGTTGAAGATTGAGGATGCTCAGCGTTTCCAGCACCTGCAACAGCAGACCGCATCGCCGCTGCGGGTGCCGCGTACTTCGCCGGATCGTGTGCGCTATTTACTGACCCGGTTTCTCACCGCGGCCTATTCGATCAAGCTTGAGGAGCTGGCGGAAGAGTGGTTCGTCAGCCGCGCCACGTTACAAAATGATATGGCGGAAGTGCGGGAGTGGCTGGGTCGCTATCACCTGACGATCGAGAGCAAACCGCACTACGGCATGAAGCTGTTTGGCAGCGAAGTGGCGATCCGTACCTGCCTGACCGATCTGCTGTGGGAGATCGATCAGGCGCAGCCGGACAGCCCGCTGCTGACGATCGAAGCGTTAAACAGCGGCATGCTCGATACGCTGCGTCCGCTGTTGCAAAGCTGCTTTGCCCAACACAACATCCGCATCAGTGATGAAGGCGAACGTTACCTGCGGCTCTACTGTGCCGTGGCGGTTCGGCGCATCAGTGAGGGCTATCCGCTCAACGATCCCGGCGCTGAAGAGATTGGCGACGAGGTGCGGGAAGCGGCGCACCAGCTGATTAACCTGATGCGGCCGCTGGTAAGCAAACCGATCTCGCCCGCTGAGGAGAACTGGCTGCGGGTGAATATCGCCGCGCGCCGTATCCAGGCGATCGCCCCCAGCGCCATCAATGCCGATGATGCCGACGCCCTGGTCGATTATCTGCTGAGTTTTATCAATACCCATTACAACTTCAACCTGCAAAACGACCAGCAGCTGCGTGCCGATCTGCTCACCCATATCAAAACCATGATCACCCGGGTGCGCTACCAGATTCACATTCCTAATCCGCTGCTGAGCAACATCAAACAGCACTATCCGATGGCCTATGACGTCACGCTGGCGGCGGTAACCAGCTGGGGCAAATATACTCCTTACGTAATCAGCGAAAACGAAATCGGCTTTCTGGTGCTGCATATCGGCGTCGGGCTGGAGCGGCATTATGATGTCGGCTATCAGCGCCATCCGCAGGTGCTGCTGGTGTGCGACAGTGGTAATTCAACCTTACGCATGATCGAGGCGATGCTGCTACGCAGGTATCCGCAGCTGCAGGTGACGGCGCGATTGTCGCAGCGGGAATATGAGGCGCGCAGCCGGATTGATGAGGATTTCGTCATCTCAACCATTCGCCTCAGCGAAAAAGAGAAGCCGGTGGTGGTGATGTCGCCGTTCCCGACCGGTTTCCAGCTGGAGCAGATAGGCAAGCTGGTACTGGTGGATCGCACCCGGCCTTACATGTTGGCTAAATTTTTTGATGCTCAGCATTTTCACATTGTTGACCGGCCGATGACGCAGTCTGAACTGTTTCGGCAACTCTGTGACCAGCTGGAAGCGGAAGGGTATGTTGATTCAGCATTTTATCCGTCGGTAGAGGAGCGCGAAGCGATTGTCAGCACCATGCTGGGCGAAGGCATTGCGCTGCCGCACTCGCTGGGGCTGCTGGCGAAGAAAACCGTGGTCTATACCGTGCTGGCACCGCACGGCATTGCCTGGGGAGACGACACCGCCTACGTGATTTTTCTGCTGGCAATCAGCAAAAGTGAATATGAAGAAGCGATGGCGATCTACGATCTGTTCGTGACGTTTCTGCGCGAAAGGGCGATGAGCCGGCTGCGTGACAGTACGGACTTCGCCTGCTTTAAGGCGGTGGCGATCGACTGTCTCAGCCGGTTATAAGAGTGAAGGGATGCTCCCCGGCAGCGCGGGGAGAGAGTCAGTTCTTTTTCGCCAGCAGGCGCGGTATCTCGCGCAGGCACCAGGCTTTGGCTTCACCCATGCTGTCACGACGCCACGCCATAATAATATCCACCTCACGGGTATATTCCGGACTCACCACCCGCAGACGGCCTTCGGCAATATCCTGCTCAACCAGCGAATAGGGCATGGTGGCGACGCCCAGCCCGGCCAGCAAGGCCCGGCGTTTGTCTTCCATGCTGCTGACGGTCAGGCGCTGTTGCTTATCCAGCAACTGTACGGTCAGAACCGGGCGCTCACGCGCCGTATCCGCCACTGCAATACCGCGATATTTCACGCGCGTCACTTCAGACTGCGGTTCGGGCTCGTCATGAATCGGGTGGTCGGCGCTGGCGACATAGACACTCATCATGGTGTAAAGCTTGCGGGTGTTGATCTCGGTCGAAGCGCGGAAATGCAGATCGGGGGCAATCACAATGTCGGCCCGTCCCTGTTCCAGCCGTTCCCACGCGCCAGCCAGCACTTCAGTGACCAGCGAAAACTGGGTATTGGCTTTGTCAGCCAGCCGCGTCACCAGCGGAAACAGCGCCTCGGTCGGCACCAGCGCTTCGGTAACGATGGTCAGATGGGTTTCCCAGCCGCGCGCCAGTGCTTCCGCATCGGTGGTCAGCTTATCGGCCGCTTCCAGCAGCACCCGGCCACGCTCCAGCAGCATGCGTCCCACGTTGGTAAACTTGGTGCGGTGGCCGGAACGGTCGAACAGCACCACATCCAGCTCCTCTTCCAGTTTTTGCATGGTGTAGCTGAGAGCGGAGGGCACCCGGCCCAGCTCGTCAGCGGCTGCTGCAAAACTTCCGCGTCGATCAATCGCATCCATAACGCGTAAAGATTCAAGGGTTAACGCACGCTCTTTAGCCATCCCGGTTCTCTGTCAGGAAATTTGAACATGCCAGGCAGATTAACTGGCTAACAATCCGGCGTCCAGACTTTTACCATATGGGCATAAAGTCCGTGGCCGATCCTCGCCACCGGATGCTGGAGGTAAACAATGATAACAACACGCAGTGCGTCCGCTTGTGGTCAGGCCGATTTCGGTTGGTTGCAGGCGCGCTACAGTTTCTCTTTTGGCCACTATTTTGATCCTAAACTGATGGGTTATGCCTCGCTACGGGTACTCAACCAGGAAGTGCTGGCACCGGGTGCCGCTTTTCAGCCGCGCACCTATCCGCAGGTCGATGTGCTGAACATCGTGCTGCAGGGTGAAGCGGAATACCGCGACAGCGAGGGCAACCACATCACCGTACGTGAAGGGGAAGCGCTGCTGCTCTCTGCTCAGCCGGGCGTGAGTTACAGCGAGATCAACCTGAGTAAAGAGCGCCCGCTGACGCGGATGCAACTGTGGCTGGCCGCCTGTCCGGAGCGGGAAAACCCACGGATGCAGAAAATCGCGCTGTCAGAAGGACAAACCACCCAGTTGCTGGCCTCGCCAGACGGCGCGGACGGCAGTCTGCAACTGCGCCAGCAGGTGTGGATTCATCAGGTGGAACTGGCACCCGGTGAACAGCATTCGATGCAGTTACACGGTCCGCGCGCCTATCTGCAATCGATTCATGGCTCGCTGGACGCTGTTTCTGGTACCGAGTATCAGGAAAAACTCGGCTGTGGTGATGGGGCATTTTTGCAGGAAGAACAGCAGCTCAGGCTGACGGCGAAAACGGCCACCCGGGCGTTAATTATTGATATCCCGGTCTGATGATTCAGCCATAAAAAAAGGCGGCCATGGCCGCCTTTTTGCTGTCTGAGGGTTTACTTCAGCATAGTGAACGCGGTGGTCACGTGCTTAACGCCGCTTACCCGGCTGGCCACATCGGCCGCTGCCTGGGCTTCCTGCGGCGTTACCAGACCCAACAGGAACACTTCGCCATTTTCGGTGGTGACTTTCACATTGGATGATTTCACCTGATCGCTGCCCAGCAGCTGCGAACGGATTTTGGTAGTAATCCAGGTATCCGAAGAGGAGGTTCCCAGCGTCACTTTCTGGCCGATACGAATTTCGTTATAGACCTCGGTTGCGCCATCCACGCCCATGGTGATCTGTTTAGCCCGGTCGGCGATCTCCTGCGAAGGGGCCTGGCCGGTCAGCAGGACCTTGCCCTGATAAGCGGTAGCGATAACGCGGGCATCACTTTTGATTTGCTGATCTTTGGCTAAGGCGTTAGAGACACGTAATTCCAGCGTGCCATCGTCGACCTGGGTGCCGACGGTGCGTGGATCGGTGGCCGTCTTGGTGGCGACAGCGGCGCTGCCGGCAACCACGGCAACACAGCCTTGCAGCAGCATTGCGGTTAACAGGATGGCTACAGCGTTCAATGCTTTCATTGGAGCTCCTTCGGTCATTCCTGGTGTGGAAACAGGGTGTTATCGATCAGATCGCATAAACAGTTGAGGGTCAGCATGTGCATCTCCTGAATACGGGCACTGCGGTGCGACGGGATGCGAATTTCCACATCATGTGGGCCCAGCAGTCCGGCAAGTTCGCCACCATCATACCCGGTAAGCGCAACGATAGTCATATCGCGCGTCACTGCCGCCTCAACGGCTTTAACAATGTCACGGGTATTACCGCGCGTGGAGATGGCCAGCAGTACGTCGCCCGCCTGGCCGAGAGCCCGCACCTGCTTGGCGTAAACCTCGTCATGCAGGCGATCGTTGCCAATCGCGGTCAGCATCACATTGTCGGCACTCAACGCCAGCGCCGGCAGGCTGGGGCGCTCAGTTTCGAAACGGTTGATCATGCTGGCGGCAAAGTGCTGCGCATTGGCTGATGAGGCACCATTGCCGCAGCTGAGGATTTTATTGCCGTTCAGTAACGACTGCACCAGCGTCATCGCCGCACGGGAAATGGCATCGGGCAACGCTTCTGCAGCGGCAATCTGGGTTTGGATACTTTCGGTAAAACACGCTTTAATTCTGTCCTGCACACGACCACCTGGTTCTAAACGTCTGCATTAAAGGCATTCGGCAGCCACTCGAGCGCCGTGCCGGTAATGGCGATGATGTCGAAACGGC
>Ga0308167_1002022_pt1 | contig 20446 bp, 21 predicted proteins | sample PhyCR1_2_FD_202138 | JGI IMG/M metagenome (GOLD analysis project Ga0308167, IMG submission 202138) | Phyllosphere microbial communities from UC Gill Tract Community Farm, Albany, California, United States - DLSLRC.R1 | ecosystem: Host-associated > Plants > Phyllosphere > Unclassified | place... | reverse complement strand
TGCACGCGTGGTCGACCGGCGCGCGCGAGGGCGCGTTCGAGCCCGGGGACGAGCAGGCCTGGCTGCGCTGCCTGACGGACCTGCGGCTGACGATCGCGGACCGGCTCGGCATCGTGGACTCCGCCTCGGAGGAGCAGTCGTACGAAGCCGACGCGGGCGTCGGCCTGCGGGACGTCTACGACTGGCTCGGGTACGTGCAGGAGCACCTGGTCGAGACACTGAGCGCACCGCGCTGACGGCGCTGTCGCGCTGACGGACTGTCGTGCTGACGGACTGGAGGCACGGCTCGTCTCCGTCCCGCCGGTCTCGTCGATCAACAGGTTGCCTTGCAAGTTCACCTGCCGAAGTAGCACCGTGACGGTATGGAATCACGCGCGTCGGACGAGCTCGCCGGTGAGCTGCTCACGCTCTACGGCAAGATCCGACGCACGACCCTCGTCGGCAAGGTCGACGACGTCACCGCCTCGCAGTCGGCAGCACTCGGCCGTCTGATCCGCGACGGCGCGACGACGACCGCCGAGCTCGCCCGCGCCGAGGGCGTCCGCCCGCAGTCGATGGGGGCGACCATCCAGGCCCTCGTCGACCTCGGCCTGGCGACCCGCGACCCCGACCCCGAGGACGGCCGCCGCACCATCGTCAGCGCGACCGAAGCCGGCCGCACCGCCCGCGAGGACTCGCACCGCTCCCGCACCCGCCTGCTCGCCGAACGGCTGGCAGCACTCGACCCCGACGACCGCGCCACCGTCGCGCGCTCGATCGCCATCCTCGGCCCCGTCGTCGAACCGTGAAGGACTGACCGCCACGTCCACCGCAACCGCCTCCACACCCGTCACGCCGGCGACCGACCCGAAGGGCAGCGGCTTCGGCCCGAAACTCCTCGTCCCTGTCCTCGTCGGCCCGCTGCTCAACCCGATCAACACCACGATGGTGTCGGTCGCCCTCGCCCCGATCTCCCGTGACCTCGGGATCGGTTCGGCGCAGGCGATCTGGCTCGTCGCCGCCCTCTACCTGGCCAGTGCGATCGCACAGCCGACGATGGGGAAGCTCGCCGACCGGTTCGGGCCGAAGAAGGTATTCCTGACGGGGCTCGTCATCGTCGGCGTCGCGGGCGTCGTGCCCGAGGTCCTCACCGGCTTCGGCGGCGCGGTGTTCGCCCGCGTGCTCATCGGCATCGGGACTTCGGCAGCGTACCCGGCGGCGCTCACGACCCTGCGCCAGCACTCCACCCGGATCGGGAAGCCCACCCCGTCCCTCGTGCTCGGTGCACTGTCGATCACCTCGCTCGTGTCCGCCGCTGCCGGTCCGCCGCTCGGTGGCGCACTCATCGCTGCGTTCGGGTGGCACGCGATCTTCCTCGTCAACGTGCCCCTCGCGGTGTTCGGCATCGTCGTGTCGGCGCTCTGGTTGCCGTCGGACAAGCTCCGCCCGCGGAACGACGAGGACCTGCCCGTCCTCACCGCGCTCGACCCGTTCGGCATGCTGCTCATGACCGGGTTCGTCTCGGCGCTGCTCGTGTTCCTGCTCGACGTCTCGGCCGGCCTCTGGTGGTTGCTGGGCGTCGCGATCGTGCTGCTCGCGGCACTGATCCTGTGGGAGCTGCGCGCCGTGAAGCCCTTCGTGGACGTCCGACTGCTCGTCCGCAACGGCGCACTCTCGCGCACCTACGCGCGGCTGTTCCTGACGTACCTGATGGCCTACACGATGACCTACGGGTTCTCGCAGTGGGTGCAGGACGTCGCCGGCTACCCGAGCGACGTCGCCGGGTACATGCAGTTGCCCGCCGCGGTCGTCGCCGGCGTGGCGTCGTTCCTCGTCGCCCGGAAGACCGCGGTGCGTGGGCCCCTGATCGTGGCCGCGGTCGTGCCGATCGTCGGCGGCGCGCTCCTGCTCTTCCTCGGTGTCGGGTCGCCGTGGTGGCTCCTCGTGCTCGCGCCGGCGCTGTTCGGCGTCCCGCAGGCCCTGGCGTCCGTGTCGAACCAGGCCGCCCTGTACCGGGTCGTGCCGGCGGAGTACATCGGCACCGCCGCCGGGCTCTCCCGCACGAGCGTCTACATCGGCGCGATCGCGGCGTCCTCGCTCATCGGCGGGGTGTTCGGCCAGGCCCCGACCACGCCGGACCTGCACGTGCTCGCGTGGGTGATCGTCGGCGTCGCGGTGCTCGTCAGCGTCCTGACGATCGCCGACCGCGCGCTCGCCAAGCCGCTCCCCCGCTGACGAACCCGAGTCGGAGCAAGCGTCGGGCAGTCAGGCCGGCTGCTCGAGGGACCGTTCGATCTCGTCCGCCCACGCGAGCAGACGCGACTTGATCTGACCCAGTTCCGGTCCGAGCACGTCGTACTCCGCGACGCGCCGTGAGCCCATTCGCTGCACGCTCCGGAGCATGTCGACGAAGACGCGTTGATCGAAGCCAGCGTCGTGCTCCGCCGCGGCGTTGAGGAGGTCCGCATCGGTGAACCGTCCGGATCGACGGATGGCATCCACGTCGAGAAAGTCCCGGGCCTCCGCCCGTCCGAAGAGCGCGACGACCTTGTTCGCAACCGCGTCGATTTCACGGAGCACGGCGCCGATCGCCAGGACGACGGGCTCGCGACCGCGCGAATCGACGCCGAGGTCGATGTCGGCGGTCCGACGATTCGTCAGCCCGTGCTCCCGAATGGCGCCGGACCCCGCGAGAGCGAACCCCCTCGGCATCGTCGCCGAGAGCGCGACCGCAGCGACCCGACGTTGGAACGCTTCCTCGTTCACCGGTCAGCGAGTCCCGGGAAGCGCTGCTCCCAGGTAGCCCGGACCGACACCGGGAGCACGATCTGCGCCCAAACCTCCGACAAGATGCCTGCATCGAGCAGGGAACAGACATCCTGCAGGTCCCCTTCGCGAAGCGTCGCCTCGTACGCCTTCGCAACGTCGTCCCAGTGGTCCAGGTCGATCACCGGCTGCGGCCCCCAGTAAACCGACGCGGGCAGCCGGAGCCGACCACGGCGCGGACCGCGGAGCTCAGCCAGGTCCGCTGGGACCGCGACGGCGCGCGTACCGGCCGTCAGCACCGCGGCACCTGCTGTGAACGTCATGGTCGGAGCGTACCGACGTGCGCAGAGGCGGGCCAAGGCCTGTGGATACGACATGTGCCGCGCCTCCCGTCCGCTCCCCCGCTGACGCGACCCGACCGTCGGGGCCGCACTGTGCCTCCAGGCCGGGCGGAGCCCCCGATCCCGGTACCCTGAACCGGTGACCAACCCGACCGCGCAGACCGCCACGCACTGGACCCTCACCCTGGTCTGCGACGACCAGCCCGGGATCGTGCACGCCGTCTCCGGAGCGGTCGTCGCGGCGAACGGCAACATCACCGAGTCGCAGCAGTTCTCGAGCGTCGACACGAACACGTTCTTCATGCGCCTGCAGGTCATGGCCCCGGTCGACCGCGCCACCTTCGAGGCAGCGCTCGCCCCCGTCGCCGAGCGCTACGACGCCCGCGTGCAGCTCGACGTCGTCGGCCGGCCGATGCGCACGCTCGTGCTCGTGTCGAAGGCGGGTCACTGCCTCAACGACCTGCTCTACCGGCAGCGCGGCGGACAGCTGCCGATCGAGGTCCCCCTCGTGCTGTCGAACCACCCGGACCTCGCCGAGCTGGCGTCGTTCTACTCGGTGCCGTTCGAGCACCGACCGGTCACCGACCCGGAGAGCAAGCAGGCGATGGAGCAGCGCGTCCTCGAAGCAGTGGACGAGCACGACATCGAGCTCGTCGTCCTCGCCCGGTACATGCAGATCCTGTCGCCGGGCCTGTGCGCGGCACTCGAGGGCCGTGCGGTGAACATCCACCACTCGTTCCTCCCGGGTTTCAAGGGCGCGAACCCGTACCGGCAGGCGCACGCCCGCGGTGTGAAGCTGATCGGCGCGACCGCGCACTTCGTGACGAGCGACCTCGACGAGGGCCCGATCATCGAGCAGAACGTCGTCCGGGTCGACCACACGAAGGACCCCACCGAGCTCGTGTCGATCGGGCAGGACGAGGAGTCCCGCACCCTCACCCAGGCGGTGCGCTGGATCGCAGAGGACAGGGTCCTCCTCGACGGCGCCCGCACGATCATCTTCAAGTAGGTCCACGCATGTCAGCACCGCAGTCCCCGGTCGACTGGGGAGACACCCCGGACCCTCACGCCGTCCGGTCACGTCAAATCGACGGGTGGCGGGTGCTCCGCATCGTGGTCTGCACGTTCGGGCTGCTGTCCCTGGCGTACTGGGGCTACATCGCCTGGCCGTTCCCGATGCCCGGCATCCTGTTCATGATCGGTGCGCCGGTGTTCGCCGCGCTGGTCTGGTTCTTCTTCCGCTCCCCGGCGTCGCCGATCGAGACGGATGTGGTCGGCAAGACGATCGTCGAGGTCGCGTTGGTCGTCGCCGCGGGCGGCTGCTGGATCTCGATCGGGCACCCGGTGGTCGGGTTGGCCTTCATCGTGGTCGCAGCCCTGTCGGGCGTGGTGCAGTTCCGGAAGGAGACGCGATGAGCATCGGTACGTCGGTTCCGTCGATCGGCCTGGAGGCGCGGCGCACCCTGGTCCGGTCGGCCCGCGTCGTCGACGCGGCCGGCTCCACCGCGGACGGCTGGGTCCTCGTCGTCGGTGACACGATCCACGCGGTCGGCGCTGGTCCGGAGGCGCCTGCGGCGTCCTCGGTCGACGAAGTCGTCGACCTCGGCGACGCTGTCCTGACCCCGGGCTTCATCGACCTGCACGGGCACGGCGGTGCGGGCGCCGCGTACGAGGACGAGTCCTTCGCGTCCGCCCTCGCGGTGCACCGGGCGCACGGCACGACCCGGTCGGTGCTGTCGCTCGTCGCGAACCCGGTTCCGGCGCTCGCTGCGTCGCTCGAGCAGGTCCGTGCGGTCATGGCGGACGACCCGCTCGTGCTCGGCGTCCACCTCGAGGGGCCGTTCCTCTCCCCGCACAACAAGGGCGCCCACAACGAGTCGTTCCTGATCGACCCGTCGCCGTCCGCCGTCTCCGCGCTGCTCTCAGCCGGTGACGGCGTCATCCGCCAGGTCACCATCGCCCCGGAACTCCCCGGCGCCCTGTCCGCGACGGAGCAGTTCGTCGCGGCCGACGTGGCCGTCGCCGTGGGCCACACGGTCGGCACGTACGACCAGGCGCGTGCCGCGTTCGACGCCGGTGCGACCCTGCTCACGCACGCGTTCAACGCCATGCCGGGCATCCACCACCGCGCCCCGGGGCCGATCGCCGCCGCCGTGGCCGACGACCGGGTGACGCTCGAACTCATCCTCGACGGGGTGCACGTGCACCCGTCCGTGGCGTCGATGCTGCTCCGTGCCGCTCCGGGTCGCGTCGCCCTCATCACCGACGCCATGGGCGCTGCCGGCGCCGCCGACGGTTCCTACACGCTCGGGTCGCTCGCCGTGACCGTGACGGACGGGGTGGCGCACGTCGCAGGGACGGACACCATCGCCGGCTCGACGCTGACGCAGGACGCGGCGCTGCGGAACGCCGTCACGCGCGCGGGGCTGACGCTGCCCGAGGCCGTGGCGGCGTTGACGAGCGTGCCGGCTGCGGCGCTGGGGCTCGGCGACCGGCTGGGGCGGATCGCGCCGGGGTTCGCCGCGGACCTCGTGGCGCTGTCCCCGTCGCTCGAGGTGCAGCGGGTCTGGGGTGCCGGGCGACTGCTCGGCTGATCGGCTGATCGGCGTGGACGAAACCCAGCAGGACCGGCGACGACGACGGTTGGTGATCGGGATGACCGTGCTCACCAGCACGCTGTGGATCGTCGCCGTCGCCCTCGCGACGACGGTCCTGATGCTCATCGGGCAACTGCCCGGCGAGGATCCGGAGCGGACGGCGCGGGGAAACGTCATCGCGGCAGGTGCCTTCCTCTCGTTCGCCATCCCGGCGACAGCAGCGACGATCGGTCTGGTCGTGGTGCGCCGTGCACGGGCGCAGGGCCGCGACTCGTGACCGCCCTGCATCGGCCGGGTGCGGCGTCGAGCGTCGACCCGGCACGGGCACGCGTCCTCGGGCTCCTCGGGTTGCCGTCCCCGGAATCGCTCCGTCCGACCGCGGTCCGAATCGAACCACTCGGACGCGACGGATCAGTCACGTGGTCCCGCGTGGAGCTCGACACGGCCGACGGTGACACCATCCCGTGTCCGCTCCTCGAGCCGCACGGTCGCCATCGTGCCGATGTGATCGCCGTCCACCAGCACGCGGGCGACTTCGTCACCGGCAAGAGCGAACCCGCCGGACGAGCAGGCGACCCGACTCTCGCCTACGGTGCGACGCTCGCGGCCGCCGGGGCCCGCGTGATCATGCCCGACCTGCTCGGGTTCGAGGACCGCCGACGCGCCTGGACCGACGACCCCGCTGCCGACGAACGACTCGACGCGCTGTTCCGCGTCGCGAACGGGAGCAGCCTGCAGGCGAAGCACACGTCCGACATCGCCACAGTGACGTCCTGGATGGCCGAGACGAACCCGGCCGGGGTCGGTCCCGGCATCATCGGGCACTCCCTCGGCGGTCAGGTCGCGCTGTTCGCGCTCGCCGTCGACCCCCGCTTGACGTCGGGCGTCGTGAGCTGCGGGCTCGGAACACTGGCGTCCTTCGAGGCCGCGCGCATCCGGCACAACCCGGCTTGGTTCGTCCCGGGCCTCGCCGCAGCCGGTGACGTCGCGCTGGTCGCCTCCGCGGTCGACAAGCCGGTCCTCGTCGCATCCGGGACGGACGACGCACTGTTCCCGCTCGACGGCGTGCACCGTGTCCTCGATGCTTTCCGACCGGACGTCGTGACGGCCGAGGTGTTCCCAGGCGGGCACGCGATGCCATCGCACGTCACTGCGGCGGCCGTCCGGCACCTCGTGCCCTCCTGAACGACCGACGCGAGAACACCCGGCAATCGCGGGGCGGCACTGCGAGGATGGCCCCATGAGCGTCATGGTCTCCCTCTTCGATGCGAACCGCACCCGCACCAGCGAGAAGTACACGGCTTACCCGCCGGAGGTGCTGCCGATGTTCGTCGCCGAGATGGACAGCATGCTCGCCGAGCCCGTGCGGGAGGCCCTGGTCCGGGCCGTCACCGACGGCGACACCGGGTACGTCGGGCACGGCCGGGCGCTCCCGGAGGCGTTCGCGGACTTCGCCGAGACCCGGTGGGGATGGCACGTCGACCCCGACCTCGTCCGGACCACCACGGACGTCTCGGTCGCGGCGGTGGAGACGCTCCGCCGGGTGATCGAGCCGGGCGACCAGGTCGTGATCATGCCGCCCGTGTACCCGCCGTTCTGGGAGTACGTCACCGAGGCCGGCGGCTCCGTCACCGAGGTCCCGCTGCTCGCTCCGGAGGGCACCGCCGACCCGTTCGACACCACGGCCGGGTGGCGGATGGACCTGGACGGGATCGCCCGGGCCTTCGCGGAGGGTGCCCGCACGGTCCTGCTCTGCAACCCGCACAACCCGCTCGGGCTCGTGCACGCCCGCGACGAGCTGGCGGCGCTCGCCCGTCTCGCCGCGGAGTGGGGCGCCGTGGTCGTCTCGGACGAGATCCACGCCCCGCTCGTGCACGCGGACGCGACCTTCACACCGTTCCTCGACTCGTGCCCCGAGGCCGCCGGGCTCGGGGTGGCACTGACGAGCGCGAGCAAGGCCTGGAACCTCGCCGGGACGAAGTGCGCCGTGATGGTCGGCGCCTCGGACCGTGCCCGGGAGTGGTTCGGCGGCATGCCGCGCGAGGTCGTCGAGCGCACCGGGATCCTCGGCTACACGGCGAGCGTGGCGGCGTTCAGCGAGGGCGGGCCGTGGCTCGCGTCGTTGCTCACCGAGCTCGCGGCGAACCGACGCACCCTCGCCGAACGGCTCGGCGACGTGTTGCCCGGCGCCGGGTACCGGCAGCCGCAGGCGTCGTACCTCGCGTGGCTCGACCTGCGGGCGCTCCCGTGGGGTGACGACCCGGCGGCCCTGCTCGTCGACGAGGCGAAGGTCGCGCTCGGCAGCGGACCGGACTTCGGACGCCAGGGCCTCGGCTTCGCCCGGCTGAACTTCGGGTGCTCGGCGGAGACCCTCGACGAAGGACTCAGCCGCCTGCACACCGCGTGGTCGCGGCGGGCAGACGGCTGACGGGGTCGGCTACTACTCGAACAGCTGCCAGGCCGGCTTGTTCGCGTACGTGTACGTGTAGTAGTCGGCGAGCTTGAGGCCTGCCGCGGCTTCCTCGTCGACGACGACGGTGGCGTGCTCGTGCAGCTGCAGCGCGGACCCGGGGACGAACGACGACAGCGGCCCCTCGACCGCGGCGGCCACGGCGTCGGCCTTCGACGAGCCCTGCGCCACGAGGACGAGCTCACGGGCGTCGAGGATGGTGCCGAGCCCCTGCGTCATGCAGTGCGTCGGGACCTGGTCGAGGTTGTCGAAGAACCGGGCGTTCGCCTCGCGCGTGGACGGCGCGAGGGTCTTGATGCGCGTGCGGGACGCGAACGAGGACGTCGGCTCATTGAACCCGATGTGCCCGTTCGCGCCGATGCCGAGGATCTGCACGTCGACCCCGCCGGCGGCACGGATCGCGGCGTCGTACTCCTTCGCCGCGAACTCGAGGTCGGACGCGCGGCCGTCCGGCACCCGGACGCGGGAGGGCTCGAACCCGAGCGGATCGATGACGTCACGCTGGATCACCGAGGCGTAGGACTCCGGGTGCTCGAGCGGGATCCCGACGTACTCGTCGAGGGCGAACGCACGGGCCTCGGCGAACGAGATCTCCCCGGCGTCGACACGACGCTTGAGGTCGGCGTAGATGCCCTGGGGGCTGGACCCCGTGGCGACACCGATGACGGCGGACGGCTTCTTCGCGACGACGGAAGCGATCTTGGCCGCGGCGACGCGACCGACCTCAGCCGGCGTGGGCAGGATGATGATCTCCACGGTGACAGCCTACTGGTCATGACCAGTCCGCGACAGGGCGGTGTCGGTAGCGTGGCGGCATGCCCACGCCTGACTTCGTCCTGTCCCTCCGCTCGAAGATCGGGAACGATCCGCTCTGGCTCACCGGGGTCACCGCCGTCGTCACGCGCGGCGAGGGTCCTGATCGCGAGCTCCTGGTCGTGCGCCGGGCCGACAACCACGCGTTCACGCCGGTGACGGGCATCGTCGACCCCGGCGAGGAACCCGCGGTGGCCGCCGAGCGCGAGGTCCTCGAGGAAGCCGACATCGTCGCGGTCGCCGAACGCCTGGCGTGGGTGCAGGTGCTGCCGGAGATGACCTACACGAACGGCGACCGCGCGCAGTACCTCGACCTGGTGTTCGCCTGCCGGTACGTGTCCGGGAAGCCGTTCCCCGCCGACGGCGAGAACACCGAGGCGTTCTGGGCCCGGCTCGACGCCCTGCCCGAGATGCCCGCGACCATGCGGGCACGGATCGAGGCGGCCCTGTCCGACGACCCGGCCACGCGCTTCCAGCGCTGACCCCACCGGACTGGAGGCACGGTGCGGCCCCGCCACGCGCCTCCAGTCCGCCAGTCCGCCAGCCCGCGGCTACGCGAGCGGGGCGACCGCCACGGGCGCGCCGAGCAGGCGCACGGCGACGGCGTCGCCGGCCGTTCGGCGGTCGCCGACCTCGTGCTGGACGGTCACGACGGTGTCGTCGTCGAGCCGGACCGTGGTGCGCCGGATCGAGCCGAGGAAGCTCGAGGCGACGACGGTGCCGGTGACGCCCTCCGGCGCGAAGGCGACGTCCTCCGGGCGGACGTAGGCGATGACCGGACCGTCGGCCACCGAGGCGTCGAGCGCGGGCACCCGGAACCCGTACACGAACACGTCGCCGCCGCGCAGGTCGCCCCGGAGCCGGTTCGACTGCCCGACGAAGTCCGCGGTGAATGCCGACGCCGGGGACCGGTAGAGCTCCTCGGGCGTGCCGATCTGCTCGATGTCCCCGGCGTTCATCACGGCGATGCGGTCGGAGACGGCGAGTGCCTCCTCCTGGTCGTGGGTGACGAACACCGTGGTGATGCCGAGGTCGCTCTGGATCCGGCGGATCTCGTCGCGCAGGGACACCCGGACCTTGGCGTCGAGGGCGGACAGCGGCTCGTCGAGCAGCAGGACCCGGGGCCGGGTGACGAGCGCGCGGGCGAGCGCCACGCGTTGCTGCTGCCCACCCGAGAGCTGGTGCGGGTACCGGTCGGCGAAGTCCGCCAGGTGGACCATGTCGAGCGCGTCGATCACCCGCTCGCGGCGCGCTGCCGCCGGGACCCGGCGCATCTCCAGGCCGAAGGCGACGTTCTGCCGCACCGTCATGTGCGGGAACAGCGAGTACTGCTGGAACACCATGCCGATGTCGCGCTTGTTCACCGGGGTGCTCGCGACGTCGGTACCGTCGATGCGGATCGAACCGGCGTCGATGGCCTCGAGGCCGGCCAGTGCGCGGAGGGCCGTGGTCTTGCCGCACCCGGACGGGCCGAGCAGCGAGACGAACTCCCCCGGTTCGACGCGGAGTGACAGGCCGGCCAGGGCGCGGTGGGCGCCGTAGTGCTTCTCGACGGCCTCGAGCTCGACGGTCGCACCCGTGGACGACAGCGACGTCGGGGCGGCGGGGGCGGTGACGGTGACGGTCATGCGGACTCCTTCTCGCCGGTGCGCCGCGCGCCGATCCGGCCGATGACGACGAGCAGCACGAACCCGAACACGAGCGCGCCGAGCGAGAAGATCGCGGCGACGTACGGGTCGGTCTGCTGCACGAGCACGAGCGCCGTCTGGAACGTCGTGCGGGACAGAAACGAGGCGAGGGTGTACTCGCCGAGGACGACCGTGATGGTCAGGAAGCACGCGGCCGTGATGCCGCGGCGGAGGTTCGGCAGGAGCACCCGCCACGTGACGGTCCACCACGAAGCGCCGAGGGACCGGGCGGCCTCGGACAGCACGGCCATGTCCATCGCAGTGATGGCGGCGGCGATCGGGCGGAACGCGAACGGCAGCGCGATGATGCCGATCGCGAAGGACAGCGTCCACGCGTCCGACCCGAACACCTGCGCGACGACCTGGTACACGGGGATGAACCCGACCACCAACACGACCACCGGGACGGTGATCGGCACGATGCAGACGAACTCCAGGGCCCGGCGGAGGCGCGGGTACCGGAGCGCGGTGATGACCTGGGCGGGCAGGAGCACCAGCAGGATGATCGCCACCGCGATCACGGTGATGAGCAGTGAAGCGCCGAGGCCGTCGAACACCGGCTGGTAGGTCGCCGCGTTCACCGGGTCCGCGATCGCCGTGTAGTGCGCGAGCGTCAGGCTCCCCTCCGTCCCCTCGCGGAAGGTGAACTGGGCGAGGGCGACGAGCGGGACGGCGAACACGAGGCCGATCACGACCAGCACGATCGCGGCGGTGACCCGCGACGGCGCCGCGCCGAAACGCGGGACGCGAGTCGTGCCTCCCGGCCCGTTCATCGCTGCCACCTCGCTGCCCGACGCTGCAGCAGCGAGTAACCGCCCATCACGACGGCCATGACGACGACCATGCCGAAGGCGAGCACCCCGGCCACGTTCTGCAGCCCGATGATCGTCTCGCTCGTGAGCTGCGCACGGATCGTCAGCGGGACGATCCCGCCCTGCGAGATGAGCGCCGCGGCGGTGGCGAACGACGAGAACCCGTTCGCGAACAGGAGCAGCAGCGACCCCCAGAACGCCGGTGCGAGCACGGGCAGTCCGATGCGTCGCCAGTACGTCGCGCGGGGGGCGCCGAGCGTGGCGGCGGCCTCGCCCCACTGGGACTTGACGCCCTCCAGGGCGGGCATGAACGTCAGCACCATCAGCGGCACCTGGAAGTAGACGTAGGGGACCACGAGCCCGGGCACCGTGTACAGGAGCCCACCGGTCGCGTTGCGGTCGACGTGGAACGTGGACACCAGCCACGTGGTGACGAGCCCCTGCACACCGATCGTCGCGATGAACGCGAACGCGAGCATGACGCCGCCGAACTGGGCGAGGACGCTCGCGGCCGAGTCGATCATCGACCGGACGAGTCCGTCGGGCCGGAGTGCGGCGAGCGCCCAGCAGACGATCGCCCCGATGACGGCACCGATCACGGCGGAGACGGCGGAGAGCGCGAACGAGCCCCCGAAGGCGCGGAGCACCGACGGGTCCGCGAAGGCGGCGAGGTTGGCGAACGTCGGCCGACCAGAGGCGTCGAAGAAGCCGCTGCCGATCGCGATCACCGCGGGGACGGCCAGGAAGAGCAGGACGTACGCGGCAAACGGGGTGAGGCCGAGCCATGCGACGCCGCCGCGGCGCCGGACACGGGGTCCGGCGACGCGGCGGGCAGTGGCATCGGCCGGCTGCTCGCTCGTGACGAGCGTCGCGCCGAGGGCCGACGCTGCGGCGCGCTTCGCGCCCGCCGGCGCCGCGGACGGGGTGGCACTCGTCGCGCCGGCCGATGCGGTGGTCATGCTGCTCAGGAGCCCATCGTCGAGGCCCACTTGGCGGACAGCACCTTGGCTGCAGCCGTGGCCTGCTCGTCGGTCAGCTCGACGTAGTCCTTCGGCGCGCCACCGGCGGCGTCGAGGGCGTCCTGGTCGACCTTGCCCGACTTCTCCAGCGCGGCGAGCGTCGACGGGAAGGCTCCGGCCTGCAGGTACAGGTTCTGCACGTCGGGGCTGGCGATGTACTCCTGCCAGAGGCGCGCGGCCGCGGGGTGCGGGGCGTCCTTGTTGATGGCCTGCGAGTAGTACGAGCCGAGTGCCTGCCCCTCGGGGACGACGGTCTTCCAGTTCTTGTTCCCGGAGGCACCGGCGGCCGGGCCCCACGCGAGGTTGTTGTACGACCACTGGATGACGACCGGGGTCTCACCCGAGGCCACCGTCGCCTGCGTCGGCAGCACGTTCTGGAAGTTGCCGGCCTGCTTGAGCTTGCCGAAGTACTCGACGCCCTTCGTGATGTCGTCCGCCGAGCCGCCGTTCTCCAGCGCTGCGAGGTAGACCGCGCTCGCGGCCTGGTTCGCCTGCGTCGGGTCGCCCGAGATCGAGACCTTGCCCTTGTACTCGGAGTCGAGCAGGTCGTTCAGGTCCTTCGGCGCGGTCTTCACCTTCGAGGAGTCGTAGCCGATCGACATCAGGCCCGTGTAGTCGCGGGTCCAGGCGCCGTCCTCCTCCTTCAGGTTCTCCGGGATGTCACTCCAGTTCGCGACCTTGTAGTCGGTCAGCAGGTCGAGGTTCTGCTGCAGCACCGCGTTGCCGAGGTCGAGCACGTCCGGAGCGGTGGACTGGCCCTTCTGCGACTTCACGGCGGCGACCTCGTCGGCGCTCGAGCCGTTCGGGTTCGCGGAGTTGATCGTGATGCCGTACTTCTTGGTGAAGCCGTCGATGATCTTGCCGTAGTTGGCCCACGACGGCGGCAGCGCGATGACGTTGAGCTGCCCCTCCGACTTGGCTGCCGTGACGAGGGCGTCCATGCCGCCGGCGGACTCGGCGCTGGTGGCGGTCTTCCAGTCGGTGTCGTCCTTGGTCGTGCTGGCGGAGCTCGTTGCGGAGCATCCGGCGAGGGTGACGATCGCGGCGGCGGCCAGGGCGATGCCGGCGAGGGTGCGCTTGTGCTGCACGGGGTGTGCCTTTCGGGTGATCGGGAGGAACTCGGGGTCCGGGTCCTGGACGATCGTGGACTCGGCCGGTTTCCGGCCCGTGCTGCGGTGGTGAACAGCTGCGGAACAGCGGGTTCGCCTGTACGGTTTCGCTTGTCGGCGCAGGCGCCGACTGGGTTCAGTCCTGGAGGCACGGATGCAGTTCACGACGACGGTCCTGCAAGCACGGAAGACGGCTACCGGATTGCCCGTCCCGCCGTCGGTCATCGAGGCACTCGGCTCCGGGAAGCGGCCCGCCGTGGTCGTCACCGTCAACGGGGGCTACACCTACCGGTCGACCGTCGGGGTGATGAACGAGCAGTTCCTCGTACCGCTGTCCGCTGCGCACCGCGAGGCCGCCGGGGTCTCCGCCGGCGACTCCGTTTCCGTCACGCTCGAGGTCGACACCCAGCCCCGCGTGGTCGACCTGCCCGCTGACCTCGAGACGGCGCTGCACGAGGCCGGGTTGCGCGCCGCGTTCGACACGCTCTCGAACTCGCGGCAGCGGGCGCTGGCTGACCCGGTGTCCGAGGCGAAGTCCCCGGAGACCCGTGCCCGCCGGGTGGCGAAGGCCGTGGAGGCGCTGGGCGGGTAGGTGCGTCGCGGTGCCGTTCCGCGCGTAGGCGGCTGATCTGCGCGTAGGAGGCTGTTTCGCTCGTAGGAGGCAATTCCTTCCGACTGCCTACGCGCGATTCCGCTTCCTACTGCACGCGCAATGGGTCGAAACAGCGCTCAGGGAACCTGTCGGAACACTCAGGTAGAGTCCTGCTCCCGCCGATCACCGAGAAGGATTCCCGTGACCGACACGCTCGACGTCGCCCCCGCCACCCCGAACCCCGCCGGGCCGCCGCGCCCCACCCGATCCGGCCCACGCGCGATCGGCTCACTGATCTTCCTGTCGCGCTGGCTGCAGGCGCCGCTGTACCTCGGCCTGATCGTGGCGCAGATCGTCTACGTGATCGTCTTCATGATCGAGCTCTGGCACCTCGCGGAGACCGTCATCGCGGACCCGGCACACATCGACGAAGCCACCGTGATGCTCTCGGTGCTCGGCCTGATCGACGTCGTGATGATCGCGAACCTGCTCATCATGGTGATCATCGGCGGATACGAGACCTTCGTCTCACGCGTGAACACCGAAGGACACCCCGATCAGCCGGAGTGGCTGTCCCACGTGAACGCCAACGTGCTCAAGGTGAAGCTCGCGATGGCCATCATCGGTATCTCGTCGATCCACTTGCTCAAGACGTTCATCGCCGTGGGCGACCTCGGCCGCTCGGGCGGCGGATCGATCGCGGGCGAGAGCTACACGTCAGAGGGTGTCTTCTGGCAGGTCGTCATCCACATGGTGTTCATCGTGTCCGCGGTCGCACTGGCCTGGATCGACCGGATCTCCCGCCCGAAGGCGCACTGACGACGACGCTCGCCGTTCAGGCAGCCAGACCTCGGGCGCTCCGCACGGGTCGCACCGCACACGGGAGGCCAGCAGCGCGCAGACGTCGCGCCAGCTGGTCGAGGTCCCACAGGTCACGCCACTCCAGCCGGATGATCCACCGCACCCCTGGCACGGTGAGCAGTCGCTCGTGTCGGCGCTTCTCGTCGACGATGACCTCGGCCGCTGATCGACCATTCCGGTACCGGTCCTGCGTGTACTTCGCGCGGCCGTCGACCTCGACGATCACGCCGTGCTCCGGGAACCAGAAGTCCACCTCGTAGCGGTGCCCGTCGACCACGAACGGCTGCTGCAGGACGGGCGCGGGGAGACCGAGCTCCCGGAAGACCACACGGGTGAACGACTCAGCCGGCGATCCGGACCGACCGTCCGCGAGCTCGAGGACCAGCGCTGCCGTCGCACGACCTCGCTCGTGGGCCGTTCCCCCGACCGCTCGGACGATCTGCTGACGGGCGATCCCTCGGCGCAGGGCAGCATCCGCCACGACCACCGCCGCCCGCACGTCACCGAGGAGCGCGACGTCCGCCACGGTGCGTGCGACGGAGGTGAACCGCACGCCGGCGTGCTCGACGACGTCGTCTGCGCCGAACGGTCGGGTGTGCAGCTTCAGCGACTCCGATCCGGACCGGTACTGCGACTTCGGAACGGTGACGTGGACGGTGTCCGGCCACGGGTACAGCCAGGGCAGCCCGTGTGCGGCGGCAGCGGACACGTGCGAACCGGCCGCAGCGGCACTTCGTCGTCCCAGCCGCGCGAACACACGGGTGACGTACCGCTGCCGTGGCCCGGCTGCGTCCCAGTCCGCTCCGCGTACGAACGCGTTCGGGCCGACCCGGACGAGTCGGTCCGGGCCGTCACCTGCGGCGCGCCTCCGCATCGTCGCGCCGGAGCGGCCGGCATCCCGCGTGGGGCTTGCACGGTAGATCGCGAGGGGCTGTTCCATGCCTCCACGGTCGTGGACGGACACCGTCGCCCGGTGAGCCGACAGGCGAACTGTGGACGGGCCTCCAGGCTGACCGCTCTGTGGAGAAGGAAGCTTCCTTCCCTTCTCGACCGCGCTGGAAAGCCGAATCGCTCGTAGGTGGCAAGAAAATCTGGCCTCCTACGGGCGATTCGGCAACCAACGAGCGAAACGGCCTCCTACGCGCGAAACGGCGAACAAGGCGAAACAGCAGACAAGGCAACCACCGCACACGCAACACGGCGCCGGACGGAACGCACCCGTGTCCCGTCCGGCGCCGCGGTCCTTCGCGCGCGAGCCCGCTGCCTCAGGCCCGACGCACCCGCAGAGTCACGATCTCGAAGGGACGGAGCGTGAGCACGACCGGCTCCCCCGACTCCCACGAGTCCCCCAGCGGGCGTTCCAGCAGGTCCACCGGCGTCACCGAGGCGACGTCGAACCCGAAGTCCACACCGACGTCCGCGGCGCGACCACCCGACGCTTCGTACAGCCGCACGACGACGTCGCCGGAGCGGTCCTCGGCGAGCTTCACGGCCTCGACGAGCACCTGAGGCGACGACACCGTGACGAGGGGCTCGACACGAGCAGAGCCGGCGACCGTCCGCACCGGCAGGTTCAGCCGGTACCCCGAGTCGGCGGCGTCGAGCACGGACTCCCCGACACGCAGCACCGTCCGGAACACGTGGTGCCCCTGGTCGGCGTTCGGGTCCGGGAAGGTCGGTGCACGGAGCAGCGACTCGCGCACGAGCGTGGTCGTCCCGCCGTCGGCCCGGGTGTTCCGCGTGATGTCGTGTCCGTAGGTGGAGTCGTTCGCGACGGCGACCCCGAAGCCCGGCTCGGCGACGTGCACCCAGCGGTGGGCCGAGGTCTCGAAGCGCGCCATGTCCCACGAGGTGTTCTGGTGCGTCGGCCGGTCGATGTGCCCGAACTGGATCTCGCTCGAGGCCGACGAGGCGCGCACGTCGAGCGGGAACGCCAGCTTGAGGAGCTTCTGGTGCTCGTGCCATTCCACCTCGGTCTCGATGGTGAGCTCCGGCAGCCCGGCGACGGCCGAGTACCGGGTGGTGATCGAGGAAGACCCGAAGGGCCGCTGGACGACGAGCGACGGACCGTCGATGTCGACCGAGGTCGCCGCCAGGACCGTGCCGCTGCGCTGGTACGCACGGTCGATGTCCCACGCCTCCCACTGGTTCGGGATGTCCCGGAACACGGTGTACTCGGCAGCCGCCGCGCCCGGCGCGACGGCGTCGCGTCCGGTCACGTGGTCGACGAGCGACACGACGTGGCCGGCCGCGTCGATGGTCGCGGTGACCACGCCGGTGTCGAAGACGAAGTGGTCGCCGGAACGAACGGGAGGCACGGCTTGCGGCTCGTCGGTCGGCGAGCCTCCCAGGGCGGTCACCCCTCCTGCGGCGACGGGCGAGGCGTTGAAGCGTACGACCGTCCCGACGGACGCTCCGCCGCCCACGGCCTCGGAGGTCGGTGCGTCCAGGAGGCCGCTGGCACCACCGGCGAGAGAGGTCGACGACGCCCCGACCCCGGCGAGCGCCGCGGCGCCGCCGTTCGCGAGCGCGGTCGTCGCGTTGCCGATCAGACCCTCGAGGGTGGCCGCGACGAGCCGGTAGTTCTCTTCGGCGTTCTCGTAGACCCAGGCGATCGAGGACCCCGGCAGGATGTCGTGGAACTGCTGCAGGAGAACGGTGTGCCAGGCCTCCTCGAGTTCCTCGTACGGGTAGTCGAGCCCGAGCCGGATGGCGGCGGTGGCGGCCCAGAGCTCGGCCTCGCGCAGCAGGTGCTCGGAGCGCCGGTTGCCCTGCTTCGTGCGGATCTGCGACGTGTACGTGCCGCGGTGGAACTCGAGGTACATCTCGCCCGACCACACCGCCGGGGTCGGCAGGGCGGCCTCGAGCTCCTCGAACACCTGTGCGGGGGTGCCGAGGTCGACCCGGGGTGAGCCGTCGAGGTCGTGCTGGCGTCGCGCGGCTGCGACCATCTCGCGGGTGGGCCCGCCGCCGCCGTCGCCGAAGCCGTAGAGCAGCATCGAGGTGTTGGCGACGCCACGCTCCTTGTTCTGCCGTTCGCCGCGGTGCAGGTCGGCGGCCGAGACGTCCGAGTTGTAGGTGTCGGCCGGCGGCAGGTGGGTCAGGACGCGGGAGCCGTCGATGCCCTCCCAGTGGAACGACGTGTGCGGGATGACGTTCGTCTCGTTCCACGAGGGCTTCTGCGTGACGAACCACTTCGAGCCGGCGGCGCGGACGATCTGCGGCAGTGCGCCCGAGTAGCCGAACGAGTCGGGGAGCCAGGCCTCGGGGGTGTCGATGCCGAACTCCTCGAGAAACAGGCGCTTGCCGGCGACGAACTGCCGGGCGAGGGCCTCGCCTCCGGGAAGGTTCGTGTCCGACTCGACCCACATGCCGCCGACCGGGATCCAGCGGCCCTCGGCGACGCGCTGCTTGATGCGCTCCCAGATCGTCGGGTAGCCGTCCCGGATCCACGCGTACTGCTGCGCAGAGGAGCACGCGAACGTGAAGTCGGGGTCGCGGTCCATCAGGTCGAGCACGTTCGAGAAGGTGCGGGCGCACTTGCGGATCGTCTCGCGGACCGGCCAGAGCCAGGCGGAGTCGATGTGCGCGTGGCCGACGGCGATCGCCCGGCCGGCCGAGCCCGAGGCGCCGACGGCGAGCAGCGGTGCGAGGACCTCGCGGGTCGCGGCGGCCGTCCCGGCGACGTCGTCGGGGTCGAGTGCGTCGGCGGCCCGTTCGAGTCCGCGGAGGATGTCCGCACCACGGGTCCCGTCGGTGGGCAGCTCGGCCATGAGACCCCGGAGGACCCAGAAGTCCTGCTGCAGCTCCCACACGGTGTCGTCCCGCTCCACGATCTCGAGCGCCTTGAGCTTGTAGATCGGCTTCGTGCCGGCGGTGGAGCGCGACCCGAGCGGGGTGGCGCCCTGGAACGAGTCACCGCCGATGTCCGGGTTGGCCGCGGCCTCGACGTAGAGCTCGAACGACTCACCGGGGCCGACCTCGATCGGGACCGTGTCGTTCTTCGGCTCGACGCCCTTGATGGTCGACCCGTCCGGACGCCACGCGAGCCCCTCGGCCTGGAACCCGGGGTGCCGCTTCGTGAACCCGAGGTTCACGAGCAGTTCCGCGGTGGTCCCCGGGGCCGTCCCGAAGTCCGCGGGCACGGTGCCGCGGATCCGGAACCAGGTGGTGCCCCAGGGCCGGCCGCCCCAGGCCCCGCCGACCGCGAACGGCTCGTACTCGGCTGCCACCGCGACGTCGAACGGCACCGGTTCGTCCGGCACGGTCCACGCCGCGATCTCCACCGGGGCGGACCGGCGGTGGACCGCTGGGTCGATGCGGTCCCGGACGAGCCGGGCGATGCGGGCTTCGACGAGGGGTTCGTCGTGGTGCATGGAGGTGGTTCCTTTCCAGCAGGACGGGGGCGGGCGCTCAGCCCTTGATGCCGCCGGCGAGGGCGTTGCCGCCGCCGAGGCCCCGGGACACGAGCACGTAGAGGGCGATGACGGGCACGGAGTAGATGATCGAGAAGGCCGCGAGCTGCCCGTACGCCACCGCCCCGTACTGCCCGAAGAAGTTGAAGATGCTCACCGCGGCGGGCACCTTGTCGGGCGAGAGCAGCAGGACGAAGGGGACGAAGAAGTTCCCCCACGCCTGGATGAACACGAAGATGAACACCACGGCGATGCCCGGGCGCATGAGCGGCACGACGATGCGCGTCAGCGTGGTCATCATCGAGGCGCCGTCCGTCCACGCTGCTTCCTCGAGGGAGATCGGCACGGAGTCCATGAAGTTCTTCGCCATCCAGATCGCCATCGGCAGCGACGTGGCGGCGAGGAAGAAGATGCAGCCCCACACGTTGTCGATGAGGTTGAGCGACACGAACAACGCGTAGACCGGCACCATCATCGCGGTGATCGGCAGGCCGGTGCCGAACAGGATCCCGTACAGGAACGGCTTGTTGACGCGCATCTTGTAACGGGACAGCGGGTAGGCCGCCAGCAGTGCGAAGACCACGGTGACGAGCGCCGTGCCGCCGGAGATGAGCAGGCTGTTCGCGAGCGGGATGAACGACAGCTCCGGCGTGAGGACCTTCGTGAAGTTGTCGAGCGTGAAGGTCGACGGCAGCTTCACCGACAGCGACGCGTCGGGGTCGACCGAGGCGAGCACGAGCCACAGCAGCGGCACCGCGAAGCACAGCGCGATGACGAGCAGCACGATGTTCGACACCCAGCGCATGGTCCGCCCGCGCGGGGAGGTCATGTGGAGAGCGCCCGGTGCGGTCACCGAACGGGTGGTGGTCTGGTCGAGGGACGGGGCAGTGATGGCCATCAGTCCACCTCCGGCTTCAGTGCCTTGATGTAGATGATCGAGAAGACCGCGCCGACCACGAGCAGGATCGTGGCGATCGCCGTCCC
>Ga0308167_1002021_pt1 | contig 20449 bp, 8 predicted proteins | sample PhyCR1_2_FD_202138 | JGI IMG/M metagenome (GOLD analysis project Ga0308167, IMG submission 202138) | Phyllosphere microbial communities from UC Gill Tract Community Farm, Albany, California, United States - DLSLRC.R1 | ecosystem: Host-associated > Plants > Phyllosphere > Unclassified | place... | reverse complement strand
ATCGTGACGCTGAAGGAGGTCAACGGGGTCAACAGCCACATTACCCGCGATGAAACGCGCATTAACAAAGCGCCGTCGTTTGTCGTCAGGGTCCGGCGCAAAGACCTGATTGAGGCGCGCAAAACCGGCGACTATGCGGTGCGCAATCTGCTTTTTCGCACCATGGGGGCTATTGCCGACGGCGAGACCGCGCATAAAACCGTGCCTTTCGCGCAGGCTCCAGTTAAGCAGGGGCACGCGCTGCGCAAGGTGATCGTAACCGACGAAGATCGCCAGGTCAGGATCGCCGGATTTCGTGAAAAAAGTGATGATTTGCCGCTGCGAATAGCGGTGTTTGACGTCAGGCAGGAGCTGCAACGCCAGTGGGAACACTATGCGCTGAATCCGATACTGCTTCCCGACGAGGCGAACAGTGACGCCCGGCCTACGTTCGGGCTGGGCACCAGTAAGAGCTCACCGCCTCATGCGGCTCCTTCTCGTCCTGCCAGTCCGCTGACGTCAGCCACCGCTCATACCCCGGACTCAGACAGCAGCGACAGTACTGAAGGCTCGATCAGCTATCAACCCTGTCTGCGGGTTTCCGAAATTTTTGGCCGCAGAAACCCGCCCGACACACCGCTAACGGATAACCTGCGGCCAATGTCGCCAGTTGAAAATCAGCTGCTGAGCCAGCTACATCAGCTGCACGGCAACCTCACCGCCGCTGATGCCGGACGCAGACGCCAACAGGATCAGGCGGCAGCGCTAACGCAACTGGAGCAGTGCGTGGCCAACCTCGGCCGGGAGCGGCGGTTGGACCAACTGCCCCTCCCGCTACAGAACGCCTTCGCGTCGCTGTTTTCTGAGCTTGAGCCCCCGGCTGAGGCCACTGAAAACACCGATGCCACCTTCGGTGGTGCAGTAACGCTGGCGCAGCTCAGCCAGGCGATCCGTTATGCCAATAATATCAATACCGTTCACAGCGTATCGCAGCCGGATCTCAGCCAGATCATCTCAACCTGGCAGGATATATCCCTCTATATGGTTAAGCGTCAGGGCTCGCCGCCGCTGCTGCCTAAAGCCAAAATGACGCGCGCCGCAGAGCCTGCCGCCATTACCTCAGCTATCCACCCGCAACAGCCCGCCGGACTCAGCCTTGCCGACCACTGCAGAATCTGGCGAAACATGGGCCAGGCACAGCGGGATAACTTTGGCGGCGCACAGGGCTATGGCAAAACCGTCAATATTGATGCCCGCTTCTGGCAGCAGCTGGCTCAGAACGATCGATTACGCGAAGAGGGCGAAGCGCTGGTGGCGGCATCAGCGGCCAGAAAGAAAACCGACTATGTTCTCCATCTGAGCAACTGGAGGTCGATGAGCCAGGAGCAGCGGGAGATGTGGGGCGGTCCTCAAGGTTATGCCGGAGCGAACGAGATAACCGTGTCGACATGGGAAAGAATGGTCGGCCGTCGCGGGCTGCAACAGCCAGGCAGAGACAGGCTGGTGCCCGTGCCGGTTAACTCGCGCAGAATCGGCTATTACGACCATCTGGTCTGCTGGGACAAAATGTCGGTAGCGGAAAAAGCCGCTGCCGGTGGTGCCAGAAACTATGCCCATTCGCATAAATTGAATCTGTCGACCTGGAAAAGGCTGGTCAACGAGGATGGGCTGTCAAACATGGGCCAACTACGGTTAATCAGCTATATCGGTGCGAATCATACCAGCTACGGCAGGCACTGTGAGATCTGGCATGGCATGCAGCAGCAGGCGCGTCAGCTGGCCGGGGGAGTGGTGAAATATGCCGTCGATAATCAGTTAAGCGTCGACTGCTGGCTCAGGCTGGCTGACGACAGCGGATTAACGGCGGAAGGAAGAATCAGAATGTCGGCCCACAACTCCCCCGCGATTAGCGATTATGGTCATCACTGTTTAATCTGGGATCGGATGTCTGCGGAAGAAAAACAGGAAGCGGGTGGCGTACGCGGTTACGGGGATGCGCGCCGTCTGACGCACCGATACTGGTCAAGTTACGCGACCGAACAGGGCCTGACTGAAAAAGGGCTCGAAAAAATGATGGCAACCCTGGCGAGTGGAGGAAAAATCGATTACAGCTTTCAGTGCCAGATATGGATTTCCAGAACGCCCGAATTCAGAGCAAGGGTTGGCGGCGCAAGAGGCTACGCTAAACTTAACAACCTGGGTATGCACTGGTTAGCGCTGGCCACCGACACCGGGTTAACCGATGAAGGCCTTAGCAGGCTGACGCAGACCGACAGAAGCAGAAAGGATTACGATATCCATCTGCTTGGCTGGCTCAAGTTACCGGATGCTGAGAAAAATGCCGACGATGCAGTGAGAAACTATGCACTTCAGCATGGGCTTCATCATAAAACTTTTTCGTTTCTTGCCAACAGAAACGGCCTGTCGAATAAGGGCGTGGAACGACTGCTGTCCGGTGCCTTTGCCGATGAGGCGAGAGCCATTCTTTTGCAGCAATCCGATCTGTCGCCGCCCACCGTATCGACATCTTCCACAGAGACGATAACCTACCCTTCGGACAGCCTGTTCTCCTCCAGCCCTGCGGCGGACAGCGTGCCCGCATCGCACTCATCCAGCGAAATTCAGGATCATCAGTCGTTTATTGCCTATCACTGCCGACAATGGCAGAAAATAACCGCTGAAAAAGATTTAATCAAAGCAGGGGCAAAAAACTATGCGTTAAGTAATGGCATTAACCGATTTACCTGGGCAAAGCTGGCCAATGATTCGGGCTTGACGGTGGATGGATTCGCGGTGATGAATAAAACGCTTCCCGGCCCGCTGAACTATTTTCCGCATCTTGAGGCGTGGTCCACTCTCACCGAGGAACTAAAAAATCTGGGGGTGAAAGAGTACGCTTTAAAGCATAATTTAAGATACAGCTATTTTTCCCGGCTGGTTGATAAAAACGGACTAAAACCCAAAGGGATAAGAATTCTTGAGCGACACCACGCCAGGCGGCCAGCAAAATCCCTGATCTTACGCGCCAAATCTCTCGTCACTGAGACGACCCCCTCTCAATCGCTTGTAGCAGAGACGCCAGTGGCGGCGATAAAAACTGAGTTGCCTCAATCAGCCAGCCATCAACGCGGGAATGTCTGGCAAATCACGCTGGATGATCAAGGTGTGACGCTTAACCGGGAGCAGCTCGATATCCCACAGCCGATTCAGCAGGATAGCATTCGCAATGACTTCCCTATCCTGCGCGATCCGGACGATCCCTCGCGCAGCCTGACGCTTCAGGCCGAAGGTAAAGCATCGGCCAGTGAGATCAATACCACCAACTGGGGGGAGCTGAATAGTCTCTTTGCCACGATGCCCTCAAAGGAGAGAAAAGCAGCAAAAATGAAGCTGTCCGCCGCCTTTCGCCACGCGGTAGAGCACGAAACCACGTTGGATGTTACCGCCGGTGGCCGCATGATAACCGCGCCAACCTGCCATGAGGTCAACGGCGAGATTATCTCGCTGGGCAATGGCGTATTTAACGGCAGCAAGCAAATCGTGCCGTCGCTGACCCTGCTGGCACCCTATGCTGGCATCTATCATTCCTCTGTCAGATCGCTGCAACACGAACGCAGGAAGCAGGGGGCAGATCGCACCTCAGCCTACCTTTTTGGCACCAATGCCGTCACGCGTACCGTCAGCGGCCTGGCAAGCGGCAATATCAGCAAAAATATTAATACCGGCCAGCTGGGTAACAATCCCGCCATTGCCAGCAATAACGTTACCGCCGTACGTTTCGGTAAAAATCTTACCATGCTGGTCACCACCCGGGACGTGATGCCGGGTGAAGAGTACTTTATCAGTTATGGCGATGAATTTCAGAAGGCCGGGACTGAGGTAAAAGCTGAACCGACAGAGCAGCTCAGGCAGATTGCGACATCTCCGGAGATCACTTTCAGCCCTGAAGATCTTGTCAGGATGGCCGATTCGATGCTGCGCGCGCCGGGTGCCTGGCACTCTGAACTGGGGGAACAGGCGGCGGTATTGCTGATAAATTCGGCACAGCTGCCGTCCGGTACGGTGCTGACCGTTAAGCGGGACGAAGTGACCCATATTTATCGTCAGGGGCAGGACGAACACTTTATCACGGGAGGCTATCAGCCCCAGCCGGGGGAGACACACGTCGCGCTAAGGTATCGCGAACTATCAGGCATGGGGCATTACGATGTTGAAACAGCACCGGGGCGGATTATCCCGATTGCGCCGGATGGCAACTGCCTGTATCAGGCCGTCAGCCGCGGCTTAAGCGAAGGAGGCCACAACAATTTTGACTTCAGGCGCTTACGCGATATCGCGGCCAACGAGTTTCTTGCTCATAGCCCGCGCTATCTGCAAATGGTTGATGTTGCCAGGCTCAAGGTGGAGCTGGAAGCACGAAAACTGCCGGTTAAACGCCGCTATCTTTCTCACTTTCGCTCCAGTTAGCCAGGACGGCGGTAGAGGCAGACCTTTTGGCCGGTTAATGGTGAATTTTTTTTAGTTCATCTTCCGTCAGACCGGTCATTTCTATCACCACGGAGGGGGATAAGCCTTTAGCCAGCATCATCCGGGCAACTTCTCGTTTTGCCTTCAGCTCACCCAGCTGAATTCCCTCAATACGCCCTTCCTGACGTCCTTCCTGCCGCCCTTTCTGTTCCAGCTTTTGTGCAATAGTCATCAGTAGTTCCTCATGTTGCGGTGAACGTTGTGCCAGCTCGCGGATAAAGAAGCCAGCGGCCGCGGTATCTCCCACCTGAAGCATATATTGCAGCAGTGAGCTCAGCCGCTCTCCAGTAGTGTATCCACTGTGCAGCAGTGTGACCAGCCGCTCGCGCAACTCGGCAAGATCGCGCAGGCGAATATGTTTCTGCAACAGCTCCAGCATCGCCACTCGCCTGTGCGTCATGATTTCGTCATCAGGAATGGCAGTCACGTCAACCAGCGGAAAATCGCTGCTGTACAGTTGTGCCGCCAGCTCCGGATCGCTAAAAGCCTGCAGCCAGTTCATCGGGTAAGGATAAGGGCTGACCTGTCCGTGATAAAACAACAACGGGATCACCAGCGGCAGCTGAAGATGCCCGGCATCAAGGTGGCGCTGCATCGCCGCAATGGCATAGCGCATCAGCCGGAAGGTCATCTGTTTATCCGGCGAGCTCTGATGCTCAATCAGACAATAAACATACCCGTTACCGCACCCTGCTTCCAGCGAATACAACACATCTGAGTAATACGGCCGCAGGTCCTCTTCAATAAAGTTCCCCGACGCCAGTTGCAGAGTATCAAGGTTGCAGTGTGACTGTAGTTGCGCAGGCAGATGAATCTGCAGAAAATCTCTGGCGGTTTCGGGATGGCTAAGCAACTGTCTGAATATCGAATCATGTGGGGCGGGTGTAGATGCCATATTATCTTACCTGTCATTCCGTTTGACATATCCGGACGCTATCACAGAAACAGATTGGTTAAAATACAGACAGCAAATTCATCAGATAAATACCGCCCTGCTGTTCGCAAAAAAAGACCATATCGCTGTTTTAACGGTAAGAGTAATTGTACTTCCGTCTACATTTGCTAACCTGCCGAAATTATTTCAGTCAAAACAGACCTGAAATCACGGCCTGACAGCGGAGCAGGTGCGCGTATGGAAAACAACGCTATTGCCCGTATTAGTAACAGAACGCAGCTTGCCCCAGTCGCTGATTTGATCGGCAGTTCATCAGCCGTGGCTGAGAATCTCCGCCACGTTACTAACAGCCCATATGTCAACGCTGATCCCACGCTACGGGCTGACCAGCTTCTCCCACGATCCGCAGCCACGCTGTCGCAGCCGGATACGCTTTCCGCCCCTGCTGCCGCGATTCATTTTAACCCGCTGCCGGTGCCCGCCGCCGTCAGTGCTGCACTCTGCCTGCCTGATGCAGCACGAGCGCTGGCCACAAGCGGAATAGCGCCGCCAGCCGCTGCCCCGCAGATGTTTGCCCGGCAGCTTTACAGCCTTTCCACCAGACTGTTGGCTGAGCGCGGCAACGCCATCACCGTCGCGTTACGCGCCGATCTTGAGCTGATTCAGCGCCGTTTTCAGGGACTGCCCGACAGCCAGGTCACTACCAGCCACAATCCCGCCCTAACCGCCTTGTACCGTGATCTCGCTCTACTGCACGCTTTGCAGGGCGGCGAGCGCACCCTTGACAATCTCAGTGCGCTGACTGATCGGTTGCAGAGTATTGAGCAGGGACGCATCAGCGGCATCGGGGCAGAGGAAAAGGCATCGGCCGGGCGACTGCGAAGTTTTATCGCCGACAGGCAGACATCCCTCCGCCTCGCGCTGCGAACTACGGAGATTCCACGCATGCAGCAGGTTGTCCGCCAGATAATTATGCAGGATCTGTTTGCTGCGGACCGGACCGGGGCTCCCGCCGTCATCGGTATAGAGCGCACTGTCACCGGCCTGAGCAACGACATTAGCCGCGTGCTGACCGGTGACGCCATTGGCAAACTGAACGCACTGAGGCTGGCATGGGACCGGACACGTCAGCAAACCACTGCCTCCAGGGCAAAAAAGCTGACGACGCTCAGATGGCTGGCATTACTGGAAACCAGCCGCGAGGCTCGTGCGGCTTTAGTCCGCGCACTCGGCGAACACCTGCCCGGCTACCGTATCATCAGCACGTTGGCAGCTACCCCACATGACAAGTCGCTGCTGCCCGCCCTGCTGGAGTGCTTCACCTTCTGCACCGCACTGGACTCCGACGCCCGTCGCCATTTACAGGAAGTGCTGGCCGACGGTCAGATTTACCACGCAGCACAGCGCAGTCTGCAGCTGGTCAACGATCCGGAATTCTTCAGCCGCCTGAATTTCAGCCTGACGGCACTTAACCTGCAGCTTGAGCAGAAACTGAAAAAACAGCGCAACTGGATAAAACTGCGTGAAGCGCTGGACAACTTCACCGCCGATAATCAGTTTTTCATCGAGTACGGAAACCGAACGAAGGCGCAGCAGGATGCAGAAAGAACCCGGCAGCAGCAGGCCGACTACCGCTTATATCAGCAGCAGAGGGAGCTGAAGGGCCAGACCTGGACAGAGCAGCGCGAGGATCGGCTGGACAGCATGCGGCGTGAGCAGGCGTGGCTGAACGAGGAAGTGGAGATCGTCTGCCAGGTGGAAAGTACCCGGAAACAACGCATCGTGACGCTGAAGGAGATCGGCGGGGTCAACAGCCACATTACCCGCGATGAAACACGCATTAATAAAGCACCGTCGTTTGTCGTCAGGGTCCGGCGCAAAGATCTGATCGAGGCGCGTAAAACCGGCGACTATGCGGTGCGCAACCTGCTGTTTTGTACCATGGGGGCCATCAAAGGCGGTGAGACCGCGCATAAAACCGCGCCTTTCGCGCAGGCTCCGGTTAAGCAGGGGCACATGCTGCGCAAGGTGATCGTAACCGACGAGGATCGCCAGGTCAGGATCGCCGGATTTCGTGAAAAAAATGATGATCTGCCGCTGCGGATAGCGGTGTTTGACGTCAGGCAGGAGCTGCAACGCCAGTGGGAACACTATGCGCTGAATCCGGTGCTGCTTCCCGACGAGGCGAACAATGACGCCCGGCCTGCGTTCGGACTGGGCACCAGTAAGCGTTCACCGCCCCCTCAGGCGGGCCCTTCTCACCCTGCCAGTCCACTGGCGTCAGCCACCAGCCCGGATTATGACAGCAGCGACAGCGCTGACGATCCGATCAGTTATCAGCCCTGCCTGCGGGTTTCTGAGATTTTCGCAGGCAAAAACCTGTCCACCCTGCCGCTGCCGGATAATCTGCGCCCGATGTCGCCGGTTGAAAATCAGCTGCTGACCCAGTTGCATCAGCTCCAGGGCAATGCCACCGGAACGAATGCAGTATCCCACCGCCAGCAGAACCAGGCGGCAGCGTTGAGTCATATCGAGCAGTGCGTCGCCAGTCTCGGCCAGCAGCGGCGACTGGACCAACTGCCGCTGCCGTTGCAGAACGCCTTCGCATCGCTGTTTTCTCAGCTGGATCCACCGGCTGAAGCCACGGAAAATACAGATGCTACCACCGGTGGAACCGTGACGCTGGCGCAGCTTAGCCAGGCGATCCGTTATGCCAATAATATCAATACCGTCCACAGCGTATCGCAGCCGGATCTCAGCCAGGTTATCGCCACCTGGCAGGATGTTTCAATCTATATGGTTAAACGCCATGGCTCGCCGCCGCTGCTGCCGAAAGCGAAAGAGACCCGTGTCACAGAACCCGCTACCAGTCCCTCTGTTGACAGTCCGCAACAATCCGACCGACTCAGCCTTACCGACCACTGCAGAATCTGGCAAAACATGATCCAGGCACAGCGGGATAACTTTGGTGGTGCACAAGGCTATGGCAGAACCCTCAATATTGATGCCCGATTCTGGCAGCGACTGGCTCAGAACGATCGATTGCGCGACGAGGGTGAAGCGCTGGTCGCAGCCTCGTCGGTCAATAAGAAAGCCGATTATATCTTTCATCTGAATAACTGGAAAACAATGGGACAGGACCTGCGGGAAATGTGGGGCGGACCGTTGGGCTATGCCGAAGCGAACAAGATCACCGTCTCAACGTGGGAACGAATGGTGGGTCGTCGCGGACTGCAACAGTCTGGAGTAGACCGGCTGGCACCCGCGCCGGTTGAAACGCGCAGAATCGGCTATTACGATCATCTGGATCACTGGGACAGAATGTCGGCTAAGGAAAAGGTTGATGCAGGTGGCTCCAGAAATTATGCCTACACGCATAATCTGTGCCTGTCGACCTGGAAGAGACTGGTCAACGAGGAAGGCCTGTCGAACCAGGGGCTAAAACAGTTAATTGGCTATGCCGGCGATCAGCATGTTAACTACGGCAAGTACTGCAAAATCTGGCACGAGATGCAGCAGCAGGCGCGACAGCAGGCCGGTGGCGCAGCGCAGTATGCCGTCGATAATCGCTTAAGCGTTGATTGCTGGCTCAGGCTGGCTAACGACACCGGGCTTACCGACGAGGGAAATCAGCGATTGGCTGCCCTCAACTTCCCTTCAGGAAACGATTATGGCCAGCATTGTATTATATGGCAGCAAATATCCAGGAATGGAAACCTGCCAGCAGGCAGCGCACGCCTGTACGCTGATAGCCGCAACCTGATACACCGATACTGGTCAATGTATGCCACCGACCAGGGCCTGACTGAAAAAGGACACAAAAAAATGATGGCTACTCTGACAACTGGCGGCAAGATTGATTACAGCCTTCAGTGTCAGTTATGGATTACCAAAAGTCCTGAATTCAGAGCAAGGGTCGGCGGTGCGAAAGGTTACGCTGAACTCAACAGCCTTAATAGTTCTTACTGGTCAGAGCTGGCTACCGATAACGGATTAACTGAAGAGGGCCACCGCAGATTGATGCCGTCTGATAAAAGTCGCAAGGGATATGATGTTCATCTGCTGGGCTGGCTTAAGCTGTCGGACGCCGAAAGGAATGCTGATGATGCAGTAAGAAGCTATGCAAATAGGCATGTGCTTAATTACCGGACGTTTTCGTTTCTGGCGAATAAAAACGGCCTGAGCAATAAGGGCACCAAGCGTCTACTTTCTGGCATCTATGCGAATGAGGCAAGAATCCTGCTTTCGCAACAGCCGGACCTGTCACCGACCCCGGTTGCTGCACTCCCGGCAGCGGCAACCATGCATCATGCTGATAATTCTGCCTCCGCGATGCCTGACAGCAGCAGCATACCGGTGACGCAGCCATCCAGTACAATGCAGGATCATCAGTCGTTTATTGCCTATCACTGCCAGCAATGGCAAAAAATTAGTGAAAAAAACGAAGCAGTCCGGGAAGGAGCAAAAAACTATGCTCTGAGTAAAGGGATTAATAAACATACCTGGGCAAAAATGGCCAATGATTCCGGACTGACGGCCGATGGCAACGCGATACTTAATAAAACTCATCCCGGCCCACTGAACTATCTTCCGCATCTGGAGACCTGGTCCAATATGACCGAGGAGCTGAAAAATATGGGGGTGAAACAGTACGCCGTAGAACATGGTCTGAGATACAGCTATTTTTCCAGACTGGTCGATGAAAACGGACTGAAACCCCGGGGGGCAATACTCTGGAAACGCTACTGCGCCAAACGGCCAGCAAAATCGCTGAAGCTGCACAACAAATCTATCACCAATGAGCTTCCCGATGCTCAAGCGGTGGCACCGGAGATAGCTGTAGCGTCGATCAAAACGGAGTCATCTCTGATAACCGATCAGCAATGCGGTAAAATCTGGCAAATCACGCTGGATGATCAAGGCATGGTGTTGAACAGAGAGCAGCTCGAACTCTCGCAGCAGGACACCATCCGCAATGATCTCCCTATTCTGCGCGATCCGGACGATCCCTCCCGCAGCCTGACACTACAGGCCGAAGGCAAAGCATCGGCCAGTGAGATCTCTACCACCAACTGGGGTGAGCTGAACAGTATCTTTGCCGCTATGCCCTCAAAGGAGAGCAAAGCGGCAAAAATGAAGCTGTCTGAAGCCTTTCGCCAGGCGGTGGAGCATGAAACCTCGCTGGAGATTACCGCCGGTGGCCGCATGATAACCGCGCCAACTTGCCATGAGGTCAACGGCGAGATTATCTCGCTGGGCAATGGCGTATTTAACGGCAGTAAACAGATCGTTCCGTCTCTGACCCTATTGGCACCCTATGCTGGCATCTATCATTCCTCTGTCAGATCGCTGCAGCACGAGCGCAGGAAACAGGGGGCAGACCGCACCTCCGCCTACCTTTTTGGCACCAATGCTATCACGCGTACCGTCAGCGGCCTGGCAAGCGGAAATATCACTAAAAACATCAATACCGGCCAGCTGGGTAACAACCCCGCGATTGCCAGCAATAACGTTGCCGCCGTGCGTTTCGGTAAAAATCTTACCATGCTGGTCACCACCCGGGACGTGATGCCGGGTGAGGAGTACTTTATCAGCTATGGCGATGAATATCTGAAGGCCCAGACGGAAATAAAAGCCGAACCGGCGGCGGCGAGCAGCGAGCTTGCCACTCCAACGGACATCACCTTCAGCAGCGCAGATGTGGCGTTAATGGCCGACTCGATGCTGCGCGCGCCGGGTGCCTGGCACTCTGAACTGGGGGAACAGGCGGCGGTGTTACTGATCAATTCGGCGCAGCTGCCGTCAGACACGGTGCTGACCGTAAATCGGGGCGGGGTGAGTCATATCTATCGCCAGGGGCAGGACGAACGCTGCGTGACGGGGCGTTATCAGCCGCAGCCGGCAGAGCTGCACGTCGCGCTGAGATACAGCGAACCGTCAGGCATGGGGCATTACGATATTGAAACAGCGCCGGGAGAAATTATTCCGATTGCCGCCGATGGTGACTGCCTGTACCAGGCCGTCAGCCGCAGTTTAGCGGAAAGAGGCTTCGGCCAGTTTGACGTCCGTCGCCTGCGCGGCATCGCGGCCGATGAGTTTCTCGCTCACAGTCCGCGCTATCTGCAGATGGTCGATGCCGCCAGGTTAAAGAGCGAACTGGAGGCGCGGAAATTGCCAATTAAACGCCGCTATCTCTCTTACTTTCGTTCCAGTTAGTCAGACGACCAGCACACCGGCACAAATTTAATGATTTGCAGCATGCTGGATTACATTACCGGCAGCACCAGCAGTTGACCTGCCGAGCCGCGATCGGCCATCTCCAGCATTTGACTGTGATAAACAAACGGAAAATGTTGCGAGGATGGCTGAGTAAACAACACCAATAGCTCCACATCGCCATCAACCCATACGGTATCTTTCCAGCCACGATCTTCTCCCATCGGCTGCGCCCCATTGACGCTTTTGATCAGGAACATCACGCCCTGAATATGGAAAGCCTGTGGCGTATCCGAATGGATAATCCAGCGTTCGTAACTGCCCTGCTGTGCCTGAGTATCGATACGCGTCATATCCCATAACGCGCCATTAATACCTGCTAACGCATCACCGAGACGGAACTCACGCGTGCGACTCGGCAAACCATCAATAATCTGATCGGCTACCAGACGCATCGGCAAATTATCAGTAACTAACGGCAGCAAACCGGTTGGTCGCAGATTCAATACCACCGTGGAAGTTAAAATGCTGGAGGGCTCGAAAAAGCCACGCAGACGGTCCATCACTCCTGCCGCCACGCCAGCCGTAATCGAGACTTCTTTACCTTGCGACATGTCCACCAGCACTTCACGACGCTCACCCGGTGCCAGCGACAGCTGCTGAACCGCCACCGGCGCAGGCAAAAAGCCCTGATCGCTGGAAATCACATTAAATGGGCGATTATCACTCATTACCAGCTGATAGCGGCGCGAGTTGGAAGCATTCAGCAGGCGCAGGCGAACCCAGCCACGCGATACTTCGACATACGGATTCTGTACCCCGTTAACCACCAGCGTATCACCCACAAAGCCACCGCTGGAAGGCGGCTCATATTGTGGCACACCAAAATTATCCAGCCGCTTATCCTGAATAATGACCGGGAAATCATCGACGCCGTAATGATTAGGGATCGGTAACGATTTACTCACCTCATCTTCCACCAGCCACATACCCGCCAGTCCGTTATAAACATGAGGAGCCATACGGTTAGGCGTGTTGGCGTGATACCAGCAGGTGGCTGCCGCCTGACGGATCGGCACCACCGGTGACCAGTCGACACCGGGCGACATCATGCGCGGCGCGCCGCCCATCAGGGCACCCGGCACCTGCAAACCGCTGACCGTCATCGATACCGGCTCATTCAGGCGGTTGCTGTAGATCAGCTTGACGTCATCGCCACTCCAGACGCGCACCGTCGGACCAAGATAGCCGCCGTTGATGCCCCATACCGGCACTCTGTTTTTGTCGCCGCTAAACGACCAGTGACTGCGTTGCAGGGTAAGAAACAGCGGCTGACCACGACGAGATTCCAGCAACGGTGGAACCGGTAATGCAGTTCCATTCTCGGCGGCGCGGGCACTGAAAGGCAGTGCGCTGCCACACAGGGCGAGGCCCGATGCCTGAATAAATTGACGTCGACTAAAGGACATAAAAACTCCGTACCCGTGAGCGCGGCTATAGGGGACTGGCCGCTTTCCATTTTATTATGATGTGAGAAAGTGCTGCGTTACTGCTTATATCACGCGGAGCAGCATAGCTGCCGCTCCGATATTCATCATTAAACCCGGTTACTGGCTTCACGTTCCGCGACTTCCGCATCCAGCTGCTCAAGCTTAGCAGCCATCAGCTCGCGGCAATGGGTCGCCAGTTTACGCACCGACTGATTTTCGAACTGCTTCACATCAACCGGTGGCAACATTTCGACAATCACTAAACCATTATTCCAGCGGTTCAGTTTTATTTTGTTATGCGTTGTTGAGACCACAATAGGAATGATCGGCACGCCCGCTGTCACCGCGGCATGAAACGCACCGGTTTTAAACGGCAATAAACCGCGACCACGGCTGCGCGTGCCTTCCGGGAACATCCAGAAAGAGATTTTTTTCTTCTGAAACTGTTCAACCATCTCACCGATAGTGCCATGTGCTTTTGCGCGATTATCCCGGTCAATCAGCAGGTTACCGGTTAGCCAGTAGAGCTGTCCAAAAAACGGAATCCACAGCAGACTTTTTTTACCGATAGTTACGGTCGTCGGCTGCACAATGTTCGCGGCGGTGATCATATCGTAATTATTCTGATGGTTAGCAATATAAATGGCATTGCCATAATTTGCAGCATCAGCAGGTTTACGCTGTTCAACCTTAACGCCAAACACCCGGGAAAGTCGGCCAAACAGGTGGCCAAAGGTCGCAACGTGACGGGGATTTCGCGGCGAAAACAGACAATAAATACAACCAAACACACACAGCAGAATTGAATAAATGACGACAAAAATTACCCGTAAAATTAAGAGCATCACAACCTCGTTATTGCTTCCGAGCTAAGCAACCCGGCGCCAATGCCCCCTCCACCAGAATATGGCGGAGGATTGGGATGGAGCAAGCTCCATCCTAACCTTCCTCCGTAAAGGAGGAAGGGACGTTATGGTGAAAATATCTGACCGTTACTCTTCGCTGTCGGCCGCTGGTGGACGCGCAGGGGCGTCTACATCCACGCGATCGATACGTTGTAATCCACGCGGCAACAGGGTGCCACGACGACCACGTTCAGCACGGAACTTCTGTAACTCTTCAGCACGCAGCGTCAGTTTGCGCTTACCCACATGCAGGGTAATTGCACTCTGCGGCGTGAGCAGCAGCAGCCACGCCAGCTTATCTTCGCCCGATGCAGCCTGAGCCGATGGAATCGAGATAATCTTGTTGCCCTTACCTTTCGACAACTGTGGCAGGTCGCCGACCGGGAACAGCAGCATGCGGCCCGCAGTGGTAATTGCCAGCAGCATATCGTCGTTGCTGTGAATCGCCATCGGCGTCATCACTTTGGCATTTTCTGGCAGCGACAGCAGCGCCTTACCGGCACGATTACGCGAAACCAAATCGCTGAAGGTGCAGACAAAACCATAACCGGCATCGGATGCCATCAGCAGTTTCTGCTCGTCGGCTTCCATCAATACCTGCTCAATGACCGCGCCCGGCGGTGGCGTCAGCTTGCCGGTCAGTGGCTCGCCCTGACCACGCGCCGACGGCAGCGTCGTTGGATCCAGCGCATAGCTACGTCCGGTAGAGTCGATAAACACCACCGGCTGATTACTCTTGCCGCGCGCGGCGGCGCGATAGCTGTCGCCAGCTTTATAGCTCAGACCTGACGGGTCGATATCGTGCCCTTTGGCGCTGCGCACCCAGCCAGACTGCGACAGCACAATCGTTACCGGCTCAGATGGCATCAGATCGTGTTCACTGATGGCTTTCGCTTCTTCGCGCTCACGCAGCGGAGAACGACGGTCATCGCCGTAGGCATCGCTGTCAGCCTGTAGCTCTTTCTTCAGCAAGTTATTCATTTTGCGCTCGGAAGCCAGAATCGCCTGCAACCGATCGCGCTCTTTTGCCAGTTCGTCCTGCTCACCGCGAATTTTCATCTCTTCCAGTTTGGCGAGATGACGCAGTTTTAATTCGAGAATCGCTTCTGCCTGAGTTTCGCTGATGCCAAAACGCGACATCAGTGCCGGTTTCGGCTCATCCTCAGTTCGGATGATCTCAATCACTTCATCGATATTCAGAAACGCCACCAGCAAACCTTCGAGGATATGCAGACGTTTCAGCACTTTTTCCAGACGATAATTAAGACGGCGACGCACCGTATCACGGCGGAATACCAGCCACTCGCTGATAATCTCCAGCAGATTTTTCACTGCCGGGCGATTATCCAGGCCAATCATATTCAGGTTAACGCGATAGCTCTTTTCCAGATCGGTGGTGGCAAACAGGTGGTTCATCACCTGTTCCATATCCACCCGGTTGGAGCGCGGCACAATCACCAGACGCGTCGGGTTTTCGTGGTTCGATTCATCGCGCAGGTCTTCCACCATCGGCAGCTTTTTGTTGCGCATCTGCGCGGCAATCTGCTCCAGCACGCGCGCACCGGAAACCTGGTGTGGCAGCGCGGTGATCACCACATCACCCTCTTCTTTTCGCCATACCGCTCGCATACGCACTGAACCGCGGCCATTTTGATAGATCTTACGGATCTCATCGCGCGGCGTAATGATCTCGGCTTCGGTCGGATAGTCCGGCCCCTGCACGATATCCAGCAGCTCATCAAGCGAGGTTTCCGGGCTGTCAATCAGGGTGATGGCGGCTTTTGCCACTTCACGCAGGTTATGTGGCGGGATATCGGTCGCCATTCCCACCGCAATACCGGTCGTGCCGTTCAGCAGGATGTTCGGCAGGCGCGCAGGCAGCATTTTCGGCTCCTGCATGGTGCCGTCGAAGTTCGGTACGTAATCTACCGTACCCTGACCCAGCTCTCCCAGCAGCACTTCTGCATATTTCGACAGGCGCGATTCGGTATAGCGCATCGCCGCAAAGGATTTCGGATCGTCCGGCGCACCCCAGTTTCCCTGACCATCCACCAGCGGATAGCGATAGGAGAACGGCTGCGCCATCAATACCATCGCTTCATAACACGCGCTGTCGCCGTGTGGATGATATTTACCCAGCACGTCACCGACGGTACGGGCTGACTTTTTAAATTTGGCGCTGGCGTTCAGCCCCAGTTCCGACATGGCATAGACAATGCGGCGCTGAACCGGCTTCAGGCCATCGCCAATATAAGGAAGCGCCCTGTCCATGATGACGTACATGGAGTAGTTGAGGTACGCATTCTCTGTAAACGTATGCAGGGCAAGACGCTCTGCACCATCCTGCGTCAAGTCACTCATTAATTTCATTTCCTCACATCGCGGCGCAATTATTACTGATTTCAACGCGCCACACAGCGGTATGTTTGGCGAGGATAGTACCTTATCTGGTGATGTTCTGTCACAGAGAAGCGCGAGGGGATGGCGCATGTCAGGCGTAATATTCAAAAATTTTGATATCTGTCATCCAACGACGGCAACAACAGATGCCCCCCTACGCATCGACAGGGGTTCTGAAAAATGCACTGAATCCCTTCCCATTGGATACAAAATCTTAGTTGAATAAATGACACATTTCAGAAAAAAACTGGTTTGCAGGGCTGATATCAGCATAATAGGTATGTCGAAGCATTAAATCTAACCACTTTAGTTCGGCTGCATCAAAATAAAAGGATCAATTAATGGAAAAGGATTTTTTCTCAAACACTGAAAAAAACGATAATATTAAATCATTTCTGGAAAAAAAGTTAGCCAAATACGGAAACATACAATACGGATACTTCGTCATAAACAAAAGAAACTTAGATGAAATAGTTATCATCAGTAATTTAAATGACTATTTTACACATGTTTACCTGCGTAATAAATATCAGAGTATAGATCCGGTAATTATCAATGCCCTAAACCGTTTTTCGCCCCTTATCTGGGATGAAAATCTGATGATTAATGCTCAATGGACAATTCCCAGAATCTTCAACTCAGTAACGCCTTATAACATCATCAGTGGTCAAACTTTTGTGCTACATGACCATAATAACCACCTGGCATTACTGTCACTCTATATCAATAAATTTTTGATGACAGACATTGATGATAATGTTAAAAAGGATAGAGATAAACTTCAGAGTCTTTTGATTCATATTCATGAAATGCTGCTTCATCTGTATCGCGAGGAAAGCGAAAATAAATACAGCAAATTTGATAAAAATTCACTTTCTTCTCGTGAGACTGAAATATTTTACTGGTGCAGCATTGGTAAAACCTATCCAGAAATTTCACACAGGCTTAACATCACGGTTAGCACGGTGAAATTCCACATGGGAAACATTGTAAAAAAGTTGGGCGTCAATAATGTAAAACATGCCATTAGCTTGGGTAGCGAACTCAATATTTTCACGTCTCCGCAAGACACAAAAAAGAGCAATTTCTGGAAAGTAGTCGATTAAATCAAGAAAGGATAGCCGGGCAGAAAAACTGACCTCATGAGCTTGTAATCACGAATTTAAAAATATCGAAGCTACAAATGTTACAGTTATATTATCTTCGCTCTACACTGCTCACATATAGTTTCTGTGATCGATGTTTGATTTCCTGAATTTTAGTATAGCATTCTGGCAAAAACTCTATTTCTTTAGCGCTTATCGAAATAACATCATTACCTGTGATTGCAAGCTGCCTGACTAATGAAATTGCTTTTCATTGATTTAATTCTCTTCATATTAATTCATAATTATTTTAATTTTATCTTACGGAGGTTTTATGGAACGAGGATTTAACACAGGCAAGGACACGGCAAACGATACCGCGTGGCGTGATTCAGCCAGCGCCCACCAGGAGAAAAACAGCCATCATATTCCCTCTCAAACTGGAGAGCATACACCTACATTTAAAAACCTGAATGTTGATTTATCAGAGATGGCGAACATCCAGCTTGAAAAAATATATACAAATATTGTTAACAGAGTTGAATTTTCATTGGGATACCCTATTAATCAAAAGTTTGACTTTAGCGCATTTGCACCATTTTTAAATCTACACCTTAATAATGTTGGCGATCCATACGCAGCCAACTCGTTACTGCTGAATACACACGCTCAAGAGCAGGAAGTCCTCGAATACTTCGGCAAACTCTGGCATGCCGAATCTCGTACTCCGCTAACAGGAGAATCTTTTTGGGGTTATATTTTAGGCATGGGGGCGACAGAGGGCAATATGTACGCACTCTGGAGTGCTCGCGAATATTTCCAGAGCAGGTTAATTTCCGGCGATTCAAACCGCAAAACAACCCGACATCCAGTGCTATACTTTTCGCAAGAATCTCATTATTCAATAGAAAAGTGTGCAAAAATTTTGAACATCGCTACTTTTCAGGAAACAGGCAATCAATATTATGCTGGTCAGTGCCCGATTACAGCAAGTGGCCACTGGCCACAGGGTGTGCCGGTAAATGAGCATGGGGCTGTAGATCCTGGATTACTGTGTGAATTGGTCGATTTCTTCGCGAAAAATGGACATCCTCCTATTATATTGCTCAACGCAGGAACAACGTTCCAGGGTGCATTCGATGACCCTCTGGTTATCTGGCAAAAGTTATCCCACATTCTTGAACAACATGATTTCAGTGCTCAGACCGAGAGTGAAAGTGGCGTGGATTGCTGGATTCATATCGACGGAGCACTCGGCGCAGCGTATTTACCCTACCTTGAAATGGCTTATCAACAAAAGTGGGTCGACGAAAAGGGGCCGGGCTTTGACTTTCGTCTGCCGTTTGTGAATTCGATCGTTATGAGTTCACACAAGTGGTACGGAGCTCCAATTGCGTCAGGGGTTTACATGAGCAAAGAAAAGTATCGAATGCAACCCGCCACCCATCCCGAATATATCGATTCTCCCGACACCACATTGTGTGGCAGCCGGAACGGCATCTCCGCTCTGCTTCTTTGGTACGCAATTACTACAGTGACCCCATCTAAGCAGGCTGAAATAGCCGCAGGCTGTGTGAAACTGGCCGCCTATGCTTATGACCTGTTGGAAACCGTTACGGTGATTCACCCTTCATTTCGGGTTAAGCGAGGGCCACACTCTCTGGTTGTTCTTTTTACTCGTCCACAGAATGAAATATTCAACAAATTCCAGCTTAGTGGCAGAGGGGAATCGGCTCATATAGTGGTTATGCCGCATGTTACTCGTTCAGCAATTGACAGTCTTGTCAGCGCGCTTCGTGAGCCAGGTGCCTTTTCCTGACAGGGCGGGTCGTTCAGGCGAGTTACTGAGGCTTAATACATTCCAGTTTTACACTGGTCAGCGTTTTAACACGGACGATCGTTATTTTGTTAAATCGCATCAGATAATTTTAATCTTGTGCTGATAAACGTATAAGGACATAAAAATGAGAAGCAGCCATGCCATGAGTTCGGAGCTGGATAAAATAGATGATCTTCTGGCAGCCGAGTTTTTTGATGATCCGATACTCAAATTTGCCTTCCCGAACACTACCGGGAAACGACGCAGGGAGACAATGCGGCGTTTTTTCCGTATTTACGTCGACCTGGCCATCGAGTACGGCGGGATTCTTATTGCTGAAAATAATTCCGGCGTACTGGTTTATTTCAGACCTGAAATAATGAAAATGGCAGACGAGAAAAGTGTACTTCTCGACAGTCAACTGCGACAGGAATGCGGATCGGATTACGCGACCGTTGTGGCGTTTATGAACGGGCTTAGCCATCACCATCCCCAAACGCCGCCTCACTATTATATATTCCTGATTGCAGTACAGCGCCAGTACCGCCGTAAAGGCGTAGCGAAAAGCTTACTTGGTGAACTTAATATCATTCTTGATAGCGGGGGGTTTTCTTGCTACGCCGAGTGCACGACCTTGAGCTCACGGAGCCTGTTCAGGTTTTCGGGTTATCATGACACAAGCCCTCCATTGCATATTGAGGGTTTCCCTGAGCTCTTCCCGGTGTGGCGTAATCCTCAATAAACGGGTTTTGACGCTGGGTTTCGGGCGCATTCTCATCTAAAGACGGGCGTTTGAGACCAACTCTCGGAATTGTTGAGATACTGTCGATGAATCCGTTTTGGCTCCCGCCCGGATGGTATTAACGTTGCGAACCCTCGGCAGGGGCGGCGAAAACGCCGCCACAACTGAAACAACGCTGACGATAATTAATCGCTGGCTAACCACTGACTGACAATCTGCTGATACTCGCCGGTAGCGGTACTCAGATGCAGCCACTGGTCGACGTACAGCTTCCAGTTAATATCATCGCGCGGCAACATATAGGCTTTCTCGCCATACTGCATCGGCTTATCGGCATTAACCGCACACAGCTGCGGGAAGCGTTTCTGCTGATACAACGCTTCCGACGCAT
>Ga0308167_1002020_pt1 | contig 20462 bp, 24 predicted proteins | sample PhyCR1_2_FD_202138 | JGI IMG/M metagenome (GOLD analysis project Ga0308167, IMG submission 202138) | Phyllosphere microbial communities from UC Gill Tract Community Farm, Albany, California, United States - DLSLRC.R1 | ecosystem: Host-associated > Plants > Phyllosphere > Unclassified | place... | reverse complement strand
TGTGTCGGTTTGCAGGGATACTTACATACTTACCAATTCTCTCTCCGAAAATCCGTGGATTTCATTGGACAGTCATGTTCACTAATGGAAATGAATGAGTGTAAAAAAGCCCATGTAACATGGGCTTCTTGTAGAGGTTTTTGGCGAGTAGCGGAGATTACTCGATATTCTGAATCTGAATAAATATTTTTAAATAATTATCATGTAATACATTGTGTTATGCATAATTTTACGGTTTATTTTTTCATTGATACCCATTATGCTACCCACTAGGGGCTGGAACTTACTCTATCTCAGTCTTTCTGGTTCTAACCTTGATTTTTTTATCTTTAAATGAAGTTTTTCCCAAGAGTAAAATAATAAAACAAAAATTTATTGTCATGAAAAGTAGAGCTATGCTTAGAAGAGAAAAACCTCCAGCATAATAAGTTTTGAATAAATCATTAATGAAAATGGATAGCCAGATAATGAATATATAAAGGCTAATTATTTGATTGACTTTAGATACTGAATAAGGAAGCGATCCTGTAAAGAAATCCTTTATTTTTTCACGCTTGTTACTTTCAGATATACTCGAAGTAACAGTCTTATAGAGTGGGCCAGTATTTGAGTCTTCTAGAAAATCCACGTGATTTTCCCAATTCTCTTGCCAAAATTTACTTCCTTTATTGACGCAAAGCCACCCTAAAGAAAAAAGCATTCCCAGACAAGAAATTAAAAGTGATAAGTTATCATCAGTCTTTGCTTCTGAAGATTTTAATGTTATATACCCAGCAAATGAAGCGCCAATAAATGTCCAAAAATATGTGGCTCTTTTCCAGTAAAGTTCAATTTCAAATTTTCTTATGTCAAGAGCATGGCTGAGTGCTAATGTTTTTTTATCATTATTTTTTAGTAATCTTACTTTATAATGCTTAGAGTTGTGGTCATTACATTTCACAATAAATTAGCTCCTTTAAGCAATATGGGAAAATTATAATTCAAAAGATATAAAAAGCATGATTTAAATTGATTTTCTTAGTATAATACAAAAAAACATTAGCGTGTATATTATCATGACTTTTAGATATATAGGTTCCAAATCAAGGTTGATTGAACAACTAAAAGATAGAATAGGTTTGCCTATAAAAGGAAGGAACGTTTTCATAGACGCCTTTTGTGGGACTGGTGCCGTTGCAGAAGCTGCTGCTGAAATGGGATGGGAAATCCGGCTCAATGATAGCTTGCATTCAGCCATAATGGTTTCCGAAGCAAGACTGATTGGCATAAATCAAGTGAATTTTAGTAAGCTAGGTGGGTACGATAGCGCAATAAAAAAATTAAACTCAATCACAGGAAAGCATGGTTTTATTTGGAGAGAATATAGCCCGGCTTCCAGATTGAGTACTCCTTATGAAAGAAGATATTTCACTGAGGAAAACGCAAGTAAAATAGATTCTATTAGAGATACGATTCAGGATTGGAAGGAAGATGACATTATCTCTGAATTAGAAAGGAAGCTATTGATCGCAGATTTGCTAAGTGCAGTCAATCGCATTGCAAATATTGCAGGCACATTTGGTTGTTTCTTATCAAAATGGACTAAGCAATCGCAAAATGCTTTGCTCCTAAAATGCAGAAATTTAAAAAGTATAGATATATGCTTTGAAAGCTCCGTGGGTGATGTTTTTCAAGTTAAAAATGAATCAACAGATGTTATTTATCTCGACCCTCCTTATACTAAAAGACAATATGCGAGTTATTATCATATTTTAGAAACGATCGTGCTTAACGATTTCCCGATTGTCGAAGGCGTGGCTGGTCTGAGACCCTGGAAAGACAAAGCCTCAGCTTTCTGTTACAAAAATAAGGCTTATAAGACTTTATCAGAACTAGTTGGGAGCTTAAATTCTGAGAGAATTTTGATTTCATATAGTAGTGAAGGGCATATAAGTATGCAACAGATGTCGAGTTTAGCGATTGATAATAGAAGGGTCGAGATTAACCCTATTGGTAATATTTCAAGATATAAGCCTAATATGAATGGTAGTAAATTTGATAATACACTCACTGAGTTTTTAGTTGAAATAAACACTGTTTCCAGATAAATTTATCATATTTCCTATTAGATATGAGGTTAACATGGCAGCTCCTCGCCCGCTGGAACTTGACCATACTGCAGATGTTGATAAAAAATTATCTTCTTTATCAAAAGAGTTTAGTCATCTTTACAATGTCGCTGTGGCAGAGGTGAGACTTCTTCTTTTAGAAGCTGTTTCTTCAAGATTAGGCGGTTTTGATTTTTTTTCATATCAATCGCTTTTCAATGACAATCGTTCAGATATTCTTAAAGACATTCTCTGTTCTAGTGAGGCTGTCTTCAATAAACTAATCGAATTAAAAATACATCCGGCTCTTACGCTGAGTATTTTAGCGAGAGAAGTATTAGAAGAAAGCGATAGAAAAAAAACAGGCGCTTACCACACTGACTTCAGGTTAGCTCAAAGAATCGCAGACTTATCAAAAGATAAAATAGATCATCATAGCTCAGTTATAGATCCAGCGTGTGGTAGTGGGATTTTATTAGTAGCTGTTACTTTAACCGTCTGTGGAAAAGACAGGAATAAAACTAACTTATTTTTGAGTGATAATGTTTATGCCTGTGATCTTTCAAGTTATTCTTTAAGAGGATGTTTATTAAGTTTATCATCATTAACCAATGATTTAGAAGCGATAAATAAAATGAAATCTAAATGGTTTTATGGTGATAGTCTGTTACGTAAAGATGATTTTTGGTTAAATTTAAAACAAGGCGGCTTTGATTTAGTCATTGGGAATCCTCCATGGGAAAAAATAAAGTTATCTAAACATGAGCATTTAAAATCGCTTGGTGAAAAAAGGACTTATGGAGAAAAAATAACTAACATTAATATGTTGGATTTTGAAAGGAAAAAGAAATCAGCTGTCGATTATACTAAAAGTTTGTTAAATCTCTATCCATCATTAGGGTTTGGAGAACCGGACTTATATATTGCTTTTACAGAGTTGTTCTTCAAGTTATGTAGAAATGGAGGGTTTATCACAGCGATTGTGCCGGGGGGATTCATAAGGTCACAAGGTTCAGGGTTCGTTAGAGAAAAGTTCTTTAATGAGTGTGATTCTATATCTATATCGATAATTGATAACAAAGCTAAGTTTTTTGCCATTGACACTAGATTTAAATTTTTAGCAATGCACTTCAAAAAGAAATCTTGTTCAAGGTTAATGAATAGCGGTATTAAACTATTACATGAAAAGGGAACTGATTTTGGCATAAAAACAACGGGATCAGTATTTATTGGGAAAAATGCATTAAAGAAAATCAGACCTGATTATAGTATTCCTGAAGTTAAGAATAATTCCGAATGGATTTTGTTTCTTTTGCTTTATGATAATGGTGTCGCTTGGAATAGTAAAGAAAATGGCTGGGGAGCAAAATTTTGTCGAGAAGTTGACATGACCAAAGATAAGCCGAAATTTTCAAGTCATTATAAGCCTAATTATTTGCCTGTCATTGAAGGAAGAATGATTTCTGCTTACAGGTTTGGTTGTAAAGGATTTACATCTGGAGCTGGAAGAAGTGCTATATGGGAAACTTATCCTATAGGGGATTCGAGATTAAATCCTCAATTCTGGATTGAAGAGGATCATCTCTCAACGCAGGTGAGTGAAAGAGCTAACAGCTACCGTATTGGATTTTGTGATATTTCTGGACAAACTAATGAACGGACTTTCATGGCTGCTATCGTTAAACCCGGAGTAGTTTGTGGGAATAAAGTTCCAACTATAGCATTCGAAAACGATAAGAATAATGAAGGGCTATATGTATGGCTTGCAGTAGCAAATAGTTTTGTTTTTGATTGGGCATTACGACGGGTCTTAAGTACGACTGTTAACTATTTTATTTTACAAAGCTTACCATTCCCAAGAATTGTACGCGGGGGGTTACCCTGGAATAGTTTATATGAAAAATCTCTAAGATTAAGTGAGCTCGATGTCGCGGGGAATGGAAACCGAGTAAAAAAAGAGATTTCAAAGCTGCGTGCTGAAATAGACGCTGAAATTGCCATTGCTTATGGTTTGAATTTACAAGACATGGAAATAGTATTTGAAGATTTTCCCCTTTTAGATAGAACTCAACCTTTTTTAGAAGGGGAAGATAAATCTACTATTACACGAGATACAGTAATGGCATGTATAGCTAGAAAAATGGGATTTGATTCAACCACATGGAAGAAAAGAAAAGATAGAGCCGAAGAAATCGGTGCAATTGCTTATGTAACACCTCAATCTTATGTTAAACAGGACGATCATAAAAAATTGGAGGTTAGAAATGGCTAACGCTGCAAATGTTGCAAGGATAGTTTTCAAAGAGATAGTTGAAGGTGATTTAAGAAAGATTCACGCCGACGCAAACGATGCAGAAACGGGAGGGGGAGCAAGAGACTTTAGGTTTGGTTCCTACTCTAGTTTGAAAAGCATATTTCAAGCAATGTTTCCTAATCAAATATTAGAGAATAGGCGTCGTAATGGTATAGCAGGACAAGTTACAATATATCAAGGTTTCTTTCACTGGACTGATCAACTAACTGGTCAGGTGTATAAGAAAGAATCGTTTTTTGAGCCTCCAACAGACGCGCGTCCTCAAGAGGGCAGAATTACAAAAGTTCATGAGCAGCCGTGTTTATCTACAGATTTAATGCCTAATAGCTCAGAAAATAACAGGGTTTTTCTACTTTTGACTCAGCTTGCAGACGGTACCGTTTGGCCCTCTTATTTAGAGGAAAGAACTTTAAGATCCGTTGGTACTTGGGCATATGAAATTACTACTAAAATGCTAGATTGTATTGATAGCCCTAGAAGAGCAAATAGTTCAGTCATAGGGTTTTATGACTTCACAACAGGTGCAAAATATTGCAATTGATTTTGACGATAATATTTAAAACCAAATATATTTAATATCGAAATATTGATTTTTCTAATTGAAGCAAGAGCTAACTCAGCGAAGCTGAGTAGCCTTGCTTTTTCTGCTCTTCGATTGTAAAAGGGGAAAGTCAAACCCGATATCGTTGACATAATAATTCTATCGATTATAAATATAACAGGCATAAGGAATATGCTTATCTTTATATAATAGAAAAGGAGCTTCTATGGATACCACTTATCAACCTCCCCTTGCAGAGAACCTACGTATTCATTGCGTCAGTGTCAGACTGAATAACTCAGAGCTAAATACTTTGGATCATGAGCGTAAACAACACGCCAAAGGCGAATGGCTTCGAATGTGCTTCATGAAAAACCAACCTGTTATCGTTCCTGAGATCAACAAAGCAGCATGGAAAACGTTTGGCGAAATAAACCACAGCCTGAACGCAATTGTTAATCACCTTAACGCGAAACAATCATGTAGCCCTCTGACCAAGACAGAACTCTTTGCTGTGAAGCGTCAAATCACTTATCTTCGCTCACGTCTCATTACAACCGATCTTTGGAGTATCCCCTCTCATGAAGGGCATGCAGAAGATCAAACGAGGTAAGAGCTTCGCCGGAGTTGTTCTATACGCGTTGAAACCTGGAACGCACCATAAAACCGATCCAATAGTTATCGGCGGGAACATGTTGGGCGCTTCAGCTGCTGAGTTGATAACTGAGTTCAGCGCTTCTGCTTCACTTCGTACAGATATACTGAAACCTGTATGGCATAACTCACTTCGTCTACCCCACGGTGAATCACTCACGACAAAGCAATGGGTGTCATTTGCTGAAGATTATATGAATCGCATGGGGTTCAATGACACGCACCTCCGTTGCTATGTCATGCATGACGATGAGGCCGGCCAGCACATTCATATCATTGCCAGTAGAGTAGATATCATTGGAGGAAAGCTTTACCTGGGAAGGAATGAAAACTTGATCAGCACACGTCTAATCCATGAACTTGAAAAAGACCATTGCCTGACAAGAACTAAAGGTCCCTCGCCTTCACATAGCACTTCCCCTGTCAGAGAGCGCAAGAAGCTATCACGTGGCGAGCAACAGAAGGAAAAGCGTGAAGGTCAGCCAACGCCTAAAACGTTCATGCAAAATACAATAGACACGCTCCTTAGTACTCACATTGACATTTCTGGCTTCGTTGAAGCACTTCACGAGCACGGCATAACGCCCGTTCCGAATATTGCTACCTCTGGCCGCATGAATGGTTTTTCATTCGAATACTCCGGGATCGCCTTCAAAGCTTCTCAATTGGGAAAGTCTTACTCATGGGCCAACCTGCAAGACAAGCTTCACTACGAACCCGAACGTGACAATCCCTTGCTCTTTGCTTTGAAAGCTTCGGCTATGGCATGTAGTGAGACGAATGATTCAGTTACTCAGGTGACCTTAGGAGAGCCTGCGCTCTCCTCACCGGCTGCTTTAGAGGTGGAGGCTGAGGCAATTACACATTCTCAAGTACATGAACAAGGAACTGAAGCGCAACCACTCCTCAACATTACGCGTATGCCAGGCGAGCAAAACAGCAGTGCTGACTACTTCATGACAAGAGTATTAGAGTGGCTTTTGAGCATTCCTTATCTGGCCGCTTTCGCAGACCTGCTCAAAAAGGCAGGTAAGAAGTTTCTCCACCAAAAATCCTCATTTTCAACAATTCATAAAGTCCTCTCGGCTGAGCCTGAGTTATCTGAGCCATCAGGTAACAGCCAAACACAGATTGAGCGCGCAGCAGTGCCCTTTCGATAACCTCCTGCTACAACGCAATTTTCCAGCCTAAGTTCTTATTTGTACAAATAATTGATCGTTTTTACAGATCGATAAAACACATACAATAGCCAATACCTATCAAATAAGGATCATCGATCGGTACAAGTGATTTGCTTAAGTTTTGAACTCGTTCAAAAATGCGTCGTAAAAGCAGTTACCAATCAGCTAGTTATGAATCACATAACGTCAAAGGTATATAAAATGGACACAGCGGCTTTGATTTGTCAGAAAGTACGTAAACCTTCTTTCTTTCGTTCTATCAGGTTATGGATTGTTGTACTGGTGATTGTCTGGATACTGACTGATTCAAACCCCAAGGACACTGCAGGGTTCCTGTTCATGTGGACATTACCTGCCTTCTTCTTACTCCTTACGGCATATGTGTCATACACACATAAAAGGGCAAACGCCTCCACTGTCGACCTGCTGAACGTCAATGACAATGGATTGTGGAGCCATGAATTTCAGAACACCAAAATGACCATTGATACGAATCGTGAGTTGTTAAGTCTCGAGACAGGTAAGCGTAAAAAGGCTTACAAGTTCAGTGACGTCAAAGGCTGGCGATACCACCTGGCTAATGGAGGGGAAATCGTAGCTCTTGATTTAGTCGGTATGGCGGGGGCTAAAGGTCACAACAACCTTACACGGCTTAAAAACTTCGAGAACTCAGGGTTCTTTATCCAGGTGAAAGATATTGAATGCCCGGAGTGGCAGATCAAATTTCACCCCCGTAAAGGCCGGTTCCACCATGAACGCGGGATCCGTGATACGGAATTGCAGTTGAAGCAGTGGTGTGAAATTTTTAATCAGACACTCAACAAAACCACAGCAGCACAATAGTTATCAATATCAAATAAGGGATTAATAAATGAATAAAATTTCAACAGTTGCTGTCCTGTCTTTGGCAGTTTTGCTTACCGGCTGTGACAGCGAGCCCTCGTCTTCTGAGATTAAAAAAGCTATGCAGGACAACATTGAACATACAAACCAGCAAGCCAAGCAACGCTTTGGTGATAACAGCAAAGACATGCTCACGACTTTGAAAAAAGCTGAGAAGGTTTCCTGTAAGGAGTCAGAGGCAAAAGGGACATACCTTTGCAAAGTGGATACCGATATAACATTGCCAATGATGGGCGAGAAGCAAACAGTTGCTGAATTCAAATTCATGAAAAGTAATGGTAGCTGGAAAGTATCGCCGTAAATTTATCTGATAAATGCTCAATGAGGCTACATTATTTTTGTTAAGTAGCCCTTCAAACTTCGCCCCCGAATCTTCCATTTTTTTCTAAAATGCTTCTATTCCCTCCTCTCCCGATATAGCTAATAATGAAGTATTGGCACTTTTGACTCTCATATAGCATCTTCATGTGACCCAACACTTTTTGCCTTAACCATTAGACGTATTTACAATATCCAGCATGCTTAAAGTATCTATGGAAGAAAACAGGCTTGAATTTTACCTAAGCAACTGTTTCAGTTGAGGAAACCATATGTCGCGCACTCTAGCCCCCGCATACTGTGTAGTTCAACAACCTGGCAATCTCGGATTCCAGGCAAGAATGCTCTTTAATGACAGTAACTCCGAGGCAGCTCGTCTCTTTATGCAGACCAATGCAGACACGCCATGGCTGAATCCGGGCCAGATAGTTATCGTGGCAGACCCAGGCTCTACACAAACCATGCAAATGTTGGGTGCCTTAAGGCAGGCGAAACAGAAAACCAATACAGCGTTTGTTGGCGTGACTTCTGACGAAGCGAGTTTCATGCAGCAACACTACGGTTTGATCGCTGCACTGACCACTGCGGGAGATAAAGTATTTGGGGCTATTGGTGACGTTGGTGAAAGATACTTTTCAGAGATCGAGAATACCCTTAAAAAGATAGAGGTCAGTTACCAAAACCAGTTTCGTAGTCAGGGAACACTGATTAGTCAGCAATTCTTCGCAGAGCGTAACCAACTCTTTAATCAGCTAAAAGAACTTGTGAACAAACCGCTACTGAAATCATTGATACGAAATGCGGTTAAGTTCAGGCCTTACGAGGACATGCGTAGAGCATTAAATCTATCCAGCCGCTCCATAGTACATGAATGGTCTACAGTGGGTCTGGCAGGGATACCTGGTTATTCAAGTTATGTAGGCAATGCTGCGAAAGCTGCAAAATTCTTGAAATCAGGTGGCTACATAGGAATGGGTTTTGCCTTTGCCGGAACCACAAATGATGTAGTCAATGCCTGCGTTAAAGGACGTGAGAGCGAATGTAAAAGAACTGCGTTCAAAGAGTATGGTAAGTTTGGAGCTTCGACTTTAGCAGGTTTAGGAGGCGGTGCAGCAGGTTCTCTAGCAGGATTAGGTGTATGCGCAGCAATAGGGATCGCAACAGCTGGAACCGGAGCGGTAGTATGCGCAGCAGTTGGCTCAATCGCTGGAGGTTACGTAGGTGGCAAAGCGAGCGACTCTGTAATGGATACTATCTATGAATACATGGGAATTTAATAAATGAAATCGGCCCTAATGATTTTGATTATGCTTCCTTTGTTTTGCTTTGTAGCAAGTGTTATTTTTTATCTAAATAACAGAGCCCGCTATCAGGAATTGATTTCGGACTTTCAACAAAAATACACACTGCCTACCCCTTACTTGTTGCACTGCAATATGGGATATATAGGCTCACCTCTAATGACCTATTTTTTCATGCGTTTAAAACAAAATAAAAAGATCTTATTTTTGAACAGAAAAGACAATGCCTATAACTTTGCACATGAAGGTCAAAATAGAAGAAAAATAGATAGCCTCAAGCCACTATACTATATTTTTATATTTGGTTTTTCATGCTGTTTATTACTTAGCCTTATAGCTCTGGCAATTAAACTTAACGCGATTTTGGATTAAAAAACCTAGAGGTTTTCATTATTGATTCAGCCGTAGAGAAAAAATAGTTTTAAGCTGTAAATTAAAACTAGCAGCATATTTATTATATGCAATTTTTGATTAAACGAAAAGGTGACAATATGAGTTTAAAGCCTGGACCAAAACCAATTGCAGATTCAACAGGAAAACCAGATAAACGTCGACGTGACAATAAAGACACTCCTGGCAATAATCCTGATTTGAAACCAAGTAAAAGTAAAAAATAAAAAATCGGGGTAATGATTTAATCTTTACCCTGTTATTTTTTCACTCAAATGCACTTTTCAAATTCGCTTTCCCTTACGCTTCTTTCTTGTCGCAACTACTTGTCCTAAGAGTATAGCCTTCTCATATTTAACGCGTTCCTCTCTATATACACCCTCTGCCTCTTCTTCATTGTCGATTGCATAGTGGATCAAAAAGCGGAAGAAAAAAGTGATTTCATGTTCATACCCAAGTGTATCAATGACCCGCTGTGAACTCCCCTTTAGTGCGTTTGAAAGCATTGAGATAATCGTGAAGCGATCAATCAAATGATCATTAGCTTGTGTGAGATAGTATTTAATGTAATAGCCAACGCAAAAGAGCCAGATATAACGGATAATCTTGTCTTGCTGAAATCCTGACTTTTTGAGTCGTTCAATAAAAAGCTGTAGAAGAAGAAGCAGTTTCTCTTCTCTCGACAGAACAGTAGAATTATTCATAGTTGCATCCTTGCAAAATTGTCTTCCTGACAATATGAAATTAATCATAAAATTTAGCCTAGTCAATAGGTATAAGCTATCAAATTTTACTTTCTTAACCTACGTGGTATTTCCTCTTCTAAAACAGAAGGTAATATGTTGTTGCGAAAAGCATTCTCATGCATTCTTTTAATCGTAAGTAAGAGGTTTGCATTTTCTTCTTTCAATATTGAATTTTCAATTTCTAAACCACTAATACGTTTGGCTGCAATAGATAAACTGCCAGGAAGTTTAATATTTACCTGGGTAACGGATTTTGACCGCTTTCTGATTAGGTATGCGCTTGCAATCTCCGAATGCTTACTCAGACCCTGACGAGTAGGTACTTTGCCTAAAACTGGTTTGCATGCTAAGCATAACAAGTCCCAGTTAAAATTTGATTTATTCCAAGTTTCAATGATCGTTATAATCTTCTTTATTTCTTTTTCATGAAACTTGATTGTCATTTTTAGAGCCCTCGCTTAGTTTGTCTTCAAGTTCATTACGAAACGCAGTGAGCCTTGCAAGCATAGTTAGCTTTGCTTGGCCTTTAAGTCCTTTGGCTTTTACTCTTAATGCCCCCATAGTCATTTCAATAAATTTCTCATCAATTATTGTCGAGTTTAAAGGCTTACTTATTACTTCCAAATCATTTTCTGATTTCATGAGTAACTTGCGAGACATTGCGATCATTTCGTCGTCGGTAACATGATTATAATTGTTGTTATGATTGATATTTTTTCTTCCTGACCAGAAAGCAATTTCAATTTCTGACAATTTTGTTCTTTGTGCAAGCGTATTGAGTAGGTGTCTCAACTGATGGCTATTAAAAGTTAGCGATTCTAAGTTATTATTTTCAATTTTATGCCTCTCGAAAATATTTAAGTAACCAATACGTTCTTTAACCGTGCTCAGAAATTCATTTTTTATAAGGTTTTTTGTACCCTTAATGCTTGTAAAAATGTCATCACCTTTAACAGCATTTAGTTGATTATAGTTCAACGCTACTAATTTACCCCTAGCATAATGACTATTTGTCATTCCACTAGAATCCTTCTTAACATCTTTTTTGTTTATATAATTCCAGAAAAATTTCACGCTTACCTCACCTTTATCAAGCTTGTTTATAAATGCCGTGCATTCTTTTGAAAGATTAATTAACTTATAATCGAAACCTAGTTTCTTAAGATCGGTAGTTATCATTGGATCAAAAGGTTTTTTGTTTAGCTTTTTATATAAATCAACTTCACCATTTGAAATTATTACAGATATAGTGTTTGCATTGACACCTAATGCTTTAAGCCTTGAAATAGCTTCCTGGGCTACTGAAACCATACTATCCGGTATCCATTTTACACTGTATCCAAACCCTTTAGCCGCAAAAAAACGCAAGCCATGTCTCTCCACACCATTAGAGTCAACGATTGTAATCAAACAATCTTCGTTAAGATTCATAATCTCACTAATTCTGGATGGTGCACACAAAAGTAAAGCGAATATCGAAGTTGTGAAAATATCACGAGGCGATTTATTTTCAGATCTAAATACTTTCCCAATAAACTCAATAACCCTTAAATCTGGGAGCTTCAAATTTTTATCATCACCTGCTGATTGATTTGGCTTTGTGTAACTATTATTATCTTTTTCCAACTTAAAACACCATGTTTTAATGTGGGAACTTATTATTTCTTTATTACACAAAAAATCATTTATCACTTTTATTTCTTTATATACTCTTTGTACAGTTGCAGGAATGAATAGTTGATAAGCTTCTAAAATAGCCTCATCTAAAATTGCATGAGTCAGCTTAGTAATATCTGCTTTGTCGGAAAATTTCAAAAGCGCAATCTCAATTAACCTAAAAGCTTTTATTACCTCTTGAGCTTTGCTGGAATTGTCTAAATGGAAGCTATAAACATAGGCTTTTACGAACTCGCAAAATTCAAAAGAAAGATTTCTTTTATGCTCTTTTTTGCAATTCCGACTACTATATTTATAAAAAGTCACACCTCTACCCCATGAAACATTATCCCAATCGAAATGGAGTTGAGTGGCTGCCAAAGCTTTAGCTTCTACAATGAATTCGTTCTTACTTTCTTCAGGAGTTTTTTTCATAATATTACCCATGTTATATTCTGTAGGTTAAATGTCATTCATAAAACGAAAGATAAGCTCATCCATTTCATGACTTCTACTATATGAGTATTCATTGGATAGATACCTTTTGAGCAATAAAGCTATCTTAGTTAACTCGTCATTCATAATATCTTCTTGCGTAAATAATCCTGCTAACGATAGCATTGAACTATTCATTTCTTTGTTTAATTTGACTCCATTATTTACACTATTGTGCACATATGCCATTACGGAACGAGTAGTTGTATGATCTAATGCCTTGGCTATCGCAGAGGAGCTAAAGCCGCGCTCGGCCGCTTTAGTTCCGAGAGTGTACCTAAACCTTCTTGCATTAATGCTTCCGAAATTTACGTTTGACCTTTTGGACAGTTTCAAGAAAACAGAAATCAACCTGTTGCCAATGTGTTTTGAAACCATGCAATGGTCTTCATTCAAATAATTTGTCATATTGAAGCCACCCCGTTTGAATGGTGTGACATTGATAAATAAAGGAAGGTTTTTGATTTGTTCTTCTTTTAATCTCACATTTAACATCTCCATTATAATTCCACTTGTCTGTTGTGATAAAAAAAGCAAATGAATATACAAAGACTCAGGGATCTCAACTTTGGAAAATTCTGTTCTATATTTTCGGCTCTGTTTAACCCGAGGAAAATTCACAAAATATCTTTCATTGAAACTTATCAGATCCTTTATCCTCAACTGAACCATTTGTATTGGTCTCCTTCCTGAATAAGCTAACAAGGTTAATATCATATAATCTAATAGGCTCAACTCTTCATTTTCATAACACATTGCACTGACCTTAATAATTTCTTTCATTTGCTGATTATTAAATGGTCCGTTTTTGTAGTCATGTGTTTTAACACTTTTCATCTGATCCGGTTTCTTTATCTTTACATTATCAATAAACTCAATTGCTTTTTCACTGAGTACACTCGGAAAGATAAAATCAAACTTCTTCAAGAAATATTTCATGGTTTCAAGGTGAGTATAATTATCAAAGTCTGGTTTCGAAAAATAACTGCTGATCTCACTTAAACTAAATGTTATAGAGTCTTTTCTGACTTCTTTTTCATAATGCAGGAGGCTAAAATACATTTTCCTGACATAGCTGGAACTATAATTCATTGCACAATAGGCAAATGTAGCTTTGATTTTATCTCGATAAATCTCATTCTTTTTAAGCCTATTAAGATCTAGAGTACAAGTTTTATCAATGCTCCATACTGAACTCGCATAAAATATCGTTTTACCAGCGAAAGTTTTAAAATCCGAAAACTGATTTTCTAGAATTATTTTTATCTTTTCCAATTTTTATATTTTCCTTATTCAGTAGTTCAGTTGAATTAATTACCTTCATTATTTTTGTTGCTTCATTTACCAAGAAACGCTGGGTATAGGTATCTGCAGTCCGGCTGGTATTTTTCCAGCCCATTAAGTAGTTTCTTACTTTCTCATAAAGAAAATAATTTTCTGGGTCAGCCATCTTGTACATATTTTCTGAATATGTAACATTCCACGTGTGTCTTAATGAATGAGCTAAAATGTTTTTTAGACACTGATCACTACCTCGTATTTTTATAAATATTTTCTGAAATCCTGTAATAGTCAGCGCACTACCTAGCCTAGAATTATCACTATGACTGACTAAAAGGTACTTATGGTTGACTGAAAGAACTTCCTTTGATCTGGAAAAATTAATGTATTCCTGTATCTTTTCACTAAGGGATTTTGTAATCGGTATTTTTCTTCCTAACGTTTTCACTAAGGGTTGCCTGATTCTGTTATCCTCGATACTATCTGGCCTTCTTACAATGTTAATTTCATTTTTTTCAAAGTTAACATCATCGATTCTTAAATTGAGAAGTTCACCACCTCTTATCCCTGTCTCTAACAAAATTTCTAGTATTACTTCATTTCTTACCCTTACGCATTCCTTGAATGGGTTTTTGATAGAATCCGCTTTTATAATCTCCTTGAGAGTAGATATCTGCTTTTTATCAAGTGCCTTTTCTTCACAATCAGTGTTGGTTTCAATATTTTTAATTTTTGGTTTTAGATCTTTAAAATAGCGAGAAATTAGTTCTATAGAGCTCAGATTTTTATTTTTAATGTTAGTATAAAACCAGACTAAGTACTTTTCTATTACCGTCAATTTAAAGTGTAAGCAGCTTTCCGAAACAACCTTATCCGCTTTTATATTTACAACTTTACTCTTTGTTTTCTTCAAAGATAAGTGGTTCATTAAGTCATATACAAAACTGCCAGTAACTTTAGCCTCGCAGTTTATTTTCTCGTTAAGATTAAACCCTTTGGTGTATGAATAGTTTGCAAACGATAGTAACGAGCCTGCAATGGCTTCTATTGTGGAATATGAGTAATTGATTGAACGTGATATTATAGAAATATATAGATTTTCATAAACTAAAGGAACACCTGTTTGCGCATTAACAATAATGCAAGTACGCACACCTTCCTTATCTCTTATTCTTTTTATTTTAAGACCGACTTTCATAGAACCTCTATTTACATTTTAGTTGTAAGTGGAACTAAATAAATCATATGGAACTGGCTGTTTACAAAAATAAATTCACCTTAAGTGTAAGAATGTTTTACCGCTTGGGTTGGAGGGGCGAAAATTTAATAACCCTCTAGAGGGTTATTAAATCCCCTTAGTTCTACTCTTAAGAGATAAGTCATTAATAAATTTATTTATTTCTTTAGTTTGTAAACTAAAACGTAAATTCAAAACGTCAATTGTGGTTTTCTGTTTACAAATAAGCTTATAACTTATGGAGTAAAGTGAATCGGATAAATTGCTGCATTAACCTTTCCATGTCCTTTCTTTCTTTTAGTAAATAAATCCATGTCTCATAAATTTTTAATTTTTCCAAAACGTCAAAACTCTCAATTATGTAGAAAACTGCATTTGAATATTCTGATAAGTAACTGTTTAACAGCTTCACGATTACCTGACTAAAGTCGTTGTCAGGTAGATCTACGACAACGGGAAGATCAAAACGCTTTTCTAATTCCTCATTACTTAGCTTTTCTAAGTACTCATTTCCTTCAATAAACTTTTTGAGTTCCATGTTATGAAGCCTCCTTTAAGGCAGAGCTACGGGAGGTGATTACTTTTTCAGCAACCCAAAGTTCCACTTCATACTCAATGAAGACGGTAGTACGTGGACCCAGCTTGATAGGTTTTGGGAAGTTGCCAGCTTTGATTGCCTGATAAATCCAGGATTTGCTGTAGCCTGTCATTCTCATTACAGTGCTCAGCCGGATGAGTGTGGTTTTCTGCATTAGGTTAGTGTTTTGCGTATTCATGTTGCTCTCCTTGGTTCGGTTTCGACGAGAGCAAATGTACTGGAGAGAGGGATAGTCGTGTTAGGGTGGCTCGAAACAACAGAGCCACTGAAGGAAAGGTCAGCTGGAACCCGAGAATTTCAGTTGCTGCGAAAGTCTCATGTTTCTATTTTTTTTTAATAAAATTTCTATATAAATTTTTGTATATGCTTTGATTATTAAAATCGTCTAAATCTTTACCAAAAATATATGCAGGAGATATATCAGGTTGAACCTTATCTTCGTGTATATTATAAAAGCCATAATGTGGAATGTTTTTTCTAAGTATATCTTTTTCTTGAGTCCTGCTTATTAATGCTGATTTGGGCAAGTTAGTCCTCATGTGCTCAAATACTAATAAAAAGAAAATATCTTCTCTAAGTGTTATTTGATAAAATCCTGCAGCATTTGTTGATTCAGATATATCGACAATTATCGTGTTTGAAGCTTTGCGGGTTGGTATCATTTCTTTCACATTAATGTATAAAAAGCTATCGCTTCCAGTTGAAGTCTGATTGTTAAAGGTTACACTTATATTATTCTTCACAACCATTTTTTTAAGTTTTATGTTTGATTTAGAAGTTGAATTTTCATAATTTCCATTATATAGTTCTAAGTCAAAATCTATCTCAGATCTTCCCATTGTGGCATCTACTGAAATGGGTAGGGTGCTGTCAGATATACATACATTATTAATGACGCCATACCATGGGGCGTTATAGGGTAATAACAAAGAATCATTAATGACAATTATGTAATTTTCATCTTCATTTACTATTCCTTTTTCCTTGAATCTTTCTAAGTCTTCAAGCTTTCTAGATATCGATGAAGTTACCGCTAACAAACGCTCCTTATACAGTAATATCCTCTCTGAATCATTAAGCTCTTTTTTGTTGATTAATTTTTTTATTTCTTGATTTGGAGTCGGTGTTACAACCTCAAAACAGAATTTATGCCCATTTTTTGTGGCAAAGAAATCAGGTCCTTCGTTTTTACTTTTGATATCGACAAAACCTGTTCTTCTTAAATGAAAGCTGAATAAAACTTCGGCAATACGTTGGTCATATTTTTCGCTTTCTTTTGATAAGATTTCTATGTCAAAGTGTTTGTCTTTATAAGGTATAAAATCGTTATAAATTTGTTCCAGCGAAATTAAAAATGCTTCGTAAATGTCTTTTGTGAATTCCCTTTCCTCTCCTGTAAGGTTTAAGAAAAATTCAAATCTGGACTCGAAGTTTTGTTTCCATTTTTCTTTAAGTCTTTCCAAGATCATGTCACTTCCCACGCAACGCCTCTCTTTTTTTAAATTTTATAGAATGTAAATGATTTAATCTGCACTTGTAATTTTCATAACTTCCGAAACTTTCATGTTTTTAAGATGAGGGTTTCGATTTATGAAAAAGTTGAACTGCCTAATGAAGTCTATCGTTGCAGCTTTCATAGCCAAGGGCCTGTCTGCGTCTTTGATATGGTAGTTCAGACGAATCATTGCCTCGTCGTCTTCGTCTGTGTATAAGAGTCTCGATAGCCTATCGTCAGAGAGACGTAGATCATTCATTTTTGCCCATAGAAGCACGTCGAGCATAGCGATTAACCTGTAAGTGATAATTTTCTTTATCGTCCCATATCCGAAGCGAACCATGCCTGACAGCTTCTCTTCCACTCCTATGACTTTGCGCCACTGCGGTAACGCCGCTCTGATTGATTCAGCAATTTCGTCATCCGCTCCGCTCGCAAGATCTATCTCTAATAGAACTGTGTTCTCACATATCGCTGACATAACCGTTGATACGTAGTCCTCGTGGTCAGGAAGATTGACACAGTACTCGTCGCTACCTTCCTCCCAAGTAAACAAATTAGCTCTGAGGCCAGTTACACTGAGTTCAGCAAGTCTGGTTATATCTGTAATGAAGATGTGAGGAACGCTTTGAAGAGTTTGCTCACTTTGCATGTAGTCGAGCTGTTCATGCTCAAAGAGGAATGTCTTGCCACTAAAGATTTGCCTCATGTATCCGCCAAGGCCAATCTTCTCTTGTACAGTAGGCCATGGCTTGAAGAGGAGGGCTCTTGCCCAGAGTTCATGGTACAAACAGTTTAAAGTGGTTTCTTCAAATCTCTTGTATTTTTCAATGCTTAGCCACGTTTTGACGGCTTTGGTGTCTTCCGTGGACCAGTTTTTCATAAGATTTCCTTTACAATTCCAAAGGTTTTAAATTATGATTTTATCAATAATTTTTTTCCAGTTTTTTTATAAAAATTAAATTAAAAGGATTAGTTTATGAAGAATAAGCTTTTTAGCAAGGAGAGTAATTTCGCTATATTATTAGTTTTGATTTATTGTTTTGTTATGGCTTTTGTAGCCTGGCAGTTGAATCTCAATTGGTGGGGGTATTTACTAATTGATTTACCATTGATATTTGGTATCGCCCTTACTGGTTTTATATACCCGAGCTTTAAAAAATTCTTAAAGTCAGCTGTAGATACTGTTTTATATTTACCTGCATCTATCGCTGCCGCATATCTAATCGTTAAGTATAGGTTGGATTTAACCAACCAAGACCTTTATTCTATCTTTAATTCAACTTTGGGTGCTGTTTATATTTTTTGTTTAGCTGTTGCAGCTGTAATGAAGTGTTGCATATCCTTCTCAGAAGCGGTTTCTGCTTATAGAGGAGAGTCAATTAAGTAGGCTAATTTGAAAATAAAAAATGAGGGTTGTGGGCAGTTAATCCTTTCCTTTAACCCTTGCTTTACTTCCCATATCTAATCCAATCATTATTATTATAGGGAATAATGAGGCGCTAATTCCGGCAACCGCAGATGCTAAATTCCCCCACAAGCCACTAACTTCTATTGTTCCCTGCTCATAAAAATAAGCGGCAGAAGCAATGTTTGCGATAATAGATAAGCATAAAAATATTGTTGTTTTTTTCATTCTTTCATCTCCTTTTTTAATATAGTCTCATCCTTTTTTTAAATCATCAAATATATTTATAATTATCTTTTTCAAAAAAAATTCCTTACATTTATACTTAAATTATTTAAAGCTTTTTTTCTCTCATTGTAATAATCGTAGCGGTCATAAACTCCCCGCACGCCTTCTATTTTATGATTCAGACACCTTTCTGCAATATGAGGCGGTACTGACAATGAAGCGAGTAAGCTTCGGCAGGTTCTTCTCAAGTCATGAACGGTGAAATATTCAATATTTTCCATTTTATTGGGTGGCTGAATCTTCTTACCAGGCTCCTGACCGAATAGTTTTGCTATCGCTCTGTTAAGCGTATCTTTGCCCATATGAGGTGTTTTGCTTACTCGTCTGTTTGGAAATACATACTCTGAACCACATGCACGAACTTTTAGTTCGTTGAAAAAAGTCAATGCCAGTGACGAAAGAGGTATGGCAATCTCTTTGCCAGTCTTACTTCTTTCAGCAGGTAACACCCACTTGCTATCTTCCAGTTTATATTCTGTCCATTTGCTTTCTGTCAGCTCTGTCTTCCTGACCCCCAACAAAATCAAAAGGGCGCATGCGATATAGTTATCTCTACTGAAGCTATCTGAGTTTTCCTTGAATTTTTTGAAAACGAAGCCAATTTCTTCAAGTGTCAGTGCTCTCTCTCTGCTTTTCTCCACTCCGCCTGCGTCGTTTACTTTGAAGGCCGCAGCGGGATTGTTCATGGTGAGGCCAAGTTTTATCGCATGATTGAACAGCTGCTTCATGTAAAGCAAAGCGTCATTGGAAATTGAAGGTCTTCCGCTATCAAAAATCTTTCGAATGATCGCTCTTACGTCCAGAGGTGTCACTTTGTCGATTGCAAGTAGACCTATCTGAGGTGAAATGTCTTTTTTGAATACTCGTGCTGGAATTTGCGGATTTTTGAGTCTTTTTTGTAATTCAACAAACCAGTCGTCAAACAGTTCATTCACAGTGGTGATAGCTGCAGGGCGGCTTAACTTACGTTCCGCGACTGGGTCAGTACCGGCTCTGACCTTTTTACGTGCTGCGTCTGCTTCAGACCGAGCTTCCGCAAGCGATAAATCTGCTTGCTTGCCAAGGCTAAGCGCTTTTCTTTTACCGTTGATAGTGTAGCGGATCATCCAATATGGGGATCCTTTAGGGGGAAGCATAAGGTAAAGCCCTTCGCCGTCTCCATAGCGCCCAGCTTCACCCTTCCTGACGATAGCCTGCACTTCTTTAACCGTTAACGTTCCCATATAAGCCTCTGAACAGCCCAGGCATGGATAGAAAGCTCTGGGAAGGGTGGTTGGGTAGTAGACGGTTTATATTGTACCTAGAAGCGTAAGTAAAGAGGTTTAGTACCCAATTAACTACCCAATGTAAGCAGGACGTTGTTGGATTCAAGTGGACGCACTTGTAAGGTTTTCTGGAGTTAAACGCCCATTTTTCAGGGCGTTATAGAATGGATTTTACGATTGAGGATATTACTCGATATTCTGAATCTGCTCACGCATCTGTTCAATCAACACTTTTAATTCAATCGCTGAGTTGGTGATCTCTGCATTGATTGATTTAGAGGCCAGCGTATTCGACTCGCGGTTA
>Ga0308167_1002019_pt1 | contig 20472 bp, 21 predicted proteins | sample PhyCR1_2_FD_202138 | JGI IMG/M metagenome (GOLD analysis project Ga0308167, IMG submission 202138) | Phyllosphere microbial communities from UC Gill Tract Community Farm, Albany, California, United States - DLSLRC.R1 | ecosystem: Host-associated > Plants > Phyllosphere > Unclassified | place... | reverse complement strand
GCGCGGCGCCCTGGTGGCTCGTGTACAGGACCCGGCCGACGCCGGCGTCCACGGCTGCGTCGACCGCGGCACGGTGCAGCGCGACGGCGTCGGCGGCCGGGTCGCTCGACGAGACGAGCAGGAGCTGATCGGCGCCCGCGAAGGCTGCCGGCAGGGTCTCCGGTTCGGCGTAGTCGCCGCGGCGGACCTCGACACCGCGGTCGGCGAACCGCTGTGCTCGGGCCGGATCACGGGCCACCACCGCCAGGTCGGACGGCGCGAGGTGCTCGAGCAGGTGGTCGGCGGTGGCGCCGTTGAGGGCTCCGGTGGCCCCGGTGATGACGATCATGACTTCTCCGTATCGGTGGAAACAGTGCGCTGGTAGCGCCGGTAACACAGTGATAGCACAGATCCGTTATCGTTGTTTCGTGATCGAGCAGGGAAGCCAACGCGACGAGACGCGTGCGCGCATCGTCGAGGTCGCCGGCACCATGCTGCGCGAACGCGGTGCCGCGGCGGTGACCACGCGGGCGGTCGCGGACGGCGCAGGCGTCCAGGCCCCGACCATCTACCGGCTGTTCGGCGACAAGGACGGTCTGCTGGAAGCGGTCGCCGAGCACGCGATGGCGACGTTCTCGGCGATGAAGGCCGACGCCGTCCGGGCTGCTCGTGACGAGGCGACCGACCCCGTCGAGGACCTGCGCACCGGGTGGTCGATGACGATCGGCTTCGGGCTGGCGAACCCCGACCTGTTCGTGCTGTTGAGCGACCCGGAGCGCGGCCGTCGGTCGGCAGCCGCCCGCGCCGGTACCGCGCTGCTCGCCGAACGCATCCGGCGGGTGGCCGAGGCCGGACGACTGGCCGTGCCGGAACACCGCGCGGTCGAGCTCGTGCACGCGGCCGGCACCGGTGCGGTGCTCGCGATCCTGGCCGCTCCGGCGGACGAGCGGGACCCGTCACTCGCCGATGACGTCCTCGACGCGGTGCTCGGGCGGATCCTCGTGCCGAGCGGGCCGACCAGGGACGACGGCGGCGCGGCCCCGGGTGGTCGCGGTCGGGAGACCGACCCCGTGACGAGCGCCGCGATCACGCTCCGTGCCGCAGCGCCCCGGCTCGATCGACTGTCGGCAGCCGAGCGGACGATGCTCGCGGAGTGGCTCGACCGGATCGCCGCGGACTAGTCCTCGCGGGCGCCCGCCAGCCCGTGGTCGTGTGCGTAGACGACGAGCTGCACCCGGTCGCGCAGCGACAACTTGCCCAGGATGCTCGAGATCTGGGTCTTCACCGTCGACTCGGTGACGTACTCCCTGGTGGCGATCTCGGCGTTCGAGAGCCCACGGGACGCCCACCCGAACACGACGCGCTCCCGCTCGGTCAGGGTCGCGAACTCCGGCGGCTGCGGTGCGGGGGCCCGCGCCACGTCGGTGCCGAACAGCTGCGCGAGGTCGTTCGGTGCGATGACCGAGCTGCCCTCGTGCACGGCCCGCACCGCGGCGAACAGGAACGGCGGCGTGGTGTCCTTGAGCAGGAACCCGCTGGCGCCGAGCCGGATCGCGGTCGCCGCCGCCGGGTCGAGCCCGAAGGTGGTGAGCACGACGACGCGGGGCAGTGGGCCCGCGACGGCACCGGAGTAGAGCTGCCGGACGGTCTCCACCCCGTCCATGCCGGCCATCCGCATGTCGAGCAGCACCACGTCGGGGCGTACCTCGGGGATGAGTGCGAGCGCTTCGGCGCCGTCGGAGGCCTCACCGACCACGCGCATGTCGTCCTGGGCGTCGAGCACCACCCGGAGCCCGGCGCGGAACAGCGCCTGGTCGTCGGTGAGCAGGATCCTGATCGGTTCGGTCATCGGACGGGTCCCCCTTGGACGTCGAACGGGATGCGGGCGCGTGCCGTGAACACGTCGTCCAGCACGGCGGCGTCGAACGACCCACCGAGGGCGCCGAGGCGCGAGTCCATGCCGTCGATCCCGCGGCCCGAGCCGGCGGTGGTGCCGTCTCCGGCGACGTTCTCGACCTCGAGCACCAGGTCGGCGTTCCGCCAGGTCTCCCGCACGACGACCGGGTTGCCGGGGGCGCCGTGGCGCAGGGCGTTCGTGAGCATCTCCTGCAGCACGCGGCGGGCGGCGGTGCCGGTGTCCGGGCGCAGGGCCAGCGGGACCCCGCGCACCGTGCGGTCGACGTCGACCCCGGCGTCGCGGATGCCCTGCACGATCTCCTCGAGCGAGCCCGGGCCGGTCGCCTCGGCGGAGCCGTCGATGTGCCCGAGGACCTGTCGGACCTCGACCAGGGAGCTCCGGGCGGTGCTCGCGATGGTGGCGCTGACCGCTCGGATGCGCGCCTCGTCGTCGAGGAACGGCACCGAGTCGGCCTGCGCGATGATGACCGCGAGCGAGTGGCCGACGACGTCGTGCACGTCGCGGGCGATGTCCGCGCGGATGCGTTCGGACTCGGCGACGTCGATCGCGCGGGTGGCGGTGGCCTCGGCCTCGGTGGCGACGGCTTCGGCACGCGATGCTGCGGCCTCGGCGTCGGCACGGCGCTCCGACTCGCGGTCGCGGGAGCGGAAGGCCCGGACGGCGACCCCGCCCGCCCAGACCCCGAGCAGCGCGGTCACCGGGGCGGCCATCGCCAGGAAGGCCTGGTCGCGCGGGCCGTTGATGAGCACGAGGAACCGGAAGCCGGTCGACGCCAGGTAGACCGTCGCACCGGCCCCGGCGACGACCGCGAGCACGCCGGAGACGACGACCTCGGTGCGGGTGCCCACGACGGCGGCGGTGCCGATCACGACGAAGAGCGCGAGGTCCACCAGCGACGGGCGCTCGCCGCCGCCGACCTGGATCACCCCGAGGACGACGACCATGGCCATCGCGGCGGACGGGGAGATGCGACGCAGGGCGATCGCCACCGAGGCCGACAGCACCGCGGCGAGGCTCGCGTGCTCGAGCTCGAGGTCGATGGGCAGCAGGAAGACGAACGCCGCCAGGGCCGCCCAGGCCACGTCGACGGCGATCGACCGGGTGGCGAGCGGCCGGAGGAACCTGCCCCGTTCGGTCACGAGAGCGATCCTCCCATGCCGTACCGGCGTCACGCGGGCGGGGTCATGGCCATGAGTGCGATGACGGTGGCGACCACGATCGCCGCGCAGAGCAGCAGGGTGGCGATCGTGTGCTTGGTCGAGGTCTGCATGCTCCCAGCCTGCGCAACCGGACGGCCGCGGGCATCGGGCGGTCGACCGAAGGGACTCGTCCTGCCGGGTGAAGCCGACGGTGGACCCCGACCCGTCGAACGGCGCATCCGGGACACCCTCTGCGTGATCCGGCCACCTTGGACGGCCGCTCAGTGCCCCCGGCGAACCATCGGCCGTGCAATCGCTCGATCGACACGAAGGAGCACGATTTGTACTTCCACAAGCAGGAACTCCAGTTCACGGCAACGCCCGACAAGCCCGACGCGATCTACGCCCGCAAGCTGCAGGAGGTGCTCGGCGGCCAGTACGGAGAGATCTCCGTCGCGCTGCAGTACCAGTTCCAGGCGTGGAACATGCACATCCCCGGCAAGTACCGCGACATGGTGTTCGGCATCGGCGCCGAGGAGATGGGCCACGTCGAGATGCTCGCGACGATGATCGCGCAGCTGCTCGAGAAGTCCCCGCTCGGCATCACCGAGGACGCGCTGCAGGACGACCCCACGGTCGCCGCGATCGTCGGCGGCACCGACGTCCAGCACGCGATCGTCGCCGGTGCGGGCGCCCGTCCGGTGGACAGCAACGGCAACCCCTGGCAGGGCTCGTACATCACCGCCAGCGGCAACCTGCTCGCCGACTTCACGGCGAACGAGAACGCCGAGATGCAGGGTCGTGTGCAGGCCGCCCGGCTCTACCACATGACCGACGACCACGGCGTGCGGGACCTGCTGTCCTTCCTCATCGCCCGCGACACCATGCACCAGAACATGTGGGCGACCGCTGCCGCCGAGCTGCGCGAGAAGGGCGTCGAGGGCTTCCCCGTGCCGAGCAACTTCCCGCAGTCGAAGGAGAACCAGGAGGTCAACTACCAGTACCTCAACTTCTCCGACGGTGCCGAGGCGAAGAACGGCCCGTGGGCGAGCGGCCCCTCGTTCGACGGCAAGGGCGAGTACTCGTACCACGACGGCCCGACCACCTCGGTCCCGATGCCCCCGCCCACGCACCCCGACGTCCGGCTCTACGGCACCACCGAGCTGCCGAACGTCGTCGAGAAGACGGCCGGCCTGGTGCAGGACAAGCTGAACAAGGAGTAGTCCCGACGGTCGCCCACGCGACCGACGGATGACAGGAGGCCCGGCGCACGACGTGCACCGGGCCTCCTGTCCGTCAGGTGGTCACCGCACCGACGGGGCGGACCCGCCCACGGTCATCAGCGCCCCCGTCTCGGGTTCTTCGTCGCGTGGTGCCTCGAAGATGCCCGAGTAGGCGCGGACCGCGCTCCACCCCGCGATCAGCAGGGCCGTGCCGAGGACCGCCGCGACCCAGGGCGCCAGGAGCGACTGCTCGAACAGCCGGGGCGCGGCGACCCAGGTCAGGAACGTGCCGGTCAGGCTGCCGGTGGCCCCGAGGAGCAGGGCGGTGCGCCGGTCCAGGCTCGTCAGCGCGAGCGCCGCGGTGACGACGAGGACCGCGACCACCGCGTTCAGCAGGACGGACGTCATCGCTCAGCTCCTCACTCGGCGGCGCCGGAACCGGCGGCACCGGAGCCGACCGCGAGCTGCTCGGACGCGCCACCGACGGTGACGGCGATCTTGCGCGGCTTCGCGGACTCCTTGACGGGGATCGTGACGCTCAGCACGCCGTTGTCGTACCCGGCGGTGATGCGCTCGGCGTCCAGGCCGTCGCCGAGCGTCAGCTGCCGGACGAACGTGCCGGGCTGGCGCTCACGCGTGAGCCACTGCGAGCCCTCGGGCGCGCCCAGGGTGCGCTCGGCGCGGATGGTCAGGACGGAGCCGTCCACGTCGATGTCGACGGAGCCCGGGTCGATGCCGGGCAGGTCGACGTCGAGGACGTAGTGGTCCCCGGTGCGGTACAGGTCCATCGGCATCGAGCGCGGACCGGCGGCGGTGCCGAGGAGCGAACCCGCGAGTCGGTCGAGCTCGCGGAACGGATCGAAGTTCATCGTCATCGAAATCAACTCCTTCGTGGTTCTCGTTGAGTCCCCTCGACTCAACTGCCACCGTTTTAGCACTCGACCCTGGTGAGTGCCAAGAGATCGCTCGGAGGACGCCGAGAACTCAGCCGAGCAGGGGCTCGAGCCGCGCGACCGCCGTCCGCAGGTGCACCAGGGCCTCGCCGGGCGACTCCACCCGGGCCGCGGGAGCGGACAACGTCAGCCCCGCCACGAGCTCACCGCGCTCGCCACGGACGGGCAGTGCCAGGCACCCGAAACCCCGCACGAAGGCACCGACCTGCGACGCCGAGGCGCCGCCAGCCGCGTGCAGCCGCCCCATCGCGCTCGACCCGGGTGTCGATCGCAGGGCGGTCGCGTCGAGGAGCGGGAAGTCCGGGTCGACGTCGACGTCGCAGATCCCGTCGGCGTCGTACCGGGCCAGGTGCACCCCGGCGCGGACCGCCGAGCGCACGTCGGACAGCACGGACCGGACGGCGCGGGGGAGTGGTGGGACCGACGGGGCCGCGGCCGGGGCGACACCGGCGAGCTCCGAGACCTTGTGCCCCAGTGCGAAGCCGCGCAGGTCCGGCAGCCGCACCAGGTACTCGTCCTCCACGAGCAGCGTGATGAGCCGGTAGGTGGTCGCCCGCGGCATCCCGAGCGCGTCCGAGATCTGCTGGGCGGTGACGCCGGGCCCGGCGTGCGCGACCGCCTCGAGCACCGCGAGGGCGTTCTGGATCGCCTTCGGCTGCCGCGCGCGGAGACCGGGTTCGCTCACCGCACCCCCGTCCCGTGGCCGGGTCCGTCGGACGACCGGGAGGCGCCCAGCAGGTCCGCCTCGACCGGCACGTCGTACACCGCCCGGCTCCGACCCCGTCGCCAGGGTCGCCGACGGGTCGCCACCAGGAACGCGACGACGACCGCGGTGACCGCCCCGACGGCGAGGACGACGGCCGGCCACCGGGGCGATGCGGCCTCGACCCCGGCGTAGGTGAGCAGCACGGCGGTGAGCAGGACACCGGTCGTCACCGCGGTGGTCGCCACCCCGGTCGTCAGCTCGCCGATGCGTCGCAGGAACACCGGAGCCGCGAAGCACGTCATCGCGTACGCCGTCAGGTACCCGAGTGCCGCGACGACGAGTTCGGCCTCCATCAGGGACCAGGTCGGGATGCCGGTGAGGAGCCCGAGGACCGGCAGCGCGGTCAGCACCGAGCACGCCAGCACGCCGGCGACGAAGGGTGTCCGGAACCGGGGCGACGCCCGCCCGAGCACGGCCGGCAGCACCCCTTCACGGCCCATCGCGAACAGCACCCGGACGAGCGCCGTCGTCGAGGCGATCGCGCACGCGGCGAACGAGGCGGCGATCCCGAGGTCGAGCGCCCACCCGACCCACTGCATGCCGAAGGCCGTGGCGAGCTCGTTGACCGGTGACGCGCTCGTGGCGAGGTCGGCGCCGATCGCGGCGAACCCGGTCTGCTGGGCGGCAGCGCTCACGACGTAGAGCACGCCCGCGACCAGGACGGTCCACGAGATCGCGCGGGGGATCGCCTGGAACGGACGCCGGGCCTCCACGCCGAGCACCGACGCGCTCTCGAACCCGACGAAGGCGGTGACCGCGAGCGCCGTGCCCACCGCGAAGGGTGCCGGTGCGGTCGGGCCGAGTGCGAGGGCGGACGTGTCGACGGGCTGCAGCCGTGCGACCAGGGCGACGATCAGCACGACGATGACGGCGACGGACAGGGTCTCGACGAGCAGGGTGAGGCGCGTCGACAACCGGACCCCGAGGGCGATGACGGCGAACACCGCGGCGCCCATGGCGGTGATCACCACGACCGTGACCAGGGAGCCGGTGCCGGCCGTCGGGACGAACCGGGACAGCAGGTAGTCGAGGTAGTAGCCGCTGCCGGTGAGCGAGAACATCGCGATGAACCCGTAGCCGAGCAGCAGTGCGGCGCCCGCGACCACACCGGCCGCCGGCCCCAGGCCGAGCGAGACGTAGGTGTAGAGCGAGCCGGTGCCCGCCACGCGTCGGACGAACTGGTTCACGGTGCGTCCGACCAGGAACGACAGCGCCATCGCGGCGAGCAGGGACCACGTCGCGCCCTGCCCGGCGACGGTCGCGACGAGCACCGGGATCGTGGTGGCCGCCGCCGACGGTGCGACCGCGGACACCGACTGCGCCAGCACGTCGACCGGGCCGATGCTCCGCCGGGACAGCCCGTCGACGGGGGAGCGCGTGCCGATGCCCGGCACCCGTGGCGGGTCGGCGATGGCACGGTCGAGCGCGGTCATGCGGCAACGGTACGGGGGCTGCGTTGCCCCGGTGTCTCGGTCGTGTTTCGCGGTGGTCTCGGGCAAATGAGACGCCTCGCCCGGGCCGTCCCATTCGGGTGCGTGCGGGTTTCACACCGGTGGAACGGGGGCGCAACCCCAGCGCGGGACCGTGGTCCCACCCCGACCCAGTCACCCGAACCGGAAGGCCACGATGTCCAGCATCACGAAGGACCCCGCGTCACTCGGAGCCGTACCCGCACCGCAGCGGACCATGCGCGGCTCGCTCGGCGTCACCGCGATCGTGTTCATGGTCGTCGCGGCCGCCGCCCCGCTCACCGTCGTCGGCGGTGCCGCCCCGCTGGGCATGCTGCTCGGCAACGGCGTCGGGTTCCCGTCGCTCTACGCCGCGTCCGCCGTGATCCTGCTGCTGTTCTCGGTGGGTCTGGCGGCGATGACCCGGCACCTGCCACGACCCGGCGCCTTCTTCACGTTCGTGGGCCACGGGCTCGGTCGTCCGGCCGGTGCGGGAGCGGCCACCCTGGCGCTGCTGACCTACACGACGATCCAGGTCAGCGTGCACGGCTACATCGGGTACCTGCTCGGGGTGACCGTCACGGGCCTCGGTGGGCCGGACATCCCCTGGTACGTGTGGTCCCTGGTCGTCGTGGCGCTCGTCGGGGTGCTCGGCTACCGGCACATCGACCTGTCGAGCAAGGTCCTCGGCGTCCTGCTCGTCGGCGAGGTCGGGATCGTGCTCGTCCTGGTCGCCGCGATCGTGTTCCGCGGCGGTGCCGACGGGCTCTCGCTCGCGCCGTTCGAACCGACCCACGTCATGTCCGGCTCACCCGGCGTCGGCCTCATGTTCGCGATCGCGGCGTTCATCGGGTTCGAGGCGACCGCGATCTTCCGCGACGAGGCGAAGGACCCGGAGCGCACGATCCCACGGGCCACCTACACCGCCGTCATCGGCATCGGGGTGTTCTACACGCTGGCGTCGTGGGGACTCGTGATGGCCTGGGGTCCGGACGGCGTGCTCGCCGAGGCCGCGAAGGACCCGGGCGCGCTCATCCTCACCACGGCGGCGCGGTACATCGGCACCGCGGGCGAGGCCGTGATGAACGTGCTGCTGCTCACGAGCATGTTCGCCTGCGTCCTGTCCTTCCACAACGTCATCACCCGCTACCAGCACTCGATGGCGAACGCCTCGCTCCTGCCCGGTCGTCTCGGCACCGTGCACCGCAAGCACGAGTCGCCGCACACCTCGAGCGTCGTGCAGACCGTCACCGCCGCCGTGCTCATGGTCCTGTTCGCCGTCCTCGGCCTCGACCCGGTCCTGCAGGTCTTCAGCTGGTTCGCCGGGGTCGCCACCCTGGGCGTGGCGATCCTGATGGCCGCGACGAGCCTCGCCGTCATCGTGTACTTCCGCCGGAACCGCGCCGACCGACGCATCTGGAACACCGTCATCGCCCCGGTCCTGGGGTTCGTCGGGCTCGTCGCCTCGGCCGTCCTGATCTGGGCGAACTTCCCGACGCTCGTCGGTGACGTCGACGGTTCCGGAGCGAGCGTCTTCGGTGTCGTCAGCACCGTGCTCACCGGCCTCGTCGTGGTCGTGCCCGCCGTCGGCGTGCTGCAGGCCGTGGTGCTGCGCCGGCGCGACCGCCGCCGCTACGACCAGATGCTCGACCGTCTCGCCAGCGACGGCTGACCGACCCACCCGACCCGCGCCTCCAGACCGAACCGAAGGAACCACCAGCATGACGCTCACCGATCCCGTCACCGCCACCACCCACCCGCTCGCGAACCTGAGCCCCGACGAGTTCACCGCCGTCCGCGACGTCGTCACGGCGCAGCCGGACTGGACCGACACCACGCGCTTCGTCTACGTCGGCCTCGACGAGCCGCACAAGCAGCAGGTCCTGGCCTGGCAGGCCGGCGACGGTCCCCTGCCGGACCGCCGTGCCCGCGTGATGCTCCTCGACATGGCGACCGGACGCTCCACCGACGGCGTCGTCTCGATCACCGACCGGATCGTCCTGTCCACCGACGTGCTCGACGGGTCCCGTGGACAGCTGCCCGTCCTCATCGAGGAGTTCGACGCCGTCGGCGAGATCGCGAACGCGGACGAGCGCTGGGTCGCCGCCCTGGCGAAGCGCGGCCTGACGCCGGACGAGGTGAAGTGCGTCCCGCTGTCGGCCGGGTACTACGACTACCCCGAGGAGGAGGGGCGCCGGATCCTCCGCGTGCTCGCCTTCCGCCAGGACCACCCCGCCGACCACGTCTGGGCGCACCCCGTGGACGGCCTGTCCGTGTACGTCGACGCCGCCAACCGCGCGGTGACCCGCATCGTGGACGTCGCGGAGATGCCCGTGCCCGCCACGTCCGGCAACTTCGACGACCCGGCGGTGCAGGGCGAACCGCTCGACCTCAAGCCGATCGTCATCACGCAGCCCGAGGGGCCGTCGTTCTCGGTCGACGGCGAGTTCGTCGAGTGGGCGAACTGGCGGTTCCAGGTCGGGTTCGACGCCCGAGAGGGGCTCGTGCTCCGGCAGCTGTCGTGGCAGGACGGTGCGCGGCTGCGGCCGATCGTCTACCGGGCCTCGATCGACGAGATGCTCGTGCCCTACGGTGACCCGTCGCCGGTGCGGTTCTGGCAGAACTACTTCGACACCGGCGAGTACCTGTTCGGACGCTTCACCAACTCGCTCGAGCTCGGTTGCGACTGCGTCGGCGAGATCAAGTACTTCGACGCCGTCCTGGCCGACGAGCTCGGCAACCCGCAGACCATCCGGAACGGCATCTGCATGCACGAGGAGGACTTCGGCACGCTGTGGAAGCACGGGGACATCTACACCGGGTCGCAGGAGGTCCGGCGCTCCCGTCGGCTGGTGATCTCGTTCTTCACCACCGTCGGCAACTACGACTACGGGTTCTACTGGTACCTGTACCTCGACGGCACGATCGAGTGCGAGGCGAAGCTCACCGGCGTCCTCTTCACCTCGTCGTACCCGGGTCGGACGGAGTCCGGTGCGGACTACCCGTACGCCTCCGAGGTCGCGCCCGGCCTCGGCGCCCCGTACCACCAGCACCTGTTCTCGGCACGGCTGGACATGATGGTCGACGGGCTGTCGAACGCGGTGGACGAGGTCGACGCCGTCCGGGTCCCGGTCGGCCCGGGCAACGAGCACGGCAACGCGTTCACGAAGTCGGTCACCCGTCTGTCGTCCGAGTCGACCTCCGGCCGTCTCGCCGACGCGTCGAAGGCCCGGACGTGGTTCATCTCGAACACCGAGGAGCGCAACCACCTCGACCGCCCGACCGGGTACGTGCTGTACCCGCAGGACGCTCCGGTGCTGCTCGCGGACGACTCGTCGTCGGTGGCCGCACGCGCCGAGTTCGCGCGGAAGCACCTGTACGTGACGCAGTACGACCCGGCCGAGCGCTTCGCCGCCGGGGACTTCGTGCACCAGAACCCCGGCGGGGACGGCGTCGCCCGGTACGTGCAGGGGGACCGTCCGCTCGACGGCGAGGACATCGTGCTGTGGCACACCTTCGGTCCCACGCACTTCCCCCGGCCCGAGGACTGGCCCGTCATGCCCGTCGACTACGCCAAGTTCACGCTCAAGCCGTACGGGTTCTTCCCGCGGAACCCGGCCCTGAACGTGCCGGCGTCGATCGGGGCGTCGGCCGGGTCGCACTGCTCGCACCACGTCTCCGGCGCCGTCGAGGCCGCACACGACGCAGCCGAGCACCAGCACGACCACGGGCACGGGCACGACCACGGGGACGGGCACTGACGTGACCGACCTGCTCGGGCTCGCGGCCATCGTGCCGGCGTCGGCCGGGGCCTGCTGCACGGTCGGGGCCTGGCGCCCCGGCCGTGCGGTCGACGTCGTCGCCGCGGTCGCGATGGTGGCGGCGATGGTCGACGGAGCGTTCGGACCCCGGGTCCTGCCGGGTGTCCTGTGGTTCCTGGTGCTCGCGTTCCTCGCCGTGGTGGTCGCCGGGGTGCACCGGTTGCAGTCCACGTCCGCCTGGAGGCGCGGGTCGGCTCAGCCGCCCGGCGCGGCCTCGGCGCACGGCCGGTACGGGCGGCTGCACGCTGCCCTGGGCCTGCTGGTGATGGGTGCGACGGGAGTCGGCATGGCGCACGACGCCGGCGCCGCGGGGATGCACCAGCACCTCGGGGTGGTCGCGGTGACGTGGCAGGTGGTGCTCGGCGGGTTGACCCTCGGGTACCTGGTGCTCACCGTCCACATGCTCCGCGACGGCGTCCGGCGACGATCACGTGCGCTGCCGCTGGTCGAGACCCTGGCGATGGGTGTCGCGGTCGCGGTGATGTCCGCGGCGATGGTCTGAGGCGCTCGGCGCTCGCGGCTCGCGGCTCGCGGCTCGCCGGGTGCCGCGTGCCGGTGGCGGTCCGTCCTGCTCAGCGCGCCAGGAACGGGTCGATGACCGCCCACGTCGCGTCGGGGGCCTCGAGGTGGGGCAGGTGCCCGGCCGCCGGGACCTCGGCGAACACCGCACCCGGCACGGCCGCCGCCACCGCGCGACCGTACGCCGGGGTCACGACCCGGTCGCTCGCGCCGAACACGACGAGCGTCGGCACCCGCACGGCACCGAGCCGACCGAGCAGCGTCGGGTCGCTCATCGAGCGGCCGGCGACGACCGCCATGGTCTGCCCGTTCGACCGCTGCACCGCGCGCTGTTCCTCGGTGACGGACGCCGGGTCCTGGTACCCCCGCTCGGGATCGTGCCAGGCGACCTCGGCCAGCCCGCGGGCATCGAGGGCGAAGAAGTCGGCGATCGGTTCGCCCTCGACCACCGCACCCACGCCGTCGATGTCGACGACGGCGCCGACGACCCCGGCGAACCGGTCGTCGGCAGCAGCCTGCACGGCCATCTCGAGGGCGATCCAGCTGCCGATGGAGGACCCGACCACCACGACGTCCTGCTCCCCGGCGGCGAGGAGCTGCTCGAGGTACGCGGTCGCCAGGGCCGGGACGGAGTCGATCCCGTCCGGGCGCGGGGTGCCGTCCCAGCCCGGGTGCGTGGGGGCGACGACGTGGAAGGCGGGCGCGAGGTGCGCGACGATCGGTGCGACGGTCCGGGGGCCACCGCCGCCGTGCAGGACGAGCGCGGTGCGGGTGCGGGCGTGGGTCATGGGTTCTCCGTATCAACATGTTTATGTACGAGTGTTGATACCGTAGCACCATGCCGACCGACCTCGAAGCCCTGGGCCACGCCGTCAAGCGGGCGCAGTACCGCAACCACCGCACGATGGACGCCGCCCTGCGCGACCTCGGCGTGACGCTCGTGCAGTGGGACGCCCTGCGCGCGATCGACCGGATGCCCCGCGCATCCGGGCACGACCTCGCCGTCGCGACGTTCCAGAGCGACCAGGCCTTCGGCACCCTCGCGAACCGGATGCTCGACCGTGGTCTCATCACCCGGACCGCCGGGCGCGGCCGCCGGATCGAGCACACCGTCACCGAGGACGGGCGGCGGGTGCTCGACGAGGGGCACCGCATCGCCGAGGGGGTGCTCGACTCCCTGTTCGCACCCCTCGACGAGCCGCGACGGGCGGCGCTCCTGCAGCTCCTGACGACCCTGACGGATGCCGCCGAACCGTTCGGCGCGCAAAACGTACACAGTGCGAATGGTTCGTTGAACTGATCGTTCACTTCGTGAAAGAGTTCAGGCGTCCGCAGGGGACACACGGCAAGCAAGAAGGGCGGGACACGACATGCACAGCACGTACTCCGGGATGCCTCGGACGGCACGGATCGGTGGCAGCCACACGCGCGTCGGTCTCACCGACCCGGCGATCATCGACGCGTACGTCGAGCGTCGCATCCAGGACCCCTCGCTGCTCGCCGGTCGTTCCGAACCGTCCTACGCGGACTTCTTCAGCACGCCTGCCGTTTAGCAAGGAGCGCATGACCCCATGCCGTTGACCGTCGTCCGTCGAGAGCACGTCCACCTCTACGCCCGCGAACCCGAGTCCGGGGTCGCGAAGACCGCCGTCGACGCGCTGCTGCGCCTGCAGCACGCCGAGGACCAGCAGATCGAGTCCGCCCGCATCGAGAGCGGCCTGTCGAAGAACGAGTTCCTCGCCGTCCGGTACATGCTCCAGGCGCACCGGGACGGCCGGACGATGGGCCCGAAGGACCTCGCCGTGATGCTCGCCGTCTCGAACGCCTCGGTCACCAAGATCGTCGACGGGCTCGTGCAGAAGGGCCTGCTGTCGCGCACGGCGCACCCCACCGACCGTCGTGCGCAGGTACTCGCCCCGACCGACCAGGCCGCCGAGAAGATCGACGCCTCGTACGCGCGCTTCCACGCTGCCGTCGTCGAGGTGCTCGAGCAACTCCCCGACGCGGACAACGCCGTCCTCGCCGACTCGCTCACGAAGATCGTCGACGCGCTCGCCGCGGGCACGCCCGCGCCGGTCGACGAGTACACGGTCGACGACCAGGACTGACGCGAGCGCACCCGGCTGACGCGACCCGGCGGGTGCGACGCGACCCGATACGGACGGGAGGCCCGTGGTGCGCCCGCCACGGGCCTCCAGTCCGGACGGTGGCGAGAAAACCTTCCAGCGGTAAGTTGGGTGCATGACCCACCCCGCGGACGACGCCGACGCGGCCCAGCCGCGCCGCGGCGGGTACCGCAAGGGCGCCGAGCGGCGCACGCAGATCCTCGACGAGATGATCCGCATGGTCGCGGAGCAGGGGGTCGACGCATCGTCGCTCCGCTCGGTGGCCGAGGCCCTCGGGATCACGCACGCGGCACTCCGCCACTACTTCCCGAGCCGCGACGAACTGCTGCTCGCCGTCTACCGGGAGCACGAGGTCCGCGAGCAGGGCGCGCCCGACCGGATGAAGTCCGCGATCGGCGACATGCGCGAGAGCGCATCGCGCAACCGGGCCGTGCCGGGGCTGGTGCAGCTGTACACGACCCTCGCGGCCGACGCCGTGCAGGAGGGCCACCCGGCCACACGCGACTTCATGCGCGAACGCTTCGCCCGGTTGCGCGCCGAACTCGCCGCACTGATCGAGGCGGACCAGGCGAGTGGCCGGATCCGCGCCGACCTGGACCCGGTCGACCTGGCGAGCCTGAGCATCGCGGCATCCGACGGACTGCAGGTCCAGTGGCTGCTCGACCCGGACGCCGTCGACGGCGAGCGGGTGCTGCGGCTGCTCGAGCAACTGGTCCCGCCGGTGCGCTGAGCGGCCACGGGGTACGCCTCGCTGCCGGTGGCACAGCGACCGGCCGGTAGAAGGGCAGCATGACCACTTCCACGCGCACCCCGCTCGGCGTCACGCTCGTCGACGGGGGCGCCAACGTCGCCCTGTTCTCGAGCACCGCCGAGCGGGTCGAGTTCTGCACCTTCGACGACGACGGCACCGAGCACCGCACCGAGCTCCGCAACCGCACCGGCTACACCTTCCACGACGTCGTCCCCGGGGTGAGGGTCGGCACCCGCTACGGCTTCCGCGTGCACGGCGCGTGGGACCCGGCGAACGGCCTCCGCCACAACGGCGCGAAGCTCCTGCTCGACCCCTACGCCACCGCGATCGACGGCGAGTACGAGTGGGGCCAGGCGCTCTTCGGTCACGACATGAACGAGCCCGAGCAGATCGACGAGACCGACTCGGCCAGCGCGATGCCCAAGTCCGTCGTCGCCGACCGGTCCTTCGACTGGGACGGTGACACCCTGCTGCGGACCCCGCTCGCCGACACCGTCGTGTACGAGGTGCACGTCAAGGGCTTCACGAAGCAGCACCCGGACGTCCCCGAGGAGATCCGCGGCACCTACGCCGGCATGGCCCACCCGGCGGCGATCAAGCACCTCACCGACCTCGGCGTCACCGCGGTGGAGCTGCTGCCGACGCACCAGTTCGTGCAGGACTCGACGCTCCTCGACAAGGGCCTCCGCAACTACTGGGGCTACAACAGCATCGGCTTCTTCGCGCCGCACGACGAGTACTCGTCCGCCGGCACCGCCGGGCAGCAGGTCGCCGAGTTCAAGGCGATGGTGAAGGCCCTGCACGCCGCGGGGCTCGAGGTCATCATGGACGTCGTCTACAACCACACCGCCGAGGGCAACCACATGGGCCCGACGCTGTCGTTCAAGGGGATCGACAACCAGTCGTACTACCGGCTGGTCGAGGGTGACGAGGCGAACTACTTCGACACCACCGGCACCGGCAACAGCCTGAACGTCGGGCACCCGGCGGCCCTCGGACTCATCATGGACTCGCTCCGCTACTGGGTCGAGGAGATGCACGTCGACGGCTTCCGGTTCGACCTGGCCACGACGCTCACCCGCCAGGACGGCGAGGCCGAGAAGCACTCCGCGTTCCTCGACATCATCCACCAGGACCCCGTGCTGCGCGAGGTCAAGATGATCGCCGAGCCGTGGGACACCGCCGGCTACCAGGTCGGCGGGTTCCCGGCCGACTGGTCCGAGTGGAACGGCAAGTACCGCGACGACCTGCGGGCCTTCTGGCGCGGCGACGAGGGCGCCCTCGGCGACGCCGTGCAGCGGGTCCTGGGCAGCCCGGACGTCTACGAGGGATCACGGCGCTCCCCGCTGTGCTCGATCGACTTCGTGACCGCCCACGACGGTTTCACCCTGGCCGACCTGACGATGTACGCCGACAAGCACAACGAGGCGAACGGCGAGGACAACAACGACGGCGAGAGCGACAACACCTCGTTCAACGGCGGCATCGAGGGCCCGACCGACGACGGCGCGGTGAACGACTACCGCGACCGGCAGCGCCGCAACTTCCTCGGCACCCTGCTGCTCTCCGCCGGCGTGCCGATGATCCTGGGTGGCGACGAGCTCGCCCGGTCACAGGGCGGCAACAACAACGCGTACTGCCAGGACGACGAGATCTCGTGGTTCGACTGGGCCGCCGCCGACCAGGACCTGCTCGCCTTCACCACGGCGGCCATCGCGTTCCGTCGGCAGCACCAGGCCCTGCGTCCGGAGTGGTTCCGCACCGCGCCGGGTCACTCGGAGTCGACGGTGACCGTGCTCCGTGCCGACGCCGCCGGGTTCGAGGACGGCGACTGGGCGGACGGCGGCAACCGGGCCGTGACGCTCGTGCTGCACCAGGGCGACGACACCGTGGCCGTGCTGCTGAACGCGTCGGACACCACCGTGGAGTTCACGCTGCCGGAGCGTCCGGGTGGGGGCAGCTGGTCCCTCGGGCTGTCGAGCGACCCCGACCAGGCCGTGGTGGTCGACGCGGCGACGCTCCTCGTGCGCGACGCGTCCTTCACCGCGCTGGTCTGACGGGCGCGTTCGTTCGCGCGGGGGCGTCGTTCGCGTCGCTCGTGTCGTGGTCTTCGCTTGGTGAGCAGAAATGGTCGGGTCCCCACTCGGGACCCGACCATTGCTGCTCATGAAGTGGTGCCGTCAGAACTTCTGGTCGGTCTCCTTCGGGTGCCGGGTCTTGCCCGTCGCCTGGTCGTGGGTGGCCGCGTCCGGGGCGTCCATCGCCGGGCCCACCCCGACCGGGACACCGGCCTCGGGGTGGTTCAGGTCGAACGCCGGCGACTCCGACCGGATCCGCGGTACCGACGTGAAGTTGTGCCGGGGCGGCGGGCAGCTGGTCGCCCACTCGAGCGACCGGCCGTAGCCCCACGGGTCGTTGACGAGCACCTTGCGGCCCTTCCGCATCGTCTGCACGATGTTCAGGAAGAACGGGATCATCGACGCCGCCGTCAGGACGGCACCGACCGTGGAGACCTGGTGCAGCCAGGTGATGTCGTCCTCGGGCAGGTAGCTCGCGTACCGACGGGGCATCGCGATGACGCCGAGCCAGTGCTGGATAAGGAACGTCATGTGGAACCCGATGAACAGCATCCAGAAGTGCACCTTGCCGAGCCGTTCGTCGAGCATCTTGCCGGTGAACTTCGGCCACCAGAAGGAGAAGCCGGAGAACATGGCGAACACGACGGTGCCGAAGACCACGTAGTGGAAGTGCGCCACGACGAAGTAGGTGTCGTGGACGTGGAAGTCGAGCGGCGGCGACGCCAGGATCACGCCGGTCAGCCCGCCGAACGTGAAGGTCACGAGGAACCCGATCGCCCACAGGATCGGCGTCTCGAAGGTCACCGAGCCCCGCCACATCGTGCCGACCCAGTTGAAGATCTTCACGCCTGTCGGCACGGCGATCAGCATCGTCATGAGTGAGAACCACGGCAGCAGGACGCCACCCGTCGCGAACATGTGGTGCGCCCACACCGACACGGACAGCGCCGCGATCGAGATCGTGGCGTACACGAGTGTCTTGTAGCCGAAGATCGGCTTCCGGCTGAAGGCCGGGAACACCTCGGACACGATGCCGAAGAACGGCAGGGCGATCACGTAGACCTCGGGGTGTCCGAAGAACCAGAACAGGTGCTGCCACAGCAGGGGTCCGCCGTTGGCCGGGTTGAAGATCTGCGCGTCGAAGACCCGGTCGAGCAGCAGGCCGAACAGCGCCACCGCCAGCACCGGGAACGCCATCAGCACGAGGATCGACGTGATCAGCACGTTCCACGTGAAGATCGGCATCCGGAACATCGTCATCCCAGGGGCGCGCATGGTGATGACGGTCGTGATGAAGTTCACGGCGCCGAGGATCGTGCTGAAGCCGGTCATGCTCAGGCCGGCGACCCAGAGGTGCCCGCCGATGCCCGGTTCGAAGGTGGTGTCCGACAGCGGTGCGTAGGCCGTCCACCCGAACGCGGCCGCTCCGCCCGGTGTCAGGAACCCGCCCATCGTCACCAGGCTGCCCATCGCGTAGAGCCAGTACGAGAACGCGTTGAGCCGGGGGAACGCGACGTCGGGGGCACCGATCTGCAGCGGCATGATCGCGTTGGCGAACCCGGAGAACAGCGGGGTCGCGAACAGCAGCAGCATGACGGTGCCGTGCATCGTGAGCAGCTGGTTGTACTCCTCACGCGTCTCGAGCACGTCGAGTCCGGGGGTGAAGAGCTCCGTCCGCATCACCACCGCCATCACCCCGGCCAGGCAGAAGTACCCGAACGACGTCACCAGGTACAGGTTGCCGATCGTCTTGTGGTCGGTGGTGGTGTGCCAGTGCACGAACCGCGTGCCGAGCTTCACCGGACGTCCGGGGCCGACGTCCGACGGGTGTTCGCCGAGGACGGGCGGGTTCTCGAGGTCGGTCACGGGGTGCTCCCATCGGATCGTTCCGAAAGCGCGAGGCTGATGTGATCGTGCTGTGCGGTCGCGTTGATTCTGTCCATCGGGTGCGCATCGCGTCCGAAGGAACGGGCGGAAGGCAGCGAGATGTGGATACGGGTCGTGTTGCCTCGCGAGGTCCGGGCGCGAAGCCTGCCGGGGGTCCTCCGTCGTGCCTGGGTGGTCGGCTTCTCCACCCGCGTCCTGCCCGTCCGACCGGCCGGCTGCGACGACCCGGAGTGGACCCCGGTCGAGTTCCTGCTCGACGTCGAATCGTCGAGCACCGGCTGGGCCGAGGCGTTCGAGATCGAGTTCACGAGTGCGATGACGCCCCGGTGTCGACGAGCGATCCGGGGGAACGGTTGCCACCTGGAACCCATCAGCCGACCGCACCGCTGAGGCCCGAGCTCGCCGGGTGACCCCCGATGACCGAACCGGTGTCCGCACCGGGCCACAGGCCGGCTGCGACGCGGCCGGTCCGTGCGTGCACGCTCGTCATCGCGGCAGCGAGTGCGACCTGCCCGAGGTCACCGGTCGTCGCGTAGGCCGCACGTTGCCTGGACGCGCCGGTGCCGCGCGCGAACAGGTCGGCCAGGCCGCGTTCGACGAGCTGGTCGTCGCCGTTCGCGACGAGCGCCGGCAGCACGTGGGCGAGCAGGAGCGTGACGACCTCGCGTGCGGGTGCGGCGCGGCCCGTCAACGGGTCGACCAGTTCACCGTCCAGGCCCTCGAGCGCAGCGCGCCAGTTCGCGAGCCGGACGGTGCAGGCGGGGGTGTCGCGCTCGAGCGACCCCGAACGCCACTCCTCGGCAGCGGTGTCGACCATCGCCCGGACGAGTCCGGCGATCGTCACGGTCACCCCGGGGTCGAGGGGGACGTCGGCGACGCGGACCTCGACGGTCGGGTGTGCGTGGGACAGGCGCGCGTCGAGGTAGAGCATCCCCTCGTCGAGCAGGGCGCCGGTGCGGAGCATGCCCTCGGTGACGGCGCGGTAGCGCTCCTCGGAGCCGAACCGCTCCATCGGCCCGGCCGACGGCCACTGGCTCCAGGCGATCGACCGGAAACTCGCATGACCGGTGTCCACTCCGGCATGGAAGGGGGAGTTGGCACTCAGGGCGATGAGCACCGGTGTCCACGTGCGGATCCGGTCGAGCACCGCGACACCCTCGGCGGGGGAGTCGATCGCGACGTGGACGTGCAGGCCGCAGGTCAGGCCCTGCCGGGGGATGGACCCGTAGCGCTGCATCATCCGGTGGTACCGGGCGCCGTCGCTCACGTGCGGGGTCACCGGAGTCGGCGACGTCGCGAGCGGGGCGGCGTGCGCACCGAAGCCGTTCGCGACCTGTTCGACGAGTGCCCGGTTGTCGAGCACCTGCCCGCCGAGCGCGGCGAGCGAGGTGTGCGGGCGGGTGGTGACCTCGATCATCTCGCGCTGCATCTCGCCCACGACGCCGCCGGGGTCCGGCACCCGCGTCGCCCTCGCACCGGCCAGCACACCGTCGGCGACCGGCACGGGCACGCCCGTCGACCGGTCGATGAGGAGCAGCTCCTCCTCCACACCCATGGTTCTCATCACCCGAGTGAAGAAGCCACCGACTTCGGGCCGTTCCAGATGGCCGACGAGCGCGGATCCGTTGGCCGAACCGCGCGGTCCGGTCCACGGAGCGCAGGGTCGAGCGATCACACACCCTGGTGAGCAGCAATGGTCGGGTCCCCGTTCGGGACCCGACCATTGCTGCTCACGAAGTGGTGCGCGCGGCGCTCCTAGGCGTTCGCGCCCGCGGTCAGCACGGCTGCCGCGGGGTCGAAGTCCTCGGGCAGCGGCGGGATCGCGTCCACGGTCGACGTGATGTCGACGGCGGAACCCGACTCG